>Ga0114946_10003820_pt1 | contig 10045 bp, 6 predicted proteins | sample WalLakDeSediment_FD_88676 | JGI IMG/M metagenome (GOLD analysis project Ga0114946, IMG submission 88676) | Lake sediment microbial communities from Walker lake, Nevada to study Microbial Dark Matter (Phase II) - Walker Lake 11/02/13 Deep Sediment | ecosystem: Environmental > Aquatic > Freshwater...
CGGAATGCTACATCGGGCCAAACGCCTGCCTGAGGGGGGATATGGGCCCGATCATCCTTGCCGAGGGTGTCAGTGTGCAGGACAACTGCGTGGTCCATTCCTTCCCGGAGATAGAGACCGTTGTGGAGCGGCAGGGGCATATCGGTCACAGCGCCATTTTGCATGGATGCCGGGTGGGGAATGACGCCCTTGTCGGAATGCACACGGTGGTCATGGATGGCGCCGTCATCGGGGATAACGCCATGGTTGCCGCCATGTCACTTGTCAAGGCCGGTTTTGAAATCCCCCCCCGGGTGCTTGCGGCCGGAATACCGGCCAGGATCCTACGGAACCTGACATCTGATGAACAGGCCTGGATGAAACAGGGCGCCCAAGCATACAAGCGTTTGACCTCTCGGTCGCTTGCCTCTCTTAAACCCGTCGCGCCGCTTCCCCAGGTTGATAAGGCAAAGAAAAGACTGAATTGCAGCCGAATTTTATCCCAGGCACTTCATGAATTCAAGCAGCGGTAGGTCATCAAGGTCTATCCGTGGCGCGCTGGCTTTTGCATTGTTACCCTTCACAAATGGGATTTGACCGGTCCCGGAGGCTGCTGGGGCAACAACCAGGCCGCCAGGGCTGGTAGGAGTAGCACCGCACCGAGCATGTTCACAAGAAACAGAAACGTAAGCAAGATCCCCATGTCCGCCTGAAACTGAAGGGGCGAGAAGATCCAGGTCGCCACTCCGGCGGCCAGGGTCACGCCGGTCATGAGCACGCCGTTGCCAGTGACCCTGAGGGTTCCCCGATAGGCCTCCTCCAAAGACTTCCCTTCTTTCAAAAAGCTTTCCATACGACTGTAGATGTAGATGCCATAGTCAACGCCGACACCGACACCCAAAGCCACTACCGGCAGGGTGTTGACCTTCAGCCCGATATCGAGAAGGGTCATCAGCGCATATCCCAGCAAAGAAACCAAACCCAGGGGCAGAACGATACACAAGGTGGCTCGGATGGAGCGGTAGGTAACCAAACAGAGTGCGATGACCGCCCCGAACACATAGAACAGGATTGGAAACTGGGAAGCAACCACCTCTTCGTTGGTGGCCGCCATTACCCCGACATTGCCTCCGGCCAACTGGAAGGTTACGGTGTTGCCGGTAACCTCTGCCGGGTATGCCTTGATCGCCGCGACAATGCGGGCAATGGTTTCGGCCTTGTGGTCGAGGGTAAAGATATATATCGGCATCACGCTGCAATCACGGTTGAGCAATCCGCTGGTGGTGGGGACATATTGGACCGCTTCGCGCAGGACATCTTCGTTGGGAGAGAGGACCCGCCATGCCAGGCTTCCCTGATTCCATCCGGAGGTGATCACCTTGGCCACCATCGGAAGGGTCAGAACCGAGTGGACCCCTTCAACATTGGCCAGGTGCCAGCTGAAATCGTCAATCACCTTCATGGGCGCATAATGGATGCAGGCGTCTGGGCCGGCCTCGGCAAAGACCGTGATTACATCCGTGCCGATGGTGAATTTCTGGCTGATGATACGGGTATCGACATTGTAGCGGGAATTGGGGCGCAGTTCCGGAACGCCCTCGTGCAGGTCCCCGATACGGATACCTGTACCTTTCCACAGGCCAAAGCCAAACAGGATCAGCGCACAGGCGATGATGGCTGCGGCGTTGCGACGCCGGGTCAGAGTGGACAAGGCATGCCATACTTTTTCAAACCGTGCCGCCCGTGCTAACAGCCGCTTTTTAGATCCTGGGCTGATGCCCACGTACGAGAGCAGCACCGGCAGCAGCACCATGTTGCTCAAAATGATGACGAGGACATCGAGACTGGCAATGGTCGCCATTTCCTGAATGATGCGGATTTCAATCAGGCGAATGGTGACAAACCCGGTTGTGTCGCTGGCCAGGGCGATGACGCCCGGCACCAGCAAATGACGAAAGGATGAACGGGCCGCATCCAGCGGCGTGGCACCGGCAAACACCTCGGCCCGGTTGGCGCTGACCATCTGGACCCCGTGGCTGACGGCAATCGCAAAGACCAGGAAGGGCACCAGAATCCCCATGGGATCGATACCGTAGCCCAGAACCGGCAGCAGGCCCAGTTGCCAGACCACGGCGACCAACGAGCAGGCCAGGGCCAGCAGGGATCTTCGATACGACAGGGTGTAGAAAAATATGATGGCCGTCGTCACCAGGAAGGTGATGCCGAAAAAAAGAAGGACCCGCGTCGTTCCTTCGGCCATATCGCCGACAATTTTGGCAAAGCCGATAATGTGAATGTCGATGTCATCACTATCGTACTTGGCACGGACATTTTCAAGGGCCTTGGCTGTCTGCACCACGTCCAGCCTTTTCCCGCTGGCCGGGTCGACATCCATCAGTTCGGCGCTGATCATGGCCCCGGAAAAGTCGTTGGCCACTAAGCGGCCCACATACTCGGAGGCCAGAATGTTTTGGCGAACCTGGGCCAGGCCCTCCGGGGTCGGCCTAAAATCGGCCGGAACAATATTGCCGCCGACGAAACCGTCCTCCACCACTTCAGAGTAGGTCACATTGGGCGTGAACAGGGAGAGGACGCGACTGCGGTCGACCCCCTGAATAAAAAATACATCATCCGTCGCCTTTTCCAGGGCAGAGAAGAATTCCGGGGTAAAAATATCGCCCTGCTTGGTCACCAGGGCCACGAGGACCCGGTTGGCGCCGCCGAAGTCCGATCTATAGTGGGTGAAGGTTTTCATGTAGTCGTGATTCAGAGGCAGCATTTTATCAAAACCGGCATCAATGCCCAGCCTTGAAGCGCTGGCGCCCATGAGAATGGTGACGACGATGAAAAAGCCGATCACAAGTGGCCGGTTTCGGAAGACCAGGCGTTCAAAAAAGGAGATTGTCGAAGATATCATCAATGAGCCTCTGGTGGCTTTGGGAACGGGGTTTGAAAACCTGCACATTTAAAGACACATGCTTCGGGCCTGACCGATTCACCTGTCTAAATCCAGGCGTACGCTTCCCCGCTCACCGAAGCAGACGAGGCCTTTCTCCGGGGTTTGAACCACTGCCCAGATGCCCATACGTCCCGGGCCCGGAATCGACTCGAAGGAGGTGTTTTCTTCTTGGCCTACCAACAAGGTGCCGGCCAAGCCGGCCAGGAGGATGCGACCGTCCGACAAGATGATGCCGTCGGACAGGGTTGCGATGGTGTTGGTAGGCAGGCCATACCACGTGTCGCCGCCGTCATCGGAACGGTAGACATGGCCGCGCAGGCCAAAGACAATGAGGGAGTCCTCATTCAAGGGTAGGATGCCGAAAAACGAACCATTGTAGGGTGAGGGCAGGCTATGCCACGTGTCGCCCCCATCATCGGAACGGTAGATATGTCCGGCTTCGGCGGCGATATACAGCCGTCCGTTTTTTGACCGCGCCATGTGGTGAAGGTGCCATTCGTCATCGGAGATTCGGACCGGCTCCCAACTGGTGCCGCCGTCACGGGTTCGCAGGCAGAGACCATACGCGCCCACGGCGAATCCGTTAAGGGCGTCCTGAAACCAGATGTCCAGAAGGGGCCGGTCATCATCCGGTTCGTCGTGCACCCTTATCCAGCTTTCGCCACCGTCTGTGGTTCGCAGAATGACCGCCTCGTGGCCGACGGCCCATCCCGTCCGGTCATCATAAAAGGTCACGGCGGTCAGCGTGGTGCGGGTCGGCACCTGTACCTGACGCCATGTGCGACCGTGGTCCGAAGAAAAAAGCACATGACCCCGTTCGCCTACCGTCCAGATTCCATTATCGATCGACACGGCATCGATCAAGAGGGAACGTGGTGCAAGCCGCGCCGGAACGGAAAAACCCGCTTGGGCCGTCACGTTGAACAAGGCGCCTGAGGCCCAAAAAACCGCCAGAAGCGCCATCACAGACGGAAACTGGCACAATCCCCGCTGCAAGCACCTGCCGGCCCGGTGCATCGGGCCGGCAGCGGAATACGTTTCTTGATTCATTGAATTGACTCCGAAATGCGTTCGATCGCAAAAACCGGACTACCGAATCCCTTTTCGGCGCATTTCTTCGACCGTGAACTCATTCGCGCTGAATTCAGGGTTCATGATCCATTCGTCTTCCTGGTTGTTCATGCCATAAGCCAGATACCGACCGGCTTGAAGATCCACGATGCACTCCACGGCATAGGAGATGGCCGGTATTTCCCAGTAATTGATCGTCCATCCCTCGGAGACCCGCCAGAGTTGGTCGCGGTTGTCATAAAAATCGCCGGCCACCATGTGCCAAGAGTCTTCGTCAATGTAATGGACGCGTGTTTTGTAAATATGGCGCATTCCCTGCTTCAACGTGGCCTCTACGATCCAGACCCGGTGCAGTTCATAGCGCAGCAGGTCCGGATTCATGTGCAGGGGGGTCAGGATATCGGTATATTTCACATCGGGGCTGTGGAGTTTGTAACTGTTGTACGGGACGTAGATCTCTTTTTTGCCGATCATCTTCCAATCGTAGCGTTCGGGACTGCCGCTCCACATGTCGAACTGGTCGTTGGTGGACAGGCCGTCAGATCCGGACTTGGGGTTGTCAAAAGCGATATGGGGAGCTCGTTGGACCCGGCGCTGGCCGGGATTGTAGATCCAGGCTTTACGAGGCTCCTTGTTTTGATTGAGGGTGTCCCACAATAGAACCAAGCGCCCGGCGATGCGCGGCGGAGCGAGAATATGCTGGTTGCCGACCAAAAACAGGTTGCCCAGCTTCTCCTCAGTCATCCCTTCATGATAATAAGGAATATGGAAGTTTTCAAAGTACCGTGCCAGGGTGTAGTTGCCACCTCGGCTGACGGGCGCCTGAACATAGTACCGGGTAAAATCGGAACGGTACCGCAGGGAGCTGTTCCAGGCCAGGTGATGGCCGTTTTTGGGGATGGGAAACGGTACGCCGCCGACACCACCCACCACTCCGTTGCCGTCGGGGGTCAGCGTCGCCACGGCAGCCAGATTTTTGGTGGCATCGTAGATCCGTTGGGGAGCGCTGGCGCTGCGGCGGGTCGGGTAGACGTTCATGCGAAAGGTGTCGTAGGCCTGCAGCATGGCCTTGTGGCCCTCGGTCAGTTTGTCCGCATACTGGTCCATGTTCTCCCTGGTGATCGTAAACAGAACTGCATCCTGGGCAAACGGGTCCGGATAGTGGCCACCATTCCTCGAAACGCCAGGAGGCGGTCCGGTCAGGCCACCTTCCCAGGCCGGAATGGTGCCGTCGGCGTTGCCCGCCTGTTCGGCACCCATGGGGGTCAGATCCTTGCCCAGCCGATCGAGTTCTTGTACCGTTAATTGCGCCCGGGCTGCCGAAGCGGTGAACCCGATTACAATTATACAAAGAATGCCGATCCAATGCTTTTTTATCATGTTCATCTCCTTGCTCGATAATTGGCCGTATCCATGGTTTTCATCGTGCCTGCGAGGGTCGCCGGAAAGCAGTTTTGTGGCGACAATGGCCGATCTCATTGGCACAACTGCCGGTGGAATTAAAAGGAATACTTGATGTTGAATCCAATAAAATCCCTGTCGTGAATCAGGTTGTGTTTGGTGTTGCCCATGTAGTTGGTGTAACTCAAGTCCGCCGACCAGCTCCGCAATTCAGCCCCCAGACCCACGGTCAAGGCTTTACGATCTTCCAGAAAAGGACCACCAAAGGGGCTGTTGCCGCTGACATCATGGGCCCAGGCTACCCGCGGTGAGAGCGTGACTGCACCGATGGCGTTGAAGTAGTCCACCTTGGCAAGCAAGCGGTATCCCCAGGAATCGGCATCGGCAAAGTATCGGGCCTCCTCAACCGGCACTCTGGAAGCCGCCGCCGCAATGGGGTTTCCCGGCGTAAAGGTGCCGGGGCCCTCCATGCGCAGTTCATCCTTGCTGGGCATGTTATGTACATGCAACCAGGCGATTTCACCAACAAGAACACCGCTGTCGTAGCCGAGAAGCCCGGGGCTCAGGATTTTGCTAAACGTGGTCTGCACCTGGTACATATCCCGTTCGATATAGCCTTTGACCTGCTGGTTGGTTGCCGTGGCCGGGCCGAGTTGGCTCAAACTTCCCAGGGCTGGGTTTAAAGGGCCGAGAATGTGCAGCAACAGTTCGGCGTCGTCGATTTGAATGGGGGCATCGGGCCGATAGGAGACCTCTCCCTGCCAGCCCCAGCCGAACAACGTAGTTGAGAAGCTTACTCCAAAAAGGTCAAGGTCTTCAACATATTCGGTGTAGTAGCCTGCGGATTTGATATAGGCATCAAGTGCCACGGCCTGGGCTGCCGCATCCACAGCCGGGTTGACGCCGGGCCCAACACCAGCCCCGGCGTATACTGCGCCGGCTCCGGCGGCGGCATTGGCCAAACCGGTGTCTGTGCCGGTGCGGACGCTGAGAACCGGCAACCGGGCATGGTGGCGCAGATAGTAAAAACCAAGCTCGGCGTCGTTCAGCGCCGGCACCATGGTCCGCAGCGCCGCGCCGAACTGTCCCTGGCTGTCCGGTTCCAAGCTGGGATCCCTGGAGGCGGCCAGAAAGGTTTCGCTGGCCGGCCTGTTGCCCTGGTCTGGTACCCGACCATAGCCGAGCAACAGTTTGTTCCCGCCATCTCCCACAAAATCGGCCGCGGAGAAAAAGGTGCCCGGTTCGTCAATCTTGGTTTCTTCCCAGTCGTAGATGTACAGCCCCTCAAAACCGATATCGGGGGTCAGACCCACCGACAGCCGGACCATCCCCTCCGGAACCAGCGCTTCTTTGAGTTCGGCGCCGGGGACGCGGATCTTGGAGACGTCGATGGGGTTGATCACGTTGATGGAGTTGCCGATAAAGGTGCTTTCGCCCCAACTGACCACCTGCTCGCCGACGCGAACCTGAACCGGCATGGACCCAATGGTGTGACCGGCCCAAACATAGGCATCCAGCAAATCAACGCTTCGTCCCACAGCATCCTTGGCAGCATCGCTTAATTCGGTGCGTTCGGTGCTGCCATCCATGACTTCGAAATCGTAAAAGGCCGTAGCACGAACAAAGGCGCCGAAGTTTCGTCTCTTGATATCCAACTCCGGTGTGATCTTGACGGCGTTGCTAACCAATCCTTTGTTGTAGTTAAGGTTGCCGTCGTCGTAGTTGACGGAATAGGCTTCGCCGCCATTGGCGATACCGACAATCCCCAAGTCCCTTTCCTGCACCCGCCATTGGAGTCCCCAGGATACCGTTGTGTCCAGGCGAATATCCCAGTCGTTTTCTCTGTAAAGCTGAAACCCCGGAGAAACTGACGGAATCAACATGATGATGCATAGCACCACCACGGCTGGCACAACGCAAACACGAAACATGCTCAGTCGTTGACCATAACTCTTCATACGCTTGCCTCCTTTATTTAAGTGCCAATGCATCCGATAGAGTTGAACTGCCGGCAGGTAGCGCTATTCCTTCGGCTAACAGTCCGCCAAGGTTCCAGTCTATTTCACTTTCCGGTCTGCCTTGATACGCAACCGCAACCAAATCAAATATGTGGAGGATTTTTTTTATCAGATTAAGCATAAGCAGTGCCAAATCATCCATGAGATATATTGATAAACTTTTCAACCTATTATGGATTGAGAGCAGCTATTGGCAAAAAAAACGGCGCAACATTTTACGCCCAGGGACAATATACGGCCTCACATAACTGGCGCCTTTAGGCAACCATTCCTATTCGGTCGTGTATGCGTCAATTGAACTAGTGTGCCACTGCTTATCGGATACGAATAAAAAACAGTGTGATAATGCCATTTCAAAAGCGATGATGGCATATCGGAAAAGGATGTCTGGTATTTATGTTGAGGGGGGATAGATTCAGGCGAGTTGAGATTCAGGCTGCCTGCCTCACAAAAAAGGAGGCGGCCGGAAGCAGGTCCCGGCCGTTGCGGCTGAAACGGTCCTTGGATCAGATGCCGTGGTTGTTGAAATCTGCAGCACCCATCTTAATTTCAGGATTGCACGAGCTGAAGAAGCCTTATGCACATTGCTGCCTTTTGTAACAGGCCTCAGATTTTCCCGATCCAGTCGCACAGCAGCCGCACGCCGAAACCGGTGCCGCCGGCCCCGCAGTAGTCCGAGGCCTTCTTGGCCCAGGCCGGTCCGGCGATGTCGATGTGCGCCCAGCGCGTGCCGCCGACAAACTCGGAGAGAAACAGGGCCGCCGTGATCGCACCGCCCCAGCGACTGGGGCCGACGTTGTTCATGTCGGCAAAATCATTTTTGAGCAGCTCTTTGTAATCTTCGGGCAGGGGCAGTTGCCAGCAGCGTTCGTGGGTCTTTTCTCCCGAAGCCACGATGGCGGCGGCCAGGGCCTGGTCGTTGGAAAAGACGCCGGCGATCTTCTCACCCAGCGCGACCACGCAGGCGCCGGTGAGCGTGGCCAGATCGACCAGGGTCTCGGGCTGGTACTGCCGGATGGCCCAAGCGATGGCATCGATCAGAATCAAGCGCCCCTCGGCGTCGGTATTGCCGATTTCGATGGTTTTGCCGGTGAAGGAACGAATGATGTCCCCCGGCCGGATGGCCGTTCCCGACGGCATGTTCTCCACCAGGGGCATCACGCCCACCACCTTGACGGCCGGCTGAAGCCGGGCCACGGCCAGCAGGGTACCCGCGACCGCGGCGGCACCGGACATGTCCATCTTCATGGTTTCAATGCTGCCCGAAGGCTTGAGGTTGAGGCCGCCCGAATCGAAGGTGACCCCCTTGCCGACCAGCACCACCGTTTTTGAGGCTGTTTTGGGCGCGTATTCCACCGTGACCAGGCGGGGCTTGGCGCTGCTGCCCTGGGCCACGGCCAGCATGGCGCCGAATTGCTGTTTTTCCAGCCAGCGCTCGTCCCTGATCCTAACCTTCAGGTCTGCGGCGGCGGCGGCCTCCTGGATCATCCGGGCGAAGGCCTCCGGACGCTTGTCGTTGGAGGGCATCGTCACCCACTCCCGGGTCACCAGGCTGGCCCCGCACACGGTCGAAACGGAATCGATCAGGCCGGTACAGCTCTTCTTCTGGGCGGCGCTGGCCGTGAGCACCACGCTGGTGAGCGGTGTCGTCTCCTTCTCTTGCTTGTAGCGGTCGAAGATGTGATTGCCCAGGTAGGCCCCTTCCATGAGGGTCTGGAAAAGGGTTCGGAGATCCAGATTGACCTGTCCGGCGGACGGAGTGGCGACGGTCATGGCGGTCAGGCCGGCATTGATGCAGGCTTTGACCGCTTTGCCGGCCAAGGCCCTGAAGGATTCACCGCTCAGGGTCTCGGCTTTGCCCAAACCGAAAAAATAGGCTCGGGTGATCGCTGTGCCGGTGGGCTGAAACAGGCTGGCCTGCTCGCCCTTTTTGCCGTTGAACGTCGCTGTGGCTTTGGCCGCATCGATGAGCGACTTGACGCTGCTGTCGCTGTGAATCTCCCGATCCTCGCACACCGGCACCACCAGGGTGTCGACTGCGGCCCGCTTCAGGTTGATCGTTTGCAATTCAAACATGCATGACCTCTATTGAACCGAAACCGTCGCTGCAGGCAACGACGGGGTAGATGGTTGGGGTGGTGCGCCGCTTTCATCGCCGCCAACCGGCCGCCTATCTTCGAATGGTCACGGTTTTCATGATGACCGGTTCCTTGGGCTTGTCCATGGGGCCGGTGGGCAGCGAGCCGATTTTCATCACCACATCCATGCCTGTGGTCACTTTGCCGAACACCGAGTGGCGGTTGTCCAGGTGGGGGGTCGCCGCCAGGGTCACGAAAAATTGGCTGCCGTTGGTTCCCGGGCCGGCGTTAGCCATGGAGAGCACGCCGGCCGCATCGTGTCTGAGGGCGGGGTCGAATTCGTCCTTGAACTGGTAGCCCGGTCCACCGCTGCCGTTGCTGAAGGGGCAGCCCCCCTGGATGACAAAACCCTTGATGATGCGGTGAAACCCCAGGCCGTCAAAGTAATTGCCGCCCCGGGGTGTTTTCTGGCGGCCTTCGGCCAGGTTGATGAAGTTCCAGACGGTTTCCGGACACTCCTTGGCGTACAGCTCGGCTTC
>Ga0114946_10003822_pt1 | contig 10039 bp, 8 predicted proteins | sample WalLakDeSediment_FD_88676 | JGI IMG/M metagenome (GOLD analysis project Ga0114946, IMG submission 88676) | Lake sediment microbial communities from Walker lake, Nevada to study Microbial Dark Matter (Phase II) - Walker Lake 11/02/13 Deep Sediment | ecosystem: Environmental > Aquatic > Freshwater...
CCCGGGCGGTAGCCGAGACGGTTGCCCATTCCCCGCTGGTGAAAACGGCCTTTTTCGGCCAAGATGCCAACTGGGGCCGCATCATCGCGGCGGCCGGCCGGGCGGGGGTGGCTCTGGACCCGGGGCGGCTGGATCTCTATTTCGACGCTGTGCAGATGGTCAAAAACGGCACCGGCTGCGGGCCGGCGGCCGAAGCCAAGGCCGGCGCCGTGCTCAAAAAGCCTGAATTCAGCGTCACCCTCGACCTCAACCAGGGATCGGGCAGCGCCGGCCTGCTCACCTGTGATTTCTCCGTGGACTATGTCCGGATCAACGCCGATTACCGCTCCTGACATTTTCCTGTATCAGGTTTGATCTTTGCGTGTGAGCGAATTGCCCTGTATAAAGTACAACTGGAAGAAACGTGGCAAGAGCTGAGCCTTCCTGCCGTACCCCGTCAAAGGAAAGTCAGAAGGAAACTTAGCCAGGGAATAACGACGAGCAGTCCACCGGTGGTAATCAGCCAGCAGGCGTTGGCCAGCTCGAGATCCAGTTCATATATCGAGGCGGCCACCAGCGCGGTAAAGGCTACCGGCATTGACGCGGCGATCAGAACAACTTTCAAGGGAAGCCCACTATCGATCTCACGGAAGCCCAAGGCGTAGGCGGCGGAAACTGCGGCCAACGGGATGACGATAAATTTGATCAAGGATATGGCCACCCCTTCAATGCGGTTTCCGGCAACACTGGAAAAGCGCATCCCCAGCCCGATGGATGTCAGGAGGATAAAAGTCCCGGCTGGGACGAAGAACGCGTTGATGGTTTCAAAAAAAGCGGGGCGTGAAAGACCTGACAGATTGAGGACTAATCCGCAGATGAACGCTCCGGTGGCGACCAAAAAAAAGGGGTCGGTGCCGACCTGCTTGATGCGTTGCCAGAAAGTCGATACGCTTTTTGCACCGCTGAAATATCGCGCGATCGGAAAGCCGATGCTGTAGTAGATAACTTCTTCAAACAGTTTGTAAAGAGCGATCAGGGCAAAACCGGGCTCGCCGAGAAAGACAAAGCAGACCAGCGCGCCGATGGATCCGAGGTTGGTGAACGAGCCGCAGCAGAACAGGGTCCCTTTCTGCACGTCGCTCTTACGCAATAAGGCCGCTGCGCCAAGGCCGCAGAAACCGCCCAGCAGCAGCGCCCCTGCCCCTATCAGCGGCAGAAACAATATGCGGATATTTTCGAGAGAGACCACCCACACAGCCGCCACAAAGGAAACCGGCATGAAAAACAGCAGGCCGATTTTCTGGAGCTGTTTGCGGAGCAGTGGAATGGTGGCTGCTCGGGCGGGGCCCCTTGCGTTGGCCCATTGCTGCCACAAATAGCCGGTGATCAGACCCGTCACGATCAGGCCCAGAGAAAAGAGCAATTTTTGCACGCCGTCTCCTGTGATGGCCTGTAAGAAAACAAGTGTCACCCTCGCTGTGCCCCACTTGGTTCCCTACAAGCCCTTGTCCAGGGAATAATGGCTGATCCCCGAGGGGGCTACTATCTGAATGATCCCGAACCATCGTCCGTTCCACCGTTAACTGCCAGTCCTAACGAGCCATCCTCCCGCCGACTGTAGCGGTTTCCGCATGATCTAACCAGTAAAAAAATGCCTTGACAAAGCCCCCAATTTTGAATACAAAATTTTGTATTCAAAATACAGATTTTTTTTAAAGCTGCCCCGCAGGAGTGCGCCCCCAATGACGGATTCAAAGAAAAAGATGGGAATGGCCCATGAAAATTTAGATCAAAAAGCATATCTGATCATCAAGGAAATGATCACCGATCGACGTTTGGCACCCGGCGAAAAAATCTGCCAGGAAAAAATGGCCGCTGAACTGGGCATTAGCCGGACGCCACTCATCAGTGCCCTCAAGTACCTGGAGAAGGAGAAACTCGTTGAGACCAAACCCCGGCGTGGTTTTTTCGTGCGGGCCTTCGATCTTCACGAGATGGTCAATATCTTCGAACTTCGGGAGGTTCTGGAAGGCCTAACGGCCAGGCGGGCGGCCCAAATGGTGACCGACCAACAGATCGACGAGCTGCGCCGATTTTTCTCCGAATTCACAGGTAAAGGCCCCGTAGCCAGCTACCGCGATTATAGCCGTGAGGATCGCCGGTTTCACAACTATGTCACGCAAATCACCGCGCGCGAGTTTCTAGAAAGTATCCTCTCTACCTGCAACATCATCAGTTTTTCCTATCAGTACGCCGCTACCGAAGGGTTGGTCCGTGCTCCCGACGAAACCCTTGGCGAACACCTGGCCATTGTCGACGCTATCTGCAACCGGGATCCGGAGGCGGCCGAAACCATGATGCGCCGCCATTTTCGCCGCAGCATCGCCTATCTCAGAATCAGAATTGAAAAGGAGTCCGAGGGGCTCCGGTTGGAAACAGGCAAGAATGACAGTTGAAAGCCGCCTTACAGGGGGAAAGGAGGGGATAAACCACATTGCTTGAACCCGTCTGCCCACCGGTTTGGAACGGGCAGCCACAGGTAGCGTCCACCCGAAGAAACAAGTTGTACCCATCACTCAATCCGTCGAGAGGGAGGAAAGACCATGAAGCGAATTCTCTTTATCAGTCTGATCGCACTGCTGGCCGTTGCTACTGGTGCAGCCGTCGCCGCCAAGGACTATCCCACACGCAACATCACGACTGTCGTGGTATGGGGCGCCGGTGGTGGCACCGACGTTTGCAACCGTATCATCATGGCCGAAATGGCCGGAATCCTGGGCGTCAACATCAACGTCATCAACAAAACCGGCGGGGTCGCGGGTTCTGTGGGCATGAACCACGCCTACAGCCAGCCCCATGACGGGTACACGCTGGCCGGCCTTTCCGAGTCGAACGTCACCGCCGGGGTTCAGGGAGGGTGGGACAAACGGTTTAATGTGTGGGACGTCTTCATTGTCGGCGGTTCACCGGACCTCATTTCCGTCACCCCCGATACCCCCTACCAGACCCTGGCCGACCTCATCGAAGCCGCCAAAAAAGCTCCGGGCAGCATCAGGGCAGCTGCCAGCGGCGCCGGTTCGATCCACCATCTGAACCTCCTGGCGGTTGAAAACGGCTCGGGGGCCAAGTTCAACTTCATCCCCTACAGCGGGTCCCAGCCGGCCCAAAACGCCGCCATGACCGGAGAGGTGTCCGTGGTCGTCACCTCTCTGGCCGAACAGCAGCAGCTGTTGCGCGGCGGCAAACTGCGCGCTTTAGGCATGCTGATCCCGGATCCATTTGACGTCGAAGGCCTCGGCACCATTCCATCCGCCTTTGACGCCTATCCCGGGCTGTCTCAATATCTGCCCATTTCCCAGGCCATCGGATTCGCTGTCCCGGCCGATGCTCCCGCCGCTGTGAAGGCGGTCCTGGTGGATGCCTTCAACAAGGCCATGGCAACGGAAAAAGTCAAAACGTGGGCCAAGGAGAACTACTACCTGCTGTCTGGAAAGACCGGCGCCGAATCCAAAGCGGTGTTCGACGCGTTGGAGTCCAACTTTGCATGGACCCTGTGGGAGCTAGGAGCAGCGACCGTGGAACCGTCCAAACTGGGCATTCCGAAACCATAAGGAAAAATTATCGTCACATTGTGCAAATTCCCTCTCTCCGCCAGAGGGGAGAGGGAATTACAAGGACCTTCCCCATGATGGAAAAAGAAAAACTGCGCAAAACAGATCTTTTTTCGGGCAGCCTTATTTTTCTCTTCGGGCTGTGGGTGGTTTATCAGGCCATGCAAATGCCCATGAAAGACTCCTGGGGCGGGGTCCAAAACGTCTGGTTCGTTTCGCCGGCCCTGTTCCCCCTCTTCGTCGGCGCAATGATCTCCCTTTTGGGTGCACTGTTGGTAAGGACCGCCTTGAAAACCGTCGGATGCAAAGCAATTCCAAATGTCTTGCGCTGGATGGCCAGTCCGGAGCTGATCCACTTTCTGAAAACCCCGGCCCTCATCCGCTTTTATGCCATAGTGGCCTTGTTTTTCAGCTTCGTATTCATAAACATCGCACGTGTCGATTTCTTTCTGGGCAGCATACTCTTTCTAGCTGTCTTCATCACCCAGTTTTATTTTGACGATGAGCGGCTGCTTAAAAAACTGCTCGCCTTTTACCTGGCCGGCACCTTGGTGATGACCGTGTCCCATGTGAATCCGGTCGCCACCGCAATGGAAGCGGTTTTTGCCTACGCCGCCGACTGGCTGACCCTTCTTTTCATCTTCGCATACAGCCTCTTTGCCTGGCGGCTGATCCGCACCGATGCGCGCATGCGACGCAAATACAGAATCGGCATGCTCATTGCGCTGGTGGCCCCGCTGCTGATCGGGTTGGTGTTCAAATATCTGCTGCTGGTGCCCTTGCCCAAGGAGGGGCTAGTGGTGTCGGTGCTGGATGCCATTCGCTACTGGGATTTTTAAGGAGTGCGACGCCCATGATGCTGTTGGATCGGATCGGCGATTTTTTCCGGATTGCCTTGCATCAGGTCTCCGATCCCTTGGATGTGGCGGTCCTTTTCGGATCGGTCCTGCTGGGCATCCTTTTTGGCGCTATGCCGGGGCTGACCTCAACTTTGGGGATCGCTCTGCTCACCGCCCTGACTTACGGCATGGAAACGGAAAGGGCCATGATCTGCCTGCTGGCCATTTATGTGGGGGGCACCTACGGTGGGTCCTATTCCTCCATTCTAATCAATATACCGGGCACCGCGGCCGCTGCGGCAACCGCCCTGGACGGCTACCCGCTGGCCTGCAGAGGTGAAGGCGGCCGGGCCATCGGCCTGACGACGACGGCATCGGCCATCGGCACGATCATCAGCATGCTCTTTGTGGTCAGTATTTCGCCGATCATTTCCCATTTTGCCCTGCAGTTCACCTCCTTCGAATTTTTTCTACTGGCATTTTTCGGGATTCTCATCAGTGGCACCCTCACCAGTCCCGATCTGGTGATAAAGGGCTGGATCGCCGGATTCCTGGGGCTGTTTCTGGCCTGTGTGGGCCGTGACCTGCTGCAGTTCTATCCGCGCTTTACCTTCGGCTATTCGGAGCTGGACAGCGGCATCGAAGTGGTGCCTGTTCTCATCGGCGCCTTTGGCATTCCCCAGATTATTCAGGTGCTCAAGGACCGCTTCCGGATGGGCGAGGCCCAGAAAGTGAAGCGAATCCTTCCCGAATTGGGCACCGTGATCCGCAATATCCCTACCATCATCCGCTCCGCCCTGATCGGTGTCGGGGTCGGCGCCGTTCCAGGTATCGGTGAGGACATCGCCGGCTGGGTCTCTTACGGTGCGGCCAAAAACACCTCCAAACACCCCGAGACCTTTGGCAAAGGGGAACTGCAGGGTGTATTGGCCTCGGAAACGGCCAACAACGCCTGCGTGGGCGGTGCCCAGATACCCCTGCTCAATCTGGGAATCCCCGGCAGCCCCCCGGCGGCTATGCTGTTGGGCGCCCTGATGCTGCACGGCGTCACCCCGGGTCCGATGATCACCTTCGAACATCCCAGCTTCATCATGGAGATGGCCGCTATCCTGCTGCTATCTTCCATCGCCATGTGGATCGTGGGCATGCTGCTGGCCAAGCAGGTGGTCAAGGTCTTGCGCATTCCCTCTCAGATTTTCATGCCCGTTATCGGCGTCCTGTGCATCATCGGCTCATACGCCCTGGGGTTGAATATCTTCAACCTCTATCTGATGCTGCCGGTGGGTCTGATCTGTTATTTTCTAACCGTGATGGGCTATCCCATTGCTCCATTGGTCATCGGTGTGATCCTGGGTCCCATGGCCGACGAAAACCTGCGCCGGGCGCTGATGGTTTCCCAGGGCAGCTTTCTGCCCGTTTTTCAGCGACCGGTATCGCTGATTCTGTTCTGCATCATTGTCTGGACCATCGTTAGCCAGTTTCAATGCTACCGTGGTTTCAAAAATCGGATGTTGGCTTTGATCCTCAACCGCAAGGGCAGTTGCGAGGCTAGCCCTGATGAGAATCCAAAAGAGTGATAGGTGCAGCGGTGTTTTTCAAACCAGCGCCATAGACCCTACCAGAAATGGGGCAGCCTGACTGTCCGGGAGGTTCGAGCATGCTCAAAATGGCTATTATCACCGGTTTTCTCTCCAAAACAAAGGACCGGTTTCACGAATACAACCCACTGCTGGAACTTGACGAGAAGTTTGCTCTCATGGCTGAGATTGACGGCTACGACGGTGTGGAGATCGTTTACCCTTATGAAGTCAGCGATCCGGCGGCCACCCGGCTGGTGCTGGACAAACACGGGTTGAAGGTGGCGGCGGTCAATGTCAACGTCAAAGCGGAGCCGGAATTTCGCAACGGCGGTCTCACCTCTCACCGGCCTGAGGTGCGCGAAAAAGCAGTGCGGTTCATCAGGGAGGCCAAGGACTTCGCACAGGCGGTGGGAGCCGACAAGGTCACCTGCTGTCCCTTGGGGGACGGCTATGAATTTGCTTTCCAATACGATTACGCCCTGGCCTGGAAACACCTGGTGGAGACTTTCGGCCACGCCGGTGATTACAAACGCGAGATTCCCTTGTTCGTGGAGTACAAGCCCAGCGAAACCCGCGGCCGCTGCTTCGTGGATACGGCCTCCAAGGCCCTTTGTCTGCTCAACGATATCGGCAATACGGAAATGGGGGTGACCCTTGATTTCGGCCATTCCATTTACGGCAATGAGAACCCCGCGGAAGCCTTGGCAATGCTTGCACAAAGCCCTTACGCCTATTACATCCACATCAATGACAACGATGGCCGCTGGGATTGGGACTATTTTTGCGGAACCAAGCATTTCCTGGAATATGTAGAATTTCTTTACTATCTGAAACGCTATGGCTATACCGGCTACCTCACCTCCGACACCTCCCCGACACGCTGGGACATCAAGGGAACCTTCGAAGCCAACAGCCGTATGACCAACCGTATCTGGAAACTTCTGGACGAGGTCGACCAGGGCCGCCTGGCCGGACTCCTATCCGGTGCCGACTATCTGGAAACCTGGAAATTCATCGAAACCAACATCTTCGGCCTGAAATAAAAATGACCGCAACCGAAACAAGCATAACCCTCGAACAGCTCCGGGAGACGCTTCCCCCTGTCTGGCCCCAGGATTTATGCGGGTTCATTGGCAAGACGGTTGCTGATTCGACCACCAAACTCGTGATCCTGGACGACGATCCCACGGGCACCCAGACCGTTCACGACATACCGGTGTTGACCACCTGGTCTATCGAGGTTCTGGAAAATGAACTTAAGACCTGCGGACCAGGGTTCTTCATTCTGACCAACTCCCGCAGCCTGGTGCCGTCGGCGGCGCAGGCATTGAGCCGGAAACTCGGCACCAACCTGCGTCGGGCTCTCACTGGCGCTGGTGTTTCGGTCCAGATCATCAGTCGCAGCGACTCCACCCTGCGGGGTCACTATCCCGGTGAGGTGGATGCGCTCATGCAGGCGTTGGGGCCATCCGACCTGCCGCGCATCCTAATTCCCTGCTTTTTCGAGGGGGGCCGCTACACGGCCAACGACATTCACTATGTTTCCGAAGGGGAGCGGCTGCTCCCAGCGGCACAGACTCCTTACGCCCGGGATGCGGCTTTTGGCTACCGCCATTCGAACCTGCGCGATTGGGTGGCGGAGAAAACCGGCGGGTCGGTTGCCGCTGATCGCATCATGTCGGTCAGCATTGAGGATATCCGTTTAGGCGGCCCGGAGGCCGTGACCAACCGTCTGCTCTCTCTGTCGCCCGGCGACTGCTGTATCGTCAATGCCCTGGAATATCGGGATCTGGAAGTGTTCACAGCGGGGCTGTTGGCTGTTGAATCCCAAGGGCGGGCATTCGTCTTTCGTTCGGCGGCCTCATTCGTTCGCGTGCGTGCCGGCATCCGTCCCCGTGATCTGTTGGACCGTGAAACGATGGGTGTTGACCACAGCGGCAGGGGAGGGCTTTTTGTGGTAGGCTCTTACGTGCCCAAAACCAACACTCAACTGGCCGCACTACGCAACCGCAAAAATATCGTCGACGTAGAGGTTAAGGTCGATACCCTTCTTGACGTTCTACGGCAGCCGGCAGCCGTCGCAGCAGCCATTGCCGCTGCAAACCAGGCCATCGAATCGGGTCTGGACGCCGTCGTATTTACCAGCCGGGGCCTGGTGACCGGTCGTGACGTCTGTGGCAGTCTGAATATCGGCCGACGTGTCTCGGACAGCCTCATTGCCATCGTTCAGGGTATCAGCTGCCGTCCCCGCTTCCTGGTGGCAAAAGGCGGCATTACCGCCAGCGACGTAGCCACCAAAGGGCTGGGTGTGCGCCGGGCCATTGTCATGGGGCAGGTGTTGCCGGGTGTTCCCGTGTGGCGGCTGGGCAGTGAGACCCGTTGGCCGGGCCTTGCCTATATCGTCTTCCCCGGAAATGTGGGCGACGAGGGCGCGCTGGCGACCATCAGCCGGTGCTTGGAGCCGGTCCGATAGATCGATTTCAGGAATTTTTCATATCAAATAATCAGGAGGATACACAGATGAATCAGACCAAACACAGCGTCAAAACCATCCAGGAGATGCGAAATCGGGGCGAGATCATCACGATGCTCACCGCCTACGACTACCCCACCGCCAAACAGATCAACGACGCCGGCATCGACATGATCCTGGTGGGTGACTCCTGCGCCATGGTGGTCCATGGCCACCCCAACACCCTTGCCGCCACCATGGATATGATGGTGTTGCACTGCGCCGCCGTGGCCCGTGGTTGTCTCCGCACCATGGTCATCGCCGACATGCCTTTCGGCTCCTTTCAGTACTCGGTCGAAGAGACCATGCGCAACGCGGCCCGTTTCGTCACCGAGGCCAAGGTGGACGGGGTGAAATTCGAAGCCACTCCCAACCACATTGAAAAAACCAAAGCCATCGTTGAGATGGGCATCGCTGTGGTCGGCCACGTGGGGCTGCACCCCCAGGCCGTGGGTGCTTTGGGCGGTCTCAAGGTCCAGGGAAAGTCTGTTGAAACAGCCCGCAAGGTGGTCCGCGAAGCTCTGGCACTGCAGGAAGCGGGTGCCTTTGCCATCATCTTCGAGGCGGTTCCGGCCAAGCTGTCGACCTATGTGACCAAAAAGCTGCGCATCCCCACCATCAGCATCGGCGGCGGCCCCGGGTGTTCCGGCCAGTTGCTGGTAACCCCAGATGTGCTGGGCATGTTCGATGCATTCACACCTGGCTTCGCCAAACGCTACCAAAACTTCAACGGCCTGATGAAAGAGACCTTTGTAAAGTACGCTGAAGAGGTAAGAGCCGGTGTTTTTCCTGGCGAGGAGCACTCCTACAAAATGGCCGACGACGTGCTTGCCACCATCGAATCAGAATTCGGCCAAGCAGAATAAAAAACGGGAAATCGGCAGTACCGAGGCGTAACCCAGACATCCGAATGCTTTCACAAAGCAGCTGCAATTCTGCATGATGACCTCGTTTCTGGATGGACACCATTTAACAAGCATGCTACGACACAAACTAATTTTTTTTAAAAAAGGCGGGAGTAAAAGCAGGTAGGCTGGTGATGCAAGTTTGTCGATAATATATAAATTACAAGTAAATGGTTTTGGTAACGCCGATTAGTGCGCCTGACCCCAAACGGCCCCATCCCGCCAGGAGACCGGTGCGCCTGCAAAAATTTCTCTCCCAGGCCGGGGCCAGCTCCCGGCGGCAAGGAGAGGCCCATATTCTCGCCGGCCGGGTGAGTGTCAACGGCGTCGTGGTCACCGCCTTGGGCAGTCAGGTCGATCCTGAAAACGACACGGTTCACCTCGACGGCGTTGCGGTATGCCCCCAAGGCTCGTTGATCTATGTCATGCTCAACAAACCTGAAGGGTATGTGAGCAGCTGCCGGCACCGGGGTGAACCGGTGGTCACCGACCTGGTCGACCTGCCCCAACGGCTCTTCCCCGTGGGACGGCTGGACAAGGATTCAACCGGCCTGCTGCTGCTGACCAACGACGGTCGGATCCACCATCGTCTCTCCCACCCCTCCTTCGATCA
>Ga0114946_10003823_pt1 | contig 10038 bp, 7 predicted proteins | sample WalLakDeSediment_FD_88676 | JGI IMG/M metagenome (GOLD analysis project Ga0114946, IMG submission 88676) | Lake sediment microbial communities from Walker lake, Nevada to study Microbial Dark Matter (Phase II) - Walker Lake 11/02/13 Deep Sediment | ecosystem: Environmental > Aquatic > Freshwater...
CAAACTAAAAAAACATTTATATGCGAAAGATTTTTCTTTTTTCAATGCTTGGTTTTTTTTTGTTTGGTTTTTCTTTTGCTCAGCAAAGCCCTTCCAGACATGCCTTAGGTATTGGTGGAGGGGTTGTTTTTCTGAGCGATGATTCGGTTTTAAAACCCGGACTGCACTTTGATTATGAATATGACCTTCTTGCTGAAAAAATTGACCTTTCAATAGGTTTTGCTTCTGAATTGGTAATGGCCGATCGGCGCCACATTGGGCTCTCTGTATTCTTAGGCTTCTCTCCTTTAAAACGATTGTCAGTCAATTTAGGGCCCGGGGTTATGTTTGAAGGCCCTGAAACCTATTTTTGCAGTCATGTTGGAATTGGTTACAACTGGGACTTCAGCAACTTTTCTATTGGACCTTACGCAGAATGGGCTTATACCGGAAAACATTATCATTTATCGTTCGGTATGGGACTGGGCTACAAGTTTTGATTTTCATTTTTTTACCTTCGCGGTGTTTTTAACGCTAATATTTTTTATTTTTGGCCCTTTGCCCATTGGCAGAATTTAACAAACCAAAAATTAAGTCATATGTCTCTTTCTGGAAATGATGGCCGCGATGGCTTCACCAGCAAGTTCGGCATTATTTGTGCCACAGCGGGTTCGGCCATTGGGCTGGGGAATATCTGGCGCTTTCCATACGTTGTGGGCGAAAACGGGGGAGGCGCTTTTTTGTTGGTTTACCTGGGATTCATCCTGCTGTTGGGCATACCCGTAATGCTTTCAGAGCTGGTGATAGGCCGGCGGGGGCAGCGAAACACCTTCGGAGCTTTCCGAAAGCTGGCTCCGGGCAAGCCATGGTGGATCATTGGCGTTATGGGTATTGGCGCCGCATTTATGATCCTGGCCTTTTACAGCACCATTGCCGGCTGGACGCTCGAATATATTGTGAAGTCGCTTGGCAACGCTTTTCAGGGTCAATCAAGTGAGGGATTGGCAGAAATGTTCAGGGAATTTCATACAGGGATATTCTGGCCTCTTTTCTGGCAGGTGGTTTTTATGATTTTGACAGCCTGGATCATCCTGGCCGGGGTGAAAAAAGGGATTGAAAAATATTCGAAAATCCTGATGCCTTTCCTTGTTGGTCTATTAGTTATCATGGCCATCCGCTCCATTACCTTGCCAGGTGCAATGGGTGGCCTTCGGTTTCTTTTCAAGCCTGATTTCTCTGAAATCGATGCCGGTGTTTTCCTTGCCGCATTGGGTCAGGCATTCTTCTCACTGAGCATCGGAATGGGCGCCATTATAACTTATGGTTCCTATATCAATAAACAAAACAATCTTACCACTATTGCAGCAGAAGTTTCAATTGCCGACACTTTAATTGCAATACTGGCAGGAGTGGCTATTTTCCCGGCAGTTTTTGCGTTTAATCTCGATCCTGCCGAAGGCCCGGGATTGATCTTCCATGTTTTGCCGAGTATTTTTCAGCAATTACCCGGCGGATACTTCTTTGCCATAATTTTCTTTGTGCTCCTGGCCATTGCAGCGCTCACATCATCAATTTCGATTCTTGAAGTAGTGGTTGCATTCCTGGTTGAGGAACTTAATGTTACCCGCAGAAAAGCCACCATTATGGCTGCAAGTGCTGCGCTTTTTGTGGGCGTTTTCTGCACCCTGTCATTCAGTTCACTTGATAATGTTACAATCGGTGGCCAGACAATTTTTGGAATGCTTGATTTCACTGCATCAAACATTTTGCTTCCTTTGGGAGGTTTGCTGATTGTGCTTTTCGTGGGATGGGTAATGAAAGCTGCCGACGTAAAAGACGAACTCTCAAATTCAGGATTGCTGAAGGTGAAATTATTTGGCGTTTTTCAATTCATCATAAAGTTTATTGCACCTGTGGCCATTGCCATCATTTTCCTTAACAGTATTGGTATCCTAAAAATCTGATCCTTATGTCTGCATTTCTTGATGGCTTCAACCGAATCATTGTAATGTACAATGAATACGTGGGCGGTTATCTTTTGCTGGCCATGCTATTGCCAACTGGTATTTATTTCGCTTTCAAGTTTCGTTTTTTGCATGTGCGCATGTTCAGGCATTCATTTGCAATCCTGGCGGGAAAATATGCAAAAAAAGGCGACCATGGCGATGTCAGCCATTTTAAAGCCTTGACTACCGCCCTTTCCGCCACCGTAGGTACCGGAAATATTGTTGGGGTTGCACTGGCTATTTACTGGGGAGGCCCTGGGGCTATTTTCTGGATGTGGTTTACCGGCTTTTTTGGTATGATGCTCAAACTGGTAGAATGTACCCTGGGTTTGAAATACCGAAAGTTCAATACTGATGGAACCGTTTCGGGCGGCCCTATGTACTATATGGAGTATGGTCTGAAAGACAAGCTTGGAAAGCATGCCAAAACCCTGGCCATTATTTTTGCTTCGGCCGCCATGCTATGTTCCCTCGGAACCGGAAACATGGCCCAGAGTAATTCAATGACAGATGTATTAAATGCAAGCTACCAAATCCCTAATTGGGTTACCGGATTAGTAATTGCAGCTTTGGTATTGCTTATTGTTGTGGGCGGTTTAAAGCGTATTGCTGAGGTTACTTCGCGCCTCGTGCCCTTTATGGCCGTTTTCTATTTCATTGCAGCCGTTACCATTTTTGTTCTCCATATCGAAAACTTGATTCCGGCTTTCGCCCTGATCTTTGAGGATGCCTTTACAGGAACGGCTGCTGCCGGAGGTTTTGTGGGGTCTGCTTTCATTCTTACCCTTACCATGGGTGTCCGTCGTGGTCTTTTCAGCAACGAAGCCGGGCAGGGTTCAGCCGCAATGGCCCATTCAGCTGCGAAAACACCATACCCCATTCGCGAAGGCATGGTAGCAAGCCTCGAGCCCTTTATCGACACCTTGTTTATTTGTACCCTTACCGCCTTGGTTATCATTATGACCGGCGCATGGGATTCTGGAATACAGGGTGTCGGAATGACTGTTCTTGCCTTTGAAACAGGCCTGGCCGAAATCAGCCTCGGCTACCTTGCACCCCACATCATTTCAGTTGGTCTGCTCTTGTTCGCATTTTCCACCATTATTGCCTGGTCGTATTACGGCACCCGTGCTGCACAGTACCTGTTTGGCGACAAGGCCATTAAACCTTACTATTATGTTTATGCCCTGTTCGTGTTTTTTGGCGCCATTTGGGGAATTGACCTTGTATGGAACTTTGTCGACATGGTTATCACATTCATGACGATACCAAACCTGATCGCCATCCTGTTGCTGACTCCCGTCATTAAAAAGGAGATCAATGACTATTTTTCGCGGGATTACAAGTCGCTCTGATTCGGAGCTTAAACGCTTTGGCCTTTTGTAAAACATTTGGCTGTTTTTTCAGTTATTGAATAAACTGCAGGGCTTGCCTGCAATATAATCCAAGGATAGTTCGTATATGCCTTACCGAATAGGTGTTTTGCTTAAGGTCTTTTTGATGTTGCCGGTCTTTCTGGTGGCCACAACGGGCTTTGCCCAGCAGAGAACTCCCATTGATTTCTCTGCCAGCAGCATGCAGTTTCACCGCGAAATTGGCGAAGATGCCCGCCGGCTCATTGACAACGTGCACTTCAGCCACGAAGGTACCAATATGTATTGCGACAGTGCCTACCTGTTTACAAGGCAAAACCGTCTCGAAGCATTCAGCAACATTCACATAGTGGTTAATGACACGGTTAATATTTATGGTGACCATTTGAAATATGATGGAAACACCCGCATTGCTGAGCTTACGGGCAATGTCAGAATGACAGATCCTCAACTTACCTTAACCACAAGGCATTTGGTATATGACCTTCGCCGCAATACTGCCAACTACGTGGGAGGGGGCAAGATTGTCGACAGGGAAAATACCCTGACCAGCCGTTGGGGTTTTTATTATGTTAATCAGAAGCAATTCTTTTTCAAGGATGACGTATTGCTGGTAAATCCTGAATACACCATGACTTCTGACACCCTTCGCTATAATACCCTTACTGAGGTGGCCTATTTTTTCGGCCCCACTACCATTGTCAGTGAGGAAAACACAATCTTTTGCCGCAACGGCTGGTACGATACCCGTAATGACATTTCACGTTTCAGCCGTGATGCCTTTTTACAAAACAAGGAGCAGTCGATTACCGGCGACAGTTTGTTTTACGACCGCAACCGCGGCTATGGAAGGGCCGACCGTAATATCGTGATACGCGATACTGTTCAGAACTCCATCATTACGGGTCATTTTGCAGAGCACTTTGAAAAGGAAGGTCTGTCAATCGTTACAAAGCAAGCCTTGCTCACCGTGATCTCCGAAGGCGACTCCCTTTTTCTGCACGCTGATACTCTTAGATCAGTTTACATCGAAGACACCGAAGATCAGTTTGTTTTTGCCTACCATAGAGCCAAATTTTTCAGAAATGATCTTCAGGGAGTTTCTGACTCAATCGTTTATCATTTCAGCGATTCAACCATTTACCTCTACCATAACCCGATCATCTGGTCTGATGTGCACCAATTGACCGCCCGTCGAATTGAAGTGCAAATATCAGAAGACGAAATAATTGCCGCACACCTTTTCGATGCAGCATTTATCATTTCACAGGAAGAAGACGTTGGCTTCAACCAGGTTAAAGGCCGAGATATCACGGGACACTTTATCGACAATGAGCTTCGGCGCATTGATGTACATGGCAATGGTGAAACCATTTACTATGTGAAGGAAGACGACGGATCCCTGATCGGGATAAACAAGGCATTGTCGTCTGGAATTGTAATTTATGTTGAGGACCGGCAGGTGGTGGGTATTCGTTTTCTTGAGAATCCAGATGCCAATCTCTTTCCTGTTGATGAGTTACCCGCTGAAGAGAGAAAGTTAAGAAACTTCCAGTGGCTCGAAAGTAAACGGCCAAGGTCAAAGGCTGATATTTTTTTAAGGGACTGATATGGTAAAGTTTGAAAGGCAAACTTTGGGCAACGGGCTGCGAGTGATCGCTCACCGCGACACAAGCACCCCCATGGCTGCCGTAAATGTGCTTTATGATGTGGGTGCCCGCGACGAAGACCCGGACAAGACAGGGTTTGCGCATCTTTTCGAGCATTTGATGTTTGAAGGTTCTGTTAACATCCCCGATTTTGACACCCAGCTTCAAAATGCCGGGGGCGAGAACAACGCCTTTACCACCAACGATATCACAAATTATTACAACACCCTTCCGGCACAGAATCTTGAAACGGCCTTCTGGCTCGAGTCTGACCGAATGCTTGGCCTTGCCTTCTCAGAAGAAAAACTGGCCGTGCAGAAAAATGTGGTGGTGGAAGAGTACCGCCAGTCATACCTTAACCAGCCCTATGGCGATGTGTGGCTGCTTCTGCGCCCTCTGGCCTACACCAGGCACCCCTACATGTGGCCAACCATCGGAAAAGACATCTCACAAATAAGGGATGCATCAGTTGATGATGTCAGGCATTTTTTTAAAAAGTTTTACCATCCTGCAAATGCCATACTTACAGTGTCAGGAAACGTTTATCCGGATCATGTTTTCAGGCTGGCCGAGAAATGGTTTGGCGATATCCCGGCAGGTGAGCCATTTGTGCGCACGTTCGAACAGGAGCCTGTTCAAAAGGCCCAGCGAAGGTTGAGCGTTGAACGCCACGTGCCCTTCGATCAGATTTTCATGGCTTTTCATACCTGCGGTCGGGCAGTTAATGAGTTCTACGCTACCGATCTGCTCAGCGATGTGCTGTCGAACGGAAGTTCATCGAGGTTGGTGCAGAGACTGGTAAAGGAAAAGCGAATGTTCAGTGAAGTGAACGCTTACATTACCGGCAACATCGACAAGGGCCTTTTTGTAGTAACAGGGAAACTGCACGAAGAAACAACCATGGAGGCGGCTGAAAGGGCCTTTTTTACTGAACTTGAATTGTTGAAAAACGAACCCCTTGATGAGCGTGAGCTACAGAAGATAAAGAACAAGGCCGAAGCTTCGCACATTTATTCCGAAAGCAATGTGATGGCAAAGGCTATTAATCTTGCCTATTACGAACTGCTCGGTGACGCTGAGTTACTGAACAGGCAAACTGATTTGTATTTCAGCCAAACTGCCGGAATGCTTAAAGAGACAGCCTCGCGGCTTTTTTCGCCCGAAAGGGCTACGGTATTGAATTACCATGCTTTAAAAACCATTTGACAGCATCTGATCCGATAATGATAAACCGACAAACCCCGCCTGCTACCAGCCTTATTGCTCCCTTGCCTTTTTCCCTTTCGGGGAAACATAGGTTGAGCAATAATGTGCCGGTTTACCTTATCATGGGCGGAACGGAAGACATCGTAAGGATTGAGTTGCTGTTCAGCGCCGGCAGCTATTTTCAGCACAAACCCCTTGTTACTTATTCTGCTGCGAGTCTATTAAAATCAGGCACCAGCTCAAAAACATCCCGAGAGATCAGTGAGATTCTCGATTTTTACGGCGCTTTCTTTCAGATTGATGCCCAGAAGGACATCGTTTCTGTCAGCATTTTTGTATTGCAGAAATACCTGGAGCCGGTGCTTGAATTATTCCAGGAGATTATAAGGGAACCAGTTTTTCAGCAAAAAGAGCTCGATATCTTTTTACGGAATCAGAAACATCAGCATATTATCAATAGCCGGAAGGTAGCCCACTTGGCACGATTGTATTTCGGCGAGCAGTTGTTTGGCCAGCACCACCCATACGGTTATCGCCTGCGCAAAAGCGATTTTGAGAAGATTAACCGCGATGACCTTCTTGCCTTTCACAATCAATGGCTTCAGCCTCGTAAGCTAAGTATCATTGTTTCCGGAAAACTGCCTGCCAACCTGCCCCAGTTGCTCGAAAACCATTTTGGTGCAACAAAATGGAAGAGGGGCGAAAACTCGCAACCTGAGCCAACTTTTGCTGTCTTAGACAACGGAAGGCAAAAACTGCTGATTCAGAAGGATGAAGCCCTGCAATCGGCCATACGCATCGGAAAACGCACAATTAACCGCAACCATGCTGACTTTCACCGGCTGGCCATAACCAATGCTTTGCTGGGCGGCTTCTTCGGATCAAGATTAATGAAAAAAATCAGGCAGGAAAAGGGTTTTACTTATGGCATCAACTCTGCCTTGGTATCTCTGGTGCACGATGGTTATTTCTTTGTGAATACACAAGTTGGTGTGGATGTTTGCCAGGAAGCCATCGATCAGATTTACCAGGAACTGAAGAAGCTCAGAACCTTGCCTGCAAGCCCTGATGAATTGCAGACACTGAAAAACTATATGGCCGGAAATTTTCTCCGCTCGTTCGATGGGCCATTTGCACAGGCAGAGAGATTCAGGGAAATGCTGGTCTTTGGCCTTGCAACTTCGAATTTCGATCAGTTCCTGCTTGAATTGAAAAACTGCACGCCTGAAACCATCATGCAAACGGCTGCACAATATCTTCATGAAGATTCAATGACTGAAGTTGTAGCAGGTAAGTATTAGACATTTCAATATTTTTGCCTTAAATTCGTGGATGCTAAGAACAAAGCATCAAATAAACAATTCTCATGAAGAAAATTTCCCAGGAAAGCTTTTGGCTTAAGCTCATCGCTTTTTCTGTTCTTTTTTCTGGCTGTACGCTTCAGGGCTTTTCGCAAAATAAAAACTCCCTGCGTATTGATTCGGTTTCAGTGATCCCCGGCTTAAATCATGTAATGATTGGTTGGACATTGGAAACAGAAGAAACGGAGGGGTCTATTGCTGTTAAAAGACAAGTAGGAGAGACTTTTGAAGACATTGCATTATTCAGTAATCTTTCAGTAAGTAACTATATAGATAATGGTGTTGATGCTAATAGTGGGTCTTTTCGATATTTTTTGGCAGCGTTTAAAACAGGCGGAAGTACAATGGCCGAAAGTTATTCACACCGCACTATTCATTTATTGGTACCCAACTCAGACTTTTGTGTTGGTGAAGTAAAACTAATGTGGGAAAATTACCAGGTGACAACAACTTCGGGTACTCCCGTGCAGCAGCCTGTTCCTTTCGATTCGCTTAGAGTGCAGGTTTCAACTGATGGCTCAAACTTTTTTACCTATGCAACCTTGCCTCATCCACAACCGCCCATGAATTTACAAATTCAGGAGTATGATATTTCTGGCATGGAACCAGGGCAATATTTTTTTCGGATACAAGCCTTCAACTCAGTAATTGGCCACTCATCAACATCAAATATCAGGTCATTTGGGTTTAATCCCCCTGAAATTAAGAATCTGGCGATTGTCTATATTGATATTTTTGAGAACTCTGAAGCCCGTATTTCCTTCAGCGCTTCAGGCCAAACCGAAGAATTTTTTTATGAGTTGCATCGCTCTGATGAGGCTGACCAAAATTATGAAATGCTTGGAGTTTCTCCTGTCATTTCGGTCTTTTCTGATGATCCTGAGATTAGCGATGGGCCCTGGTTTTACAACATAAAAGCTTATTTAAAAGACTGGGAATGCGAATTACCCGCCACGGAGTCAGAAGGTCCGTTTTCCAGCATTTTTTTGCAGGCTGAGTCCCAGGCAAAAACAAACGAAGTTTTGTTGAAATGGGAGCACCATTTCCCAGCCGGCCGTTTTTTTAGTTATGACCTTAAGGTTATGCCCCTTTACGGCCAATGGGAAAGCGTTCCTTCCTTCACAGGCATGGAGCCCGGCCAATTTATTCACAGCATTGCTCCTGGTGAACTGGTAGGGAATGTAATCTATAAAATGGAAGCAACTGACCTTTCTGATCCGGCTATTGTCATTTCTTCCAATTATGTCAGTGCATATGCTGAGCCGGTGCTTTACATACCCAATGCATTCAGACCTACCAGTCAGGCTGAAGAAAACAAAATATTCAGGCCATTTTTCGTGGGCTTTACCCCCGAAGCTTATCAGCTCATTGTTTTTAATCGCTGGGGTCAATCCATTTTTTCTTCAACTGACCCTGACCAGGCTTGGGATGGAAACATTGGCGGCAAAGCCGCGGCCCCGGGGGTATATTCATTCCTGCTCAAATACTCAGCCCCCGGTGCTCAGAAATTAGAGCGAAGGGGAGTGGTAACATTGGTCTATTAGTTGATTGACAAATACTCTGCTTGCTTTTGATTCCCTTGATTTTAGGAATTTTTAAAACACATTCTGTGTAAATTTTCATACTTTTGCAGTTAATTTTCTAAAATCACCCCAATGCTCCACGATAAATTGAAATTTACTGGCGAGGGTCTCACTTACGACGACGTTTTGCTGGTGCCTGCGTATTCGGAAGTACTACCCCGCCAGGTTGATATCAGTTCAGATTTTACCCGCAACATTCGACTGAAGATTCCAGTGGTTTCAGCTGCCATGGACACAGTAACCGAATCGCGCATGGCTATTGCCATTGCCCAGGAAGGCGGTATTGGGGTGTTGCATAAAAACATGACCATTGAAGATCAGGCTGCTAAGGTTCGCAGGGTAAAGAGATCGGAAAACGGCATGATCATCGACCCGATCACCCTTCATGAAAATGCATTGATTGGCGACGCGCTAAAGATCATGAAGGAGTTTAACATTGGTGGCATTCCGGTGGTGAACAGCGACAAGCGGCTTGTGGGCATTCTTACAAACCGCGACCTGCGATTCGAAAAAGAGCTTACCAAGCCCATAACTGAGGTCATGACCCGCGAAAACCTTATCACCACCGATGAGTTCATCGATTTTGCAAATGCCGAAGAAATTCTGCAGCAACACAAAATTGAAAAGCTGCCCGTGGTAGATGCAGAAAACCGTCTCGTAGGCTTGATTACTTACCGCGATATTATCAAAATAAAAGAACGCCCAAATGCTTGTAAGGATAAGCGCGGTCGCTTAAGGGTTGCAGCTGCTGTAGGAGTGACACCTGACACTTTGTTCAGGGTAGAGTCCTTGGTAAATGCTGGGGTTGATTGTGTTGTTATTGACACTGCCCATGGTCATTCAAAAGGGGTGATCGAAATGGCCAAAAAGGTCAAGGAACG
>Ga0114946_10003824_pt1 | contig 10038 bp, 5 predicted proteins | sample WalLakDeSediment_FD_88676 | JGI IMG/M metagenome (GOLD analysis project Ga0114946, IMG submission 88676) | Lake sediment microbial communities from Walker lake, Nevada to study Microbial Dark Matter (Phase II) - Walker Lake 11/02/13 Deep Sediment | ecosystem: Environmental > Aquatic > Freshwater...
ATACCTGTTGGATACCGAGTGCGGCGGCGGCAGGTACCGGGCGTACTCGTGCTCCACTGGGCCGATCTCCCGGAGGAAGATGTCGGTTCGGTAGAGGGCGTCCCCGTGACGAAGGCTGCCCGGACAATCAGAGACTGCGCGGAGGCTCACATCGGCCCCGCACTACTCCGTCAAGCCTTGGAGGACGGTATCCGGACCGGCTGGCTCCGTCGGAAGGAAGCGGAGGGCCTCAAGCGGGAGTTGAAGGCGGGGAAATACCTATAGCGCCGGCCACAGGCCAAGGGCTGCACACCCAGGGGAACCGGATGCTTGAAGAACTCAGTCCTCTCTTGAAAAACCTGCCGCCTCGCACTGCCCGTGCTCTCGTGCAGGCAATCAACCGGTGTGGAGAAGAACTCAACATCGGCTCGGATTGGGTCCAGCGATGGATCGGCTTCACGGTCGTTGCCGACGCTCTCACACGATGCACTGTGGGCGGCGAACCCGCCTTTGAGCTCAAGGGCGGGGCAGCCATTGAGCTCCGCCTTAGGTGGCCAGACAAAGGCAGTGAGGGAGGGACTGCGGCCCAACCCCGTGCGACGAGGGACCTCGACGCCGCTTTTCGCGGGGAGTTGGACGAAATCGAGTCCGCTGTGGAAGCCGCGCTGGAAGAGCCCCGGCCTCCTTTTGGATTCCGAATAGAAGTTGATGGGAAGAGCCCACCCTTCATGCGCCGGTTCCGAATCAGGATTCTCTTCCTTGAGGAACAGTTTGGCCGTGTGGTGGAGCGAAGCTTCAGCAACGTGAAGCTCGAGGTCTCCCTCTACGAAGGGGAACACCCAGCGCCTGACCTGGTCCCGGCCTTCTCTCTGAAGCCCTTTGGCCTGGAGGGTCCAGACGTCATTCCCTGTATTCCGCTGACGAAACAGGTCGCCCAGAAACTGCATGCGGCTACGGAGCCCCCTAACGAGGGAAGATCCAACGAGCGCTTCCGAGACTTGGTGGACATCGCACTCCTGAGCGCCCTCGTGCCCGCGACTCCAGGGCTGCGAGCGGTCTGCGAAGATACGTTTGCCATCAGGGGAAGGCAGGCGTGGCCACCCGAGATCACCATTTTCGAGACATGGGCTGAGCCACTCGAAGAGATGGCGGGAGAGATGGGGCTTCCCCAGAGGACGGCGGAGGAGATCGCCCGGCACGTGGAGGAGTATGTCCAACAGATCGCTATCGCCGGGAGCAGCGACCAACAGGCTGCCCAATAGACACCTCCCGTAGACACCCCACCCGCCAAACACAAAGCGCGCCGCCCGAAGGGATCCACGTAAATCCCGCAGGGCGGCGCGCTTTCACCAATGGGCCTGGGTAGACTCGAGCCGGAGGCCGCGCCAGCGGCCGGAGACGAGCGAGGATCGGCCGCAGGCCAACCGGAGCTCCACTACCGACCTCACGCTTATCAGGCCCCGCGGCTGGAGTTGGGACTGAGTTTCTCAGCATGGACAAAACCGCACATTTTGTGCAGTTTCATCCAGAGTCAGGAGAGCGAGGTGGTGATGCCCGGAAGCGAGTACGAGAAGGTCTTGGACCTGGCCGCCGACCAGTTCGGCTACGTTTCCACGTCGCAGGCATTAGCCAGTGACGTCAGCAACAACACTCTCAGGATGATGGCTACCAGAGGGGTACTCGAGCGGGTGAGCTGGGGAGTCTATCGCCTACCGACCTTCCCGGCCTCGTCCTTTGCTGAGTACATGGAGGCCAGCTTGTGGCCTGCCGGCGTTCCCGGCGTGATCTCGCACGAGTCGGCCCTGGCCATCCGCGACCTCTCGGACGTGAACCCAGCGAGGGTCCATATCACCTTACCCAAAGCATTTCGTGTCCGGCGCACCCTTCCGGGGCACCTGGTGATTCATAACGACGAGCTTCCCGAAGAGGACGTCACACGGGTAGAGGGGATCCCAACCACCACGGTGCGCAGGGCTATCGAGGATTGCTTTCGCACGCACCTTGGACCTTCACTACTCCGGCAAGCCATCGAGGAGGGTGAACGCGGAGGGTACCTGAAGCCCGGTGAAGCCAGAGAACTCCGGAGACTGGTCCTGCCGTGACCAAACCGAAGAAACCACCCCACTCCACCCGCGTCCTATCGCTGTGGGCCGACGCCTACGCACGAGAGCGAGGGGTGGGGAGAAAGCGGGTTCGGAACTGGATCTCCTACATGGTGCTGGGTGGTCAACTGGAGCGCGCCAGTTCTTTCGCCGAAGGGCCGCGCTTCACGATCAAGGGGGCAGTGGCTCTCGAAATGCGATTGCCCTATCGAGCGCGAGCCACCAAGGACATCGACCTCATCGTCAGCGGTGCCAATGGCGAGGACCTGGTTGCCGTTTTGCGAAACGCCGTCGATGGCACCTTCCAGGACTTCACTTTCAGGGTGAAGGGCGAGCCGCACGTCATGCCCAACGACGCAGTTCGCATTCAGGTAGCGATCGAGTACCGGGGCAAGAGCTGGAGTACTCTCCAGGTGGACCTCTCCCGGCAGGAGGGGGGCGCAACGGAGGTCGAGTTGGTGGGTGCCCTGGAGCTCGAGCCGTTCGGGCTGTCCACGCCCCCCGCGTTGCCGTGCCTCTCCCTCCGGTACCACATCGCCCAGAAGATCCACGGGATGACGCAGCCATCGGCCAAGGAAGATGCCTCCAACGAGCGGTTCCGGGACCTGGCCGACGTTCTGTTGCTCCGAGATCTGGTGGAGGATCTGGCGGCCGTCCGGGCGGCATGCGTGGAAGTGTTCGCGTTTCGCGGGACCCATGAATGGCCGCCCGCCTTGGAGCCCCCGGCATTCTGGGAGGATCTCTACGCGGAGCTTGCTGCGGGGCTGGAGCTTGCGGAGAAGACGCTGGAGGAAGCGGTGCGGGAGGCCCGGGCGTTCATCGAGTCCATTGACGCCGCGGGGGCCCAGTAGACGCCTCTTCGGATACGCCGCACCCTCCAACACCAAGCCCGATGCCTGGAGGGAGCCTCGCCTACTCCCGGAGGGCATGTCGTTGGAAAACATGAAGACCGTCGGGCTTCATCGCGGAACCCGACGGTCTTTATGGGCCTGGATAGACTCGAACTATCGACCTCACGCTTATCAGGACTGTGGCCAGGGGATCCGATGCGGCGGAAACGGCTTAGTTGAGCCATTTCCTTCTCTGTGTCCGCCACCATCGGATAGTGGATCCGCCGCGTTCCGCCAGCTTTGGGGACACAGTTTGGACACAGCATTGCGGAGGGTGCCCGCCCGCCGGCCACTCGACAAGGTCCGAACGGAGCGGCACCCGCGATTGCCCGGTTCGGCCTACTCTCCTCTGGGCACTCTCTACCTACCATGAGCGGCGAGAACGGGTTTCCGCAGCATCTGTTTGCCGCTGTCAGACGGGGGCAGCATCTTGTAGGGTAACTGGTCGACGGGGTCGGCATCGCGCTCCTTGCTGGCCCCCCGAAGGCCCAGCCCTTTTTTCTCGCAGCCCCGAACTCATGGCCCGACTCGAAGACCTGACACGCGGAACTCACGTAACGGGAATCCTTCCCGGCAGCACGGTGACTGTGGTGGCCGCCCACTGGTATGGGGGCGGGACCGTGGAGGTGACCTACCGGGATCCGGACGGGAATCTCGGGAGCCGCCTCGTGTACCGGGACGACGAGCCTCGGCTCGGAATCGTGGAGGTTGCCCAACCGTGGAGCTTCGATGCCGACGGGGCCCTGTTCCGCCTGGTGTCGGAGGCCCACAGGATCCGGCTGGGTTATCTCTTCGATCCCCACCTCGCCGTCAGCACCTCCCTGGTGGAACCCCTGCCCCACCAGATCACGGCGGTCTATGAGGAGATGATCCCACGGCAGCCCCTGAGGTTTCTTCTTGCAGATGACCCTGGAGCCGGCAAGACCATCATGGCGGGGCTCTTCATCAAGGAACTGATGGCCCGGGGGGATGTGAAGCGGTGCATGGTGATCTGTCCCGGCGCCCTGGTGGAGCAGTGGCAGGACGAGCTTTGGACTCGCTTCCACCTCCCCTTCGAGATCCTCACCAACGACAAGCTCGAGGCCGCACGGACGGGCAACTGGTTTCAGGAGGAGGACCTCATCCTCTGCCGGCTCGACAAGCTGGCCCGGGACGAGGATGCCCAGGCGAAGCTCCGCGTCACGGACTGGGACCTGGTGATCTGCGACGAGGCTCACAAGATGTCGGCCTCGGTCTTCGGGCAGGAGATCAAGCGCACCAAGCGGCACCTCCTTGGCCAACTCGCCTCTGAGATTACCCGGCACTTCTTGTTGATGACTGCCACTCCCCATAACGGGAAGGAGAGGGACTTCCAGCTCTTCCTCTCGCTCCTGGACGGGGATCGCTTCGCAGGATTCTACCGGGAGGGGGTCCACACCACTGACGCTTCAGACCTGATGCGTCGGATGGTTAAGGAGCAATTGGTCAAGTTCGACGGAAAGCCCCTTTTCCCCGAGCGCAGGGCCTACACCCTGAACTATAGACTCTCTCCCGAGGAAGCGGATCTCTACCGGGCGGTCACCACCTACGTGCGGGAGCAGTTCAACCGTGCGGACCAGCTCGAGCATGATGGAAGAAAGGGGACCGTGGGGTTCGCCCTCACCATCCTCCAGCGCCGCCTCGCTTCCTCCCCCGAAGCCATCTATCGCTCCCTCGAGCGCCGAAGAGAACGCTTGGAGAAGAGGCTCCGCGAGGAAAGGCTCCTGGCCAGGGGCGGGGCGCACCCCCTCGCGCCCATCCGTGGAATCGGGGACATCTCGGATGAGGATTGGCCGGACGAGGAAGAGCTGACGGCCGAGGAGCGGGAGGAACTTGAGGAGCGGTTCGTGGATCAGGCCACTGCCGCCCGAACCATCGACGAGCTGGAGGCCGAGATCGCAATTCTCCGGGGGCTGGAGGCCCAGGCCCTCCGAGTCCGGAACAGTGGCCAGGACCGGAAGTGGGACGAGCTCGCCGGGCTCCTCCAGAGTGAGAGCATGTACACAGAGGACAGGTCCCGGCGGAAGATCGTGATCTTCACGGAGCACCGGGACACCCTGGGCTACCTCGAGCGCCGCATCCGCACCCTCCTCGGACGGCCAGAGGCCGTGGAGTTGATCCATGGAGGCATCGGCCGGGAGGACCGGAGGGGGGCAGAGACCGCCTTCAAGAATGACCCGGACGTGCATGTACTGGTGGCGACGGACGCGGCCGGGGAGGGAATCAACCTCCAGCGTGCTCATCTGATGGTGAACTTCGACCTCCCTTGGAATCCGAACCGACTGGAGCAGCGGTTCGGCCGGATCCACCGCATCGGCCAGACCGAGGTGTGCCACCTCTGGAACCTGGTGGCGGAAGAGACCCGGGAGGGGGACGTCTACCTGACGCTCCTCAAGAAGTTGGAAGCCGAGCGGGATTCCCTGGGTGGCGCGGTCTTCGATGTCCTTGGCCAGGTGTTCCAGGGGCCGGAGCTCCGTAGGATGCTCCTGGAGGCCATCCGCTACGGGGAGGACCCAGAGGTCCGGGCTCGCCTGCAACGAGCCGTAGGGGAGCAACTCGACCACGACAGGCTCAGGGACCTCATCGCGGGCCGAGCCCTGGCCCAGGATTCCATGGATTTCCGGGAGGTGCAGCGGGTCCGGGAGGAGATGGAACGGGCTGAACTCCGGCGGCTCCAGCCCCACTTCATCCAGTCCTTCTTCCTCGAAGCGCTCCGCGCTCTCGGGGGGAGGATTCACCCGAGAGAACCAGGACGGTTCCAGATCACGCACGTGCCTGCTGACGTGCGAAACCGCGACGGGATCATCGGGACCCGGGAGGCGGTGGCCCGGGCTTATGAGCGTGTGACGTTCCGGAAGGAGCTTATACAGGGGCAGGGAGAGGTCCTGGCGGAATTCATTACCCCGGGGCATCCTCTCCTGGACGCGGTCGTGGACCTGACGCTGGAGCGGTACCGGGATCTCCTCCGAAGGGGCTCGGTTCTGGTGGACCCGTCCGATTCCGGGGACCGGCCGCGAGTCCTCTTCTACCTGGAGCAGAGCATCCAGGACGGTCGGCGGGACCGAAGGGGAGAGCAAAGGACCATTTCCAGAGAAGTCCAGTTTGTCGAGATCTACGGCGGAGGCGAGACGAGATCGGGCGGTCTCGCCCCTTTCCTCAACTACCAACCGGCCCTCCCTGAGCAGATGGAGGCGGTCGAGGAGGTGTTGAGTCAGGCCTGGCTCCGCTCGGATCTGGAAGCGGGCGTTCGCACTCATGCCATCCAACACCTGGTCCCGGAGCATCTCGATCGCGTGCGGTCCCGCGTGGAAGCACGGGTGGAAAAGACACGGAGGGCAGTGCACGAAAGGCTTACCAAGGAGATTACTTACTGGGATCACCGGGCCAATGAGCTCCAGCTTCAGGAGGAGACCGGGAAGCAACCAAGGATGAACTCCCGGAAGGCGCGAGAACGCGCTGAGGAGCTTCAGGTTCGCCTTCGGAAGCGCATGGAGGAACTCGACCAGGAGCTTCAGATCTCCCCCAGGGCCCCCAACGTGATGGGAGGAGCTCTGGTCATCCCCCTGAGTCTCTTGAATGCCGGGGCGGAATCTCCCCCTTCCGACTTCGCCGCGAACGCGGAAGCTCGCAAGAAGATCGAGCTGCTGGCAATGGCAGCCGTTGGAAAGGCTGAGCAAGCCCTTGGATTCGAACCCCGGGACGTGGCAGCCGATGATCGAGGCTACGACATCGAGTCTCGGGATCCGGGATCGGGCCGCCTTCGCTTTCTTGAGGTGAAGGGGAGAGTGAAGGGGGCAAGGACCGTAACAGTAACCCGGAATGAGATCCTCGCTTCGTTCAACTCCCCGGAGCAGTGGATCCTGGCCTTGGTGGAGGTGGATGGCGAGGACGATGCAACAAGTCACCGGGTCCGGTACATCCGGCAGCCGTTCGACCAGGAGCCCGGCTTCGCGGTGGCCAGCGTGAACTTGAGGTGGCACACCCTTTGGGAGCAGGCGGCCCCTCCCTCGCCAGAGCCGCCGACACCTGGCTCCAAACAGGAAGAAGTCCTTCGATGACGACGCCCGCGGAGTTCGAAGCCCTCCTCTCGGAGCCGGAAGGCCGGCGATTGGAGTTCAAGGCGGCCCGCAATCGCTACGACTTCGACGAGTTGGTCCGGTACGTCGTGGCCATCGCCAACGAGGGAGGCGGCACAATCGTCCTGGGGGTCTCCGATTCTCGCCCTCGCAGAGTGCTGGGAACGAACGCTTTTCCTGAGCCGGGAAGGACGGAGGGGGGAATCTTTGAGCGGTTGGGCCGAAGGGTATCGATGGAAACCCTCGAGCATGCGGGCCGCCGGATTCTGCTGGTGCATGTACCGCCCCGTCTGCCCGGCGAGGCCTGGCACGACCGGGGCACGTACTGGATGCGCGCCGGCGAGTCCCTTGTCCCCATGCCGGACGAGGAGTTGCGCCTGATCCACGCCGAGAGCGCACCAGACTTCTCAGGGGAATCGGTGGATGACCTCTCGCTTGCGGAGTTGGATCCGGGCGCCATCCGGGAGTTCCAGAGGCGTTGGGCCCTCCGAGAGGGAAACCCCAGAATCGAGACATGGTCTACGGAAGATCTCCTTCACAACGCCGAGCTCATGATCGCCGGGAGGTTGACGCGGGCAGCCCTGCTCCTGCTCGGGACGGACGCAGCGGTGCGGAGGAGGCTTCCCCAGGCTGAGATCGTCTTCGAATACAGGTCCACCGAGGCCGCTGGACCGCCCCAGGATCGTGCCGAATTCCACGCCGGATTCCTTCTGACACAGGACCGGCTTTGGGAGGCACTCAGCCGGCGCAACGACCGCCAGAGCTACCAGGACGGTCTCTTCCGCGCCGAAGTGCCGACCTTCGACGAGGCCGTGGTCCGGGAAGCAATCCTGAACGCCTTCTGCCACCGTGAGTATCGTCTCGGGGGATCCCTGTTCGTGCGGCAGTACCCACGCCGCCTGGAGGTCATCAGCCCGGGCGGGTTCCCCCCGGGGGTGACCCGCGAGAACATCCTGGATCAACAGAATCCACGGAACCGCCGACTCGCGGATGCCCTCCGGCGATGCGGCCTCGTGGAGCGGGCCGGGCAAGGGGTCAACCTCATGTTCGAGCGGTCGGTCCGGCAGAGTAAGCCCCTCCCGGAGTACCGCCAGGCAGGACCTCACGCAGTCCACCTGGTGGTGCACGGGAACGTCACGAACCCGGCCTTCCTGGCATTCATCGAGCGGGTGGGGGAGGAGCGGTTGGCCAGCTTCGATACCCGGGATCTGCTGGTTCTCCACCTGCTTCAGGGCAGCGAGCCGGTCCCTGAGGATCTCCGGCCGCGCCTTCCAAGGCTTCTCGATATGGGAGTGGTGGAGTCCATCGGGAGGGGAAAGGGGACTCGCTACCTCCTGAGCCGGCGGTTCTATTCCGCCATGGGTCAGCGGGCCGTCCATACGCGGCGCCTGGGTCTCGGTCGGGAGGAACACAAGGCCCTGATCCTGAGACACCTGCGTGAGCACGGGAGGCAGGAGGGCGTTGGCCTGGGGGAGCTTCAGGAAGTCCTGCCCTCCCGGTCCCGGCACCAACTGAACCAGATGCTGAGCGAGCTTCGGGAAGAGGGGCTCGTTCGGCTGGAAGGACAGCGTCGCTGGGCGAGGTGGTTTCCCGTCCCCGACGCCTCGGACCGCTAAGCGGGGCTATGCGGTCTTTCGTAGACGACCAATGCCGCATAGCCTCACAAGTGTTTGAGAATCAATGACTTTCTTTGACGCACACGCCGTCTACACCCGCATAGCAAAGGAAGGCGCCTCAGGATGCCGGCACGAAAGAAACTGATCGAGGTAGCCCTCCCCCTGGAAGCCATCAACCGGGAATCGGCCACCGACAAGGCCCTGTCCATCGGGCACCCCACCACCCTCCACTACTGGTGGGCTCCCCGCCCCCTCCCCGCTTGCAGAGCGGTGGTATTCGCTTCCCTGGTGGATGACCCTTCCTCCCACCCCGACCGCTTCCCGACGGAGGAGGACCAGGCCCGGGAGCGGGCCCGCCTCTTCTCCTTGATGGAGGAGCTGATCACCTGGGGGAACCGGTCGAACCCGGATCTCCTGGAGAGGGCAAGACACGAAATCGCCAGGAGTGTGGACGGGGCGTTGCCCACCCTCCTGGATCCCTTCGCCGGCCGGGGGCTCATCCCCCTCGAAGGGCAGCGGCTGGGGCTGGATGTGGTGGCCAGCGACCTCAATCCGGTGGCTGTGCTCATCGCCCGCTGCCTCGTGGAGATCGCACCATCCTTCCCCGCTCAACCACCCGTGCACCCTGAGGTCCCGCAGGAGCTGGTGCAGAGCTGGGAAGGGTCAGCGGGCCTGGCGGAGGATCTTCGCCGCTACGCCTCCGATGTACTGGAGGCCGTGGCCGACGAGATCCGTCCCCTCTTCCCCAGGTACACCGTGACCCCGGAGTTCACGGCGAAACGAGCGGAGCTGAAAGGTCTTGAGGGCACCCACGAGGTTGCCGCCTGGATCTGGGCCCGCACGGTACGTTGCTCGAACCCCGCCTGCGGGTTCGTGATTCCCATGACGGGCTCCTTCTGGCTCTCAAAGCAGGGGAAGGAGAAGTGGTGGCTGGAGCCCCAGGTAGAGCCTGGAGCCGACCGCTGCACCTTCGACGTGCGAAGCGGATTCGGCCCCGCTCCGGACCCCACCAAAGTGCCGAACACGGGGGGGAGCTTCACCTGTCCGGCCTGCCGGCCGGAGGTCACCGGTGACAGGCATGTAGAGCAGGAGGGAGCGGCAGGCCGCGTTGGTGCCCAGCTCATGGCTTGCATCGTGGACCTGGGGAGAGGAAAGGGAAAGGTCTTCCTCCCTCCTACCCAGGAGCAGGAGGAGGCCGCCGCCCTGGCCATCCCAGCCTGGACGCCGGACTTCCCCCTCCCCGATTACGGACAGGCCCTCCCCACCGTGAAGCACGGCGCCCGAACCTGGGCGGACCTCTTCACCCCGCGCCAGACGGTGGTCCTGGAGGCCCTTTGCCGAGGGGTGAACACCGTCC
>Ga0114946_10003825_pt1 | contig 10036 bp, 3 predicted proteins | sample WalLakDeSediment_FD_88676 | JGI IMG/M metagenome (GOLD analysis project Ga0114946, IMG submission 88676) | Lake sediment microbial communities from Walker lake, Nevada to study Microbial Dark Matter (Phase II) - Walker Lake 11/02/13 Deep Sediment | ecosystem: Environmental > Aquatic > Freshwater...
GATTGGTCTGGATGCGGGAAGTACCCTGGCAAGATCTTTCACCCAGGCAATATCTGACCTGGTTGGTCACCAGGGATGTGCCGACCATCAACACCCAGCTAATTTTGTGGGTACGAACCGATCTGATGCCAAGCGGTCAGTTTGTTGAATGAATGAGAATGGAAAAGATATGGGATTACCGACAACGATTGCGATTGATGGTCCAGCAGCTTCGGGAAAGTCGACTTTAGGTGCATTGCTGGCTAAAGACCTTGGTTATCTTTATTTCGATACGGGTGTCATGTATCGAGCGGTAACCCTGGCAGTGATCAAAGCGGGCCTGGATTTCTCAGATGAGGAGGCGATTGGCGCATTGGCACAACAAGTTCACATCGATGTGAAAGCACCCAGCGTTGAAGATGGAAGGGATTATGATGTTCTACTTGATGGTGAAGTTGTCACCTGGGAGATCCGCAATGAGACAATAACCGACCATGTCTCGGATGTCTCGACTTATGCAGCCGTAAGGAAAGCGATGACAGATCAACAGCGGCGGATAGCAATGGAAAATAACGTGGTTATGGTAGGACGTGATATTGGCACTGTTGTGATGCCGGATGCAGACCTTAAAATCTACCTGGATGCCTCTGTTGAAATCCGCGCTGAACGCCGTTACCGGGAAATTATTGAGCGTGGTGAAAATGCTGAGTTTGATGCGGTCCTTCGGTCGTTGAAAAACCGGGACCAGATTGATTCGAACCGCGAAATAGCGCCATTAAAACCTGCAGAAGATGCTATTGTGATCCATGCAGATGATTTAAATGTTCAGGAAGTATTAGAAAAAGCAAAGGAGCTTATATCTTGTGTGTGATTCATTTGTAGCATTAAGCAATTCAACCAGGGATGGATCGGTAATTTTTGGAAAAAATAGCGATCGTCACCCCAATGAGGCACATGAATTGATCGTGTTTCCCAGGTCAACCCATCCCAAAGGCACACAGGTGAAGTGTACTTATATCACTTTGCCGCAAGTCAGGGAGACCAACGCTGTTTTTCTTTCAAAGCCATTTTGGATATGGGGTGCGGAAATGGGAGCGAACGAACACGGTGTCGTGATTGGCAATGAAGCCGTTTTTACCAAAGTGCCGTATGACAAAAAGCCAGGTTTAATTGGCATGGATTTTATCAGGTTGGCACTTGAGCGCGCTGCCACGGCTAACGAGGCTTTGGATGTGATGATCGAGCTCCTGGAGGAATATGGACAGGGTGGGAATGCTATGTTCTCCCATAAGATGTTTTACCATAACGGCTTTTTGATTGCCGACCCACAGGAGGCTTGGATATTTGAGACGGCTGGCAAGCATTGGGCTGCCGAGAAAGTACGTGATGTGCGGACAATCTCGAACTTGATCAGTATTGGATCGACATGGGACCGAGCTTCTACGGATCTTGTCTCCCATGCCGTTTCAAAGGGGTGGTGCAAAAATGCTGAGGAATTCAATTTCAGTGAGTGCTATAGTGACCTGGTGTTCACAAAATTTGCTGCCGGAAAGCATCGCTCATGTAGAATAGGTGACCTATTGCATGAAAAGATTGGTGAGATCGATGTGCCCTTCGCGATGAAGGTCATGCGTGATCATGGGGTAAATACGGACGACAACTGGCTGCCCGGTAAAGGGATTCTTGGTGCAGAGGTTTGCATGCACGCCAGTTTTGGCCCTGTGCGCGGAAGTCAGACCACGGGGTCGATGGTTTCACACCTTGCGCCTGATGGACATACACACTGGGTGACAGGCACAAGCGCCACCTGCACCTCGGTATTTAAACCCGTGTGGATCGATGCAGGATTGCCCAATTTTGATCCGTCTCCGACTGGAATGTATGAAGGGGCAACCGTTTGGTGGCGTCATGAAAACCTTCATCGTGAAATTTTACGGGATTACAGCACCCGGATCAAGATGATTGCAGCAGAGCGAGATGGCCTGGAGGGCAAGTTCTTGAACGAAGTTGAGTATTGTTTTGAAACATCGGTGGAGGCACGCCAACGGTTAACCCAGCAATGTTTTGAAGATGTTGAGAAAATTGAGGCGCAATGGTTGGCCAGCGTGATAAACCATCCAATTGAGCAACGCCGTCCTCTGTTTGATCAAATTGCTTGGCAGGGGTTCGACCGCAAGGCGAACCGAACAAGCAGCACCCAGGAAAAATTAGCCGCTTACCCCCATAAAAGGAAAAGAGCGCAAGATCTTCGGCGTAGAGATGCTATAATAGATTAAGCGACTATTTCCTACCTGAAAATGTCAGAAATCCTTACACCCCTCACCACTGAATATGCCCTCATAATCCCAGATAATATGTGGGCTCTGATTGGTTGGGTGATCGGGTTTGTTGGCATTATTTTGATCAGTGTCTGTCTGCGTGATCGAAGATTTAGATTGGATCGTCCGACCCTGGTTTGGTCAGCGATCCTGAGTGTGCTGATCCTGGTGCTGACCCCATTCTTGGGCATATTGCCAAGGACGGGTCTCACATTGGGTGCTGGGGAAGTTCCATTTCAACACCTGATGTTTTTTGCCTCTGTGCCCTGGATGGTGGCTGGTGGGGTGTTGGGGATATTACCGGCAACAATACTGGCAGGTGTTTCCGGTTTATTGCTGGCTTATCTTGATGCCCACAACATTTTTACCCCCTTGGTCTTGATGGCTACTGCGGTTGTCTTTAGCTGGGGAATGAGGCAGCGTTACCGAACCACACTATTTAAGTGGCTAAGATTTCCAGTGGTTGCTGCTATCCTCAGCTTGATGGTAACTGTACCATTGGTTTTTGTGGCATTGACCCTGAGCACTCCCGGAACCACCGCTGCCAGGGTGGCTATTGCCCTGGTGCGTTTCCCAATGGTGATGTTTGCCTTCGGTGGCATGGTGCTGATGGGTGGGTTGGTGTGTGTGATTGTGCAAGCGTTTACCCAGTCGTCTTGGGGTAGTAAAGCACCGCTGCAACCAGCACCGGGTGAGATCAATATCAAATATCGCCTACTTGCCTATGCGGTGCCAATCTCGATGATCATTATGACCGGGGTTTTTACCAGCAGTTGGCGAGTTTCACAAAACCATGCCCGCAAGATGATGGTAAGGCAGATGACGGGAGCCTCCGATGTGGCTGTGAAAGGCCTGAACATCTTTCTTGAGACTGGTAAGCACCTGGTTCGAGATCTGGCATTGGATCTACGGGAGATGTCTGGGTCTTCAGAAAGCGTCAGCAATCGTCTCGATCCTAGTTTTCAGCCTTTACCTTATTTTGATCAGATTTCGTTGTTTGATACAGACGGAAATCATCTTGGCGGTTTTGACCCAGTCGCTGGTTTGGATTCAACCTCATTTTTAGATTTTGATGGGCTTGCTGATGCAGTGATCAACGAAGACAGCCCCCTTGTTTTCTGGTCTTCGGTTGGTGAAGATGATCAGGACACATGGGCGGTTTTTGTCTTGGTTGTGGATGATTCTTCTGGGCAATATGCACAGATTTTATGGGGACAGACAATCTTTGAAGACAACCTGTATGCACAATCCTTCTTCAGGGCAATGGATGAACTTGTTCAGCAAGGTGGGTATTGGCAAATCATCGGAAATGGTGGAAAGGTCTTGTTGGGTTGGGGGGGTGAAGACAGCAGCGACGGCTTGATTGGTACAAGCTATGCGACGCCAACTTTTTATCAAAGCAGGACTGCGGATGGGCTTACCCTGCTGCATTACGATCAGCCAATCACTGGAACCAGCTGGGTGATTGCCGCCACATTGCCAGGGACGACCTTACAAGAGATGGCATGGCAAGCGACTTATCCTCTGTTGTTGATCACCGCTGGTGCGGCGCTCATCGTATTCTTGTTGATTTGGGTTGGCTTGTCGCTGGTGATAAGTGAAATGGACACAATGGCTGCTGCCATTGATGCGGTTGCCTCAACAAATTATGATCTTGATGAATTCCAGGAACGATCACGAGGGTATAAAAGTTACTTCTCAAAAGCTTTCCAGAATATGATTGCCAAGCTGCAGCACCGCATCGAAGCACAAGCTGAATTATTATCCGTCAGCGGTAGAATAGCCGGACAGCTCAATTCGAAGGATGCGCTTTATTTGATCCTGGGTGCCGCACTCACACAAGGGGCTTCATCAGCAAGGGTGGTCTTTTCCGATTCTACGTCAGCGGCTTCCCCGGATGACTCGGATCACCGGCTTGGTTTAGGAAGGCATGCCAAATTGTTAGCATCGTTTGACCAGGATATTCTTGACCTCTCGCATGGCCAGGACATTATGGTCTTGCAGGGTACTGAATTAATTAAGCAGCTGCCAGGTAAAGCGTGGATCCTCGATCTTAATTATGTCATCATCATGCCATTGAAATGGAAAGACCTGCGATTGGGGGTGTTTTGGGCTGCTTTTCCGGAAGGCTTGGCGTTGGAAGAAGAGGAGTTGGATTATTTCAAAGAGTTGGCACAAATGGCGAGTACGGCGATAGTGAATGCCAGGACTTATGCAGATTCACAATCCACACGTATGCTAATGGAAGCCATTTTGGACCTTGTGCCCGATGGAATATTAATCGCAGATCATAGCGGTCGGGTGCTGATTCAGAATAAAAATGCTCAAAAAGTTTTGGGCCTGGATGGTAGTTTGTTAGAAGGCAAGACCATTTCCAGTTTATTTAAACCAGAGGATCTTGTTGATATTGAAAGGGCTATGGGTCCTAAGACCGAAGCAAAAACAATGGTTCTCAAGGATGGAAAAGCGCTTTTCCTGATCACAAGCCCAGTTCGGATTAACCCGAGGGAGGTTGGTCAGGCGCTGATCTTTAAGGATTTAACAGAACAACGAAAAGAAGAATCCCTCAAATCGGAGTTAGTCACAACGGTGAGCCATGAACTTCGTTCTCCATTGACTTTGATCCTTGGTTATGCCAAGATATTACGGTTAACAGGCACTTTAAATGAGCAGCAGGATGTGTATATCGGTAACATTATCGATGGCGTTGAAGAAATGATGTCGCTGGTGGAAAAACTGCTTGACATTGGACGCTTGGAGTGGGGAGATCGTCTGGATATTAAACCATTTTCTGTAGAGGCATTTGCCCACCGTGTGGTGAACAGCATGGATGCGCATGCCAAACAGAAGAACATCTCGATTGGTCTTGATCTGCCGGATCAATCCCTGTTGATCGAAGCAGATCAGACTTACCTCACCCAAGCCTTAAAGAATCTGCTTGAAAACGCGATAAAATTTTCAAAAATAGATAGCGAGGTTATTTTACGTGTCAGTCGTAACGATGATCGGATCGTCTTTGCTGTTCAGGATCAGGGCATTGGTATTGCTCCTTTAGATCAGCGAAAATTGTTCAAGAAATTTGGTCGCACAAGCGCACAAAATGGTCAAGAACAGGAGGGCAGTGGTTTAGGGTTGGCTATAGTGAAATCCATTGCCGAAAGACATGGCGGTCAGGTGAGGTTGGATAGCCATTTAGGAAAGGGAAGCACTTTTTATTTAGAGATTCCTCAAAAGCAGCTTCAATAAACGGTCCTGAATTTAAAATTGGTACCCCCAAAAATTTGACAAAACGCATATAAATTTGCTATAATTACAGGTTGCATGCATTGGACAAATATTCCAAGGTTAACAGAAAACACCTGAGAAGTTATTGCTTCTCTAGGTTTTTCTCGCGTTAATAGATTAAACAGTTAAATTCAGACATATACAGGAGGTTCCTCGTGGAAACTAAGGGATTAAAGGCACTACGGATTGGTCTTGCGTCTCCTGAGGTTATTCGCAGTTGGTCTTATGGTGAAGTGCTCAAACCTGAGACCATCAATTATAGGCGTTTACGTCCCGAGAAGGACGGGTTGTTCTGTGAAGCCATTTTTGGCCCCACACGCGATTATCAGTGTTATTGTGGAAAGTATAAAAACCCTCGTTACAAAACGATTGTATGTGACAAATGCAATGTTGAAGTAACCCGTTCTTCAGTAAGGCGTGAACGGATGGGCCATATCGAACTGGCCGCACCTGTGGCGCATATTTGGTATACACGCCGCATTCCATCTTTCCTCGGATTAATGTTAAACATTTCCCGCAGAAACCTGGACAGGGTGCTCTACTTCGCACAGTACATTGTCACTTATGTCGATGAAGATGCGCGTCAGAAAGCTTTGAAACGATTAGAAGATGAGATCAGCCTGTCTGAACGAGAGTTGGGTGAGAAATCCAACGCGCAAATCGCTGAAGAAAAGAAGAGCCGCGATAAAACGTTAAAAGAGGTTGATACTCAAAGACATCAGCTCAAGGAAAAATATGATGAGCAGATTGGCAAACGCATTGACCCAGTGATTAAGGAGGGGCAACGCCTGGAGAGCGAGATTCAGACCCGGATGGGAAAGAAAATTCGCAAAGCGATCATCTTTAGCGCGCTTGAAAAAGAAGAAGTCATTGTTGATGTGGGTGAGGATGTTGTTTCATCGCACCTGTCCCAGGTTCAGACGATCGTTAAAGAGATGATTGATGATCTGGAATCGGATCTCAAAGAACAGCGTGATCGCGAACTGGAACACCTGGCTCTTAAAAAAGAGGAGATCAGAGCGGAATCCGATTTGAAAATGGAAGAACTCCGCAATGAACTGGTTGACCAGGCTGAAGAAAGCCAAACGGAATCCGCTCGATTGCGTGATGAATTGTATGAGTTGGAACCCTTCACTTTTCTGAGCGAGGCACGCTATCGAGACCTGAAATCCCGTTGGGGGCAGGTTTTTCGTGCCGACATGGGTGCGGAAGCCTTTTTTGACATTCTTAAGCGGATCGATTTGGACGCAATGTCTGAAGAACTATGGGAAGAGATCCGCACAACCCGCAGCAAACAAAAAAGGAAGAAGGCCACCCGCCGTTTAAGCATCATTGAGTCCTTCAGACGTTCAAGGAATAAGCCGGAGTGGATTATCATGACGGTTTTACCCGTTATCCCGCCAGACTTACGCCCGATGGTACAGCTTGATGGCGGTCGTTTCGCGACATCAGATTTGAACGATCTCTATCGCCGGGTGATCAATCGAAACAATCGTTTAAAGCGGTTGTTGGAGCTTGGTGCCCCGGACGTGATCGTGCGCAATGAGAAACGTATGCTTCAAGAAGCGGTAGATTCCTTGATTGACAACTCGCAGCGCGGCAAAGCTCTCTCCCGCCGTGGCCGGCGTGAATTACGGTCGCTCAGCGACATGCTTAAAGGTAAAAAAGGCCGTTTCCGCCGCAACCTTCTAGGTAAACGTGTGGATTACTCTGGCCGATCAGTGATCGTCGTGGGTCCGTATTTAAAATTACATCAATGCGGTCTGCCCAAATCCATGGCATTGGAATTGTATCGCCCCTTCGTAATTTCACGTTTGGTATCGCAAGAGTATGCTGCCAACATGAAAGGTGCCCGTCGGTTTATTGAACGCAACCGACCAGAGGTGTGGGAGACTTTGGAAGAGGTGATTAAAGAGCGGCCAGTGTTATTGAACCGGGCGCCCACGCTGCACCGCTTAGGTATTCAAGCTTTTGAACCGATCTTAATTGAAGGCAGCGCGATTCAACTGCACCCCCTGGTGACGACAGCTTTCAATGCGGACTTTGATGGAGACCAGATGGCGGTGCATGTCCCCCTATCGGACAAGGCAGTCACCGAAGCCCGTGAATTAATGTTGGCGACCAAAAACTTGCTCAAGCCTGCCAGCGGCGAGCCAATCATCAGTCCCTCGAAAGATATGGTCCTTGGGGTTTACTACCTGACAATGATCCTGGATTTTGACTTCAAGGGTGATGGGCGTGTGTTCTCTGACATTGATGAAGTGATGTTGTCCTATGACCTAGGTCAATTGGATGTGCATGCAAAGATTAGACTCAGAGTTCTAACCTGGTATGATGACGATAATTATCGTATGGAAGCTCCTGAAGTCAGGATCATAGACACCACGGTTGGGCGGGTGATTTTCAACAATGCACTGACAGATAGAATGCGCTTTTACAACGCTGTTTTGGATAAAAGCGGTGTAAGGGATTTAATTGCAGAAGTGTATGAGGTTTGTGGTCAGGAAGAGACATGTGTGATTGCAGACCGGGTCAAGGAGATTGGCTTTCAATATGCAACCCGATCAGGTTCGACGATTGCCGTTGCGGATATCACCGTCCCACCTAAAAAGAAAGAAATTATCCGCGGTGCCCAGGATTCAGTGGATGTGATCAACCGTGATTTTCGGCGTGGGTTGCTGACAGAGCAGGAACGTGATGAGAAGATCATCGAAATCTGGCAAAAAACAACAGAAGTTGTCTCACAAGCTGTTAGGGAAGCACTTGATCCAACCGGTGATTTGGCAACCATGGCGAACTGTGGCGCCAGCAAAGGCGGTTTCAATTCCATTGCTCAATTAGCGGGTATGCGCGGTTTGATGGCTGACCCCGCTGGTCGGATTATCCCCATGCCCATCCGTTCGAACTTCCGCGAAGGTTTGACTGCTTTGGAGTACTTTATCTCAACCCACGGCGCTAGAAAAGGTTTAGCTGATACTGCGCTGCGCACTGCGGATGCGGGCTACCTGACACGACGCCTGGTCGATGTGGCACAGGACATTATCGTGAATGAAGAGGAATGTGGCACCAATAATGGTGTTTACATCAATGCAGAAGATGATGTTGCCGGCCAAACGCTTTCCGAAAGGCTTTATGGACGTGTTCTTGCTGATCGGGTCATCGATCCTGCGACAGGTGAGATCATCTTTAACCAAAATGATCTTTTGAGCCATGACAAAGTCAAGAAAATTGTTCAGCTAAATATCCAGTCTGTTAAAGTCCGTTCACCATTAACTTGTGAAATGGTGCATGGTATTTGTGCAAAATGCTATGGTGTGGATTTGGGCAGGGGTGATATGGTCAAATTAGGATCGACGGTTGGCATCATTGCAGCACAATCGATCGGTGAACCGGGCACGCAGCTAACCCTGAGAACTTTCCATACTGGCGGTGTGGCTGCAGGTGGTGATATTACAACTGGTCTTCCCCGTGTTGAAGAGCTTTTCGAAGCTCGTAAAGCACCAAAAGGTGAAGCGATCATTTCAAGGATTGCTGGCACCGCCCATATCATCTTTTCTGAGAAGTACACCGATCAACGCATTGTAAGGGTTGATCACAGCGAAATGGTGTCAGATGAATATGACATCCCCGAGGATTGGACGATCGAAGTCAATGAAGAGGATGTAGTTGAAATGGGCACCACCATAGCCTCGCAGGATGAGGCCATCATCAAAGCTCAACACAGTGGTCGGGTGCGGATCGAGGATAGAAAGGTTATCGTTTCTTACGAGGTTAAAGAGTCGGAAGAATATGAAATTCCCACCACATCCCGATTGATTATTCAAGAAGCCGACAAAATTGAACCCGGTCAACCCCTGACAGAGGGATCGCTGAACCCCCATACCATTCTGCGAATTAAGGGACGGGATGCGTGTCAGCAGTATTTGATGCGTGAAATTCAGCAAGTGTATCGCACCCAGGGTCAAAACATCAATGATAAGCACTTTGAAGTGATTATCAATAAGATGCTCGGAAAAGTGCAGATAATCCGCCCGGGAGATTCTTCTTATTTACCACAGGATCTGGTCAACCGGTTGGAGATACGGCGGGTTAATGAGGAACTGGCTGCCCAAGGCAAGCGCCCCGCTCGTTATATCGAGATTCTGCTTGGCATTACTAAATCTGCCCTGGAAACCGATTCCTTCTTATCGGCTTCATCCTTCCAACATACCATCAAGGTGCTGTCAGCTGCAGCGGTTGCCTCCCGGGAGGACCCGTTGTTCGGCCTGAAAGAAAACATCATGATTGGTAAATTGATCCCTGCGGGAACTGGTTTTGAACCCGGCCAATTCTCGGATGAAACTCCTGGCAATGCACCAAAGGGTGTCGCCCTTGAAGGTCGAATGCTGGATTTGTTTGATGATGATATTGATGAAAATGATTTACTGGATGATGAAAATCTTGAAAATCTTGAA
>Ga0114946_10003826_pt1 | contig 10036 bp, 7 predicted proteins | sample WalLakDeSediment_FD_88676 | JGI IMG/M metagenome (GOLD analysis project Ga0114946, IMG submission 88676) | Lake sediment microbial communities from Walker lake, Nevada to study Microbial Dark Matter (Phase II) - Walker Lake 11/02/13 Deep Sediment | ecosystem: Environmental > Aquatic > Freshwater...
ACCCGGAAGGGCCCGTCTGCAACATGGAGGTATCACATGGAGACCATCACGAGCCGCCAGAATCCCACGGTCAAGCTGTTGCGGCGGCTCGCGTCCGGGCGCTCGCGGGGCGAAAGCGACCCGGCCTACGTCGAGGGCATCCTGCCCCTATTGCGGGCTCTCCACAACGGCGTCCCGGTGCGGCTGATCGCCTATGCGCCCGATCTCTTGCGTAGCGAGGTTGCTCAGGCTGCGGTGGCAAGGGCTCGTGAACAGGGCATCAGGTGTTCGGCATTCAGCCAAGAGGTGTTCGCCAGCTTCTCGCGGCGCGACAATCCAGTCGGCCTGGCAGGGTTGGTCGAATCCCAATGGACCCCGCTCGACCGTCTGCAGACCGACGGGGGAACGGTAACTGTGCTGCACGAGGTGAAGGATCCGGGCAACTTGGGAACGATCATCCGCACAATCGACGCCACCGCAGGGCAAGGGATGGTGCTGTTGGGCGAGACGGCCGACCCGTACCACCCGTCAAGCATCCGCGCCAGCGTCGGCACCGTTTTCGCCGTCCCGATCGCCCGCGCAACCGACAACGGACAGCTGCTGGCCTGGTGCCGTTCTCGGGGAGCGACCTTGGTGGCAACGTCGGCTCAAGGAGGCGTGGAGCTGCATCAAACCCAACGGCGCGGGCCGCTGGCGGTGATGTTGGGCAGTGAGGCCCGCGGCCTGCCGCCGGAGTTGCTCGCCGCGGCCGAGCTGACCGTCACCCTGCCGATGCACGGCCAGGCTTCCTCACTCAACCTGGCGGTGGCCGCCGGGATAATTCTCTATGAGCTCAAGCACCGCCAAGCCGGCGCGGCGTCCCAGGTTGACCGGTCGGTAGAGGCGCCGTAGCCTTGCCGGCGCCGGCGTCCTCGGCGCAGGCTCCGGGCAAAGCTGGGTCGCCCCCCCCGACTGCGCTTAGACCTGTTCACGCCAGCTGGCTGGTGTCAACGCCGTAAATGGCCTGCCCGCGCAGGTCCTGGGCCGTGAATTGGCGCCAGACACACGTCGACTCATCGGGCGCCAGGAGCCAGCAACCGCGGACAACATCGCAGGAGAACTCCTGATCGTCAGTGGTCGTTCCAACGATGCGCTTGACCCGCCGGTCCCAGACCCAGCCGCCCACAACCGTGCTCCGCCCAGCCTGCTCTCCCGGCAACTCAAAGGAGCTTTGGGCAGTGTAGCGGAAAGGCTCATCAAACCGGATTCTGATCGTGAGGGTCCTCCGTAACTTGGGCGGCCCGGGCTCCAACGCTGACCATAGCGACAAGCTGAGCAGGCGTTGCTCCGGGTCGCTTCCATAATAGTCAACGGCCGTGAACACTCCGAGCTCCGTGGCCTCCGCCGCATACCATTTGTGGTCGCGGCCCGGCAAGTGCGCCAACACCGCCCGCCGGAGCTCGTCCGGGATATCCTTCACTTCGATGGCCTCGGGGATGAACAGCGCATGAAACTGACCCCAGATACCACCACCCACTATTGCCCGCCGGACGGTCTCGCCCGTCTTGCGATCAAACCACCGCAATCTCAGCACTCCCTCCGAACTTGATTATGGCAGGGCTCGCCAGTCGCTCTGCAACCCAGTGCGCAGGTGGGTGGCCGATAGATCGCGGTCGAACCATTCGCCGGTCGGTTGCGGCACAAAAACCCCCGCACTTACATAACCGGCGCCCCACGTAGCGTCCAACTCGACCCAACGGCCACCGGCCCAGAACTCGTTCCAAGCATGCAGTTCACCGTCGGGCAATGGAGCTGTTCCGGTCACAATCCGGGCCGGGACACCGAGCGCCCGGCAGAGCGCGGCGAAGGCATTGGCGTAATCCTGGCAAACGCCCTCACGCCGCGCCAGGATCGCCAAAGTGTCCAGGGGTTCGGTGGCCTGTTGGCCAGACCGGCCGGTGTCATAGGCGATGTGCCGGCCCAGCCAGTCGTATATCGCCCGGGCCTGCTGATAGGGCTCCCCCATCTCGCCCGCGACCGCCAGCGCCAGCTCGCGCACCTGGTCGTCACCTGAGCGGACGTACGAGCCCGGTGCCAACCACTCGCTGACCTCGCCCACGGTGTTGTGCGCCGTGAACGACAGCCCGGTCAGCAGGTACCGCCCTGCCTGAGTGGTCGGCAGGCAAAGCTCGATATGGTAGGCACCGCTTCCCTGCGTCAGCCACAGCCGGGTGGCTATCATCCCTGAGGGCACAACCACTGGGCTTAGTTGGTGCCTCCCGTCGTGCTCAACGCGCAGAAAGGCTCGCGTCCCCGGGACACCCGTGAGGGTCACGTCCACGAACCCCGGCGCTTCGACAACCGCCGCCCGCGGCCACAACAGCACCGCGCCTGAGCCGGGATCCTGGCGTAAGGCCAGCTGATTGCGGACTGCGAAGGTCAGTTCGGGGTAGGCCCAGCCCTCCTGGCCCGGCACCGGCGTCAGCAGCTCGACCTCCGTGGCGCCCCGCGCGGCCGGCAGGTAGACCAGCTGGTCAAACGAACCGTTGGCGCCAACCGCGATCTCCGAGAACGGCAGTCCCGGCCCCAGGCGCGCGACCAATCGCGTGCTGGAGGTGGTCCCCTTGATCCTGATGAAACCGAACGCCTCCACGCTGGCCGTCGCCGGCAGGATCAGGCGTACCCGCGACGAGCTGAGAGCCCCTGACGCTGTCTGGCCGAGGGCCCAAGCGGCCTCGGCGGCCAGTTGGCGCTGCCACCAAGTCTCCAGCCCAAGGAGCCGGTCTGTGACTTTGGATCTCATATGACCGTGATGATCATCGGGGCTCCACCTGGCTTGACCGGCGGGAGCGACGTAGGCTACACGACCGTTGGACAGTGTGAGGATGTCCACAATCTGATCCAGCAAGTCGGCTGGAGGCGCCCCCATCCAGAGGAATGGCTCGGCCAGCTGCAGCTGCCTCTCATCGATGGTCAGGGTGTCCTGTCCGAAGTTACTGAGAAGGCCGGTGCTTCGTCCGTAGCGGACGTCCAGAAGCGCGGGGGCGGTGCCTCCGGCACCGGTGGCAGCTCCCAGGGTCTTCGCGGCGAGGTGGGCCAATCCAGCCCGGTCCAGCTGCCTGTTGGAGTAGCCTGAGTACTCACCGGAGAGACCGATGCGCTCGCCCAGTTCCAAGTAACTTTCCGGCCACGCCAAGCCGGGTAGGGTCTCGCCGCCCCGTCCGATCAGCCGCGTCAACATGGCAACGGCTTCGGCCAGCATGACGGGGTTGCCGGGCCTGAAAGTCCCATCGTCGTAGCCCTGGACCAGGCCGTAGTGGCGAGCCGCACCAACGTAGCCCCAGGCCCAAGCAGGGATGGTCCCGGCATCAGCAAAGGGTGGGGGAGCGGCCGCAAAGGCGGCGGTCTGATCGCCCAAGCCGCCGAGGCGCAGGACCAGGGCCGCAAACTCGGCGCGGGTAACGGGGTCCTGTGGGCGTACAGCGCCCCCGAGGCCCTCGTCTCCCTGCAAGATGCGCAGCGCCCCCAGGAGGTCGAGATCGGGCCAGGCGCCGCCGCTATCGACAAAGGCGTGGCGCAGGCCGGTCGCTGACGCAGCCCGCGCCAGTCCGGCCGTCAAGCCGGCGACACCAAGCGCCGCAATCATCACCACCAGGCACAGACGGTACAGTCGGCGCGGGTTGTCGCGAGGCAAGCTGGCCAATCGACGCAAGGTGCAGGTCTCCTTCGATGTACTCTCCTCCTGCGGTATTCCGCTTTGGCAGGCCAAAGCCTGCTTAAGCGGGTGCCACCTGCGTCCGACGTGGCCCGGTTTCCGAAGCCGGCAGGATGAAGCCACGCAGACCGCCAAGTCCCCGTGCGCGGTCCGGTGTCTTGCCGCGCCGGCTCGACCATCAGGCCGCCATCTCACTGGCAAGGAGTTGTGACCATGCTAATCCTAGACCGCTCCGCCGTAAGAGCAGCTCTGTCAATGCCTGAGGCGATTGACGCCGCCGCGGCCGCCTTGGCGGCATATTCAAGTGGTGATGCGGTGGTGCCACTGCGCACCCATGTCTCTTGTCGCGACGGGGTGGCTCTCTACATGCCTGGGCTGGTTGATGGCGAGGCCGCGCTGGGCGCCAAGTTGGTGTCGGTCTTTCCAGCCAACCCGGCCCGGGGCCTGCCCACGATTACCGCCGCAATGGTTCTCCAGGACCCGGCTACCGGCGTCCCGTTGGCCCTGATGGAGGCTGGTCATCTGACCGCCCTCCGCACGGGCGCGGCCGGCGGACTAGCTGCACGACTGCTGGCACGGGCGGATGCCCACAAGGCGTTGATCTGCGGCGCGGGCATCCAGGCCCGAACCCAACTGGCCGCGCTCCACGCAGTGCGCCAGTTGACGACGGTGCGCGTCTACGATCCGAACACGGCCGCGGCCCACGCCATGGTGAGCGAGCACGCATGGCCGGACCTAGACTGCCTGGTGGTGGACAATCCAGACGACTGGGTAGCCTGGGCCGATGTGATCATCGCCGCGACGACCTCCCGCACCCCCGTGTTCGACGGCCGGTTGGTCAGACCGGGCACGCATGTGACTGGCATCGGCTCTTATACTCCAGAGATGCAGGAGCTCGATTCCGAGCTGATCCTGCGCGCCGACCGTGTGGTCTGCGACACCAAGGAGGGGGCTCTGGCCGAAGCCGGCGACTTGACCGTGCCGCTGGCCGGTGGGTTGATCACACCGGCCAGGGTTGACAGTGAACTCGGTCACATCGTGCTGGGCAGGGCAGCTGGGCGGGTTAGTGACCATGAGGTGACGGTGTACAAGGGTGTCGGTTTGGCCGCCCTCGACCTGGTAACAGCCAAGCGGATACTAGCACGGGCGCAGGAGCGCGGGCTCGGTACTCTGGTTGACTTGGCCGGATAACGTGGACGCCAGCGGCCGGCATCGGCCATTCCGGCGAGACGCTGACGGGCGGTCAAGTCGACTCAACACAAGCCTAACCGTTGCCGGTCGCCAGCCCGATTCCCCGTAGGCGGTCCCTCGCACCTCTTCCTTGGCATCCGCCTGCAGGAGCCCGGCCCAAGCCGGCCAAGTCCTGACCAGGGGGTGCAGCCCGCTTGATTCGAACCTTGACATTCGACGTTTCGCAGACGGGCCAATCTCCCGCGGGGTGGTTACCACCGGAGCAGACCCAACCAGGACCCGCGTGACGGCGATGCCGCTTTCCCGGACACCCGTGATCGGCGGGCTTGACGAACTGCCCCAGGCTCTGGATAAGCTTGTGTAGGGACGCACAGCCGCGGAGATTGGAGGAGTCGGTCGTAGCCCGTTCAGGAACCGTGTTTGACATAATGCGCTTTGCCGTCAACGATGGGCCCGGGGTGCGGACCGCGGTCTTCTTCAAAGGTTGTTCGCTGCGTTGTGCGTGGTGTCACAACCCCGAAAGCCAGGAGATGCGGCCTGAGCTGGTCGTACGATCGGAGTTGTGCATCGGATGCGGCCGGTGTCGCGCCGTCTGCCCGGCTCGGCAGGAGGCCCGGTCGCGGCCGGGCCAAGGCGACAAAGCTCCGGTGGCCGACCGCCCACGGGGCTGCCTTAACTGCGGGAGGTGCGCAGCAAGCTGTCCGACAGGGGCCCGCGAAATGGCGGGTTACCAGATGTCTGCTGCAGGGCTCCTGGAACGCGTGCTAAGGGACGTCGTCTTCTACGACCAATCCGGCGGCGGAGTCACCTTCTCCGGCGGCGATCCACTGTGTCAACCGGGGTTTCTCCGCGAAATGCTGTGCCTTTGCCGCGAACGCGGCCTGCACTCGGCTGTGGATACGAGCGGTCAGGCACCCTGGGAGGCGCTCGAAGCCGTGGCCCAGGTTACCGACCTTTTCTTGTACGATCTCAAACTGATGGACGGTGAGCGCCATCGACGCCATACCGGAGCCGGCAACCAGCTGATCCTGGACAATCTGGTCGAGCTGAGCCGGGTACACGCTGAGGTCATCGTGCGCGTGCCGGTGATTCCGGGCATCAATGACGACCTGGGTAACGCCGGAGAGGCGGCGGCCTTCCTCAGCAAGGAGACCCGGATCAACCGCGTGGCCCTGCTGGCCTATCATGCCACGGGTGAGGCCAAGTACGGCCGGCTGGGGCGGTCCTCGCCTCTGCCACCGACCGCCTCACCAGGACGCGATCGGCTGCTTGAGCTGGCTCGGATTTACGAGGCAGCGGGACTTAAGGTCACCGGACCGGATGCGTAGACCAGAGCCGGCAACGCGGGTCGCCGCTCCCACGGCACCGCGAGTGGCCCGGTTGGGCATTCAAGAAGCGACACAGCACACGACAAACGACAGATGACGGGAGCGGTGTTGGATATGATAAGCGAGCGGGTCGCCCGCCTTCGCCAGGCAAGCCTCGAGGCCCCGGAAACCCTCTCCACGGAGCGGGCTGAGCTTCTGACCAGATTCGACCGTGAATGCCGCGAAATGGCGCCAGCGCTGCGGCGGGCCTTGGCGTTCCAGTACATCCTCGAGCACAAACAGGTCGTTATCTTGCCCGACGAGCTGATCGTCGGGGAGCGCGGACCAGCGGCCAAGGCCACCTCGACCTACCCGGAGCTTTGCTGTCACAGCCTTGAGGATCTGCGCGTGCTCGACTCGCGCCCGAAGACCGCCTACCGGGTCAGTCCCGAGGCGATGCGGGTCTACGCCGAGGAGATCATCCCCCACTGGCAAGGTCGCTCGATGCGCGACATGATCTTCGCCAACATGACCGCCGAATGGCTGGCGGCCTATCGGGCCGGGCTGTTCACCGAGTTCATGGAGCAGCGGGCGCCGGGTCACACGGTTTTGGACGACAAGATCTACCGGCTCGGCCTGCTGGACATGCAGGCCCAAGTAAAGAAACACCGGAGCGCGCTGGACTACGCACGCGACCCGGCCGCCCACGACAAAGGAGTAGAGCTCGCCGCCATGAGCATCTGCTGCGAGGCGCTGATTGCCTATGCGGCCAGACATGCTGCCCTAGCGCGCGAACAGGCGGCAGCGCTTGGTGACGATCCAGCCGACCGGCAAAGGCGCGCGGAGCTGCTCCGCATCGCCGATATCTGCGAGCGGGTGCCGGCGCGGGCGCCGCGCGACTTCTGGGAGGCGCTGCAGACCTATTGGTTTGTTCACCTCGGGGTGATCACCGAGCTCAATACGTGGGACTCATTCTGTCCAGGGCGGCTCGACCAGCACCTGGAGCCATTCTACCAGCGGGGTTTGGCTGACGGCACTCTTACCCGCGAGCAGGCCCGGGAGCTGTTGGGATGCTTCTGGGTCAAGTTCAACAACCAGCCGGCGCCGCCCAAGGTCGGGGTCACCGCCGCTGAATCGGGCACTTACACCGACTTCGCCAACATCAACTGCGGCGGCCTGCGGCCGGACGGTTCCGACGGAGTATGTGATACCACGTATCTGGTGCTCGACGTCATCGATGAGCTCCGACTGCTGCAGCCCAGCTCGAATGTGCAAGTCAGCAAGAAGAGCCCTGACGCCTTCGTACGCCGGGCAGGCGAGATAATCCGCCAAGGGTGGGGCCAGCCCTCGGTGTTCAACGCCGACGCCGTGGTAGCCGAGCTTTTGCGGCAGGGCAAGAGCCTGGAGGACGCCAGGGCCGGCGGCACCAGCGGCTGCGTCGAGACTGGCGCCTTCGGCAAGGAGGCCTACATCCTCACTGGCTACCTCAACCTGGTCAAGGTTCTGGAGCTGGCCTTGCACCGCGGGGTCGACCCTCAGACGGGCGCTCGGCTCGGACCCGACACAGGCGACCCCGGGGGATTCGGGAGGTTCGAGGACCTGTGGCGAGCCTACGAGACCCAGTTGCGGCACGTCATCGACGTCAAGATTGCCGGCAACAGCGTCATCGAGCGCCTCTACGCCGCGCACATGCCGGCGCCGTTCCTGTCCTTGCTGATCGACGACTGCGCCGCCAAGGGCATCGACTACCACGCCGGCGGCGCGCGCTATGACACCAGTTACATCCAGGGGGTAGGGATTGGGACGCTCACCGATTGCCTGGCGGCCATCCGGCATCAGGTCTATGAGCAGGCGCATCTTAGCCTGCCCGATCTCCTGGCGGCGCTGCGGGACGACTTTGCGGGCCACCAGCCGCTTCGAGCGGCGCTGGTCAACCGGACGCCCAAATGGGGCAACGACGACGATGCCGCCGACGACTTGATGCGCCTCGCCTTCGACGCCTTCTGGCGGGCGGTCGACGGGCGACCGAACACGCGCGGCGGCACCTACCGCATCAACATGCTACCCACCACGTGTCACGTCTACTTCGGTTCGGTCACCGGCGCCACTCCTGATGGCCGGATGGCCGGCCGGCCGCTCTCCGAGGGAATATCGCCGGTCCAGGGCGCCGACCGTCAGGGCCCCACCGCGGTGATCCAATCCTGTGCCAAGCTGGACCACCTGCGGACGGGCGGCACCTTGCTCAACATGAAGTTCACGCCGGCGGTTCTCGCCGGGGAGCGCGGGCTTGACAGCTTGGTGACTCTGATCCGTTCGTACTTCAAGCTTGACGGGCACCACGTCCAGTTCAATGTGGTGGACGCGGCGACCCTGCGCGCGGCCCAGCAGGCGCCAGAGGAGTATCGTGGCTTGATTGTCCGGGTGGCCGGCTACAGCGACTACTTCTGCGATCTCAGCCCGGACCTGCAGGAGGAGATTATCGCCCGGACGGCTTACGACCAGCTCAGATAGTCGAGACAGGGGGCCGGCAACCGACGCCGAACCATGGGCACGGGGCGGGGTGGAGGTGGACGGCCCAAGCCTTGCTCCGAGGCTTAGACCTTGGGGTCGAGCACGTCCCGCAGGCCCACTCCCAAGAGGTTGAAACCCAGCACAGTCCACACGATGGCTAAGCCGGGGATGACCGAGATCCAGGGCGCCGTCTCCATGTAGGTAATACCGTCCCGCAGGATGACCCCCCAGTCGGGCTGAGGCGGCTGCGAACCGAGACCCAGAAAGCTCAGAGCGGTGGTCGAGAGAATCGCTCCCGGCAGCGACAGGGTGGACAGCACGAGGATGGGCGACATGATGTTGGGCAGGATGTGGTTGAGCACGATGCCCGGCCCGGTGCGCCCGATGGCCGTGGCCGCCTCCACGTACGGCAGGCTCTTGACGGCTTGAGTCTTGGCCCGCACCACGCGGGCCATTTCCGCCCAGCTGATGATGGCTATTGCGATGATCACGTTGTTGAGGCTCGGCCCGAGCGCCATGACGATGGCCATCGCCAGGACGATCGGCGGCATCGCCCAGGTCACGTCGGTGATGAAGGACACGATACGATCCGCGAACCCGCCCATGTAGCCGGCGATCAGCCCCAAAGTGATGCCGATGGCACCTTGGATCAGCACCACGATCAGGCCGACCCGGAGCGCGATGCGCGACCCGTAGACAACCCGGCTGAACAAGCAACGGCCATATTGGTCGGTGCCAAAGGGGTGCTCACTGCTGGGCGGCGCCAGCCTGTTGCTCATATCCATCGCGCGATAGGAACGAATCGCGACCTGGTCGGCAAAGATCGCGACCAGGATCACGATGACGAAGATCACAAAGCCCGCGATGAACATCGGATGCCGGACGATCTTACGGAACGTCCTGCTCTTGGACCATGGCTCCAGCTGTGCTCACCTCCTCTTGCTTCCGTCCGGGCTCCGGGTCTCAGGTCGCGCACGTGCGGTTCGCAGAGACCCTATACCTGTGTCTCCATGCCCTCTCGAATCCGCGGGTCCAAGAACCCTGTCATCATGTCCCCCAGAGTGTTTGATAGCACGGTCAAAACGGCGATGATCACCACCACACCCTGAACCACCGGCAAGTCCTGCTGGGTGATCGACCGCCACAGCAGCCTGCCCATCCCCGGCCAGCCAAAGACGCTCTCCACGATCACCGCGCCACCGATCAGCCAGGGCAGGGACAGGAAGAAAGACACCGTCACCGGGATCAGCGCGTTGCGCAAGACATGATGGACCAGCACATGCCGTTCGGCAAGGCCTTTGGACCGAGCGGTGGTGACGTACATCTCCTTCATGACATCCAGGACCTCGGAATA
>Ga0114946_10003827_pt1 | contig 10033 bp, 12 predicted proteins | sample WalLakDeSediment_FD_88676 | JGI IMG/M metagenome (GOLD analysis project Ga0114946, IMG submission 88676) | Lake sediment microbial communities from Walker lake, Nevada to study Microbial Dark Matter (Phase II) - Walker Lake 11/02/13 Deep Sediment | ecosystem: Environmental > Aquatic >...
GTGACCTGGCCAATTCGATAATCGGTTTAGGTGTCTGTCCCAAATGATAAACCGGATGGTGATCGTGCAATTTTATAAACCCCCCGACGTAATTGTAGGCTTTATTAAAAAATCTTTCTATATAAAGTGGTTGTAAACGTCTTTCGTCCGAAAGAGATCTGATCCTGTTGGTAAAAGCTAAGTCCAGTTTGGAAACTAATGATTGCTTCTTTTGTAATGAAATTAAGTCCAATGCTTTTTGGTCATTAACTCCTCTCAATGTTCTTTCGACTCTTTCTTCAAACAACTCGGGCTCTGTTTCATTGGTCATCAGCTCTGACAATGGCGTGCCCTCTAATAAATCATCGATCACATCATAAACTCTATCCGTCCCTAACTGATCTCTCATTATATCAAGTTTATCGAGAAGTTTCTTTAACACCAATCCTTCACGTGTATTTTGAGCGACAATATTGAATACTTTTACTTTGTCTCTTTGTCCATAACGGTGAATCCTCCCCATCCTTTGTTCAAGACGATTTGGATTCCAGGGAATATCCCAGTTTATCATAAAATGACAAAACTGTAAATTTATTCCTTCACCAGCAGCATCAGTAGCTATCATTACTTTTGATTTTAATTTGAATTCCCTTTGTGCCTTCTTTCTTTCGTCAACATCCATCCCACCATGAATTATTGACACACTGATACCTTTGTTCTCTAATCTTTCTTTTAAGTTATTAAGTGTATCTCGATGTTCTGTAAAAATCAAGAGCTTGCCATTATCATCCCTTAGAAGATCAGTATCATCTAACACTTGTCTTAGCTCATAAAATTTTTGTTCTTCATGTCCTTTAAGCGTTAATGCAAGCTCAACTAATTTCTTAACTTCTTCTAGCTCCTTTTGAATATCTCCGGGATCAAGAGATAGTACAAATCTGGAAATTTTTCTGTCGAATATTTTGTCAGACTGATCATTATTACTTTCATCAATGTCGTCAATAGACTCTGGAATTTCATCCTCATCTTGATCAATATTTAGCCTTGTTTGGTTAGCTCTGGCTTCTTTAATTAGTGCAAGGACTTCTTCAAGTCTTTTTGCTCTGTTCATTAGAGTCTGCGTAATTGCATATATGCTGCTTGCAAGTCTACGCTGCATTACCATCAACATCAATTCAACGTTTTTATTTCGTTTCTCTTTCGCTTCTTTTCTGAGTCTCTGAACGTATTTAGTTACTGCAGTATAGAGTTGATATTCTTCGGGAGTTAAATCATAACCAATGGTCTTTGCTTCTCTTGGAACGTAAAGGGGGTTGCTATCCCAATTGACCATATCTTCTTTTAATCTACGCAAAAAGAATCTATTGTTTGCTCCCTCTATTCTGTCCTGCAATTCGAAATACTCGTTTGATTCTCTTACCCGTTGCTCGACATGCTCATCTTTCGTAAATAAATCTTCGTCTAATAACATCATTAATCTGCGGAAGGTATCTTTTCTTCCCCTGTGTGGTGTTGCGGTTAGAAGTAGCAGATGATCAGTTTTTTTGCTTAGAGCTTCTACAGCTTTGTATCTTTCTCGCTTATCGATTTTGGTACCATATTCGTAAGCACTGAGTTTATGTGCTTCATCAACAATTATAATATCCCACTGAACAGGTTTAACAGCCTCTAATACATCCGGTTGACGAATAAAATCAATTGATGTAACACATCTATCTGTGATCGAAAACTCATTTGGATTACTTCTAAGAACTGCTCTGTCGATTAACCTAAACTGCAAACCAAATTTTTCTTGCAACTCATCTTCTACCCATTGCTTGGTTAATCCGCCCGGTGTTATAATTAAAGCTTTACTAATTGTACCGCGGAAGAACAGTTCTTTCAATAATAAACCGGTCATAATAGTTTTTCCGGCACCAGTATCATCGGCAAGTAAAAACCGTATCCTCGGTAAAGGAAGTAAATATTTATAGACAGCTTCCACTTGATGGGGCAGTTCATCCACGATTGACGAATTAACTGCGAACATTGGATCGAACTGGTATGCAATTGAAATTCTTTCAGCCTCCGCACCAAGTAAGAACAATTTGCCATCTGCATCGTATGAGAATTGACTTCCTCTAACAACTTCTAATAAATTGAGATCTGATTCATTGAGCGGTCTTTGAAATTTCCTTTTAGTAGTTAGCCCTGTGGCTGTTAGTAAATATTTCCCGCCCATCTGTTTGATAGCTTCAATTTCTACCAATTCAGAAGGTTCAAAGTTTTTTACTATATCGCCAATGCTTAAATTCATCTATAATTACTCAAATAAGTTGATCTTTGTAAATAGTTTATTTGATGCATTCACAAATTCATTAATTACCAAATAATTTTTTGGATACTTCATCCTATATTCTCCTCCCCTCAATTCTATATCTATGCTATAATAATCATTCTTTTTATACCAGTAGTTGACCCATAATCGAACAAAACTATTTGGAAAACAGATATATTCTCTTACTTTATTCTCCCATACACAAACAAGAATCAGACCCATATCTGGATTTGCCTGGAAATAAATATGTTCCAGACCAAACCAGAAGAAAGGATTTCCCTTGCTTCCAATATTACTAGTACAACATATATAAACTTTATTATTTCTATTACGTTTTGAAATCAAATAAAAACCGCGTCTGGTGTTATCTTCAACGCGACCCCATTGTATTTTCTTTTCATTAAACCATAGAGTCGTGAGTTCTCTTTCATATTCATAATCAATCCGGCCATTAGCGAGTTTTACAATTGGGTGAAGTGACATTATCCATTACCTAATTGTTTTATCGGCGTGATTCTAATAGTAACTTTTGGTCGATAGACTCTGAATCCATTTTTAATATTGAAAAAATCCAGACCCTTTCCCATATGAATTTTAAAATAATCCGTATAATAGTGTCTTTCACCAACCTTTTTATTTTCTATTTCAGGATGAATAGCGGTTTGGTTAATTATCTCCTGTTCAAATTCCTCTTTGGTTAAATACCCTTTTGAATTTTGAGTAGAGTCATTAAATGGAGTTCTGATTAATAACTTCTCGAGATTTTTGCAGGCTTTTAATAATAAGATTAACTTGGAGAACTGACCTTCTTTAATATTTATTAAATCGTCTTTTTTCCTTAGATAATCATCTTCAATAATTAAAGTTTTTGTATTGATCCAATAGTATTTCAAAACTTCATAAATATTAAAACTATCGTTTTTTATTAGTTCAATATCACGGCTAAAAGCAAAGGCAGATGATCCAGATGGGGGGTTGATGATCTCATCAATGTTCAATATTTCAAAATCTTTAACTTGAGTCTTGTACAATAAAAAATCCAATTCTGAATTTATTATATTGGTTTTGGATGAAGAGGCTAGATTAAACAAGTAATTGTGCTCTCGATTTCTTACAAATTCACTCTCTTTATCTAATCTTTCAAACTTAATTCTATTGCTCTGTAAAAACTCATCGATTAATAATTCAAGTTTATTTCGAGAGAAATCATTTGATTGATTTATGATTTCCTTTATGCTCGCATAAACACCCTTAGTATGTTCTTCTCTATCAAGAATCAAACATTTTAATCTAAGAGTTTCTCTATAAGATTTTAGATCAATATCTTCTATATCTGGATCGCCACCAAAAAATCTTGAAATGTTTCTAAAAACATCTGGTGCAATTACAATATTCTGATACTCAATCATTAGTTGCTTCTTCGTTTTATTGAATCCAATAATTCCAGTGTTAGTTTCATCTTTTCATCAAAAAATCCTTCAGGCCATTTATCAACGAATAATCCATTGTCGTCGAATTTCATTTCTTTAACAGAAGTAACTCCGATGTTATTATCCTTATCAAAATAATAAACCGCAATATTTTCTTTTCTATATCCCTGTGCTATAAGAACCTGCAGTTTCCGAACTACATGCTCGCTATGAGTTTCAATTATATATGTGCCGCCAGAACTTTTACTAATAAATTCAATTAACTTAGTTTGTAATGCTGGGTGAAGATGTAATTCCGGTTGTTCTATAATTATTACATCGGTCGAATAATCGGCATCAAACATTGAAACATAATCTGAGTACTCATAAAGTGCGTTAAATGATGCAACAATAATCGGAAGTAATTGAATTAAACCACTACTTGATTCAGCAAGATTATGTTCAACATCAAATAAATCAACAATATGAGCGCTTCCAAACCCCTTTTCTTTATTTATAAAAAACTCCTTGGCTAGCCCGAATGAGAATAAAGTGGCATTTATAAATGTTAAAACGTCAGATTGTGTTTCATTGCCTGGATAGTATTTATTATATGTTTCATTTCTAAGATCAACCTGGTTTAAAATTCCATAATACTCCTTAGGATCAAATCTATTCCCAATTAAACGATATTTGTTACGAGGTCGTTCTCTTACAGGAGTGACATACCAATGATTAAAAAACTTTTTTGATAGTGTGGGAATGTCTAAGATAAATCTCTGTATTAGAAAACTAACTGCAGAATATTGTTCTTCATTTAGATCAAGATATTCAGATAATTGATTATAGTAAGAAAATTGAAGATCAGAATTAAAGTTGAAAAAAGGCAGTACATCAAGGTATTTAATAAACTTATCTAATTTTGAGTTATTATAATAACTGCTTCGACCAATTTCTATATTTTTGTTTGGATATCCAGCATGGCCATATTGAGAATCTTTTAATTTATTAAAGGACTGAGCTCGTTTTGCAGGTGTAACGGGTTTGTTAAAAAAACCGTTTATTTCCTCTTTATCATAATTATTTTTTTGATCTGGGAATACGTTAAAACGTAGCCTATTAACAAGATCCTCAATGTTAAGTGATTTGAAGTTTTTTTCATTTTGATCGTAAGCAAATCTGGTCTTTAACTCATAATGAATGATATTAGATTCTCTTCTCTCGCTATTTTCGGAAAACGATTCCCAGTATTCTTCGAAATCTATATTTATATCCTTATTTATATCTCTATAAGCAATAATCTGTTCAAAATCGCCCAAATTATTATTCTTGTCTAAACTAAAAGATGTTGGTCCTGACTGAATGGGAAATAGATTGTGACCTAAAAACTTAATTGCTTTAATTAGCGAACTTTTTCCTGCTGCATTTTTCCCAAAGAGAAGAGTAATTGGCCTAATATCAATATATTCTGGCATAGACAGAGAACGGAAATTATTGATTTTGATCCTTCTTCGATTTTTCCAGCCACCAATCATAATATTCTAATATTTGTTAATTTATTTTCGGAATCCCACCAACTCACCACCCCCGAATTACCAGAAGAAAACAGAAGGGAGTGTAATTACATATGCGAGATCATTACACTTGTCAAAAGGTCATCTGAAAAATAAAGAATAATTAGTTCCCCCTCAACGATTCTAATCTAAAATTGGGTATAAGAAACATAGTATTAACTAATTAAAGGAGTTTTACTATGTCTTTTACAATTGGAGCGGATCCTGAGTTGGTCTGTCGAAAGCAAGGACAGTTTATTTCTGCACATAATTATTTTAAGGCTAATTCAAGCTGCGGATTAGATGGATGTGAAGCAGTGTTTGAGGCAAGAGGTTTCTATGATGAATCTGTTATCGATCTAACATCAAAGATATATCAGGTATTGGATTATGCACACGATAAAGCACCGGAACTGGAATTTATCTCTGGTCATTTTGTTGACGGTTACTCTATTGGAGGTCATACACATTTTTCTATAGATCCACTTCCTGAAATTATAGACGGATTGGATATTGTCCTTGGTTCGCTTAGTAACTGCATTGATGATAAAGTGCAGAGACAGAAAAGAGAACGATCAGGTTACGGAAAGAAAGGAGCGTACAGAAGAAAGAGTTACGGCTTTGAATATCGTACGCCTGGTTCGTTTTTGTTAAGCCCTACTGTTACTCTTGTTCATCTCACACTTGCAAAACTTGCTGTTGTCGGAGTTCTTGAAGATAAAATTGATTTCAATGAACTAAAGAACAGGCAGCATTCCTGCACTTTTCTTAAATCACTAAAACATTCCCTGCATACTATTCCAGATGATTGTCGTGAAGGTTTGAAAGAATTAGATACTCTTCTCGGCAAAAGACTAAACTGGAATTGCGATATACTACCAAACTGGGGATTAAGGAGGGCTGCTTAGGTATGCATTGTAATAACTGTGAAGAAGATCTTCACGATGATGCGGTAAGATGGGCTTTTGAACAACCTTTCTGCGAAGACTGTTTCGATAATCTGTTCAACTACTGCTGCAGGTGTGATTCTGTTATCTATCGCGAGAATGCTCACTATAATGATGACGGAGATCCTTACTGCTCTGACTGTTTCCAGGAAGATTACGATGATGACGCTCCCGATAATCCTGATGTAACTGACACTGACAGAGAACACGTAATAAAACTATCACGAAGCTGGCTGCATGGGAGAGTTGAAACAAGAAGACCGATATTCATAAATGATAAAGATATTCTTCTTCGAACAATTAAGGATAAAGTTGGATTGGTGGATAATCCTATCTATGTATTCGGACTTGTTGACAGAGAAGAATACCAGATATCCGCAAGCAGCGATTTATTCGATACTGTTCAGGGTTTTCTTCTTACCAAACAAAGCACTGCAAAAGTTATATCTTCACCAGGATGCAATCGACTTGGGATAAGTCTTGCACTTCGAAAGAATCATCAATCAGAGATAATTGAACTGATAAAAACAGTTACAAGTGTTTATCAATCAGTTCCTGCCTAACCTGCCTATCCTAAGGGGATATACGACCGGCAGGCAAGTTACTTACCAACAACTAACACGGAGTTTAATATGTGCGGAATAATGGGTTATTATTCCTTTGGGAAAACTACACCCGATAAAGAAAAAATAACAAATATGTTCTCTCTTTTAGAATCCCGCGGCAGAGATGCTTGCGGGTTTGCTTTTATTGAGGACAATAATCTCATCGTTCATAAGAAACCAATCAAATCATCAGAGCTTGTGGAAGAAGCTGATTGGAAAAGTCTTAATCTTCCCAAAGTGATGATACTTCATACCAGAATGAAAACACAGGGCAGTGAGAAGAACAATGCAAACAATCATCCTCTCTTCTCAAAGAATGGAATAGCTTTAGTTCATAATGGTATCATCTATAATGACAAGGAGATAATCGGCAAGAAACAGAGAGACGGAGAGGTGGATAGTGAATCTATTCTTCACCTGCTGTCTACAAGAACAAAGGGAGACAGATTAAAAAGATTATTTGACAGAATTGAAGGATCATTTGCTGTTGCGGTTATTGATAGAAATGATCCTGAGAAACTGATTCTGATAAAGAAAGATAATCCGATTGATCTCTATTATGATTCAAGTGGTGATATTCTATACTTCTGCTCTGAACGTGGAATAATGCAGGAGGCACTTAGTATTGAAAAGACAACAATGCGGGGATTTAACCTGGGAGAAAAAGACTTTCACTTCTATGAAATGCAGAATAATTATGCACTTATTATAAACAAAGACGGAGTTGAGTCATATCAGAAATACTATCCTACAAAAAGCCGATGGTTTGACAGGAGATATCATTATCCGGCAGTAAACGACTTTGATGAGATAATGATTGAATGTCCCTGGTGTTTATGTCAGACTGCATACTACGACGGAAAGCTCTTCAATAAATGTGAAGTCTGCGGTATGTCCATAAATGAGGAGGATCTTTATGTCATATAGTCCAAAGATAAAACCAGAACTCGTTCGTGAACTTTACCTGCTTAAGCACTCAGATGAAAGAAAGACACCTATGACAAAACTAGTTAACGAAGCTGTTGAACAATACTTAGAAAGGAAAAAAACAGATGGAAAGCAAGAAAATGATTCGATTGGGAATGCGCCTCACGGAAGCCATAATTGAAATACTTAAAGAAGAAATCAGTCACGATGAAAAGAAAGTGAAGGTTAAAAATGCGGGCAAGCACAAAAAGGTGGTTAAAGCAAGCCGCTAAAAATGCAGGTAAAGCAGCAATTGAAATAGTAATTGTAATAATTATAAACAGAATAAAAGGAATAAGATTTTGGAAATAAATTTTCTCGATGAACTTATTCAGGAGGCGGAACAGAAAGAAGAGCAGCAGACAGAGGCATACTTTGATCTGCTGCTTCTTGCAATAAGAAAGCTCAGTCAGCAGATTGAGTACAACTTCCACGAAGCTGAGAAGGAATGTTCTATGATAAATAACTTCGTTCTTCATAAGAACACACAGCTTCAGGAACGAATGAAATGGCTTGAGTTAAAGCTTGAGGCATTTATCAGGGAAAGAGGAGAAAAGACAATCACTCTTCCAAACGGAACACTAAAGATGCATAAGAAACCAGATAAAATAGAGATCGAGGATATTGAGTTGTTCCTAAAGAAAGCAAAACCCGAGATGCTTACAGTTATTCCAGAACAGGTTAAGCCAGATCTGAATAAGATCAAAGCTTACATTAAATCAAAACCTGTTCCTGCAGGAGTGAAGATAATCGAGGGAAAAGAAGAATTTAGCTATAAACTAACCGGAGAAAACAATAATGGCAGAAAGAAAGAAACTGGAGCTGGAGCTGAACAAGACCCAGAGCTTAGAGCTTTTGTTTGATGAGCCGATATCAGGAAAAAGCAGGTATGGTTTTTACTGGATGTACACACTGAAAGACCAGAGCGGCGAGGAAGTCCTTTACTTTGCACCTGAAGAAGTTAATGAACAGTTAAAGTCTCTAAGAAAGGGTGACAGATTTGAAATAAAAAAACTCGCTGAACAGAAAGGAACGAAAATCATAACAAAGTATGATGTTAAAGTTAAACAGCAGACTCCGGCAAGCAGCAATATTCATCAGGTACAGAAAGACAACTACTTCGATGCAATGCTTAACAGCTATCAGGATGCACTTAAAATACAGGAACAGCTAAACGGAATGGTTGATGTAAACAGAATAGCAATTACTCTGTTCATTGCCAGAAGTAAAATCAATAGCAACGGATACAGCTAAGAAAGGAAGTGAAAATAAGTTGACTGAGCAATTAGAAAAACGTCTTTCAAAGTTCACCTTTCCTGTTGAAGAAAGAAGAGTGTTCTTTGATAATCCTGCATCCGGACTAAATCCAACCAAAGAGTATAAAGCGATAATCAGAACAGATAAGAATAAGCTGATCTCGATAATGCAGGATTCATATCAACTGATCCCGAACAGAGATGTGATTATGCCTCTGCTTGAACAGCTTTCTGAACTGGATACGAGGTGGAATTTCGACAACTCACACAGCTTTGTTGATTCGAAGAGAATGAGACTGCAGGTTACTTTTCCTGATCTTACTCTGAATGATGATAAATCTGATATCGCATTGTCTCTGTTTCTTCACAACAGCTATGATGGTAGTGAGGGAGTGCGGATGTTTTGGGGAGCGATCAGGGGCATCTGCTCAAACGGAATGGTATTCGGTGAGGTGTTAAGTAAGTTCTATTCCAAGCACACAAAAGGGATAAACCTGGACAATCTCAAGCAGCAGGTTGAAACCACTTACACGAAGATACCCGTTATCAAACAGCGCATCGAAATCCTACAGAATCTTGAAACTACAAAGTCACTTACTGATGAGATTCAGCAGAAGCTTGGGAAAAAAGCAGCAGTTTATGTTTCGGAACAGCCAACGCCTGAGAATCAGTGGATACTCTATAACATTCTTACCTACTACATCTCACATCTTGTGGATAAAAGAATGAGAGCAGCATACCAGATGAAAGTAAGCCGGCTGTTCAAATTATAAGCTCTTCAGAAGGGTGTCCGAAGGATCGGACTTAAATGCGGACCTGATGTTTACTGCATCATACTTTGGCCACGCAGCTTTTCTGAATTAAATCAGGATAGGATAAAAAAAAGATTAAAACAGTAATGCCAGGCAGTAAGTCCGGCATTTTTTATTAAAACTGAGGAGATACAATGAAATACTTATTCGCTTTACTACTTTTACTTTTTGTCAGCTGCAGTACAACAA
>Ga0114946_10003828_pt1 | contig 10033 bp, 9 predicted proteins | sample WalLakDeSediment_FD_88676 | JGI IMG/M metagenome (GOLD analysis project Ga0114946, IMG submission 88676) | Lake sediment microbial communities from Walker lake, Nevada to study Microbial Dark Matter (Phase II) - Walker Lake 11/02/13 Deep Sediment | ecosystem: Environmental > Aquatic > Freshwater...
CCATAGGTGGCACCGTGGTAAGAACGGTAGCGTGCCAATAACTTGAAGCGGCCGGTATATTGCCGTGCTATCTTGATCGCATTGTCATTTGCCTCGGCACCGCCGAGAGTAAACAGAGTCTTGCAGAGATCACCGGGGGTATGTTTGGCAATAAGCTCAGCCAGTTTCGCGCGCGGCTCGCTGGCAAAGTTAGGGGTGACATAGCAGATTTTTTCCGCCTGCTCTTTTATTGCAGCAATAATTTTCGGATGCTGATGCCCGATGTTCATATTGACAAGCTGCGAGGAGAAATCGAGGTACTTCTTACCTTCATTATTCCAGAACCAGCACCCCTCGGCTTTAGTAACTTCTTCATACTGGTTCTTGCCCTGGACTGACCAGGACCTTAAAACATATTTCCTTTCCAATTCTCCGACTGTCGACAAAACCTGCACCTCCATTAATTATCTATGCTTATTTATTTTTATACTGTTTTCATTCACGATGCAACCTTAAAACTATTTATTTTCAGTCAAGGCCCAGTCTTTCCAAAGTCTCCGGCAGGGGGATCCCCTCAGTACTCCACCCCCTGAGTTTATAGTATTCAAAAAGCATTTTACCCAGGTGAGGCAAACTGCCTGCTGCGGCGCCTTCCTGACGGTCATGGACCAAAAGCCGCGGTGGCAGGGTGTCATCTTTTCGGCTGACACCAAGTCCAACATTTATTGTGCGTTTCAGGTTAAAAATTCTCTCTCCGGCCGTCAGCATTTCCTTTTCATTAAAATCCCAGCCGGTTACTGCCGAAACCCATTCGGCTATATTGGCCGGGACAACATGACCGCGAATTAAAAACTTGCAGAGCCCTAAAGCATTGAATAAAACCATAAAGTCCTGCATTGTTTTGGCCAGAAGAGCTTTGTCATCTGTTCCGTGAGGTTCATAATCGTCTTTTAGCCCAACCAGAGATGCCGGAAAAGCCCGGTTTTCGTTAAAGTAGGTCAGCCCTTCCAGGTGACAGGCTCCGCGGTTACCGGTGGCATAAATTATGGCCATACTGGTGAAGGCACGCGGATCGTGATAGGCAACTTCCAAACCCTTACTTTCGACTGCAAACTCTTCAGCCAGGGGTCCGAATTCTTTTGCCGCTCTTTTTACCCCCCGGGCCAGGTATTCGCCCAACCCTCCCCTGTATGCAATCTGCCGAATCAGGGTGAGTATTGCTTCTCCGTTTCCCCATTCCGGCTTAATATCGCCGAGCAGGCCTTCCGGAATCAAATCATGCTCGTAAAGCTCCATGGCAAATGCAATTACCGACGAGCCGGACATTGTATCGATGCCCATCCGGTTGCAAAGATCATTGGCGGCAATTATGTATGCCGGATCTTCATTTAAGCACATCGCTCCAAAACCGGCAATTGTTTCATATTCAGGCCCATGCGATACGGTGCCACTGTATGGCCCAATTGGCACTTTCATCTCCTTGCCGCAGCGTATTGGGCAGGCATAACAGGCATAATGCTTTTCAAAGAATTTTTCTGCCATGGCCTGACCCGAAACTAATGAAGCCCCTTCAGGCCAACTGCCGCCCGTCCAATTTCGAATAGGCAGGTCACCCAGTTTTTCTACTACGGGCACTCCGCCAGCAGTGCCGAAATCGCTTAGGCCTTTTGCTTTTTCACGAATAGTCGGTAAAACTTTCTTTCGTGCTTCAGCCAGACCCTCTTTGTCATACAAAGGAGGTAGGTTATCGCTTTTTGTCACCGCGATCGCTTTTAAGTTTTTCGAGCCCATCAGGGCACCCATACCGCAGCGGCCGGCTGCCCGTGCATCGAGCCCATCAATCATAATAGCTGAGATAAGTACTTCGTTTTCTCCGGCCGGTCCAATCGCCGCTACTTTAGTCTTTTCGCCATGTTCAGATTGCAGCTTTTCAAGGGTCGAATAGGAGTCTTCTCCCCACAATCCCGTGGCATCTTTAATGGCAAATTTACCATTGCTAAAATATATGTAAACCGGCTGTTCCGCTTTCCCCGTGATAATAAGGCCGTCATAACCGCTGGTTTTAAATGCCGCCGGCCAGTAACCTCCCACGGTCGCTTCAGCCCAAATACCGGTAGCAGGTGATTTGCCACAAAATGAGGCCTTGCAGGCGGTTGGAATATTGTATCCGGTTAATAGGCCGGTAAAAATTAATAAAGGAGCCTCTTCAGAGAGTGGAGAAACCTTACCGTAATCACGTTGCTTAAAAATCCTGGCGGCTAACCCACTGCCACCCAGGTAATTCCTAAATTCTTCCTCTGGTATTGTTGTTTCTTTCTGTTTACCTGTTGTTAAATCAATTTCTAATATTTTCATGTAAAATCCGTTCAATTTTTTTATAACCTCCCGGGGATTAATTTTATGCCTGCCTGCAAAAATTATAAAAAGACCAATGGTTTATATTCGGCTCAGAGAGTAATTTTACCTTCTCAAGGTAAAATATTTCATAATTTGATCTTGCAAGGCCGGACTGGTAAACTAATTAACGTTGAGTAATGATGTAAACGGAGTGAATTGAGAGCATGTTTTATCTTTTTGTAGCTTTTTTTCTTTCAATAATGAATTTAACCTCAATCAAGATTTTGCTTCCCGAAATCATGATCGACCTGGGAATAGAGCTGAATTGGCTGACCTGGGTTGTAAATGCTTACACCCTGCCTTTGGCGGCGCTGATACCTGTTGCCGGCAGGATCGGCGATATCTATGGACCGCGGCGCTTCTTCCTGGCGGGGCTCTTTACTTTAGGTCTCGGGTCCCTGCTCTGCGGGACGTCCTTTTCACTCGCCTGGCTGATTACAGGACGGGTTGTCCAGGCCCTGGGTGCCGCCATGCTGGTGCCCAATTCACTTGCAATATTACTTTCCAAGGCAGATGAAGACAAGCGCGGGCGTGTGCTCGGTATATGGGGCAGTATAGGCGCTTCCGGGGCAGTTATTGGTCCGGTTGTTTCCGGCACGCTGGCCGATATTTTTTCCTGGCGTGGATCCTTCGTGATTATTGCTATCCTGTCCCTGATCGTGGTCGTTGCAGCTGCAAGGAGCATGATCGCCAACAAAGAAATTGGCACCATGGCGAAACGGTTAAACAGAAGTTTTGATGCCCTGGGGGCCACTGTATTAATGGCTGCAACAACCAGCCTCTTGCTGGGAATAACCCTCCTACCTGACTGGGGCTGGCAGAACATCTGGATCCGCTTCAGCATGGTTGCCTTTATATTGCTGATCTATACTTTCTACAGGATCGAAAAAACGGCCGGTGACCCCCTGCTTAACCCCCTGCTGATGCGTGAACCGCGCTTTAACTTGGGTTTAATGGTTGGCTTTTTGGAACAGTTTGTTGTCGCGGGAACCATGTTTGTTATGCCGATTTTTTTCAATACTGTGCAGGGGCATGGAGCCGGAGCCACAGCCTTGTTGTTAACTCCTGCCGCTGTTGCCGTGGTAATCTTTTCTCCGGTCGGCGGAAGGCTCTCCGATCGTTTCGGACCCGGATTTCCGATAACCATCGGGATGATCCTGCGCTCTGTTTCATTTATCATGCTTTCGCAGATCACTGTCGGTACGGCATACCCCTTTATTGCTGCCGGGCTGGCCCTAAACGGACTTGGTTTCGCCATGACCTCGACACCTGCCCTGCACTCAGTGCTCTCAACAGTCAGCCCCGCAGAGCACGGCATTACCACGGGCGTCCATAACATGGTCCGTTTTACAGGTGTTGCTGCAGGAACCACAATTGGTGGGATTATCCTTTACGCGCTTATACCTGTTTCATTTGAAGGGTTGACCGGCCCTATTCCCGGCTTTCGGGAAACTTATCTGCTGGGGGCGGCAGTCTGCCTGCCCGGGGTGGCTGCAGGTATCTACCTGGCCTGGCTGAGAGCAGTTAAATATACTCAGGCAGAAAAGGTTGTACATAAAGAATATAAGCAAACTTAGCTGTTTAAATATTTAGGATTGTATCAAGAGTCTTCGCCGCCCTTTACAGCTTTGAAACCCGAGATGATGTCAAGCAGTTCCTCAGTTATTGCAGCCTGCCGCTCATGCTGGTAGGCTGTTTTAAGTTCTTCCAGCCGTTCGTTGATATTCTTTTCGGCAGCCTGCATTGCTGCAAGGCGGCTGGTGTTTTCGGCAGCCAGGGATAAGGCGCAGGCGCGATAAAGCGAAACGAAAAAATACTGGCGCAGGAGGGTTGACAAGAGTCGATCGGGTTCCATGGTGAAGGTTGGCAGGGAACGCGATTCCCACTTCAGCCTTGTTTTCTTTAACCGGGCGAGATTGACAGGAAGAAGGGTTTCAGCCCGGGGGCTAAATCCGCCAACCCGGGGACGGTTGTAGAATAGCAGGACTTTCTGAACTCCTTCCCGGGCCCGCCATTGCTCAATTTCTTCAAGAAGCTTTTGGATAAACGGGGTAATGGCGCTGATTGAACCGGGCATATTGTACCTTCCGGCCAGACCTATAGCGGCGGCTTTTATACGGTTGATAGCCTGTTCCCCAACGGCAGCAACAATCCTGTTCGACGGCAATTCATCTCCTGCTTGATCATTTTCAATCCAGTAGTCTTCCAGGGAGTAGGAAACAATCTGCTCGTTAAAACGTCCGGCCAGTCCGTGATCCGAGCCGAAAATGAAGAGCAAAACAGGGTGGCGCTGATCTAAAGCAGGATCCACAGGGTGCTCAAAGCTTGATGAAAGGACAACCGAAAGGCCCAGCTCAACGGTATGGTAGTAGTCATCAAGCGACTCGGCTGCTTTCTCATACTGGCGCACACTTGTAGCGGCAAGCGCTTTCATCGTCCTTACTATTGATGATAGATCTTCTCCGCTGGCGATCTGCTTTTGCAGGGCTTCTAAAGTGCTCACGATTTAAGCCTCCTGCTCCTGCTCGCTTTCGGCTTGCTGATCGGGCCGATCTTCCGTTTCATTTTTATCTTCAGACTGCTCTTCAACTTCCTTCTCGATCGCACTTCGTGCGGTTTCAACAATAGCAGCTTGGTCATCATCCGAAAGCTCTTCACCGTCTTCAATTTTTGTGCATATTTCGGAAAGCCCTTCCGTTACAGCTTTCCTGACTTTCTTCTCCGCTTCCGGAATATCTTCTACTTTCATTCCATCAAAAAGGCCTTCGGTAACCGACAGAAGTACGGCGATCTGCTCCGGTATAGTCAGTGGCTGCAGTTCGGGTTGGGTCAGCACTTTGCGCACACGGCGGCCGCGCTCAATTGTCTCACGGGTCTTGTCGTCGAGGCGTGTGCCAAAGCGGGCGAACATCTCGAGTTCTTCGAACTGGGCATAAGATAGGCGCAAATCTCCCGTTACAGTGCGGTAGGCTGGAAGCTGGGTCTTTCCGCCAACACGGGAAACCGACTTGCCGACATCAATGGCGGGCAGGTGATTGCGTTGAAAAAGTTCCGGCGAAAGATAGATCTGGCCATCTGTAATAGAGATCAGGTTAGTCGGAATATAGGCCGAAATATTCTGAGCCTGGGTTTCGATAATCGGCATGGCAGTCAGCGAACCGCCCCCGTATTCATCGTTCAGGTGGGTAGAACGTTCGAGTAAACGCGAATGCAGGTAAAATATATCACCGGGATAAGCTTCCCGGCCGGGAGGCCTTTCCAGCAACAGCGACAGCTCGCGATAGGCCCGGGCGTGTAAAGTCAGGTCGTCATAAACAATCAGCACATCTTTGCCCTGCTCCATAAAATATTCGGCAATGGTGGTGGCGGCATAGGGAGCTATAAAACGCAGGCCCGGAGCACCGTCACCCGAGGCTACCACTACTGTACAATAATCCATTGCCCCGTATTTACGCAGTTGGCCAATAAACTTGGCCACATCGGCACCCTGCTGGCCAATTGAACAGTATACACAGATGACATCTTTATCGGCCTGGTTAATAATTGTATCCAGGGCGATGGCTGTTTTACCGATCTGGCGATCACCTAAGATTAACTCACGTTGGCCCCGCCCGACCGGAATAAGAGCGTCGACTACCTTTAAACCAGTTTGTAGTGGTTCCGTAACGGCAGATCGGGCCATTATCGGCGGAGCTTCCCTTTCAACGGGACGCCTTTCGGAAAAACTGACCGGTCCGTAATTATCGAGAGGGGCGGCTGCAGCATCGATGACGCGTCCGAGCAACCCATCACCGACGGGAATGTCAACCACCCGGCCCGTGCGTCGGACGCGGTCGCCTGAAACTATACTATCTGAACTGCCCAGCATAATGACCCCAACCTGGTGTTGGTCAAGGTTAAAAGCAATCCCTGTAGTTCCCCCTGAAAATTCGACCAATTCGTCGACCTGTACCCCTGCCAGGCCTGAAATACGGGCTATACCGCTTCCGATTGAGGTAACAATGCCACTTTCTTCTAATTTTGGCCCGACTGTAAGACCTTCAAGTGCCTTTTCGACCACCTGACCAGTTTCATCAAGAGCACTGCGCAGGGAGTCTGTCAACGATTTTCTCTCAGTCTCCTGTTTCGTCATCACCGGGCACCTCCTCGGTAAGCTCTTCGGACGCTTTCTGATCCAGGTCTTTTAAAATTTGCTCTTCAACGTCCTCCATATAGCTGTCAATGCTCCAGGCTACGCGGTAGCCTCCGGCGTCAATTTCAAGACCGCAAATCAGGGATTTGTCAGTCTTTGCGGTAACTTTAAGGCCTTCTTTAAGATCGGGCAATATTTCCTGCAGTCTTTTCTTTAATTCTTTTAATTTTTTGTCAGGCGGATCGAAAGCGCTCTGCAAAACTACCCTGTGATCATCCGAGGCAAGGGCTTCCTGTAAATCCGAGCGCTTTTCTTCAGGTAATTCCTTAATTTTTTCCAGAAAAAGATCCCAGGTCAGCTCTTCAAGTTGGACATCAGCCAGGTCTTCAAGACAGCGCCGGGCAATCGAACAGGCCTGCTGTCCAATCCGCCTGCGAAGTTCACTGATAAAGGTCTCTTTTTCTCGCTCAAAAGCATCTTCCCAGCGGCTCTTGGTCTCTTCAACTTCTTTCCGCGCTTCCTTCAAAAGACTGTGTTTCTCTTTCTCAGCCTTTTCACGGGCCTGTTCAAGAATTTCATCTTCCTGCTGCGCGAGCTCCTCTTTTTGTTGACGGTAATCGCGCGATTCTTCTTCAGCTTCTTGCTTCTGCCTGGCGGCCTCATCTTCCCGCTCCACTATTTTTTGTTCACGTTCATCCATGGCCCGGACTATCGGACCATAAAGAAAATAGCGCAGTAAAAAGACCAGGACAAGAAAATTAATGATCTGAAACATTATCGTATACCAATCAATAATCATAGTAGTTCTCCTATACATTAGGCTTTAGCTGCTTTTCCTCCGCTACTCCAGGAAATATGTCCAGAAAGGGTTCGCAAATATAAGAATCATGCTGACCACGAAACAGTAAATCGCGGTCGACTCGATCATGGCCAGGCCGACAAACAGAGTCCGCGTTATAGTATTCGCTTCGTCAGGCTGCTGGGCAATCGAGCTTAAAGCCTGGGCCACTGCGCGCCCCTGCCCCAGAGCAGGGCCAATTGAGCCGAATGCTATGGTCAAACCGGCAGTAGCAATCGAAATAATGCCCACAAAAGCTAAACTTTCCATATCATTTCTCTCCTTTTTTCGCCAGTTCCTGGTGCGCTTTGCTTGCTGAGGCAATGTAAACCATGGCCAGGATGGCGAAGATATAAGCCTGGATTAAACCGGTGAGCAGTCCTAAAGCCTGCATTACCACCGGGAAAATAAGCGGGGTGATTGTAAGAAGGATGGCAACTATAACAGTACCGCTCATCATGTTGCCGTAGAGACGAACTGCCAGGGCCATAGTGCGGCTGAGTTCGCCGATGATGTTAAAGGGCAGCATGAAAAAAGTCGGCTGCAGGTACTGTTTTAGATAGTTTAGAATCCCCTGGTGAGAAATCCCGAACACAGGAACAGCAATAAAAACACATATGGCCAGGGCGGCTGTGGTAGACAGTGAACTGGTCGGCGGTATATAGCCTGGAACAATGGCCAAAATATTTGAGATAGCAATAAAAATAAAAAGTGTCCCGACAAAGGGCAGATACGGCCCCGGTTCCTGGCGGCTCACTTCTCGGATTTGTCCCTTGATGCCGCTTACCAGCACTTCGAGCAGATTTTGCCAACGGGACAGTTCTCCTTCGCTGGTTAGTTTTCTTGTAACCATCCATGATCCGAACGTGAGCAGGAACATGACCAGCCAGGTAAAAAAAATCGTGGCGTTGACAGTGAACCAACCCCATTGATAGAGGATGAATTCATCGGGATTTATTGTCATTTATGAGCAGCCTCCTTCTTCTTGGATGTCCTAGATTGTAAGTCGAAATTTGAAAAAACTTCTAACCCCACCCCTCTTCACAATGTGAGAGGTAATAATCCCGGGGATCATTCATTTTTATATGGTTTTAACTTATAAGATAAATATGTCCTGGCGATTAGGAAACCAATAAAAGCAGCCAGCAGGTAGGACCAGTCAGCCCTGACCAACAGATAAAAAGCGCCCAGTATGATGGCAGTACGAATGATGAAACTGGTAATCGAGATCAGGTATGGATTATTGCCGTCGGTTATTTTCTGTACAGTCCACCAGAGACCGCCGAAAAAGAAAGCCCCGAGAATAATACCGGCCAAAAAAGATAGCCCTAAATAAGGCCAAAACAATGTTTCATGCCCCCTCTTAAATGATTCTTAATTATTGCTTTCACCATAATCATCGTCATCATCAAGGCGGCTCTCCTTGTTGATCCAGTACCAGGCATTTATGCATCCTATAATTAATCCGATAAAAAGCAGGGTAAGTGTCCAGGAGTACGGGCCGGGCCAGGTACGATCAATCCAAAGTCCGATTACCACCCCGATCACTGTTGTAATAGCAATAGTCCAGCCCACCATACCGAACATGCCAAGCCCGAACCAGACATTGCGATCACGGTTGCGGCGGGCTTTGATCCGGCGGTATGCCTTTTTCCCAACCGTTCCCGGCAAGTTTCTATTTTTTTCTTTTTCGCTCATTAGCGTTCTCCTCCCAGGCGGCTAAATCGTCGCAGGGTATCCGCCTCCAGGCGAGCCATAACTGCCCGGGTTTTTTTCTCATCTTCTCCAAGAACTTTGAGCTCATTTTCAACCGCATCTTCAAGAACTTCCAGACTTTCACCCGAAACTGCCCGGGCGGCTGAAACATAGACCTGGTCACCCTGCTTGACAAGGATGCCATCATCAAGTGCAAGAAAATGCTCTTCATCGTCAGGGGTGACATAAGAAAAAATACCGGGAACAAGGGCGGCAACAAAATCGATATGCCGCGGTAGAATGCTGAAAAAACCATTTTCAGCTTCTGCAGTCACCTGCTCGACTTGTTCTTCAAGTAAAACTCCGGCCGGTAAAAGTATCTTCAGGTTAATCTCGAGGCACCCCAATCCCTGGTTGACAGTTGGAAGTTGGAAATCCACTACTCCATTTTTTCACGCATCCCGATCAAGGATTCATTAGTTCAGCAGACAGGCAATACAAGCCTGCGGCTTACTCTTCTTTACTCTCCATCTTAGTACGGTCTGGTTCAGGTTTCTCTTCCTCGTTACCTGGCTTCGCTTCAATGCTGTTCGATTTATCTTCTTTAAGTTCATTTTCGCTTTCATCTGATTTGTCTTCTCCAGGCTTCTTTTTAGATCCGGATTTAGATTTTATATCGTCGATTTTACCAAGCATATAAAGATCTGACTCAGAGCGTTCGACGAACTCGTCGTTTAATATGCGCTCACAGCCAACAATAGCATCTTCCAGATCAACTACCTTACCGCTGTATCCGGTGAATTGCTCAGTTGTAACAAAAGGCTGGGTTAAAAAACGCTCCAGACGGCGGGCTCGGTTGACAACCTGCCGGTCACCCTGGGACAACTCCTCCAGGCCAAGCATAGCAATAATATCCTTAAGCTCTTCATATTCTGCCAGGGTACGCCGCACTTCCTGGGCTACCTCATAGTGCCGTTCGCCGACCACAAGGG
>Ga0114946_10003829_pt1 | contig 10032 bp, 9 predicted proteins | sample WalLakDeSediment_FD_88676 | JGI IMG/M metagenome (GOLD analysis project Ga0114946, IMG submission 88676) | Lake sediment microbial communities from Walker lake, Nevada to study Microbial Dark Matter (Phase II) - Walker Lake 11/02/13 Deep Sediment | ecosystem: Environmental > Aquatic > Freshwater...
TCCAGCGCAAAAATCCGCCGCCGGGCTGGGCTCTGCCGGGAGGCTTCGTCGATTACGGCGAAAGCCTGGAGGAGGCGGCCGTTCGGGAGGCCCGCGAGGAAACCGGGCTGGAGGTCCGCCTGTTGCGCCAGTTCCACACTTATTCGGACCCCGGCCGGGACCCCCGGCTGCATACGATCAGCACGGTGTTCATCGCCAGGGCTCAAGGCGAACCGAAGGCCGGCGACGATGCCGCCCGGGCGGCGGTTTTCACCCGGGCCGACCTGCCGCCCCTGGCCTTTGACCACGCCGCCATTCTCGCTGATTATTTCCGGCAGAAGGATATTGACTAAGCCGGATGGTCATGGTTTAAGAGGCACGATCATGGGGCTGTAGCTCAGATGGGAGAGCGACGCGTTCGCAATGCGTAGGTCAGGGGTTCGATCCCCCTCAGCTCCACCAGTCGATAATCCGGCCAGGTCCGGTGAATCCCGCCTAACCCGCTTCCCGCAAAGGAATGCGGGTTTTTTTATTGCCAGCCAGAGCCAAGAAAGAATTTTGCAAGCCAGACGGGCGGGGACAAGTATAGAGAAAAACCAAGGCATGAGCCATAGCGATCTCACCCGACTTAGGCCCCTGGGGCGGAAACCCTGATCGATAGAGCAATGCTTAACGAAATGCCGGGCCCGCAACGGGAAGATCAAAACCGGGCCGGGACAACAGGAAAAATCAAGGGATGTTTGGTCGGGTTGGTGGGGTGATGGGTTGTTCGAGGGCGGAGTTTTCAGGGACATCGGCGCGTTGCTGCTGTTTCTCGAGCTTTTGCAGCCTTTTTGCTTCTTTCTTTTTTTTCTTCGCCAACTCTTTCTGGCGTTTTTCGAATGAATAATTGGTCCTGGCCAAGAATCTCTCCTTCCGGATCTGCCGGGGCTGGCGGGCAAAAGCGCCGCGTTGGCAAAAAAAAGACCCCGCTTAACGCGGGGTCTTTGTTGTGGTCGTGATCAGTATTTACTTCTGAACAACGTTGGAAGCAGCCGGACCCTTGGGGCCATCTACGATATCAAACGTTACGCGACCGCCTTCCTGCAAGGACTTGAAGCCATCGGCCTGAATTGCGCTGTGGTGAACAAAAACATCACTGCCCCCATCCTGCTCAATAAAACCAAAGCCCTTTGCATCGTTAAACCATTTTACCGTACCTTCAGCCATCTTGTAATACTCCTTTGTGCGGGTTCCCTCGGGGAACCACTTAATGAATAGACTGAACCATCAACCTCTGATAGTCCAGAGCAGATAATACTCGGCGGCTGGTTTTTATACAAGTAATAATGACATTTTTATTATTTAGCGGCTGGGACGGGCGAAAAGTCCCGCTTTCAGTCGAGCCCGGCCAGGTAGTTGAAGGGGGACAGGCCCGATCGTCGGCGCCCCTTGCCCGCTTGGCGCAGGAGGGGCAGCAACTCTTGCCGGCCGATTTTCTGCCAGCGCAGATCGATGACCCCGTAAGCCAGCCCGCTGGCGGCCAGCTCTTCGCTATAAGGCAGCAGGGAAAAAGGCCGCTCGGCCAGGGCCAGGGTCTGGCCGAAATCCCGGGCCAGCACAAAACCCTCCCCCCGCGGACTGAACAGGGGAACCTGGTAACGGAAATGGACCGAATCCAGGCGAGAGGTAAAAAGCGGCGGCCGGCCGTAAATGGTCAGCCCCAGGGGTCCGCGCCGGGCGCGGGCCAACAGTGCCAGGCTTTGCCGATCGGTCTCGATCGCCGCTTGGACGGCGGCCAGGCCGAACCGTCGGCAGCTTTCCCGGGCCAGGCTGTTGAGGATATTGAGGGTATAATCGCCATAAAGGGTCAACCCGGAGCGCGGCGACCGACCCTTGTCCCGTAAGCCGCGGTGAGGGGCGCGGTTGCTTGCGCCACTCTCGGCGGCGGTGAAGAGCAGCAACTGGCCCAGGTGCCCGATTTGCCAGGCGTGGCAGCCCTGAGCGCGCAATTCGGCAATCTTCTCCCGGTAGAAGGCCAGGTCCTGCTCCAGGATGATCGGCGGCAAGGCCCAGATCAAGCGGTCCGCCAATCTGCGCCAGAGTCTGCCGGCGGCGGCAAAGCGGGGCCAGCTTTCCGGGGTCAGCGGCAACACGACCTGCATCACTTCCGGCGGCAGGCGCTGCGGCAATAGCCGGGGATCGTCAAGCCGGAGCCAAAGCGGTAAATTGTGGCCCTCTGCCCTGGCCGGCTCGACCGGCTTCCCCCCGGAACGGGGCCGCCGGGCAGGTTTGGGCCGTCCTCCCCCGTCTCCGCCCCGATCCCCGGCAACTGCCACCGGACCCAGGAACGTCATGATTTCCCGCCTCAGCTGTTTTTTTACCAGGGCAGCGGCCCGGCGCCGGTGCGGTTCCGCGACCACCAGCTTCCGCCGGTTTTCTCCCCGGCGGCCGGCCAGATCCACCTTGTAGAGGCTGTCGCCGGGGCGCGCCGCGGCGGGCAGCAGAATTTCCACTTCGCCGCCGGCCGGGATTGTCTCTCCGGCCGGGGCTGCTCCGGCCGGGGGCCCCGATCCCCGCCCTCCCCTCTGGGTTGACCGATTCCCCATGGGGAAACGGATTTCCTTGGCTGTAAAGGCCAGGCGGTCACCGCTGGGTTCACTGTGGAGTCGCAAGCGATCTCCCTTGCGGAGGGGATGGCGCAGAGTTATGACCCCCCACTGATCCCGGCCGGCCCGGATCTTGCCGAGAAAAAGTCCGATGTTGCCCGAATGGCCGGGGGAAACAAGTTCCTTGAAAGGCCGTTGCAGGAAACCGGAGCCGGTCCGGCGCCCCAGGGCCTCGGCCAACAGGGCCCGACCTTCGCCCAGGGCCGCGGCCAAGCGGGAGGAAGGGGCCGCCGCCGAGCGATCCTCGTCAACGGCGCCGGACCCGTCCGCCCCGGCCAGACCTGCCATGGCATCTATCACCAGACGATAGGCCCCGATCACCCGGTCGACATAGAGCGCGCTGCGCATCCGGCCTTCAATCTTCACCGACCCCACCCCGGCCCGCCGCAAATCCGGCAGCAACTCCAAGGCCTCGAGGTCGTTCATGGAAAAGAGATAGGCGCTTTTGTCGGTTCCGGCTTTGGCGCGCCAGCGATAGGCGCGCCGGCAAGGCTGAACACAGCGGCCCCGCAGGCCGCTCTTGCCGCCCAGGTAACTGCTGAAAAGGCAAAGCCCGGAATAGCTGAAACACATGGCCCCATGGACAAAAACCTCCAGTTCTACCCCGGTTTCCCGGCGGATGGCGACGATCTCCGCCAGGGTCAATTCCCGGGCCAGAACCACCCGGGCAAAACCCATGGCGGCGAATTGCCGCACCGCCAGGCTGTTGTGCGCCCCCAGCAGAGTGCTGGCGTGAAGCCGCAGCTTGGGAAAAAAACGGCGGCAGAGTTCGTAAAGGCCCAGATCCTGGATGATCAGGGCATCAACCTCCAAACCTGCCAGCAGTTCGACGGTGGCGGCGGCCCGAACCAGCTCGTCTTCCTTGAGCAGGCTGTTCATCGCCGCGTAGACCCGTACCTCGCGCTCATGGGCGTATGCGATCATCGCCGCCAGCTCGGCCGGGGTGAAGTCCCGGGCCAAAGCCCGGGCGTTGGCGGCCGGCGCCCCGATGTAGACGGCATCGGCCCCGGCGTCCACCGCCGCGGTAAATGTTTCCAGGCTGCCGACCGGGGCCAGCAATTCCAGCAACGAAGGCTTCATAGCAAACAACCAGCAGAGATGAATGGCCCAGGCAAGCAGCCCGGGCAAAGGGGGCCAGGGATAAATTTGGCGCGGGTTTAAAGAGGGGCCTGGCGGTACCGGTGATCAGCACCGTTTCGGAGCGCTGGACCTGCGGCCTGATCAGCCTTCATCGGCGGACAAGGGGAGAACGAAGTAGAAATTGTTGCCCATCGCGGTTCTTTCGTAGCCCACCACCCCACCGTGGATTTCCACCACCTGCTTGATGAAGGCCAAGCCGTGGCCGGTACCGGGCTTATCCTTGCTCGCCTCGCCACGGAATCCATCCCGGTAGAGCATTTGGGCCTCTTCGGTGCTCAGGTGCTTGCCGGTGGTGAAAACGTTGAACTTGACCCCGTCCCGGGAGGGGCCAAAATAGTTGGCCAGGTACTCCCGCCCGTAGGCCATGATCTTGACCGGTTCACCGGAGCCGTCCCGCACCGGCATAGTATATTTAACCGCGTTGGAAAAGAGATTGGCATATACCTGGGAGAGCAGGCCCACATCCACCCGCAGGGGAATTTCCTCGTCGGCCATGTCGGCCGGCTGGGCGATCCTGATCCCGTGCTTGACCAGGCGGTGGCCGTAATGATCGAGCTGGGGGGCGATGACCTCCTTTTCGATGGAGCAGGTCCGGGGCCGGATCACCAGGTGGCCCTTGCGAAAATGATCGCGCCGGAAAAGGCTTTCCAGGAAGAGGCTGTAGTTATTGTAGTGTTCCAGCATCTCCCGGTGGTTGGCGGCCAGGTCATCGTATAACGCTTCCAGCCGATCCTGGATGAGGCCGCAAGCCGTGTCGTCACAGGCATTGGTTCCGGCCTGGCGCATCCGGGAAAATTCCAGGCTGACCTCTTCCAGTTCATTGAGCCGGCGGCGCAACTTGTTGAAGAGGTGGCGGAAATACATGTTGGGGGTGATGACATTATGCTCGATGTCCATCACCAGGTTGTTGATGAACTTGAGGTGGCGGATGTTCTGCTGGGCGATCAGCCGGTTATGCAGGTTATAGCCGATGCGGTTAGCGTATTTGCGCAGGAAGAAGCGATTGGCCTTATCCAGGCCGGCTCCTCCGGGAATTTCCAGCATGCCCAGCACCAGGTCGGTCAGCCTGCGGGGCTCACTGCCATCCTGGCCGCTGGGCTTGCGCTGGATCGGCACCAGCAGGGATTTTTGGAAGATGGCGGTGTGGCAACTCAGGTGCATTTTCTGCGGGGCCGGCAACGGCGGCACGACCAGACCGGTTTCGCTGTCGCAGACCAGGGAAAGAACGTTCCGGCGTTCATTGAGGAGATGAAGCCGGGCGGCCAGACCGAGAAAAATCAGCGGCACGGCGACACAGACCCGGTAAAAATCCTCCATGGTGTCGTATTCCTGGGCCAGGTCGAAAAAAGTGCGCAGAACCGAGTTCTGGGCTTCGGAAAAGTTGTAGCGCCGGTAACTGCGTTCCTTTTCCCGAACCCTTTGCAACACCCTTTCCAGGGCCTGCTTCTCTTCCTCTTCGGATAAAGTCATCCCTGTTGGACCAGCACCACTTCATCGGAACCGTCATGTTCCCGCAGCAGGACATGGACATGCTCGCCCAGCCCCACCTGGACATCCAACCCAATGTAATCCGCCTGGATGGGTAATTCCCGCCCGCCCCGGTCCACCAGGGCGGCCAGTTGAATGCAGCGGGGACGGCCCAGGTCCATGATGGCGTCGAGCGCCGCCCGGATCGTCCGACCGGTATAAACCACGTCATCCACCAGAACCACCACCTTGTCCTGCAGAGAAAAATCAATGGAGGTCTTCTTGACCACCGGATTCTGCGAAGCCAGACTCCAGTCGTCACGATAAAGGGTGATATCGAGGCTGCCGGCCGGCAGGCTGATGCCGAACTGCTCCTGGATCAACTGCTGGATGCGGCGGGCCAGGTAGACGCCGCCGGTATAAATACCGATGATCGCCAGGTTTTCCACCCCATGGTTATGCTCGACAATCTGCAGCGCCATCCGGGTCAGGGAACGATCAATATCATCGCCATTCATCAAGCGGGTTTTAACCTTCTGGGTCATATGTCACCTCATCCGGCCGGTTCCAGCCGTTTTTTTTATTTATACCCTTTGGGGGCCGGTGATCGTAGTCGGCAAATTACAACCCCGCTGGGCGGCGGAATACCTGATCAGGGCCAGAATGATGCCACCCCCCGTTGGGCCACCAGGTTGACCGCCTCGGGATAAGCCCGGCATTCGGCCGCGAAAACCTTGGCGGCGATATCCTCCGGGCTGTCGTTTTCGGCCAGCGGCACACAGTGCTGAACCACGATCGGGCCTTCATCATAGACCTCGTTGGCAAAGTGCACCGTACAGCCGCTGACCTTGACCCCCCGGGCATGGGCCTCCCGGTGCACCCGTATCCCGTACATTCCGGCCCCACAGAAGGCAGGGATCAGGGAGGGATGGATATTGAGCACCGAACGCCGCAAATGTTCCGGCGGGGTATAAAGCTTGAGAAAGCCGGCCAGCAACACCAGGTCCACCGGGTAATCTGCCAGGATCCGATTGATTTCCCCGCTGGCGGCGGCATGAAAAGCGGGATAGCCATAACGCCGGGCCTTTTCCAGCCCCAGGGCCGCGGCGGAGCTGGCGATCACCACCTGGATCCGGCCGGCCATCCGGCCTTCCTTGATGTGCTGGTGAAAGTTATCCAGGGTCCGGCCCGAGCCGGATAGCAGAACGGCCAGATTCATACAGCTTCTCCCGTAACAGGTTTGATTCGCCAAATCGTGAATATTCAACAGCCGCGGCGAATCTTCAAGATTCAAGGGCCAGCAGGGATATAGTCCTCGCGACGCCCTTTCGCGCCATCACCCAGTCCCTTTATTGCAGGGCAGGATCACGTTCGACATCCACTTGTTTCAGCCAGGCGGTGATGGTGGTGTCATAGTTGCCGGTCAACTCAAAAACCTTTACCGCCAGGCGGAACCGGGTCTTGAGGGTAGTATTACCGTGCTCCTTGAGTTCGGCCAGAACCTGGGGGTAGTCGGCGGGGTCAACAATCACGGTGACATCCCGGAAATTCTTGGCCGAGGAGCGGAGCATGGTGGGGCCGCCGATATCGATATTCTCGATGGCCTTATCCAGGGTGCAGGCGGGATCGGCCACGGTCTTTTCAAAAGCGTAGAGATTGACGGCGACGATATCAATGGGCAAGAGGCCGTGTTCCCGCATCTGGCGAAGATGTTCGGGGTTGTCCCGGCGGGCCAGCAGGCCGCCGTGGACTTTGGGATGCAGGGTCTTGACCCGCCCGTCGAGCATCTCGGGAAAACCGGTAAAATCGGCCACGTCCTTGACCGGAATCCCGTGATCCCGCATTTTTTGGGCCGTGCCGCCGGTGGAAAGGATTTCAATCCCCAGTTGGGCCAACTCGCCGGCAAAACCTTCGATCCCGCTCTTGTCCGTCAGGCTGATCAACGCCCGTTCCGCTTTAGCCATCTTCAAATTCTCCCGTTTGGTTAATAATATTGTCAGCCGGTCCTTGCGGCCCGGCAGTCAGGTTCGCAGTCTGCTAATTTACCACAGCGGCCCCGGCGAGCCCAGGCCAAATGCGGCCTGCTTCGGGGTTGAGTCAAAATCCTTCGCCTTCGTCGCGGCTGGCGGCAACGTCGAAAAATCGGCAAAATCGGGCCGCTCCCGCGCCCTTCAGGTTTCCTCATGGCGGGTGAATTTTTTGATCAGGCGCCGGTCCCGCTTGCCTGGGCGCCCGGCGGGGCGCAGCGGCCCGGCCTTGCGCAGCAGGCGGCGCTCCGCCTGGAGGTCCTGGCGGCGGGCCAGGCTGGCCGGATCTTCCTCGTACAATCGGGCCGCCGCCGGAGCGGAAAGCCGCCGGGCGCTCAACTCCCGAACCGTGACGATAAATTCCAGCCCCGCCTTGTGCACCACCAGCAGGTCCCCGGGCCCGATCAATCGGGCCGCCTTGACCCGGCCGCCGTTGACCTGGACCTTGCCGCCGTTGACCGCCTGGGCGGCCAGGCTCCGGGTTTTAAAGAAGCGCGCCGCCCAGAGCCACTTGTCGATTCTGATTTTCTCCCCGCCGGCATCAATCTCCATAACTATCCGGATTTAAACCACACCTGGAGTCCGTTTGCAACAACCTCAGCGGGGCCCGCCGCCGTTCCGGCCCGCTCATCCCCCGGCGGCCCGGGTCATCGCGAAGCACGGCTATTGCTCGCCGGTGGCCGCTCTTTTGCCCACCGGGGCCAGGTAGAGGGTGAATTCGTCTTCCCCGTCCAGGCCGATAAGTTCATCCATCGCCTGCTGATCGTAGGCCCCTATCGCGCAGGTCCCGGCGTCGATGGCCTCGCAGGCCAGGTAAAGATTCTGGCAGACATGGCCCGCATCCAGCAGCATGACCCGGTGGGCGGTCAAACCGTAGCGCCATTCGGTGCGATAGGGAATGCAGGCCCAGGCAAAAGTTACGGCGGCGGTCCCGACAAATTTCTGGCCGTAAGCGGCCTGGCCCAGAACCTGACCCATCTCCTCGATGTCGCGGATGTGCACCAGTTGGTTTTCGAAGGGCAGGAAACGGTAGAGACCCGGCGGAACCCCTTCCACGTTGCCGATGAAAAGGTAGGTTTCAAAACTGTGCCGGGATCCGGCCGAGGGGACGTTGCGCAGGGCCGTCCCCCGACCGAGTACTTTGCGCACCCCCTGGGTGGCCCAGAGCAGAAAGGAAAGCTCGGCCAGCTTGAGGCCCTGGCTCGAAAAATGGCGCCGGCTCTTGCGCCCGCCGATGGCCGCGGCCAGGTCGATCCGGCCGATCTGACCGGCCCACTCCTCCGGACCGGCCAGGCGAATCAGCCGGGCCCGGGGGTCGTGGGGTTTTTGCATCTTGGGCGCCGGTACGCCCCGATTCTGGTCGGTACGGGAAAAATCCACCTCCCCCCGCAGGGCATCGGTCATGAAACGGCGATGGGCAAGGATCTGGTCTTTAATCATGGGTCCTCCATAAGGCTGCTCAGGCCGGTTTGTCACATTGCCGAACCGGCAATTACCTTGTTCCCGCCGGCTCTGCCTTCTTGTTATGCGCTGGCGGCTCCAGTTGCCCGGCCGGGGTTATTAGCCCTTGAGGCGGTCCAGTCGCAGCCGCTGGCGTTCATCGAACAGGCGCCGTGCCCCCAGCCAGGTGGCCAGCAGGATCGCGAAACCGGTGCCGGCGGTGATCATGAACATGATCAGGATCTGGTATTTCACCGCCTCCATGGGCGGGGTGCCGGAAAGGATCTGGCCGGTCATCATCCCCGGCAGGCTGACCACCCCGGCCGCCGCCATGGCGTTGATGATCGGTATCAGACCGATCCGCACGCTCTCGCGGATATTATCGCGCATCGCCGCCCGCCACTCCTGCCCCAGGGCCAGGCGGGTCTCGATCACCGCCTGTTGCTGCCAGGCGAAATGGGTCAGGCGGTCCAGGGCCAGGGCGACCCCGGTCATGGTGTTGCCCAGCATCATCCCCAGCAGGGGAATGGCGTACTGGGGATAATACCAGGGATCGTTGCCGATGATGACCAGCAAAGCAAAAACCGTGGTGGCAAAGGCCGAGACAAACATCGAGCCGGTGCCGAGGGCATAACCCCAGCTGCCGGCAAAAGGCCGCTTCTGGCGGGCCATGACCTCGCGGCCGGCAATCAGCAGCATCACCAGAGCCATCAGGCTAACCCAGAACAGGGTGGCGTGGGCAAAAAGGGCCTTAAGGACCAGGCCGATCAACAGCAACTGGACGGTGGTCCGCAGCCCCGCGATCAGCAGCTGGCGCTCCACCTGCAGGCGCAGCAGCAGGGAGAGGCCGGCCAGGAGCACGATCAGGCCGGCGGCAATGGCCAGATCTCCATAACTCAGAACGATGAGATTCATGACCGCTGCTCCTCCAGCCTGGCACCGTTGATCACCAGCCGGCGATCGGCGACCCGCGCGATCTGGCCGGGGTTATGGCTGACCCACAAAATCGGCGCCTGGTGCTTTTGGCGGTACCCGTCGATTAAGGCTTCCACTCGGCCGATGCTGGCCGGATCCAGACTGGCCGTGGGCTCGTCCAGCAGCAGCACCCGGGGCCGGTGCGACAAGAGGCGCAGAATGGCCAGGCGCTGCCGCTCCCCGGTGGAGCAGCGGGCCAATTGCCAGTCCAGCACCTCCGGCCCGAAACCGAGGGCGGCGAATTCCTCGGCCTCCACCTGGGCGAAATGATCACCGACCCGATCGGTCCACCACTGGGACTCGGCCGGCAGCAAGCTCACCTGCCGCCGCCAGAGATGGGCCGGCATCTCCTCGCA
>Ga0114946_10003830_pt1 | contig 10032 bp, 9 predicted proteins | sample WalLakDeSediment_FD_88676 | JGI IMG/M metagenome (GOLD analysis project Ga0114946, IMG submission 88676) | Lake sediment microbial communities from Walker lake, Nevada to study Microbial Dark Matter (Phase II) - Walker Lake 11/02/13 Deep Sediment | ecosystem: Environmental > Aquatic > Freshwater...
ACCCAGCAAACCTGCTCCACCGGTCACAAGCGCTGTGTTACCTTCTAATGAGAATTTTTCAATTAAATTCAATGGACTTTCCTTGAACACATAGTAACTGCTGAAAGGCGCCCTCAGTCGCTGAGTAGTTACAATACTTAACGAATTGTCGATGGATATTATACCCGCACGGGGTAAAAGCGTGACCTGAACGCCCAAAAGCCCAGGCTATTGCCCATCCAATGATCAACGATGAGTAAATCAGGATAATAGCGGGATTTCAACTTTGATGCCCATTCGGGCAGATTCGTGGACCGCGGTTGTCAATACGAGGGATTTGATCCCATCCTCCAGGCTGCAACGGGAGAGCACTTCACCATTGATCACCGACAGGAAATGCCGCATTTCAGCTAAAAACAGCGCATTTCGCTCAAAACCAACCGGAGGCTCAATGCTCACCCAGCGGTCTTCGTGTGCAGTATAGATCCTGGCGATGCCTGTCTCGCTATCCCAGCGAATGTGCCCCTGCGTGCCATTGATCTCCAGCCAGTGGGCAGGCGGCTGCTGAAAATAATCCAAATGCACTGAACCCACGATTCCGCTCTCAAACGTCAAGGTGATCTCAGCCAGGTCTTCCACATCAATCTCCAGGTCTGAGACCTGGTCGGTGAGTGCGTAAAGGGAATGCACCTCACCAAACAGCCAGCGCACATAATCCAAAGGGTGACAGAGCGTATTCACCACACCCCCTCCCAGTTCTCTGCGAGCGGCATAACTCTGACGATAGTCTTCCCAGGGGTGCCATCCGGGCAAATACTCGCCCCAATGCGCTCGGAAAGTGAGCGGCCGACCGATGAGGCCCGCATCGAGGGATGCTTTGAGTTTTTCTAAAACGGGATGAAACCGGAATTGAAATCCGACCAGGGTTGCAACCCCAGCCTGGTCCACCGCCCTCTGCAGCACGTTAACCCGCTCATCCAGTTTGGCTGACACCGGCTTTTCCAGCAGCAGGTGACAGCCCGCCTGGGCAGCCGGGATGGCTGCATCCAAATGCAATGCCGAGGGATTAGCAATAATCACTGCGTCTGGTTTGTGAACCAGGGCAGCATCAAAGGACGTCTCAACCGGGTAAGCTGCCAATTCATCATCCGGTAACGTGCTGCGGTGCGTCCGAAGGAGCATAATATCCGCTTGCCCTAATGCTGCCAGGTTATTAAGATGGCGTCTGCCAATCGATCCCAAGCCAACAATTAACCACTTCATAATTGTCTTCCTTTCACCGGGTTTCTTTCATCAAATCGAATAAGCTATCCGGTATAAATTGCATCTTGGAATTCAGCTAATTGAAATCTAGACAATCAAGCAATCACTTAATGATTAAGCCAATGATAAAACTTGTTGACCACACTTTGCATCAGGTAGCGGACCGCCCGATTCCGGGTGAAGTGAGACATTAAACCCTTGGGTTTCTGCGCCATTTCAGCAGATTGCACGGCAATACCAGCCGCCTTTGCCAGTTCCGCCACGTCATCAGAAATGGCATTTCCCATCAGCCGCATGGTTTGCTCTTTCGTGCACAGCCGTAAGTAACCCTTGGCATCCATCCGGTCATCCAATTCCACCATCCGGCCCATGACCTGGTCACTCCAGCCATCGGGCAGCATGTCTACCAGGACTTCTTTAATTACATGCTTTGGACAAACCATTTGAAAGTGATGGGCTGAAACCCATGCTTCCAGTCCCTGGTATTCAACAATAATGTCCTCCATCCCGGCTGTTTCCGCCTGGTATTGTTCCCAGGTGCGACCGGTGTTGACCAGGTATTCCTCTTCCCATTTCCGGGGCATCAATAACCCCCTCTGAGATTTTTTCCAAGGCTGGCCTGTGCTCGCCAGAGTATTGGCGAAAAGAACCGTGCTTTCAGAACTCAACCCGACCCTCTGCCGGATATAAAAGCCGGTCACCGCGCCGACATTAGGATAGGTGTCTATGATCTCCAGGTGAGCTGACAGCCACCCTGGCAGGTGAAATACATCATCATCGGTGTAGGCAACAATCTCACCCGGTGCCGCATTGAAGATGATATTCAGCGCGTTTAATTTTCCAATATTGTGTTTGGAAAGGATCAAATAATCGATCACACCATGCTCATAAAGCTCCTCGAGATAATTCACTATTTCAGGGCTGCTGCCGTTATCAAATACGAGTAAATCAAACGGCTCTTTTGTGTTGGCAAGAATGCTCTCAATGGTCGCCTTGGTCACATCCCCCCTGCTCTGAAAATAACCGGCTTGGTGGGGTGCATAGACCAGCACCGCGACGGTTGTCCGGGCAGGTTGAAAATCCACAGTTTTTCCCCGGGATGGATTGGTGCCAATGCGGGGCATGCTATTTGTCCATTTCTATCATTCTAAATATCCCTATCTACTGGAAAATTTTGATCCCAACCAGCCACGAACCTCCTGGTAGGCTTTGACCGGGTGAAACAATGCAAAGGAAAGCCAACCCAAACGCCGTGAGCGCAAACCCGTCAACGGGAAGATCTCGACTTCCCGCCAAAAGGAGGCCCAATCCAGCGGTTTCCGTTTAATCACATCGTCCTCAACGATATGCGTCACATCTTCAAGGGTAAAGATCGTCCGGCGTCCGCCTCCAATTTGCACATTCTTGTCCGTTTCAGGCAAGCGGTAATGCCTGACGCCGCCGGGTAGGTGCCGATAATCGTGATTCTGATGCACAACCATCACAGACGGACTGATATCAATCACCGGCCAATGCTCTAAGCGGGCTTTAAAAATCATCCAGTTATCCCACCCCGCACGTCCGACAGCAAAATCAGGGATCTCTCGAAAGCACGCCCTGGGATAGATAAAATAATCACTGCCGGTTTGTCCATGCAGTACGCCTTCTCGCTGAACAAGATTCCTTAATTTAATATCCCACCCTTCAGAAAAATCGAAAGGCTCTGTGATATCAAGGTCCCAGCGCTGACCGACGACAAGAAAACGTTCCTTCTTCTCTGCCATCGTTTTCAATACGGTCAACATCTCCAGGAGGAACAGGATATCCGCGTTGGCATAAGCTAAAAATGGCGATTCGTTGACCTCCCGGGCAAGCGCAAAGATCGAGCTAATCAACGGGGTGCCGTTGTCATTACAGCGCACGCCAGGGAGATGCTTAACACCTAACGCCTGGCAGTGCTCCGCAATCCCCGGTTCATCACCGATCACCACAACCTCAACCCGGTCGCCTAGCGCAAGCCAATTACACAGCATATTTTGCTGGATCACCGTGACGTGGGGGTCCAAAAAGGGTTTGGGTGCGGTAAACAACGTCAATAAAGGCATGGGCATCAAGATTGTTTAAAGTCCAGCAGGGGCAGCCAGGCCTTCTTGGGGAAAATCTTTTCCACACCTCGGCGATAGAGCAGTCCCACCTCCCGTTTATACCGCACCATACGGTCTGGCTTAACCGGGACGAAAGGGACGTCATCAGGCAAGGGCTGCGCCATCAAGGTCAGGTAGAGGTTCAACAACGACGAACGGGGAAAGCCATGCCGCTGAAAAAAGAACACATGGTAACCAGCCTGTCGTAAGACCTGCTGTAAGGTATGAGGGGTATAACAGGCCAAATGCGCCAGTTCATAACTATCGTGTGCATAAAAATTTGGGACTTCCAACAACAAAATCCCGCTCTCCTTAAGTAACTCGGTGCGGATCGTCCTCAACACACCCAGCGGATCGGGTAGATGTTCTAAAACATGGATCATGCTGATTAGATCGAACTTAGCCGGGTTGGTCTCGACCAGCGCCTCGATGGATGCGAACATCGGGATATCCTGCTTTTCGGCATGGGCACGGTAAGCATCCCCAGGTTCTACGCCCATAACATTGCTCCCAAACGACTCACGGAAAGTATTCAGCAGCAGACCTGTGGATGCGCCGATATCCAGGATGCGTTGTGGCGCGTCCACCCGAAGTGTATTCAACAGGCTGACCAGGGTTAAAGCGCGTCTTTCCTGCACCCAAAGGTCTTTCGGCGTTGGATCAGCACTGGACTGGTAGATTTGACGATAGGCCTGGGCGTAAAACTGTGGATCCGTCGCCTGGTTTGCTTCTGGTGATTGATAAATCAGCCCACAAGTATCACATCGAAAATAAATCAAGGGGAAGCCAAAAGAATCCACCCGTTCAAATTCTTCACATTTTTTGGAGCCACATAAAAAACAGTGCATGCCTCAGTTATCCATTATGATCGTGAGTGAATTATAACACCGCACACAACCGAGATAGGCTTCAGCCGATTCACATAGGTCTAATCCGTCAGACTCTGGTCAAACCCGGTTTTTCGACCATCTGCTTAATAAACGCTAAACTGTCTGCGGGTATTAAATATGTTGCATGCTGCTTGTGTCTATTTAACTAACGTGCCAGCTTGGAAATATGATCAAAAGCGGGTGTCGGTATCACGGTAACCCTTGTGAACCACTTGCGCATTAAGTGCCAGCAGTTCAGGTCTTTCTTGTAATAATGCCATGATCTCCATCAACGAAAACTCATCTGTGCCATCAAAATCGGCAAATATCTCTCGGATTAAGTCCAAATCCTCAGGTGTATCGACGGTCAACCGATACTCACCCAGGTCAGGCGTGTGATCAACCAGTAAAACCTTAAAACGACCCTCCTGCTCATATAGGTAGGGCATGACATGTTCACGTTCATACCTGGCTTCGGCTTCCCGCCATGCACGCGCGAGCGCAGCAAATGTGACCACTTCCGTATCCATTCCAATCGGTGTGGTGCGCTTCCACGGCGGAGGAAGGCGGTTGGCAGCAAAATCCACGCCGGCTGCAAAGAACGCCCGCACCGTGCGATCAATTTCCCGCGGGTCGATCAGTGGACAATCCCCGGTTAAGCGGACGACCACCTCAGCCTTAAAAAGCTGGGCTGCCTGGTAATATCGGTCCAGCACATCTAAAGGATCACCGCGATAGAACGGGACACCCTGCAATCGGCAAACCTCTACAACCGGGTCATCTTCCGGGTCAACCGTGGTCGCAACGATTACCTGTCCCAGGCTCTGCGCCCGTCGTACCCGCACGATCTCCCGGATCAGCAACGGTATTCCATGCACCTCTTTCAGCACTTTACCCGGCAAGCGGCTTGATCCCATCCGGGCCTGGATGATGCCAACAACTGAGGGATCCCTGGGTTTCATATTATCTGAACCTTTAATTCAAATCCTCTACTGTCAGTGATGCAACAATCGTATCATACACTGCTAATTGCGCATACACCTCCTGCTGATCAGCATTGAAGCCAATCATATAAAGCATCCCCGATGCTTTGAAAAGATAAACCGCCTGGGTGAATTCAAGACCTGCTTCCCTTGTGACCGTGATCCAACGCAGGGTATCGCGTCCTCCAATCGTCAACCTTTGCTCTTCGATAATCGTGACATTGTCCCCTAACAGCGAACCTACAAAGTTCGATATAGCGCTAAGGGGCACAAAAGCAAATTGGTCATTCTTGAGCACCACAAAGCTGGTGGGGACCCCTGCCGTGCTGCCTGCGTCATATCCCCACAAGAGAATATCATCCTGGGTGTTCTCTAGCAAACCCTGGAGTTCTTGGGAGAGTGGGACGCCCGGTAAATCCAAACCCCCCAACAGGGCATCTAAGTCAGGTCCAGCATCCCCCACAAAGTACGAATTTGGCACTGCAATTCTAATCATATCTTCGCCCAAAATGCGGCTTTCAACCCTGAAACCATCAACCGGCTCACTCACTTCAGGGACATCAGCTTCCCGGGGTTGGTAGGGTAGGTTACAAGCCAGCCCAGCCAACACCAACATTAATATCAACAATAAGAATTTTCTCATGTAATTTTCTCTTCTAATCTATTTCTTGTGTTTAGTTAATTTGTAACTAGTCAGCGTGCAAGGGAATTGGGGGGTGTGGTGTGGCGGCTTCGCCGCCACACCACACCCCCCACCCTTCAGCAGTAGGGCTGCCTGAGCAGTTACGTCAATTTTTGCAAAGTTTATCGATTCTATCCCATTCTTACTGATTCCCCCAAGTGGAATGTATAGGTTGCTCTATCAAAGGATTCCGCTTATCTCGCTGCCAATTCATAAGCGAGCAGCAATTTTTGAAAGTTTACGTCCCAATCTGCCCGCGCTTCAGCCAATGCCCTGGCACGTTCACCATATGCGCTGATTTTAGGGTCCGCTGCCAGCGACAGCAATTTGGTTTCAAGGGATGCTACATCACCATCAGTAAACCAATCTCCTACCTGACCCGGGATTACCCATTCCCGGTTGCTGGGGATATCCGAGACCAAGGCTGGGCGGCCGCAAGCCAGCGCTTCCAACAGCGAAATAGACGAACCATCAACGTGAGACGGGCTCACAAACACGTCACCTGCACCGTAGTAGACTGGCAGGTCGGCAACCGTCACCCAGCCGGGGAAGTGAACGGCATCGCCCACAGGTGCCAATATCCGGCGGATGCGGTCAGCCTGCGGTCCATCACCCGCCAGCAGCAGCCTTAAACCTTTGTGTTGCTGAAACGCCTTCACAAAAGCTCCCGCTAAAAGGTCAACGCCATATTGTGGTGACCATGACCGGTTGCAAAATATAACAAATTGATCCGACCAGCCTAGTGACCGCTTGAGCGCCAGGCCTGGTGCCATTGCCGAAACCGGCGAAAAGTGCGCCAGGTCAACGCCCCACGGAAAACGCACCATCCGCTCACGCGGGAAGCCGTAGCTGGCAGCCTCATCGGCAACAGTCTGGCAATCTGTCAGGAGAATATCGCTGTTCGCTAATGTACAGCGCGTGGCAAATTGCATCCAGGGGCTGCGTTTGGCCGTGAGCAATAAGTCAAAGCCCCACGACATGGTTACCAACGGATGAAACCCGGCCAGGGCAGCCAGGAGTGCCGGCCCCTGAACCGGTCCAGCATGCACCAAATCCGGTTGAAGATCAGCCAGGATACCAGCTAATTGTGCACTTCCCATCTGCCATCCTGGCCAGCAAGACCAATCCGGAATTCCCCCAGGCCATGTTAATTCGGTGATACCAGCTGGCGTCTGCGGGTGGCATGCCGCCATTCGCAGACTAAACACCTGGTGTTCAGTTTCCGCCAGGGCGGTTAGAAAACGCCGGTCGTGGGGGCTGTCCTGCGCTGTGAAATACAGTACCCGCATCAAGCCTCAATTCTCAAAGGTCAGTGGTACCTGGTTAAGATTCACCAAATTGAGTCCAGCGTAATTCTTGCCCACCGGGAATTCGTTCCAGGGCGACCAAGCCGATCACGTCACCGATTTCATAGGGCATGATCGCGCCTTGTGTTGCAGGTCTGAGCACATCGATCATCTCGCGGGTCATGGTCTCACCGGGCTCGATCTCCCGCGATGCCCGCAAGCAACGCCGCTGGATGATGACCGTTTCCGCTTCATTCGCAGCCACAAACTTATCCCCAGAGCCCATGGCCCTTTCCAGCTGACGGGTCGCCTTGACCATTGCAGCCCAGGTTTCAGGGTTCATCGCAAAGGGGTGGTCCGGGCCAACCCGGTCATTATCATCGGTGAAGTGCTTCTCGACCACCCGGGCCCCCAGGGTAACCGCACCCAAAACTGTCGCATGTCCATGCGTGTGGTCCGATAGCCCCAGGGTCACCTCTGGGAACATGCTGCGATAGGTGTTGAGAACATTCAAATGGATGTTGTCAAAATTCCCATCCGCAGCGGTATAATTTGTATTGCACTGCATCAGCACCAACTGTGGATTGATTTCCAAAATCGCGTGGACCGCCCTTTGCACATCACCGATGTCCGACGCCCCGGTTGCCAGCAGAACTGGTTTGCCCTTATTGGCCATGCGCTCTACAGCTTCAATCCAGGTGATATCCCCGGACCCGATCTTATACGCAGGGACGTATGCATCCAACATGTCGATCGCCTCAAAATCATAAGGCGAGGAGAAGTAATCGATGCCCACTTCGTCACAGGTCGCTTTAAGGATCGGTGTCCATTTAAAGGGAATGGACGCGTCAGCATACACCTCAGACACCGATTTTTCCCACTTCGCCTGGTGAGAAACCTGAGCATTCATATGGGTGAAACCATAATCTGAAACGATCTTCTGCGCTCGGAAATTTTGAAACTTGGCTGCATCTGCACCGGCCGCTTGCGCCAAGCGGATCAAGAGCTTTGCGCGTTCCAGGCTGCCATCATGGTTGGCAGCAATATCGGCAATAAAATAAGTCGGGTGAGCATCACCGATCAGATGATTTCCAATTTTGAGTTCCATCAATCCTCCTCGATCTATTGATCCAAACCTGTTATTTCATCACAGGGCATAACTTTGCAATTGTTGGGGATATTCATCCAGCGACCGTTGATAAAATCGATCAATGCCTTCATCTACAGATGGTAGGGGGTGACCCAGGGCGTCCTGGACCTTATCCGGCTTGAGCGCTAGATCTAACGCGCGGGGCGCACCGCGCTTGAAATCCTGCATGCGGATCGGTTCGATGAGTTCGGGGTCAAACCCAAACCGCCTGGCAATTCGCACACCAAAATCATACTTGCTCAATCTTTCGGGACTGACCACATGGTAGGTCCCGGTTAAGCCGGCAGCCAACATCTCCAGCAGGATTTCTGCCAGGTCTTCAGTGTAAAGCGGGCAAAACTGTGCATCAGCAAAACCCTTAATTGTGTGTCCCACACATAAATTGTTGAAGAAAAATTCCGATAGGCTGCGATCGCCTGTCAGGCTCCAGCCAAAGAACACTACCCTGGCAATGATCGCCTCTACATAGCTCTCCCTGACAGCTTCTTCGCCCGCAAGCTTCGTTTGGGCATAAATGCTCAAGGGGTTCACCGGGTCATCTTCACGGTAGCCCCCAGTTTGACCATCAAAAACAGCATCGGTCGAAATGTGAACCAAAGGGACCCCCCAGCGCGAAGCAACGGCAGCAAGAGCGCCAGGTACCTCGCAATTCAATTGATGCGCCAGTTCTGGCTGTTGTTGTGCTAGATTCAGGTCAGCCAAGGCTGCGCAGTGAATGATCCCCTCTGGCCTGATTTTCTCAATAGTCTCAAGTGCTGCTTCAACATTAAGTAAGTTCACCCGGCAAACTTCAAACGGCGTATCTTGCAGCACACGCGCATGTGAGAAACCGGTCACCTGGTGACCCTGGGCAGTAGCAACCAGGCTCAAGTTCAAGCCCAACAGCCCACTGGCACCCGTCACCAGCAAGCGCATGCTACTGGCCACCCTTCCCCAAGACGGATTCCATGGGCGCGACCATCTCATGGATCTCTGCCACGGTCAACCAATCGGTGTTGTTATCACTGGCATAATGGTAACCATCCGGCAAAGGTTTGCCTTTCTCAGACCAGTGATACCCAAACCACAAAGCTGCAGGAGGTTGGACCACAAACATATCCTTCAATTCCACCGTTGTCCGTGCTTCATCTTCCGAGATCAGCACTTCATGCAACTTTTCACCAGGCCGGATGCCGATATTCCGAATTTGGGCATTCGGGGCAATGGCCTTTGCTAAATCCGTCATTTTCATGCTGGGAATTTTGGGGACAAATACCTCGCCGCCATGCATGTCTTCAATGCAGCGGATCACAAAGCGTACGCCTTGCTCAAGTGAAATCCAGAAGCGGGTCATACGATCATCTGTGAGGGTGATCTCTCCCCCATCTCGCTGTTGGATGAAGAGCGGCACCACGCTGCCGCGCGAACCAACCACGTTACCATAGCGCACACAACTGAAGCGTGTGGTCATTCCACCGGCGTAAGCATTGCTCTGGATCATCAGTTTTTCTGCTGCCAGTTTGGTGGCCCCATACAAATTCACAGGATTGACTGCCTTATCCGTGCTCAGGGCAAGGACTTTCTCAACACCAGCATCTAAGGCGGCATCGACCACATTGCTGCTCCCCAGGATATTGGTCTTAACCGCTTCCATGGGGTTATATTCACAGGCAGGCACCTGCTTGAGGGCAGCCGCATGCACCACCAGGTCAACCCCA
>Ga0114946_10003831_pt1 | contig 10026 bp, 9 predicted proteins | sample WalLakDeSediment_FD_88676 | JGI IMG/M metagenome (GOLD analysis project Ga0114946, IMG submission 88676) | Lake sediment microbial communities from Walker lake, Nevada to study Microbial Dark Matter (Phase II) - Walker Lake 11/02/13 Deep Sediment | ecosystem: Environmental > Aquatic > Freshwater...
CGCTCGTGATCGATCCGAAGGGGGATCTGGCCAACGTGCTGCTCGCCTTCCCCGACCTGCGACCCGCCGACTTTCTTCCCTGGCTCGAGGCCGATGCGGCCCAGCGGGCGGGCATCACGCTCGAGGAACTCGCCGAACGGACCGCCCGAACGTGGTCCGACGGCCTCGCCGCTAGCGGCCAGTCGGGCGACCGCATCCGCCGGCTTCGCGAGGCGGCGGAGATGACGGTCTACACGCCGGGCAGCCGCGCCGGCACGCCACTGGCCATGCTCGGCAGCCTCGACCCGCCCGACGGGCCGGCGGCCGACGATCCCGAACTCCGCCGGGAGCGGATCGAGTCGCTCGTCTCCGCCATCCTCGCGCTCGTCGGCATCGACGGCGAGCCGGGCCGCAGCCGCGAGCACGTGCTCCTCTCGACGATCATCGACGCCCTCTGGAAAAGCGGGCAGAAGGTCGACTTCGGCACGCTCGTGCGGGCGCTTCCCGCGCCGCCGATCGAGCGGGTGGGGTTCCTCGATCTGGAAAACTTTTTTCCCGCTGGCGAGCGGTTCCAGCTGGCCTCCAAGCTCAACACGGTGGCCGCCGCTCCCGGATTCGAGTCGTGGCTCGACGGGGCGCCGCTCGATGTCGGCCAGCTGCTCTGGACGCCCGCCGGCAAGCCCCGTGTCGCCGTTGTGTCGATCGCTCACTTGGCCGACGCCCAGCGGATGGCGTTCGTGACGCTCCTCGCCGGCGCGACGATCTCGTGGATGCGGTCGCAGGGGGGCACCTCGTCGCTCAAGGCGCTGTTCCTCATGGACGAGGTCTTCGGCTACGTCCCTCCCACTGCCAATCCGCCGAGCAAGACACCGATCCTCACGCTCATGAAGCAGGCCCGCGCCTATGGGCTGGGCGTGGTGCTCGCCACACAGAACCCGGTCGATCTCGACTACAAGGGGCTCTCCAACGCCGGCCTCTGGTTCCTGGGCCGCCTGCAGACCGCCCGCGACAAGGCCCGCGTGCTCGACGGGCTGGAGGGGGCGGCCGCGAGCGCCGGGGGCAGCTTCGACCGCGGCCGGCTCGACCGGCTTCTCTCCGGGCTCGAGCAGCGCCGGTTCCTCATGCACTCGGTCCATGGCGACGAGGAGACGCTCTTTCAGACCCGCTGGACGATGGCCTACCTCCGCGGACCGCTCGTCCGCGAGGAGATTCGCCGGCTCACGAGCGCCGCGGCTCCGCCGGCGAGTCCGGCCACCACACCGGTACTCGTGACCAGCGGCACGAAGCCGATCCTTTCACCGCGGCCCGCCGGCGCCCCGCGGCCGCTCCTCCCTCCCGGCGTGCGCGAGGTGTTTCTCGCGCCGAGCCGCTCGCTGCCCCCTGATGAACCGGTGCAGTATCGTCCGGCCGTGCTCGGGCGGGCCCGCGTCCGCTTCGGGCGCACGTCGCCGCGGATCGAGGTCGATCGCGAGCTGATCTGCCTGGCCCCGGCCGGCGATTCGCTGGGTGAGTCGGCCTGGGAAAGCGGCCGAGAGCTGCCCGAGCCTCCCGACGTGGAGCCCGCGCCGCGAACGGGCGCATTCGCTCAGCTGCCCGCGGCGCTCGCCGGCCCCAAGGGGTATGCCACGCTGGGTGCGTCCCTGAAGAGTTACCTCGGCCGCACGGCGAAGCTCACGGCCTACTCGGCCCCGGCCATCGGCGCGATCTCCGCTCCCGACGAAACGGAGGGGGAGTTTCGCGCCCGCATCGCCCACCGGGTGAAGGAGTGGCGCGACGCGGAGATCGACAAGGTCCGCGTGAAGCATGCCGCCAAACTGGCGACGCTCGTGGAGCGGATCGACCGTGCCCGGCAGAAGGTGGAAAAGGAGAAGGCGGAAGCCCAGAACCAGTCGTTGCAGACCTACGTCTCGATCGGTTCCGCGGTGCTCGGCGCCCTTCTGGGGCGGAAGAAGGTGAGTGCGACCACGATCGGCAAGGCGGCGACATCGATGCGCTCGGCCAGCCGGGCCACCCGGCAGCAGGCCGACGTCGCCCACGCGGAGGAGAGCCTCGCGACGCTCGAAGACCGCCGCCGCGAGCTCGAGGAGCAGATCGAGGAGGAGCTCGAACGGATTCGCCTGGAGTCGCTGCCGGAACGGATGCCGCTCGAGCCGCTCGACATCCCGGCCCGGAAGACGGGCATCACCGTGGAGGATGTCGTGCTCGCCTGGGTGCCCGATGAACCCCCCGCCGCGGAGCGTACGCCGTGGCGCTAACTCCCGTGTCTTCCACTCGCGTGTCTTCCAAACTCGGGGCACCCAACCGGGAGATCGTGCTCGTCGACTGCCCGGACGAGGTGGGGCTCATTCATCGGATCACTGGCGTGCTCCAGGCCCGGCGGCTCAACATCGAGAGCAACCATGAATTCGTCGATGCCGACGCCCGGCATTTCTTCTTCCGGGCCGAGGTCGCCGCCGCGGACGGCGCGGTCGCGGCCGAGGCGCTGCGGGCTGATCTGGCCGCGGTGCTGCCGGCGACGGCCCGGGTGCGGGTGACCCAGGTGGAGCGCCGGCCACTCGTGGTCTGCGCGACCCGCGAGCCGCACTGCCTGGGCGAGCTCTTGCTGCTCGACGCGGTCGGCGAGCTGCCGGGCCGCATCGTCGCCGTGGTCAGCAACCACGACATCCTCCGCGGCCTGGTCGAGCGGTTCGGCGTGCCGTTTCATTGCGTGCCCGCCCCGGGCGATCCCGCCGACGCGGCGGCCCGCGGCGCGCACGAGGAGGCGGTGGCCGCGGCCATCGATGCCCACGCTCCCGACTACGTCGTCCTCGCCCGGTACATGCGGATCCTCTCGACGGCCTTCGTCTACCGCTACGCCGGCCGGATGGTCAACATCCACCACTCGTTTCTGCCGGCGTTCGCGGGAGCGAGCCCGTATCGCCAGGCCTTCGCCCGCGGCGTGAAACTCATCGGCGCCACGGCCCACTTCGTCACCGCGGAGCTCGACGACGGCCCGATCATCGCCCAGGACGTGATCAGTGTGGACCACACCTACACGCCCGAGCGGATGGCGCAGGCCGGCCGCGACGTGGAGAAACTCGTGCTCGCGCGGGCGGTGCGGCTCGTGCTCGAGGAGCGGGTGTTCGTGCACGGCCGACGCACGGTCATCTTCGGCTGAAGGTTCTCCGGCGCGACCGCGGAGCGTGCAGGTCGGTGGCGTCAATCCTCGAGCAGCGCCCGCAGCCGGTCGATCGCACGGCGGCGGATCCGCGACACGGTGCCCTCGCAGACGCCGATCACGTGGGCGATGACGGCCTGATTCTTGCCATCCAGAAGCAGCCCGATCACCTGCCGGTCGCGGGCGGGGAGGCGGGCGAGGGCGGCGTGGAGCCGCCGCGACGACTCGTCACCAGCTCCCGTCGCAGCCGAGACCTCCGGCGCGTTGACGCAGTCGTCCTCGAGCCGTGACACCGCGAGTTCATCGAGCTGGGAGAACGTGCAGACGTGCCGCGCGCGGCGGCGGCGGGCCCGGGCGACATCGAGGGCCCGATCCTGGGCCAGCCGGTGCACGAACGCCCGCCCCCGGTCGCCCGCCTGGGCCGCCGGCGCAAAAGGCCCCACCGACCGCTCGCCTTCTCCGGCACCGGGGAGCCGCCGCAGATGGTCGAACACGAGCGCCAGCGCGTCGTCGACGGCATGAGGATCCTGAATCCCGCGCCGCCTGAGCACCCGCTCGATCACGCAACTCGCCACCGGCTCGGCCGCATGGATGAGCTGCTCGAGCACGGCATGTCGGCCGCTCTGCTGCCACTGCTGCAACAGCACGTCGAGATTCTGCTGATCCCCCATAGATGCACTCCCTTGCCTCGCCGCCTCGCGAACTCGTCGGGCGGCGCGAGTCTGTTCGCTTTCCCTCGCGAAAGATAGTCCATTTCTTCCATCGCGGCAGATGAGATGGCACCCTTGGTCCCTGTAATCTCCGTCAGGCGCAAGATGGCCGCGCGGGCGGCGTATACTTCCTTGGTGGGGGCATGACGCCCTCGATCGGCATCAAACCGGATCGCTGCGCGATCCGGCCCGCAAGGAGTGCGCCATGGCCACGAATCTTTCCCGCTGCGCGCGGATGCTGGCAGACGACGGTGTGCGACATCACGTCGATCGCGAGCAAGGCGTGATCCGGGCGGCCTTCGTGACTCGGCATTACCTGAACCCGCGCGGCGAGAAACTGGCCATCGTGCAGATCGAAACGCCCGATGACGGCCACCGCTGCCGAGTCGCGCTGCCGCGGGCATTCGCGACGGGAGACGACCCGGCGGCGACTTGCCTGCAGCTCTGCCGCCTGGCCGCCGACACACCGCTCGTAAAAATCGAATGCGCCGGCATCGAAGGCACCGGCGAGGAACTGAGACTTGTGATCGAGACGGTCGTCGAGGACGGGAGGCTGACGAGGCTGCAGCTTCTCTCGATGGTCGACCGCCTGGTGGAGGCGGCCGAGGCCTGGCATCTCGCCCTCGCCGCCGCCACGTCCTCTGCACGGCGCGGGAGACGGAGCCCGGGCCTCAGGCGGCGGGGGGCCGCCTGAGGTTCGCCGGTTTCCTAACAAGGAAACCATGGACCGGCCGCCATTGACCAACGGTGCCGGCTCTCGTCAAAAATATTTCTTTTTGGCGAAACTGTCGCATCCTTCGGGCCGATTCCTTCTGCGGCCCACTTCCGGGTTTCTGCTGGCTGCCCGTCTGGGGCGGGCCATACCCGGCGGCTTCACCATGAGTCGCTCCATGACACCTCACTTCGCACGGCACGAACAGTTCCTTCGCATCTTCACGCTGCTGGAGATTCTCTCGACGACGAGACAACCGCTCGGCGACGACGCGCTCATCACGCTGCTCAAGGAACGGCTCGGTCTCAGCCGCCTGTCGGTCCGCACGCTCCACCGGGATTGTGAGTTTCTCACCTCCTGCGGCTATCCACTCGACCATGCGCCGCTGCCCGAGGGTCGCAAGTATGGGGTGAGCGCACACCACCGCCATCCCCTTGCGGCACATGCTGGCCAGGTGCGGCCAGGTTCAGCGGCTCTTCGTGAGCCGCCGCCGGGCGCGTTTGACCGCCTGGGCGTCGGCCCTAGCCTGCCGCTCCTTGACCCGGTAGAGCCGAACGGCCTCCGGGTGCGACTGCTTCCACACATCCGGACGGAGTGCTTCGTACTCCGTCTCTCCGGCGAGAAGCCGATCGAGCACATGCTTCACGTAGAGGAAGACATCGAGATCGTTTCGGGCGGCACTGCTGACGAGTGACATGAGATCGGCAGCACGGTAGCCAGCATCGACGCTTCCGATGAACATCCAGTTCTTCCGGCCCAAAGCCACCTGCTTCATCAACTGCTCGGTCTCGTTGTTGTCGATTGGCATCAGGCCGTCGTCGAGATAGACGAGCAGATGGTCGAACTGGTTACGCAGATACGTGAGGGCCTGGCCGAACGACTCCTTCGGCATCACGTTTGCTGTGGCGTCACTCGCGAGGTATTCGCGCATCCGCTCCCAGATCGGCCGCGCGTCGGAGTTCCGAAGCGTACGGCGTTCTTCTGCCGTGTATGTCTTGCCTCGATCCTCGATGTCATAGAGTTCCCGGAACATCGCGAGCAGCTCGCGAGCGTGAAGAGGGTGGTTATCCTGCGCATTGAAGACCTTCCGCCGAGCGTGTGCGACACAGGCGGCACGGACGAGCTTGCCTTCGCTGCGGAGCCGCACCGCCTCGTAGCCTGAGTAGCAGTCAGCCATGAGGCTGCCGGCAAAGCCGTCCAAGAACAGCTCCGGGCCATCCCGATGGCGGCTCACAGTGAAGTCGAACACGTTGATCGGCTGCGTGACGCTCCGATACACCCACATCCGCGCCGTGATGCTGCCGCGTGACTCGGCCTGCGCAGCTGCGATCACCTCGCAGGCGCGGGCGTTCTTCGGGTTGTCCAGGTCTCTCGGGAGCGGTGAATCCTTGATGGTCAACGTCACAGTCGTGTCGTCGGTGGCGATGATCGGTCCGGCCCGCACCACCTCCCGGAGGTGCGCGACCAGGGGTCGAATCAGGTGGGCGGCTGCTTCCAGCAGGTTCAGCAAGGTACTGCGAGCGGGAGTCCACCCGCAGGCAGCGAAGATGTCCTGCTGGCGATACACCGGCGTGTGATACGCATATTTGGCGACCATGACCTGCGCCGCGATGCTCGTGTCGTACTTGTTGCCCTCAACGAGACCTACCGGGCGGGGCGATTCGACAACTCCGCACTCCGGAGCCTTCACGCAGGCATACTTCGGGATGCCCGTCCGCCGGACGATGAGCTTGGGCGGCTCGACTTCGAGTGTCTCCTGCCAGTCCATCCCGACGAGCTTCCGCTCGCCATGCGTTGGGCAGGTCTTTGTCGCCGCGGGCGCCTCGAGGATCACTTCGTACCGGGGCAGATGCGCCGGAAGCTGTTCATTCCGGGTCTTGCAGGCGGCCTGCTTGCGACGCTCGTAGCCATCGACCGTCTCCAAAGCTGCATCGGCGATCCCCTCGGCGGCATCGACGACATCAGGTGTGGCTCCGAAGTCGAGCACGAACTGCTTCGGGTCATTCATGTATCGTTCGACCTTCTTGCGAAAGGCGAACTGCAGGGCGGCATCCCGCTCGGCTTCAAGCTTGGTGACCCGCTCCGCCAGATCGCGAATGATCGCGTGGCAGGCCGCGAGATCGGTTGGAAGCACGACTGCTTTCGTCATGCCCGCATCATGCACAGCGCGCGGCGTGTGACAAGAGCAGATTCAATCCCGCGCACAAAATAATCGCGTGCCAAACACCACTCGACTTCGATCAGCTCGCGCGACTGAATCGCTTGCGTCGGCGCGCAGTCTCGAGTCGCACACCGCCGAGGATCATCGCAAGTTGGGTCGAGTCGATCCGCACCCGCTTCTCGCCGCCGCGCCCCGACACGACCTCGAACGTTCCTTGCTCCAGTCGCTTGTACCAGAGCACGAAGCCGTCGCCATCCCACCACAGCGCCTTGATGCGATCACGACGCTGGTTGACGAACAGGAAGAGGCTGCCGTCAGCTGGGTCGTCACCGAAGACGCCGCGGATGAGTCCGCAGAGTCCAGTGAAGCTCTTGCGCATATCAGTGGCGTCGGTGTGCAGGAAGATTGCCGGAGCCGGGGCAACACTCAGCATGTCGCCACCTCCTGCTGCGCGGCCATGCGGTCGATCGCCAGCCGCACGAGATCGACGCGGTCGTCAGGGATCTCGAGCGTGGCGCCGCCAGGGAACCGCACGACGATCCACCGACGTGGGATCACCTCCACGGGCTCGAACACCGCGGCCTGCGGCCGCGGGTGCCTGGGGGCAGGCGACCGAAGCGCCGCGAGCTCCACCTGGCGACGCCAGTACTTCAAGAGCGCGACGGATACTCGCTCCCGCTTGCAGAACTCGATGGCCGTCAGGCCGGTCCGCTCATATCGCGATAGCCGCCGCTGCCACTCGGCCAGCTTCTTCCGATCCACTCCACGTCCCATGCACTACCTCCCTTGCCGATGGAAAAGGTCCACCGGCCGAGGCTATCAGGGGGTTCAAGTGTGGTTGTGGTGGGCGCACACAGTATGGGTGGGCGCTGCAGAAGGACGCGGCCGGCGAACGCCGCGTGCCGGGGGAGCCAATCACGCTCCTGGAACTCGTGGCCTTCATGGTCGCCCGCGATCTCCTCCGGACCTGCGAGGGCACGGTGCTCTGGACGGGCATCGAGTCGCTGCGGCACAAGATCGAGCAGGCGCTGCCCGCCGGGCTGCGGAGCCACCTGGAGAAGGCGGAGTCGATCTTCCACGTGGCGGCCGCCCCGCCCACACGCTATGCCGCCCGGCCGCGACTGATCTCCACGCTGAGCACGGCGATCAGCGACAACCGCGAGATCCGCATCGGCAGCCGCACCACCGACGGGCAGTCGGCCGACCGTCGTCTCCAGCCGCTGCGGCTCGTGATCGATCCTCCCCACGTGCGGCTCCTGGGCATCGACGTCGACGGCGACGGCAACGCGGGCACGAACCACGTGCTCATCGACATCGACCGCATCGACACCGTGCAGCCGCTCGACGTGATCTTCGTGCCACCCGCCATCGACGTGCCGCGGATTCTGGCGGCCCTCACCGACTGACCGCTCGCTCGAGCCGCGCGGCCACCTCGCGTGCGCGGATGTCAGCGGGCCGCGTCGCGGACGTAGCGGTGGCACTGGACGCACTTCATCGTCACCTCCATCCAGGCGAGCAGCGCGGAGTCGAGGTTCTCCTCGCGTGCCGCCCGGCGGAGCGTGTCGCACGAGCGGCGAAACTCCGCGCTCTGACGGGCGTATTCCTCCGTCTGCAGCACCTGCCAGCTCGCCGCCTGGCTGACGAGGGAGAGCTCCTGGGCCCCCTTGGCGATGAGGTCGTAGTCGGCGAGCGACAAGCCTTCGAGCACGTCCTGCGAGTGGGCGAGTTTGGCCCGCATGAAGCCGGCGACCTGATCGGGCTCGACCGCACCTCCCGCTGGCGCTCCAACTGCCGCCGGCAAGATCGCCCCGCCGGCAACCACGGCCGCCGACGCTACGGCCAGCAGCCCGGCCTCAATCCACGAGCCCGAGATCCTCGTTGTAGCCTTCCTGGACGACGGCATTCTCGTTCCTTTCGTGGGCGAGCAGATGGTGAACGAATTCGGTGAAGGCATGGTCGGCCCGCTCCCACTCCGGGGACGACATGCCGGCACCAATATCCGCTCTCTCCACGACTTCGATCAAGCCGTCGAGTTCGGCGAGGAGCACCGGATGCTCGGCGAGCACGGCATCCATCGCCTTGGAAAGCCGCGGCATCCGCGTCACTGACTCCTCCAGAAACCCGCCGGCCTCCTCCTGCGCGAAATGCTCCCGAAGATAGTCGCGGAGCTCCCGCAACGTCGCGAGGAGTCCCTGCACGCGGTCGGCATCGCCGGCATCCGGCGCGGCCAACTCGGTCTTGGCGGAAGCTATCAAGGCATGAAGGTCGCGGTGCTGCGCGAGAATATGACCCATGATGATCGGGTCGGCACGATCGATCGAAGCCATGACAAGTCCTCCTGAAGAATCGCCTCCTGGCGGCGCAATTGCCCCCGGGCGACCGTCCCACCCTAGCGCGGCCACCACGGCGTGGTGCGAAACCTCGCGATGCGGCGGACTGCCTCCGCCCCCTCTTCACCAGACAGTTTCGCACGGCGGCACCCGGCCCCGCAACCATCCCCGTTCAGGCGACCCGAGCCCCGCGGAGTTCGGGTATAACAACGGAACCTCTCGAGGACATTCCGCATGACTCCGTTCCTGCATCGTCATCCGCTCCGTTTGCTGTCATGCGCGCTGGCCGTCCTGGCATGGCCGTTGGCCGGGCAGCCCGCCTCCGCCCAGCAGGTCGCCGTCGAGGAGTTTCGGCTCCCCAACGGCATGCTGTTCCTGCTCGTCCCGCGGACCGACCAGCCCAACGTCGTGAGCGCCGGCTGGGTGGCCCGCGTGGGGAGCGTCAACGAGCGGCCCGGGATCACCGGCATCAGCCACTTCTTCGAGCACATGATGTTCAAGGGCACCGACACGATCGGCACCCGCGATCCGGCTCGCGACGCGACCTTTCGCGCGGAGCAGAAGGCGGTCCGCGACGAGATCAACCGGCTCGTCTGGACGAAGCAATACGACCGCTTCTTCAAGGGGGAGATCGACGATCCCTGGAATCCGGCCAACGACACGCCGGAACTCCGCGGCCTGCGCGGCCGGCTCGACGCGCTCATCCGCGCCCAGCAGGGGCGGGGCAACGGCGGGCCGGAGGCTGGCACGATCGTGAAGGACGAGTTCGATCAGGTCTACACGAAGGCCGGCGGCAGCGGCATGAATGCGTTCACGACCTACGACCTCACCTGCTACTTCATCACGGTGCCGTCCAACAAGCTCGAGCTCTGGGCCTGGATGGAGAGCGACCGGCTCTCCGACAGCGTGTTTCGCGAGTTCTATTCGGAGCGCGACGTCGTCCACGAGGAGCGGCGGCTGCGGACGGAGAGCACGCC
>Ga0114946_10003832_pt1 | contig 10025 bp, 9 predicted proteins | sample WalLakDeSediment_FD_88676 | JGI IMG/M metagenome (GOLD analysis project Ga0114946, IMG submission 88676) | Lake sediment microbial communities from Walker lake, Nevada to study Microbial Dark Matter (Phase II) - Walker Lake 11/02/13 Deep Sediment | ecosystem: Environmental > Aquatic > Freshwater...
AGCGTCCATCCCACTTTCTCCAAAAGGCGCGGGATCGCGTGGGAGGGTGCATCGAAAAGATACTTGGGTGCCACTGCTGCCTGGGCATACCCTACCACCCGTGCCAGGGGTTTCACCCCCAGCTCGTTGGCTTTCTCCCGCGAAGCGACCACCACTGCCGCCGCTCCATCATTCAGCCCTGGAGAATTACCCGCTGTCACCTTGCCGCCCTCCTGGAATGCTGGTCTCAGTTTAGCCAGCGCTTCCAGCGTGGTATCTCGCCGTGGTGTTTCGTCAGTGTCGAAAATAGTCACCAGTCCCTTGCGACCAGGGATCTCTACCGGCACGATCTCATCTTTGAATTTGCCGTGATCGATGGCTGTGATCGCTTTCTGGTGGCTTGCCAGGGCGAATTCATCCATCGCCTGCCGGCTGACGTTGTATTCCTCGGCGATAAACTCGGCTGAATTGCCCATCCCCCAATTTTCAAACACATCCCACAAGCCATCGTGCAGCAGGCTATCGATCAATTGGGTGTGGCCAAAACGCAGGCTGCCTGTGCGGCCATCGACCAGGAATGGCGCCCGGCTCATGTTCTCCATCCCGCCAGTCACGTAAAGCTCTCCATCACCTGCTCTGATCGCCTGGGCCGCCAGCATGGCCGTCTTCAATCCCGATCCACACACTTTGTTGAATGTTGTCGCCCCCACCGAATCGGGCAGACCGCCATAGATGGCGGCTTGCCTTGCCGGGTTCTGACCCAATCCGGCCGAGACCACATTCCCCATCAAGACCTCATCGATCATGGCCAGGTCCTTGATCCCAGCTCTCTCTACCGCTGCTTTGACCACCATTGCGCCCAGCTTTGGAGCTGAAATACTGCTCAGGCTGCCTTGAAATCGCCCGCTTGGCGTGCGAACAGCACTGAGAATTACAGCTTCTTTTTTATTTTGCTGATTTCCCATGTTTTCCATTTCTCCTTGTTTGGTGGGAGTTGAGTTTGATTAACCTCTAAGTTTAGTCCAAATTGATTTGACTTGCTGGTAAGTATCTTCAAGCGTTTCCGGAAGCACCCGTGTTTGTCCCAACGTGGACATGAAATTGGTATCACCTTGCCATCGAGGCACAACGTGCAGGTGGATGTGTTCGGTTATGCCTGCCCCGGCCGCCTCCCCGATATTTATCCCCACATTGAATCCCTCAGGATAATAGATTTCCCTCAAGACTTGAATGCAATCAGAAGCCATTTCCATTATTTCTGCACGTGTCTCCTGATCGAGATCCTCCAGGTTTGACCAATGCTCATTAGGTACGACCATCAAATGACCGCTGGTGTAGGGGAAACGGTTCAGGATCAAGAATGCCCGCCGTCCCCGATAGACGATCAGGTTTTCAAGACCATCGGGTTGATCCTGGACCTGGCATAATACGCACGCATCTAACCTTTTTGGATCTCTGATATATTCCATTCTCCACGGGGACCAGATGTATTTCAAATTGCCACTCAATTCTTATCTAATCATTAAACATGGAAGATGATTGCTTCCACTTACCCTCACCCTTACCGCTTTTCCTGCCCGTATTTTAGCATAATCTCCCACCTGAGAATAGTTGACATCCTCACGGATGCAGAGTATCCTTTGTTATCTGTTTGTTAATTCCATGTCCCAGATGAACTCCCTCCACCCATCTCCCTACACCGTTTCCGAAATCACCAATTATTTGCGCGAGCTGTTGGAAGGTGATCATCAATTGCAGGACCTGTGGGTTGAAGGAGAAGTCTCCAACTTCTCCCAACCGTCTTCCGGTCACCTGTATTTCAATATCAAGGATGCAGACGCATCTCTGCGCTGTGTGATGTGGCGCAGCACAGTTGCCCGCCAACAGTTCATCCCGCGCGATGGTGATGCCGTCCTTGTGCACGGCTTTATCAGCATCTACCCAACCAGTGGTCAGTACCAGCTTTATGCCGATCTCTTCCACCCGCTTGGCGAGGGTGCCCTCTATCTGGAGTTTCTTCGGCTGAAGGCTAAGCTGGAAGCCGAGGGATTATTCGATCCGCAGCGTAAACGCCCCATCCCCCGCTGGCCCCAATGGCTGGGTGTGGTGACTTCTCCAACCGGAGCAGCCGTTCGTGACATCCTCAACACCCTCGCTCGCCGCTACCCGCTTGTCAGCGTTATTCTGGCTCCTGCCTCCGTTCAAGGCGAGGAAGCCCCTGCTTCCATCGTATCTGCCCTGCGGTCTTTGAATGATTTTTCTCAACCTGACGTCATCCTTCTGGCGCGTGGCGGCGGTTCAATTGAAGATTTAGCCGCTTTCAATGACGAGGGCGTTGCCCGTGCCATCCTTGACTCCCACGCCCCCGTTATTACTGGGGTTGGTCACGAGACTGATGTCACCATCGCCGATTTTGTCGCTGACCTGCGTGCCCCCACCCCCACCGCAGCCGCCGAACTGGCGACACCCAACCGCGACGACCTGCAGACGGCCCTGCGCGAGAACCAAAACCGCCTGAACAGCTCCATGAAATCCTATTTGGATACCGTTCGCTGGAACGTGGATGCGCTCAAGAAGAGTCTAAAATATCACGCTCCTTTAGTGAGAATCCGTTATGGACGGCAGCGCGTCGACGAACTTACTCGCCGTTCTGATTCTGCCCTGACCAATAGTCTCCGCCTGAAACGCGCCAGCCTCCAGGGGCTACGCCAAAACCTGAGTTCCCTCAACCCCAAAGCCATCCTGGAGCGAGGTTATGCGGTCGTGACCCAAGCTAGCGGCACCCCTGTCCGTTTCGTTAGCCAGATCCATCCTGGCGAGCACCTGCACGTACATGTCAGCGACGGCAAATTTGGAGTCCGTGTATCAAGTGCAGGCTACCCCAAAGGAGATAGAGATGAATCCCCTGACTGAACCCTCATCCCAGGATTCAACACCCCTGGACCAGATGACCTACGAGCAAGCCCTTACTGAACTGGAAGAAATTGTGGCTGCTTTGGAATCTGAGGAGCACCCCCTGGAAGAATCATTAGCCCTGTACGAACGCGGGCAGGCGCTTGCCCAACACTGTACCACCTTACTCGAAAAGGCCCACCTGAAGGTTCAGCAGCTCTCTGGTGGGGAGTTAACTGATTTTGTCAATGGACCTGCTTGATATCTTCGCCAACCGCATCCTGATCATTGGCTTAATCGCCTGGGGATTAGCCCAGATCATCAAAATCCCGGTGGAGTACATCCTCAAGCGGCGTTGGGACTGGGCTTTGCTCTTGCGCGTCGGTGGTATGCCCAGCTCGCACTCTGCCCTGATTGCAGCGATAACACACGCGATTGGGCTTTTCACAGGCTTCTCCTCCGCCTTGTATGCCCTTTCATTTGTCCTGGCAATGATCGTGATCTACGATGCTACCGGCATCCGCCGCCAGGCGGGTAAACACGCCGAGATCATCAACACCATCATCAGTGATTTAGCTCACGGTCATCCGCTTCGCCAGAAACAACTGCGTGAAGTGCTCGGTCACACGCCGCTGGAAGCCATCGCTGGTATGTTGTTTGGTTTGGGAATTGCTCAGGTTGCCTGGATGATGTGGGGGTAGGGGGTAAAGAGAGTTTGGGTACTGAAAATTCCACCTGATGAAGAAATTGGTGCTTGACAAAATAAAAAAAACCCTGTATCATGTTTTTATGAGAGCGCTCCCAAAATGAACAAGTTTCATAATTGCGTAATTTTAGTTTTTTTTTGCCTATTTACTGGGAGCGCTCCCATGAAAGGTAGAAATGCCCCTAACGCTTGAAGAAATTGCCAAAATAGCAGGTTTCTCGCGCTCAACTGTTTCGCGTGTCATTAATGGGGATAAGAACGTCAAAGACACTACCCGTTGCAGGATCCAAGAGGTTATTAACTCATTGAACTTTCAGCCTAATATTGCCGCACGCAGTCTTGCAGCAGGGCGGACAGGCAGTATAGGACTGGTCATCCCGGCTGGCGTTAATATGCTTTTTACCGACCCTTACTTCCCACAACTTATCCAAGGTATTTCAGCGGCCTGTAACGTGCATGATTATACCGTTATGCTATGGATGGCTGAGCCTGCCTATCAGATGCGTGCCGTTCGCCAAATTTTACATAGCGGGTTATTGGATGGGGTAATTGTCTCTTCCATGCTTATTGATGATCCAATTGTCAAATCATTGCATGAAAGCAAGATGCCGTTTATTTTGATAGGCCGGCATCCTACCCTGGATGTCAATTATCTGGACGTAAATAATCGCGCTGGGGGCTATGAAGCTGTTTCTCATTTGATCCGGCAAGGACGCAAACGGGTAGCCACCATAACCGGCCCACAGAATATGATCGCTGGTCTCGATCGATATAGTGGTTATTGCCAGGCACTAATTGAGCACGGCTTTGAGATTAATGAAGATCTGGTTGTTGAGGGTGAATTTACCGAAACGGGTGGTTATGCGGGTATGAAAAAATTGCTTCCTTTTCAACCTGATGCCGTATTTGCTGCCAATGACATTATGGCTATTGGTGGTTTACGCGCACTACGTGAAGTAAAGGTAAGGGTACCCGAAGATATAGCTCTGGTAGGATTTGATGATGCGCCTGTCGCTTCACATTCCGACCCACCGTTGACCACCATGCGTCAATCAACATACACGATGGGTTACAAGGCACTGGAGCTACTGCTAGAATTTATCATGGATCCAATCCGGCGAAAGCGTCAAATTGTCCTTGATGCCAAATTAGTTATCCGGATGTCATGCAGCCCGGAATTAGCCGGGTTGAAGGAGGCAAAGGACTATACGTAAAAACTTCGAAAAAATACTATCATTCATCAGAAAACAGTCAAGAACTGTTTTTATTACACAAAGTTTCTAAAAGGAGAAGAAAAAATGCGTAAAATTTTGGTTGTAATCTCACTATTAATTATTGCAAGCATCCTATTCGCTGCTTGCGCATCCAGTCCAACCCCAGTAGATCAAGATCCCACCGAACCTGCTCCACCTGTGGTTGAGGATCCCACCGAACCTGCTCCACCTGTGGTCGAGGATCCCACTGAACCTGCTCCACCTGCCACAAAGGTAAGGGTTCGCTGGTTTGTTGGCTTAGGGATTGGGTCTGACGAACCAACTTTCGCTCCCCAGCAAGCCGTTGTTGATGAATTCAACGCTTCACAGGATAAGTACGAGTTGGTACTAGAGATTGTTGATAATGAAGTAGCATATGACACCCTGGCTACGCAGATTGCGGCTGGTAATGCCCCGGATATTGTCGGTCCAGTAGGTATCCGCGGACGAGACAGCTTCTTTGGCGCCTGGTTGGACCTGCAACCATTCATCGACAAGTATAATTACGACTTGAGCGATTTTGATCCGGCGCTAGTTGATTTCTACATGGTCCAGGAAGAAGGCCAATTGGGACTTCCCTTCGGCATCTTCCCATCATTCATGATCTACAACTTCGACCTGTTCGATGAAGCTGGCTTGAATTACCCACCTGCCAATTATGGCGAAAAGTATGTCTGGCCGGATGGCACTGAGGCTGAATGGAACATGGACACTTTGCGCGAGCTGGCTATGGTGTTGACCGTTGATGCCAATGGCAATGATGCCACCAGCCCAGATTTCGATACAGAGAACATCGTCCAATTTGGTTTCATGAATCAATGGACTGACCCCCGTGGTATTGGCACCTTCTTCGGTCCCGGTTCATTTCTGGCAGATGACGATGTAACAGCTCAGATCCCCGAACCCTGGCAAGCAGCCTGGAAGTGGACTTATGATGGCTGGTGGAATGATTGGTTCATCCCCAACGGCCCTTACGGCGGAGCTGACTTCTTACAAGGTCCTGGTGGCCCGTTCTCTGGAGGTAATCTGGCGATGGTCCATCTTCATATGTGGTATGTTGCCCCCTGGTCGGGATTAGCCGATGTATCCTGGGATTGGAATCTCGGTGCAACACCATCCTATAATGGGTTGATAACCTCAAAAATGCATGCCGATACCTTCTGTATTCCTAAAGGTAGCAAGAACCCAGAGGCTGCCTTTGAAGTTATGACCTACTTGCTGAGTGCAGAGGTCGCGCAAAATTTATTGACCATCTATGGTAGTATGCCAGCTCGCTTATCATTGCAAGACGCCTATTTTGATAACTATGCTGAAGCTAACTTCCCTGGCAAAGACATAAACTGGGATGTGGTTGTCGCCAGCATGGCTTATGCAGATAACCCGAACCATGAAAGCTGGATGCCCAGTTTCTTGGAGACCACTGATCGCTACAATGAATTCTGGAACTATCTGGCGAACACACCGGGTTTGGATGTGGATGCTGAAATAGATGCACTGCGAGATGCCTTACAAGCCATTTTCGATGCAGCGCAATAAGAATTAACCCTGGTATAGATTTCAGCCTGGGCCTCTTTGGTCCAGGCTGAAAAAACACACGAGATGAGTCGATGGCTGTTCCTTTTTTTGTCAAACTTCGGGGAAAAAGCAAAACCAGAATGACGAAAACCCAAAAAAGAGAAGCCTTATGGGGTTTGGCATTTCTCAGTCCCTGGATAATCGGTTTTCTGGCTTTTTATTTTTTACCTATGCTGGCATCATTCGGTTTTTCCTTATTTAATTTCAACCCGACTGTGCCGGATCAAGCAACCTTTATCGGGTTTCAAAACTGGCAGCGAGCACTTGTTACCGATAAAGAAGTACGTCTTTCCTTTATAAGGACCTTACATTTTGCCGCGATTGCCCTGCCAATTAGCCTGGGTTTCGCTTTGTTTCTTGCCATCATCTTGAATTCAAAAAATGTGCTTGGTAAGACACTTTTCCGCACGTTATTTTATATGCCTACCATGATCCCTTTGATCGCCACTGTACTGATTTGGAATGGGGTCTTGAACGAGCAAACTGGCTGGATCAATATCATTATTGAAACCCTCACCGGGATCAAGGCAACTGGAACCCAAGGACTGCGCTGGTTGGCAGATCCCAAGTTGGTGTATTTTGCCTACACAATGTTCGGTTTATGGGGTGTGGGTAATGCAATGATCATCTTCCTGGCAGGTCTGCAAGGTGTGCCAACGGAATATTATGAAGCTGCCGAGATCGATGGCGCAAGCTGGTTTCAGCGCTTATATAAAATCACGATACCCTTAATCACGCCTGTCATTTTCTATCAGCTTGTATTGGGTGTGATCTTTTCATTACAGTATTTCCTGGCGCCGTTTGTGCTCAATGCTGGCACGGGTTTCCCTCAGGGGATGACACGCTTTTATATGGTTTATTTCTACAAACAATCCTTTTCTTTCTTTAGTATGGGATATGGGGCCACACTAGCCTGGCTAATGTTCATTTTTGCACTTGTCCTGACCATTATCTTGTTTGGCACCGCCAAATATTGGGTTTATTATGCTGCGGAGGAACGCTCATGATGGGGAATTACCTAAGACGACGTAAACCATTGACCAGAAAGACTCGGAATCGGATAACGGCTTTCTTAGTAACATCGCTGACACTGGCGATTCTAGTTATTTTCCTTATCCCCATGGTTTACGGCATTGTCACCGCCTTAAAAACAGACAGCCAGTTTAGTAAAACAGGTGCACCATGGTGGCCAGCCACAGAAGCCCAATATGAATACGAAGGTAAAACCTATGATATGTATCGTGTGCCAATTGATGGTGAGATCAAAGATCTGGCTTTGATTGTCAAAGGTCGTCAGCAAAGCCAATTTATCGACCCAAATGACCCTGAAGCGGGCTTGATCGTCTGGGACGGGGCCTGGCGCCAGCTTGAGCGTGACTGGCAGTTCGATCCACAATGGGGGAATTTTGTCAGAGCATGGAATACGGTAAAATTCCCCAGATTATTAGGGAACACTTTGATGTATGCCGGCATCACCACCTTTGGAGCGGTTTTATCGGCCTCATTGGTGGCTTTTGGCTTTGCCCGCTTCCGAATTCCAAAAAAGAACGTGCTCTTCATGTTAATGCTCTCAACGGTGATTCTACCTGGCGCAGTGTCGTTGATCCCCACTTATTTTGTGTTCTTGCAGATAGGGTGGGTTGGTACCTGGCTGCCTTTGATCGTTCCTGCCTTTTTCGCCTGGGGCACCAATGTGTTCTTGATCCGGCAGTTCATCATGTCTATCCCCCGCGATCTGGACGAGGCAGCCATGATAGATGGGGCAAATCCATTCCGCATTTTTGTCTCGATCATTCTACCTCAAGCCACGCCTGCTTTAACAGCAGTTGCCCTGTTCCATTTCTTCTATGCCTGGAATGACTTCTTTGGCCCGCTGATATATCTGGCTGGTCATCCTGAAAAGTTCCCCATCACGGTTGGTTTGACAGCATTTAATAACTTGTATTCGCAGCAGACAAACCTGATCCAGGCATCTGCACTGATCACTGCTGTGATCCCGTTGATCATTTTCTTCTTTGCTCAACGAATCTTCATGCAAGGTGTTGTTATCACTGGTGTAGAAAAATAAAATTGGATAAATGGATAGGCCATGAAAAAAAACCGCAGATATACCAAAAACAGGTTGCTGTCGGTGCTCATTTTGGTTGTGATTATTTCTGCATGTTCTATGATCACACCTGAGGTGGTAGATACCCCTGATCTACGTAACATTCCCGCCGGAGTCATATATATAAACCCGACCATAGACCTGGGGGAGATCAACCCATTGGTTTATGGGGTTAACCATGGACCATGGGCAATCATTACAGAAAAAACATTGCCCCTGGCACAGGATGCGGGAATATCAATGATCCGATTTCCGGGTGGTGACTGGGGGGATGAGCATTATCTCCAACCTTACCATATTGATCAATTTGTCTCCCTGGCAGAACAAATGGGCAGCCAGATCAGTATCAATGTCCGCCTCTTTAATGGCACCCCTGAGAAAGCTGCCGAACTGGTTCAGTATGCCAATATAGAGAAAGGTTACGGGATCAAATATTGGGGCATTGGCAATGAACCCACCCTCTTTGCCACGGCTCGGGATGTTCCAAATTACGGTGTTGATCAATTTAATCAAGAATGGCGTACTTTTGCTCAGGCTATGAAAGCAGTTGATGACTCCATACTCTTGATTGGCCCAGAATTACACCAGTTTGGTCCTGACATTGATAGTACGCCAAAAGATCCCTTTGGGAAGGATTGGATGAGCGAGTTCCTCATAGCCAATGGTGATCTGGTGGATGTGGTTTCGATTCATCGTTACCCTTTCCCCCTGGGCAGAGGCGGTCGGGCTGCAACAATTGGCGAACTTTCGGCTGCTTCAACTGAGTGGGACCAGATCATTCCTTATTTGCGCAGCTTGATCCTTGAAACCACCGGCAGAGATATTCCCATTGCGGTAACTGAGGTCAATTCACACTGGTCGAATGCCGTTGGTGGCGAGGCATCCCCAGATTCCTTCTATAATGCTGTCTGGTGGGCAGATGTATTGGGGCGTATGATTACTAATCGAGTGGACATCGTCAATTACTTTACCTTACAAAGCCACCCTGGCACTGGTGGGTACGGGTTGTTTTCCCGTTCTGATCCAAGACCAACCTACTACATTTACAAAATGTATCAGGAATTTGGCAATAAACTTGTTTTATCGGGCTGTGATGATCCCCAAATTGGGGTCTATGCTGCCCTTGATCAGGATGATGTTTTGACAGTGATGTTGATCAATCTGGGTGAAGACGATATTACCAGACCTTTATTGATTGAAGGACAGCAACGCGGTCTGATCGAGATCTGGCGTTTTGACGAAGCACATTTGGCTGAGCCCATAGAATCAGACCTGTTTGGAGGGTTGGAAGAGATAATGCTGTCTGAGCAGTCGGTAACTTTACTAAAATTAAAGTGAGTCAATGAAAAGAATACTTTATACTTTTGTCTTAATTTCGCTGATGATGAGCGCTTGTATGCCCTCTTCTAGCCAGCTCGATATACCTGTGGAGTTCGTAACAGAAACAGTAGACTCTCCATATTTTGTGCTTGAGCCTACACCACAGGAAAGGGCAGTGGATTTACTTGCTCGC
>Ga0114946_10003833_pt1 | contig 10024 bp, 7 predicted proteins | sample WalLakDeSediment_FD_88676 | JGI IMG/M metagenome (GOLD analysis project Ga0114946, IMG submission 88676) | Lake sediment microbial communities from Walker lake, Nevada to study Microbial Dark Matter (Phase II) - Walker Lake 11/02/13 Deep Sediment | ecosystem: Environmental > Aquatic > Freshwater...
GGTCAATCTGTTGGACGATTATGACGAAGGGGAAATCACCCTGACTTCGGCGCCGGACGAAGGCAACAGGCTATGGATTGAAGCCGCAATAGCGCCTCAAATCACCATATCGGTCGCAAGCCCAGATTATATTGAAGCCGAAAAGGTCCCAGCTATCATCATCCAAGGGCTGGATCTTCTTCGTCATCAGGCGCCGTATAAGGAAGCCGTGGTGAACAAAGGCCAAGGCACGGCAATCGTGTTCGAGGCGCCGGATAGGGTCAATATGAATTTCGAGCTTCATGTTTTGGCGCCCGGGGCGGTGCTATTGAAGCGGATGTGCGAAAGTGTATTGGATTTCTTCCGGATCCATCGGCTGTTGCGCGCCACGGGGACGGATGAGTTGTTTCAGCTATACATCGGAGAAGAATACAGCATCACATCAACACCAGGCGCCTCAAGCATTCATGGCGCAAGATTCCGGGGTGAATTTCGTGAATTGTTGTTTTTCGATAGACACGCGAAAACTACGGCGATTGACGCAGTTTATCCTATACTAAGGGTCAGGATGACGGGTAACGCCAACGCTGTAACGCCGGAGCCTGTGATCTAGTCAACAAGGCGGTCAAGGAGGAAACGAACATGGCAAGACGTTTCGGCCCAAATCTCGGCGCCGGTACGGTGGTTATTGAGCAAGACGCCGAACGTCTGCTCAATGCCGCGCCGTTGGGTGTCGTGGGTTACGTGGGCATTCTGGAAAAAGGGTCCACCGATAAGCTCATCAGTTGTTCGACCAAAAGTCAACTGATACAGCTAACGGGTGGTCGCATCGGCGCTTCGATGTGTCCTGAGGCCGCTCAAGATTTCTTCGATCATAGCGGCGGAACGGGCGAAGTTCATCTGATTCGGATTACGGACGGCACAGAGCGGAAATCGAGCTTGAAGCTGTACAGCCGTCAAGAGCCGCGTCAGCACGTGATCACGGTTCAAGCGGAGAACGGCGGCGCCTGGGCGGGCAGTGAAAAAGCGCTGCTTGGTAAGGAATTTGGCCCCACCGACATTCCGTCTGAGACCACTTTCGATACAGGCGCGACGATGTTGCTGAATGAGTGGGCAGGCGCCACTTTGAAGCTGGCCGAAATCACGGACAAGAGCTATGAAGTGGTCAGCAACACTACGGCGGGCGTGGTGACGCTGAAAGCGGACGCTACGCTAGAAACCGATTACGGCGCCGGGACGGAAGAAGGTTGGGCGCTCATCCGCAGCCACAATCCGGAGAAGACGCTTGCCATCGCAATCGGAGATGGCGAGATGGATCCGGCCGGGGAATTTTCCTTGGACATCCACGAAGGCGGGCTGTTGGTCAAGAGATACTCAGATCTCAGCATGGATCCGGCAGCGGCGCGGTATTTCCTGAACATTATCAACGACGACATGAGCAACCGGCTCATTCGGGTAACGGACGAAAACGCAGGCGGATCAACGGGACCGGAGAAGCGCCCGGCGAACCTGTACCTGAACACCGCAGCCGTAACGGCCACGACGATTACGGCCGATGTCATGCAGCTTCGGCCCACTGTCGGCGATTGGAACCCAACGGTGGCGCAGGGAACGGTGCCGAGCACGTGCCGATTTGCGGAAACGCTTCGCATCAAGGTGCTTTCCGGAGACACTACTTACGACCTGTACAGCATGAAGCTGCTCAATCCTACGGGCGGCGCCGTCGGCACGAAACTGAACACGGCCGCGTTGACGTTGGGAACGGCGGTGGATCCGGCGGCCAATTTCGATGCGGATCTGTCGGAATTCATCCCGCCTTTCACGGTGACCCAAGGCACAACGGTCGCTGCTGAAAACGATGAAGCCGTGATCGAATTCACGCCGATGCCGATCAATTCCTTGAGAGGCTTCGTGATCACTCCGGACAAGGACGGGAAGCCGCAGGAGCGCTATCGCATCGCATCCAATACGCTGACCACAATCACGATCGGTTCCGGGGATCTGTCGGTCAACGGAGACGTTGGCAAGAATTTCATGATTGAAGCGGCTCAGTGGCTCGGCGAAGGATACGATGGCGTGGACGGCGTAGGAGACGCCCATTACACGGATGCTCTGGATCCGGACGGGACGCTGTTCAACGCGCTGAAGGGCCGGAACAAGGGGCTGGTCAAGCTGGCGGTCCCGGGAATCACTTCTACAACCGTTCAGCAGGCCTTGGTGAATCTGGCCGAAGTCAAAAATTGGCAGGCCAGATGCGAAATCCCGTCCACGCTGGACTCGGCTTCGGACGCGGTGGACTACGTGCTCGGCACTCTGGGCCGGAACAACTACGCTGTGGTGGCTTTCCCTTCATACGGGACGGTGTCGGACAAGGACAAGCCTGGTCAAACGAAGCTGTTGACCTTGAGCGGTGCGATCATGGGGCGGGAAGCCGCCATCGCAAACAACTATGAGGGCTATCACAAGGCCGCGGCCGGGGTGGACGCTACTCTGTTCCGGGTGCTTGCCCTTCCGGCGGAGCGTCTGGATGAAGAGCAGCTCAACCCCACGGGCATTCAGGTCATCAAGTTCATGTCGGGGAATGCGGTGATTTGGGGCGATCGCACTCTGAGCACCGATCCCGCTTGGCGGTGGAAGCACCAGAGGGAGCTGATGTCTCACTATGAGAATCGGCTACTGGAGGGCTTTGATTACATCATCTTCGCCATCAACGATCGGCGCGCTCAGAAGCAGCTGCTGACTACGCTCAAGGCGTTCTTCATCCCTGAGTGGAGGAAGGGGGCTATCCGAGGCAATACATTCGAGCAGGCGGCATCGATCAAGGTGGATGACGAGATCAACACCGATCTGACCCGGGCGGAGGGGGAGCTGTACGCAGAGATCGGTCTGCGTCTGGCCGACACCATCGAGCGCTTCATCATTCGGGTGGGCAAGCAAGGCCTGTTCGAGTCCACTAGCTGATCAATGAGGAGGGATGAACGATGAGCAAGAAGCTGGTCAAGGATCTGGGCGAAGGAGGTAAGGGCCTCACTTTGTTCGGTTCCAACGGCACTTCAGGCCTGTACGACGTGCTACACGGCGTCATCACGACTGTGAATGCGCTGGCTGTAGCCTATTCGGACCTGGCCACAAAGTACAACGCGGCTAGGGCGCTTTACAACGCGCACACTCACGGTTGTAACGGCGCCGAAGTGGGCGATTACAATTGTAGCGCGCCCGTAACAACTGCGCAATCCGCAGGCGCGGCGCCCGGGGAAGCGGTATCAGTTTTCGCAGCGGCCACAGCGGCTTCGGTCACGACAAGCGTAACGATTGAATGACAACCAGGAACAAAGCGGAGATTCTCCCCTGTTGAATGCCTCCCAATCTTCGCTTTGTTCCGCCCCTTTATCGAGTCGAAGAGGAAGAAGGAGGAAAAGGCAATGCCTCTCAAGGGAACGTTGAACGCAGATCACATTCAGTTGAACAAGTACCAGCTGTTGGTGGCGGGCCTTCCTCCACTAACGCCGTTGAGCGTCGGCGAGTTGTCGGAAACGCTACAGACGGTCGAGCTACCGGATCGCACACGAGCAACCACCGGGAATACGGCGCCGCTCACCTTTGACGTGGAATTCCCGGCCCATCACCACGTGGAGTGCAACGCTATCGAATTGTGGTATCAGGAATCGCAAGATCCCGTGAGCCCCACATACAAGAAAGCGGCGACCTTGGTCATGCAGTCCGCGGGCGAAACGAATGAGCGCTCCTACACGCTGCTGGGCATGTTCCCCACTCAGCGCGCAACTCCGTCGCTGGAAATGGAGAATGACGGCGAAATGGCGTCCATCACTTGGACGTTCTCCTTGGATCAGGTGCTCCCAAGCTAATCCACATACACTTCTCACAAGCCGGAAGGCAATTGGAGGAGACATGGAAAATCCGAATCCCCCGAACAGAAGCGAAACCTGGCCGCTAATCAAGACCACCATTGGCGAATATGGTCAGCAACTGCCCATAGGCTTTCGAGAAAGCGGCAGTTACAATCGCCATTTTGCCTTGCGCGCGTTCCGATTCGCGGAGGAAGAAGTCATCGGCGAAATCAGAGCCAAGGCCAAGGGCATCACGCTAGGGCGACTGGTTGCGGAGATTCTGGGGGTGTTGATCAAGGAAGTGGGCCCATACGATTTCGGCAGCATGAAAACGTTGGACAAGGTCAGCATTCTCAATGGCATGCACTACGGCGACGTGATGTACATGTACCTATGGGCGCGCCTGGAAGCGATCGGGCCGGAAGTGCCCTTTGTGTTGGACTGCCCGTTGTGTCGCACAAGGAACCGGGGCGTTGGGGATATGAATGATCTGGACGTGACCGTGCTGGACGAAGAGGCGGGCGAAGAAGAGCTGCGCGTGATTGGGCACGAATTGAAGCACGGTATGACCATTCGAGGGGAAGCGCGTCACAGAATTTCCATCGGGCCGATGCGCTGGGCGGCGCTGGATACAAGGCGGCTATCCGGCTCATCGGTACTCAACGATGCGGTCCGTGAGATCACGGTGATTCGATCTTCCATTGATGGAGCGGAAGGGGTCGAAGGATCGTTGGTTCTCTCAGACACCGAAATTCGCACCATATCCAAGTACGATAAGGAGCAGCTTCACGCCGTGATCAACGACAAAATGGCGGGGCCGATCCTGATCATCGAGCACGTTTGCGAAGGGTGCGGGGAAACGCTGTACCAAGTCATGGATTGGACCTATGACAGTTTTTTCAGATCTTCCCGGTTCGCGGCCGGGAAGAATTGAACAAGGAGGCTTTCGCGCTTGTGTATCACGGTCATTTCACCTATGAGGATGTTCGGACTATGGATCCGTGGTGTCGCAAGAATCTGCTGACTCAGCTTCAAAGGCAACTGAAGAGAGAAGCGGAAAGCATGAAGAGGACGGCCAGAATCAAGAAACCGTAGGAGGAGCGCGATGGACGATCAGTTGAGCACTGCTGCGACCGATGGGGCCGGGATCAAGCCGCCTAACAAATTCGTTATCACCATGCAAGACGGCGCGATTATGCCTTGGGATTGCGTTTCGGCGCGAGTCGAAATGAGCGAAGCCGTGATCACGGGCATATACATTCGTCCAAGCGAAGGGGAGCCGGAAGTATCCATTCGCATCCCGTCGCAGTATACTATGCGAGCATTGGAGTTCAAGCCCAACGCTGAGTAACTGCGCTTTGAGAAACGGAGCCTGTTATGTTTCCAAGATTGGGAATCGGCGCGGTCTTGGATTTTCAAGCCGGCACTGCCGTTGCCCAAATGGCGAACGCCAGACGCGGATTCGACCAGCTTCAGCGCGCTGGAAAGAATTTGCGCCTTGGGATGTCCAAGCTGCAATCAGGCCTTCCGTTGCTTACCATGGCCGTCGCCGGTCTGGCGATTCCTCTTGCTCTGGGCGCCAAAAGCGCCATGGATTACGAGTCTGCTATGTCTACCGTCCATGCCATCACCTTGGCTTCGGCGGAGGATATGGCAATTTTGGATCGGCAAGCCTTAGATTTATCCCAAACGACAGTCTTTACAGCTACGCAAGTGGCGAATGCCATGGAAACGCTAGGGCGCGCCGGATTCACCGTACAAGATCAGATTGCCGCTACCGGCGCCGCGCTATCCGTCGCCGCCATCGAAGGTCTGTCGATGCAAGAATCGGCGGACATTATTGCGGGCGCCGTTCGCGGTATGGGCCTGGATGTGCGCACCGAAACAACCCGAGTGGCCGATGTTTTGGCGCTTACCGCGGCCAGATCAAATACCAACATGGCTGCTTTGGGCGAATCCTTCCGCTACGCTGCGGCGCAAGCCAGATCGTCCGGGATTGAACTAGAACAACTATCTGCTACAATCGGCATACTAGCCAATTACAACTTGCGCGCTTCCATGTCTGGTACGGGCTTGACCACTATGATGATCAAGCTTGGTAAGCCATCAAAGAATGCGCGCGGCTATCTCAAGAATATGGGCGTCGCAGTACGGGATCTGAGTGTGGCAACTTACGGATTATTCCCGGTGATCGAAAGGCTACACGAAGGCTTTCAAAAGTTGACCCCCAGGCAGAAAGAGAAAGCGCTGCCTGAGATTTTCGGCATTCGTGGCATGAAAGCCGCGGACGCGCTATTCGCCGCATTGGATCAGAATTCAGGAGCGCTGAGAGAGTTCGATGCCATGCTGCGCAAGGCCGGAGGATCCGCGGAGTTGATGGCGCGGATTCGATTGAATAATTTGGGCGGTGCTATAACAATCCTGCGTTCAATCATGGAAGCGTTTGCGGCGACCGTGTACAAATCCTTCCAAGTGCCTCTGAAAGTAGGAGTACAATACGTCAATCAATTCGCCACATCCATTGTAACTGCTTTCCGGGCCGTCCAGGAACACCCGAAGGATTTGGCCAAAGCGCTTCAACAGACCACGACCAATCTTGCTAAGATGGCCGATCTGTCGAAGAAAGCGGGCGAAAACATCAGCGGATATTTGAGACCTGAAGTTGCCTTGGCCGCCGCCCGGGGAGTTCGGGACGCTATTGTTACCATCAAGGATACGGCCATCAGCGCAATCCAGTTGGTTCAAAGGGGGCTGGAAAGGTTGGGCGTCAATCGTTGGTCTGATGATTTTATTCAACGAGCGGTCAAGATAGCTGCGCTTTTCGTCGCGATTGCGGGCGCCGCGATGCCTGTTTTGGGGACGGTCCTGATGCTGAGTTTTGCGTGGAAGGGGCTGTCCATGGTTCTGGGGGGCTTCGCTCAGATGGCATTCGGAGTCATCCAAGGCGGCGCCGGACTAGTCACCATGTTGGGTTCGATGGCCACGGGTTTGGCTGCGGCATTCGCGCCAATCCTCAAGACAATTCCTGTCATGGGGATTTTCGGCGCCAAGTTCGGAGCGCTGCTTGCGTTGCCTTTCCTCAAGGTGTTAGCGCCATTGATCATAGGGGCCGGGATTATCGCAGGCGCCTTTGCGCTGTTACGCAAACAGGGCGAGTCCTTCATGGATACGCTGAAGAGGATCGGCGGAGGAGTTTTCAGCTTCTTCATCAATTTCATTCGTAGCATTCCTTCATACATCGCAGCGGCACGAGGCTTTTTCATGAGCTTTCGAGATAGCGCCCGGGCGATTGGCGGGGAAATCAAGAAGGCGTTGGTTGCCGTTGGCCAAGCGTTGATGCCTGTTTTCCAAGGGCTCAAGGAAGTTGTTCGGGCCGCCTTTGGGGCCATCGGGGGCGTTATCCAAGCCTTGGTGGTGCAATGGCGGGCAATTTTCGCTGCGTTGGCGCCAACGGTGATTGCCATATTCCAAGTTGTCGTGGCTGCGTTGATACCGGTCGTCCGGGTTATCGCCGCATTGTATCCGTGGATCATCAAAGGCGTAGGGGCGTTACTACAAGTTGCCGCAGTCGTTGTTCGGATAGCCGCCGTGATAGCAATCATCGCCGTACACCTGGCCGGAGCGTTTTTGGTAGGCATCGCGCATGCGATGAAAGCGCTTGTCAATTTTATCGGCGGAGTCGTGGGGGCCATTCGCGGAATACTGCCTCACATCGCGTCAATCGGGCGCGCAATCGGTAGGGCTATTTCCGGAATGTTGACTTGGGCAATTCGGGCGTATTTCGGGATGTGGCGAAGCATTTTGGGCTTTTTCGGAGTTGACATGGACGCCATCGTGGACAAGGTGAAAAGCAAGCTAGGGGAAGCGCTTGATTGGATCCGAGAAGCGTGGAACAAAATCAAGAATGTGATCACGAGTATCGGCGACGCCATATGGGACAAAATGCTTGGGCCGATTCGCCGGGTGGCCGGATGGATGGCAACGGCGTTGTCATCTATGCGAGGCTTGGGCGCAGCGATGGGCATCGACAATCTGGCCCAAACGGTAGAAGGGCTGCGAGCTTTCAGTGAAGATCGGGAGCCTGTACACATTGAAGGGGAGCCCAAGAGCGCGCCTACAACCGATCAAATCAACCAACAGGGGGCGGAGAACGTTGGTCAAGCCGCGGCGCCGATGCAAGTTGAAGTTACGGTTCAAAGCAATCCTCAATTCGATATCAACGCTGTACTAGAGTTGGACGGAGCGGACGTTGCGAGGGCTTACGGCCACCACGAATTGGAATTGAAGGACAGGGCTGGAATAGGAGTCACGCCTTGGCAAAGACAGGCCATAGTCGTCCACGGAGCTGATCCGGCAAGGGGATAGTATGCCTTTGGGTTTCTCATTCAAGCTACGTTCCGCCCCAACCCCAAGGTTGGAGCCTTTGGATCCGGGCTACAACACCATTGAGTTCCAATATGTTCCGGAGCAATTGACGCGCAACATCAGCAGCAATTGGGGCGAAACAAAAGCATACGGCCGTTTTACTCCAATCCAACAGTTCGCATCGGGTGAATTGGAGACTATTGAATTCACCGCCCGATTATTCGCAGAGACGATATTGGACAACATCGCGCCGCGATTGGACGCATTGATCGGCGCCGTCAAGCCTTCGCCCAAGCTAGGCAGACCGCCCATATGGCAATTCGTGTGGGGCGGTTTCTTGGATGAAATCGTGATTGTCGAATCCATCGGCGGGATCAATTACGATGACACCAGATCGGAAATCGGAGGCGGACTGCCTGGGCCCATTTCGCGGCGCCTTCCGGGATACGGCGCCCGGGGACTGCGTTCGGTAACGCTGCGAGTCGTGCTCAGGAAGTTTGACAATTACACGCCAGCGATCATCACCACGCCAAGCCAGGCCAAGCGGGATACTTACTTCCACACGATCAAATCAGGGGAAACGTGGGAGACGTTGGCGCACAAGTTCTATGGCGACGCTGTCAAGGGGGAGCTTCTTCGCCGTCTCAATCCTTCGATGCCTTTCTTGGAAGTGGGAAGCATCGTGGTGTTGGTAAGGCCGCAGCGGTTCCGGGGAGCTGTGGTGTTGCCGAATTCTATTCCGTTGCGCCGCACGCCCGCAGGCATAGCCAATAGACACCGGATGTTCCAAGCAAGAGGCAAGGCCAAGAAAACGTATTTGTTGGAGAAGTCGTGATTACCGCATTCGACATACGTTCCAAGCTCAACAACGCAGCCACGCTGGCCCCGGCCTTCGCTTTGTACGTGGAAGACGTTGAACTGCGTCGGGATCTGACTCAATGGATCACGAGAATAGAATTTGAGCACGCCGTAGGCATGGCGGACATGATGAAGATTCGGGCCACCAATCCGTATTTGGATGCCGCGCCATCAAGCGCGAGTCCGGATCTGACCAGCCACAAGGCTTTCGCGCCTGGCAACGAAGCCGATCTGTTTCTAGGTTATGATGGAAATCCTGATAACTTCATAGGACGAGCCATTTTCGCTCGACATCTGCCAAATTTCCGGGCCGCGGGGCAACCGGAGCTTACAGTCACGGGCTACGCCAAAAGTCACCTGATGATGGGGCTAAGTGGCGAGCTTATTGGGACTAACACCACGCGTCCCAAGCCGGAAGAGGAGCCGGAGGAAGATCTGGACGAAGAGGATCAGAAAGGGAAAGTTTGGCAAGGCTGGTCGCATTGGATGATCGTTCAGGAGTTGGCGGAGAAGTGGAAGATGAGATTGGATGGTCAAACGGGGAGTTTCGGCAGTCGATTGGAAAACAATCCGGAACAGGGACTCATCCAGCCCAAGGACATGTCTGATTACGAGTTCCTGAAGGGATTGGCCGATCTGAACGATTATGAATTTTGGGTAGATTACGACTATTCACACAAGCAATGGACCATGCATTGGCGTCAAGCGAATGATCAGCAAACTCACATATGCCACTTTCATTACGGGGCGCCGGAAGCGGATTTGATCCAATTCCAAGCTGAGTACGGCTTGAGCGGCACAATCAATGAGTTGGTAGCGCTTGGTTGGGATGACGAGACCCAAACCTGGCTCAATGTATTGCGGGTGGAAGGGGTGGACGGAGAAGATCCGCGATTTCGGACGGGCGCCGGATTGCGCAACAATGCGCGAAGAGACGCGCAACACAATCAAGGATTCGACGATGAAGATGAAGA
>Ga0114946_10003834_pt1 | contig 10024 bp, 1 predicted proteins | sample WalLakDeSediment_FD_88676 | JGI IMG/M metagenome (GOLD analysis project Ga0114946, IMG submission 88676) | Lake sediment microbial communities from Walker lake, Nevada to study Microbial Dark Matter (Phase II) - Walker Lake 11/02/13 Deep Sediment | ecosystem: Environmental > Aquatic > Freshwater...
AACCCATGGCACTGGGATAAGTTTTATCTGCAAATGGAAGATATTGATGCCACAGAACCTGACTATTGGTTTGGAGGAACAGGCTGGATACCTCTGGGCACAGAGGAAAACCCTTTTACAGGGAATTATAATGGAAATGGTAAGGTGATATCGGGCCTGATGATAAATCGGGATACACCCCAATACCAGGGGTTTATTGGCTGGAATAATGGGGTTGTAAAGAATCTGGGTATTGTTAATGCACATATTACGGATAATGGAAGCCGTGCAGGAATTCTTGTGGGGCTGAATAATACGGGTTCTGTTGACAACTGTTTTTCTACAGGTTTGATTGAAACATCAAATCAACAAGGACGAATTGGCGGGCTGGTTGGATGGAATAACGGCATTATAAATAGCTCATGGTCATCCGCAGCTGTCAACGGCAGCAATGGGATCATAATAGGAGGACTTGCAGGTGCCAATAATGGAGGTACTGTTATTAACTGCTATGCCACCGGCAATATCAATGGTGGATCCTCTACCGGAGGCCTGCTTGGCACAACGCAAAATTCAGGTCTGGTTGAAAGTAGTTTTGCTTCAGGAAATATAATTTCGAATAATACCGGAGGTGGTTTAATAGGTTACAGCTACGCAAGCACCATCTTAAATTGCTATGCTTCAGGCCGAGTAGATATAAATCCTTATGGTTATAATGGAGGCGGACTGGTAGGTGCTATTAATACCGGGAGCATTATCAACTCCTACGGATTGGGTACCGTTAATTCTTTTTTTATTAATGAGCATATGATGGGGGGGCTTATAGGAAGTGCAACGGATGCAGAGATTTCATCATCCTACTGGAATGTAGAAACGTCAGGTCACTTAACCTCAAAAGGTGGTACCCCGGCGGTTACCCAGCAAATGGTTACCCAAAGCTTTTATGAGGGCTGGGATTTTGAAAACACCTGGCAAATTATAGAAAATGAGACCTATCCTTACTTCATTTACCAGGATGAACCTTTTGATTTCAATTATCCGCCATTGGTGCTTGCTCCCGGTAATTTTGGGGCTACACCAGGTGATAGTCAGATTCTGCTTGAATGGCAGGCACCTTCCATGGGCGCACACGTGGGCTTTAAGCTTTTTAGGGATGACATTCTGATCCAGGTCCTTAATGCAGCCAGTGTGCAATATCTGGATGCAGCCGTGGAAAATTTCAAATACTACACTTATCATATTTTAGCTATTTATGGTAACAATGAGGAGTCTCTGAAATTGAAGCTTAAAGTCTTTGCCACCCCCGGAATTGCTGTGGGGGATGGTTCTGAAGAAAATCCTTACCGGATTTCAGATTGGATGGAATTGTTTACGGTACGACAAGAGCCGGCATCCCATTACCTTCAGGTTGGAGATATCGATTTATCAACTTCTCTATTCAATGAAGATGAAGGATGGCTTCCCATTGGAGATTACATTATTCCTTTTACAGGAAAATATGACGGTGGTGGCTTTACTATAAGCAATCTTTACATCAACAAACTTAATACAGGTTCATCAAAGGGTTTGTTTGGACTAGTTAGAAATGCCGAAATAACCCAACTTCATTTGGTTGATGTTTATATTGTTTCTGATGCCAGTTCGCATTCCAGTTGCGGTGGTTTGGCCGGGGATGCATTTAATTCCATAATATCTGATTGTTCAGTAACAGGAAATATTTGTACAAAGTGGAATTTTACTGGTGGCTTGGTAGGTTATGCCCAGGATTCAGATATTTCCGGCTGTTATTCAAATGTTTCCGTTGGTTGCTATCCCGCGTGTGCTGGCGGACTTATAGGCCGGCAAGTTGGCGGTTTAACTGAAAACAGTTATGCAACAGGTACCATTGCAGCAAATCAATTTTCGGGTGGCTTAATAGGTTGGATCGTTGCAGAAGGAACGATTTTAAACAGCTATTCAAAAGGTGCTGTGGAAGGTAACGGTGCAAAGGGAGGTTTAGTGTGTACAGGAGATGGATCGCAAATAGTTGAGAACAGCTACTGGGATACAGAAACTTCAGGAACACAAACAAGTGCTGGAGGTGCAGGCATGAATACTCTGGATATGTTGTTGCAGGAGAATTTTGCAAACTGGGATTTTGAACTTACCTGGAGTATTGAAGAAGGGAAAACATATCCTTACCTTGCCTGGCAGCAAACCCCGGGTGAGCACAATGTGTCAGCAGGATGGTACCTGCTTTCAGCAAAGGTTTATCCGCATGGTGCGGGCACAGTTACGGGCGCAGGGGTATATTCTGAAAATGAAGAAGTAATGGTTTCTTCCAGCGCTTTTGATGGTTTTAAATTTGATCACTGGCTCGATCATGATGGAAATCAGGTGACAGAAGAAAGCTATTTTTATTATATAATGCCTGACTACCATGTGCAATTTACAGCCGTTTTCTCAATTGCAACCCAAACCGTTGAATGGTCCGTAGAAACCCCGCAAATTTTTCCAAATCCTTTTTCAGATATCATTAAAATCAAAAATGCTGTATCTGCTAACAGGGTTTTGATTACCAATGTTCTTGGTCAGGTTTTGATTGAAAAAGTTCTGACCGGCTCAGAAACAGAAACCATTTTCACTGCAGATCTGCCTGCCGGTATTTACCTGATTACTTTGATTGATAAAAATCAAATAAGAAAGGTTATGAAGATGGTGAAGCAATAAACAGCATTTGTTAAGTTCAGTCTATATCATTACCAGGGCAAACACCTGGGGCAGGTGCTTATCTCGGGTTCCCAGTGCGAAGTTTGGTTGAGTCAGGTCGCTACCTGTTCCAATAGATTCGAACCACCTCTCGACTGCGTCTCGCCTTAGGCGAGACTCCATTATCGTTCCGCTCAAGCTCCGCTCGAGGACCGGTGCTCCTGGGGTTTGTTGTTTAGCGACAGTAGACGGAACATGAATCAGGAATAACAAAGTGCCAAGTTTTTTATTTAAAATGTTAAATTTTATGCAATACTATGTACAGCATAATTAATCTTTTTTTATATTTACACTCATAAATCCACAAATTCTTAATGGGAAAAAAAGTAGCCAATGGTGCTTACTAAAGCGTAATTAGTTATAAGGTGGATGATTTAATCGCGACTATCCTTGGTTTTGGCTGCTGTTTCTGTAAAAAGCCAGGGAAATAGATTTTTAGGTCCGCCTTTGAGAAATAAGGGAGATTATTCTGCCCGGAAGAAAAATGACAGGAAAAGCAATACCAAATTAACCCTCCTCAATGTATTGCTACCGATTTTGATTATTCTTAACTAAACCACATTATCAATCAAAACAGAAAAAGGGCATCCCTTTAAAGATGTTGCCCAATAGAATCAAAATCAACTTAAAACAAAAGGAGGTTAACGATGAAAAATTTTTTTCTTGCAATTTTTGCAATGGTTATTTGCTCAACTGTGCTTGTTGCGCAATTGCCACAGGCATTTAAATACCAGGCAGTAGTCAGGGATTACAGAGGGTACATAATAGCTGATCAAGACATTAATCTAAGGATCAGTATTTTGAAGGGAGAAGACTCGGATAAGATCGTTTATTCAGAAACCCATCCTGTCCTAACGAACTCACTTGGTTTAGTCAATATCGAAGTCGGACGAGGGCTGAGCCAATCCGGAAACTTTTCAGATATCGACTGGGCTGGAGCAAGCTATTTTATAAAAATTGAAATGGATGAGTACGGAGGACAAAATTACCGGACTATTGGAGTAGCCCAGTTATTATCTGTACCTTATGCATTACACTCGGGCACTGCTTCAACCCTGATAACATCTGACAGCCAAAACAGAGGAATTCCAGCACAGGCCTGGTCCTTATTTGGTAACTCCAACTCAAGCCCGCCAATTGATAAATTGGGAACTACTGACATTGCTGATTTAATGATGGTAACAAACGATATTGAAAGACTCAGAATTAAGAGCGATGGTGACGTGGAGATTGCCAGGAGTCTGAATATAGGAGAGGACCTAACTGTTGAGAATAATGTTTCTCTAAATACTATAGGTGGAGAAACCCATAATTACGGGCCTTTCACTGTTGCGAACCTAAGCCCTGCACTGCTTTCGGGTACACTCACGGTTGACCTGGCTACCGATCTGAATAGTTCATTGAATGTTGATGGCGTTACCAATCTGAACAGCTCATTTACCGTTAACAATAACAGCCCTTCAGTCTTAAGCGGATCATTGCTGGTAAATGGGGGTGCCATTTTCAACCAAAATGTTACGCTTACTGATACTATCCCTTCTGAAAATGCATTTTCTGGTACATTAGTGGTTGCCGGAGGTGCTGGTATTGGTAAAGACCTCAATGTTGGCGGTAGTGCGTCCTTTGGGGGCCCTCTGGCGTTAACGGATACAACTGAATCGGTGGACATATACACCGGTGCACTTAGACTTGCAGGTGGGGCTGGCATCCAGAAACGATTGAATGTGGGTGGCGCAACAACTCTTAATAACATTCTCAATGTCAACGGTCAGGTTACGGTTAATGCCAATCCTGGCACTGGCAGTCAGTCTTCCTATATTGATTATCCTCTTTTAGTTGAAGGTGGCCAGCAGGGAATCGCAATAAAAGTCAATGGCTCAAGAAATTCTTCAAATAATTATATTTCTTTTTGGGATTCAGAAACCAATAAAATGTGGGGAAGAATTGAAGGCCAGACATTAGGTAATTTATGGACTGATCCCGAATATCTTATGGACGTTTCATTTAAAACCCTTGACATAGCTCTTTACATTACTGAGTGGGTAATTAGCGGGTTTGAAACAGGACAGGGGGTTATAAAGCTAACAGCAGCTGCTACATCCAGTACAGCTTGTGCGGGGGTTGGTGCCTGTATTACTGCTCCGGTTCCATCACTGATTGTAGAATCCAGCACTCACCTTATTTTGAAAATTGCGAATGCTGCCGTAAAATTAGCAAACGTAGCGCTTAAAGTTGCTGATGAAGCAAAATTAGTAGCTTTTAAAAATGCAAACATAGGTGTTACCTACCAATCAGGTGCAGGTGACTACGCAGAATGGCTTCCAAAGGAAGATCCTGGTGCACGGTTTGTTGCCGGAGAAGTTGTTGGACTGAAAAATGGTTTTGTTAGCAGGAATCTTGCCACTGCAGACAGAATCATGGTAGTATCAACAAACCCCATTGTTTTGGGCAATATGCCCCCGGAAGGCCAGGAAGACAGATTTGTGAAAATCGCTTTTATGGGCCAGGTGCCCGTGAGAGTTTTGGGTAATGTTCAGCCGGGAGATTATATCCTGCCGAGCGAATTTGGCAATGGTTTCGGAAAGGCTGTACATCCTGACAAAATGGAACTTAAGGACTATAAAAAAATTGTTGGTGTGGCCTGGTCAGATATGCATGTAATTGCACCGGGTGTTAGCATGGTCAATGTTGCTGTTGGAATTAATTCAAATGACTTAACCGCTGTAATCATCAAACAGGATGAAAAATTCAATGCTTTGATTACAGAATATGAAGCATTGAAAGCACAGGTTGAAAAGTCAAATGCTGTCTTAGCCGAATTGGTCCCGGGTTATGCTGAGGCTACAGGATTTAAACCCTCTGCCAATCAATCATTTGACAGACATACCGTTAGTCTCCAGGATCATAATTCTTCCAGGTCTGCCGAAGCAAATATCGCTTACACCTCTCCTGAGGATATTATTTATTTCGAGATATCCAGGGAACAGGTTGAGGCCTCCCTTGATATGGCCAGGGAAGTTTATATTCAAACCATGGATACTAAAGGTGGGTTGCCTAATCTCCTTTTTAAAGATGGTGAACTTCCAAAGGATTTGGAAGACATGGTTTACGTGCCAATCGAAGAGCATCCCTTCTGGAGCCGTATTGATAAAGATCCTGTATTCAAGGAAGCAATACTTCAGTATGTTGAAACAAGCCTGGAGAAATCGCTTTATACACAGAGAAAGTATGTCGACAGGTTTGCCGGCTCCGACATGAAGGTGAAAATGGACTAAGCACCATAACACTACAAAGCCATGAAAGTTTTTAAACAAATATATGGATACGGGAAAATGGTGCTGCCCGTAGCAATAGCATTATTGCTCCTGCAAGGAATCCCTCTCAAGGGTAACTACTTGCATACAGCTATATTCAATGACCCACCAGGGATAACTTGCCCCGATGACATTGAAACTGTTAATGAACCGGGGCAATGCTATGCAGTGGTCAATTACACTCCTCCTGAGGATGCTTATCTTGAATCCGGCCTCGCTTCCGGCTCAAATTTTCCGATTGGGGTAACTGTCATTACATTTAAATCGAATGATGGAACGCATACCTGCTCTTTTACTGTGACGGTAACGGATTCAGAGCCGCCTGAAATATTCTTTCCGGGCAACATTATTCAATCAAGTAGCTCGGGCGACTGTCAGGTGGTTTATTTTGAACCTCCCTATGCGGTTGATAATTGCGACTTAGTGTCGTTTATTCAGATATCCGGACTTGAATCCGGCGACATATTTCCTGCAGGAACCACAGTAAACACCTATGAGGCAATTGATGCAGCAGGCAATACAAGCACCGGCAGCTTCTCAATAACAATTACCGGAAACAGTTCAACGGTGCTTAATTATGATGGATCAACCTCTCAATTGATGGCACCCCAGGGAGGTGTTGCTTACCAGCGTAGTTTTTACCTGATTTCTCCGGAAGAGATGGCAGATTCCGATCTCATTGCAGGAACAGAAATTAGTTCTATCGGATTTACCATTGGAGTGGCATCAGAATCAGAAGTAAGCGCATCATTGAAAGTGTACCTGCAAAACACAACAGATGAAGTAAGCAGATTTGATACCACATGGGCTATAGTTACTACTAGCCAGAATCATTACACCATATCTGATCTTGCCGGTGGTGACTATGAGTGGCAGGTAAGGGCAATTTGTTCTGGCAATTCTTCTTATTCAGCCTTGAAGGATTTTTTAACGGTTGATGTAACTGAATGCGGCCAACCTTATAATCCTGAAACAACAGATATTACAGACACTTCAGCAACCTTTACATGGGAAGTTCGGGAATCAAACGTTTTTGTGGAGTTCCTTGCTGAATACAGCATCTATCCGTTTGAAACATGGATAGAAGTTTATACCACCGATACGTTTTATCACGCAACTGACCTGATTCCGGTTGAAAACTATCGTTGGCGGGTAAAAAGTATCTGCAGCGGAGAAGAAGAATCCTTACAATCAGAAAGTTCCTTTACGACTGAAAGTCCTCATCTCTGCAACAACCCAACTGGTTTGGCGGTAGGCGATGTTGGAGACACAATTGCTTCGTTTTCATGGAACACTGCAGATAGTGTACAGCATTACAAATTGGATTACAGGCGTGTTGGAACAACTGATTGGTTTTTCACAATTTCAATGGGGAACAACATCACAATCCCAGGATTAGCCAGTGGCACAACCTATGAATGGAATTTAAGAACCAAATGTGAAGATGGTGAAGGGGCTAAAGTTTTCGGGCCCAACTTCACAACAACGGGTGCTGCAGTATGCTACCCACCTGAGGGTTTAAAAACCACCGGCATTGGTGTGTCAGCAGCAACGCTCACATGGCTTGAAACGCCGGAAGCAATCAGCTATGAAGTACGTTACCGGCTCAAGGAATCAATTACATGGGAAAACGTAATTGAACCAATGACCCTGGTGAGCGAAGGAAGTCTGACGCTACCAGCCCAAATTGGAGGATACGACATTCCTTTTAATCCAGATGAAGCTTTTATATACGATGGAAACGGACTTTATGTGGCATTGGAGTTTTCAAATCCTTCCGGTGTACTTTCCAACTTCAATACGGCCTTGAGCACCAAACAGAATACTTCAATTCAGGGAAACAGCGGATTAGATTCTTTAAGAATTATTATGGGTTTTAAAGGAAGAACCCACAAAGAAAGCACATCATTCCCTGAAACCCTCAGGGCAACTGATGCCCGACCGGAAACAAGATTTGGTTCGCCTATGTTTTCTGATATGGTTGAGGTTGCAGCTTTATATACTCTCGGGAAAGTCGCACTTCCTTATGGAAGCCCTGTCCCTGTATCAGCTTTGGTTCGAAATTTCACAGCCGATCCTTTGACATTGCCTGTTTCGCTCCAGATTATCAGCCAGGAAACAGGGGCCATCAGGCACTCAGAAACAATTGAAACAGAAGTGCCGGCCTATTGCAGTGAATTGGTCATCTTTTCGGACTGGACACCCCATGAAACCGGGGTTGACTCAATAGTTGTTTCCGTTCCGATGCAAAGTGGAGAAAATGTGACTTTTAACAATTCAAAATATGTCAATCAGCTGGTTAACCGGGTTGTTCATTCCTATGATGATGATACCCCGGCACTTTCCGGTGCCGGATTTGGTGATGAAGAAGGCCTGATTCTTAGCCGGTTCAGCATGAACGGATGTGGTACAATCAAATCAGTAAGCGTATACCTGCACTGGTCATCGGAGGGTTATCCAATGCATGCCTTGCTATTGGATGAAAATGGCAATATCTTAGATACTTCTCCAAGCTTTACTCCTGGCAAATATGAGGTAAACAATTACCATACTTTCTTTTTCCAGAATCCTCAACTGATCACTGATAGTGATTATTATGTTGGCATTGCACAGCAGGAAGGCCCCGGAATCTTTGCACACGAGCGCAAGCGCTCGCTTTACTATCCGGTTGGTGTGCAATGGGAAGGAAGTAAAATTAGAGATGGTGCTTTTTTCCGGGCTGATCTGGACGGAAGTAATCTCATCAACTTTTCATATCCGGGAAGGCTTATGATGCAGGTTGAAATTCTTCCCTCAATGCCAATTCCATTTATAAGTGGCAATGAAATCTTGTGTGCAGGAACCACAAATACCCTCCAGGCAGCCAGTAAAACAGTCAGGTATGCTAACAAGGTTATTTCTGCCAGTTCTGAGCAAACACCCTCAAAGTATGGTGCTATCCAGGTGCTTGGAAGCCCGGACGTTTATCCGGACTCTAATGCAAGCCCCAAAGCATGGATGAGTCAAACCCCTGATGGGCAAAGAGAGTTTCTTGAATTACATTTTCCGAATGCTGCCCCGATAAACTTCATTGATATCTACCAAATATTAAACCCGGGTGCCATTGATACCGTTCGGATAAAGGATGATAAGGGCCAATATCAGATCGTTTTTGCTGAGGCAGCCCAGGCAGAACCAAACGTGGCGAGCATAAAGAAGATAAGATTTCCGGCAACAGATTACCCTGTATCAGAAATACGCATAGAGTTGGCCTCAGATTCTGTTACTGGTTTTAATATGATTGATGCTGTCGCAATCGGAAAAATTAATGATCCGGATGATGCCTTTGAAAATTATCTATGGTATCCTGGTATGCAAACCTCAACATCAATTGTGGTTGACACCCAGGGTGAATATTTTCTCACTGTTAAAACGGCGGACAATTGTGTGCTTTCGGATAGCATTTCTGTCAGCACACCAGGGTTAATCATACCGACAATAAGCTTGTCAGGTCCTGCTAATTTCTGTCAAGGAAATTCAGTGGTTCTAACTTCCAGCCAAATGTTTAACAATACCTGGAGTTCAGGTGAAACAACCGAAAGCATTACTGTGAATACCAGTGGCAGTTACAGTGTGACTTATTTTGACGGTTGTCAATCATCAACCTCATCATCAGTTGAAATTACCGTTTATCCATTACCTGATTTAAACCTTACTGGCGGTCCGATTTGCCCGGGAAGCACCACAGTAATGGATGCAGGTGCTGGTTTTCAAAGTTACCTGTGGTCAACCGGTGATACTACACAGACTATTAATGCCAGCACCGCTGGTTATTATTCAGTAACTGTGATTGACAATAATGGCTGTTCAGGTTCAGGCAATGTGCAGGCATTCTTCGTTCCGGATCCTACACCTTCTATTTCGGGAAACCCATATTTCTGTCCGGGTGACTCTACGCTGCTGGATGCAGGAGCAGGCTATGCCAGTTATCTCTGGTCAACAGG
>Ga0114946_10003835_pt1 | contig 10020 bp, 9 predicted proteins | sample WalLakDeSediment_FD_88676 | JGI IMG/M metagenome (GOLD analysis project Ga0114946, IMG submission 88676) | Lake sediment microbial communities from Walker lake, Nevada to study Microbial Dark Matter (Phase II) - Walker Lake 11/02/13 Deep Sediment | ecosystem: Environmental > Aquatic > Freshwater...
AGATACGCCCATGCCGAACACGGCGGACTCGGCCAGCGTCCATTTGAAGCCGAAGTAGCCGATGAGAAGTCCGGCGCCGGCAGTCAGGGCAATCTGAGCCACACCACCCCAGACCCCAACCCGGCCGACCTGGCGTAACTGCGCCACGGAGACTTCTAAACCCAGGGTGAACATCAGGAGTGCCACGCCTACAGTGGCCACTGACTCGACCCAGGTCCCGGTCACTCACCCAGCACAGCGCGTTGGGGCCAATAGCCGCACCGATAACCAGATATCCAAGTATGATTGGCTGTCTCAGTCGGTGGGCGATCATTCCACCGACCAGAGCAGATGCCAGCAAAATGGCTAGACCCGCAACTGCACTTGATTCATCCATCAATCTTGCCTAGCAGAGAAGTTGATCGTATTCTAGCCTAGACCGTATCAAATATGAACAGTCCCCTGCGAGCAACCTGGACCGGGGACTGCGTGAGGTGGTGCATATGAAGGAGGTCGCTCATGGACATACTGGAGGCCATAAGAGACAGGCGCAGCATCAGGAGCTATCACAGGAAAGATGTGCCCGACGAGAAGCTGATGCAGGTGCTGGAAGCCGGACGCTGGGCCCCTTCGGCTCACAATTCGCAATGCCGGAAGTTCATCGTTGTCAGGAATGAGGAGGCGAGAAAGGAACTGGCTCGGATCGCCACCTACGGAAGCTTCCTGGCTGAAGCTCCGGTGGCAATTGCCCTCGTGATTGACCCCTCACTCTCAAACCATCCGGTTGAAGACGGAGCCGCGGCTACACAGAACATGCTTCTGGCGGCTCATCCCTTGGGCCTGGGGAGTTGCTGGATAGGCTCATATGGTTCCGGCTATGAAGACAGCGCCAAGCTCATCCTGGGTATACCTGATGACAAGAGGCTGCTGTCGCTGATCTCCCTGGGGTACGCCGCTGACAGCGGCGGCAGTGCCAGGATTGAGCTGAGCAAGCTCGTATGCTTTGAGTGCTACCAGTAACAAAGAGGAAGCGCCCGGCTGTTGCCAGGCGCTTCCGAGGCTTCAGGCTCGAAGACATAGACACTCCCCCACAAATGAGGGAGGGGGAAGCAACTGCGTCCCCCTACGTCTTTCCAAGATGACATGGCCTCACTGGTAGCCACCCCCTCCCTCTCCGGCTATTTGATTCTCACCTCTATCAGATCCACCTCCCGTCATTGCCCTCCCCAGCCAACAGCGTTGCACTCTTCTCTCTTCTGCTGGTTGGTGGAGATCCTGTGAGCCGCGACCGCGATGGCGCTTCATTCGCACAGTGTGACCTAGCAGCCGTTTCGGCCCACACCATTACTTAGTCGACTGACCCACCGGGAATCCTTCGGCGAGCATCACCAGTCGTCATGGAACCGAAGTCTCAAAGCGCTTCTTGTCCCGCTGGCAGACGATCTGGATGACGCTGCGTGCCGAGAAAGCCGCGGACGGTATACCCCCAGGAGGCGCAACCCATTGCCCCGCCATGTAGAACCGATCCAGTCCAGGCAGGGTCTTCTTCATCCGGAGGGTCAACTTGCCGGGAGTGCTCATCCATCCTTCGAACGACCCCTGCCAATTGCCGGTGTAGCGATGGAAAGTGACCGGCGTGGCCACGTCCCACATTTCCACCTGAGAGGCGAATCCGGGCCAGCGCTTGTCCAGCGCCGTAATCACCTGCTGAGCCGTCTTCTCCTTTGCTGCCCGGTACTGCTCCGGATTCTCCCGCAGTTTCTTCCAGTAGCCATAATCAGACCCGATCATGCATATCGCCACTGTCTTTCCCGCCGGAGCCAGGGAAGGATCATGGTTGTAGATGTGAACGTCGAGCCTGTCGCGCAGCCGGCCTCCAATAGCCACCGGCTCGGCGAGAGGCATGTTGAAGCCGCTCATCGTTGGAGGAACACCATCGAAGGTCCGATTGACTCCCATCGCCACGTAGACCAGAGGCGGGAAGATGGCCAGCTTCTCGTAGTAGCCCCGAATCTTCTTGTCAATGTACTTGCCATCCAGCATCTCAAAGACCGTGGCATAGCCGTCCGCAGCGGAAATCACATAGTCTCCCCGGTGCTCGCTGCCATCTTCCAGCCTGATGCCCACCGCCCGGCGGTTCTCCACAATCACCTTGGCCACCTTCGATTTGTACTGAATCCTGCCGCCGAGATCCAGGTATCGCTTCTCGATCGCCCGTGAGAATTCCAGCGATCCGCCCAGGGGATATCCCGATCTCTGCTGGTGGAATCCAGCCATAAATGCCATCAAGGGGAACATGGAGAATTCCGGCAGCCATATCAACGGAAAGACCTCTTTCAGAAAGGGGTTCTTGAAGCGAGCAGCGAAGTCCTGCATGCTCATACTGTCCCACTTCCGGATAGTACCCAGGAAAGGCAGCATCTTGAAGAGCATCTTCAAGCCATCGAGTGGGCTGTATAGCTCCGGGGCCTTGTCGATGGGCATCTCGAAACGAAGGCATTTGCGCGCGTCTTTGATGAAATCCCTGATGAGGTCGCCGTCCTCTGGCGACAGCTCCAGCATATGCTGTTCCAGACGTTCCAGGTCATTGTAGAAAACGAACTCCTCTCCATGTCTCCCCTCAAGTCGACCGAACGCGTCAAAGTAGACCATTTCCCGCGCCTGTATCGCTCCCAGTTCCTGCCAGACCCTGTAGAAACCGGGGCCAGGCTTCGAATCGGTTACCCAGTGCAGACAGCCATCTATGGTGTACCCCTTGCGCGTCCATGAGGTGCATAGCCCGCCGGGCTTGTCGTGCATCTCGAATATCTCAGTGCGGTAGCCGTTCATCTGGCCATAGCACCCTGCCGCGAGACCGGCAATACCGGCACCGATGATAACGATGGACTTGTCTGCCATGTTCAGTCCCTCCTCCTGATACCAACTCGGAGCCTCCTCGACACCGCCTTTGCACGGTCAGACGCTCGCGGTTGATCCGGCCTCATCCGACACCATTCTACACCACGGCCTGGCCCGGGCATTGTGAGCAAAGAAGCGTGCACCTTGTCTCACAACTCCTTTCAACCCCCTGGATCCCCCAGCCTTGGGGGACAAGGAAGAAGATCTGAGGGACACCCTCAGACTCCCGGCAGCATCCTGCTGCATCTCTTCATTGTGTCACTCCCGCGGAGGCCGGAATCCAGGTGTAGCGGCGGTTTCGCTTTGCGCTACCCGCCGCCATCATCCCAAGACCCGTCGTGAGTGTCAGGTCTCCGACCTGACCTACTGGTTGGGTGGCTTCACCTGGTGTCTGCCCGGCAACGGGGCAGGCTTGCCACATCAAATCGCAATCTGGGGAACACCCCAGACATCTTGACAGACAAGACAGTTGCTGCACCCTCTTGGGATTTCGGATTTGGGGATTAACGAGCATCTCCAGGCTACCGCCGGAACCATTCCGCAACTCTATCGACACACACCCTGTTGATCAGTCGTGAACCTCAAGAACGCCGACAAACGGGGTTGACAGAGTGTCCCTCGGACAACAGCCATGCCCCAATCTGCAGAGTGCCGGTGGAAGGAAGAGCCCGACCAGAACCTGAAGGTCAGAAGACAAGGAGGCTGAGCGGGCCTCGTCAGCCGCACATGGAATGGCACCGTGGGGGCAATTGCAGGCACGAACTGGCGGGTTGAAAGCGCCTGAGTCTTAGGGCGGGCACTTGGCGCAGATGGACCGGAACAAAGTGGTGCTCAGGTAGCGGTCACCGCGGTCAGGGAGAATGACTACGATAGTGCCACGGTCCATCTCTCTGGCGAGGTGCAGTGCCCCCGCCACCGCCGCCCCACTGGACATGCCCAGGAACAGCCCCTCTCGCGTTGCCAGAAGCCTGGTGGTCTCGAAGGCCTCTTCGTCCTCCACGGTCACCTTCTCATCCCAGACCTTCGGTTGGTAGATCTTGGGCACGATGGACTCCTTCATGTTCTTCAATCCCTGTATGGTGTGACCGACGGTGGGTTCCACGCCGACGATCAGACACTTTGGTTTCTTCTCCTTGAGATACCTGCCCGTCCCCATCAGCGTGCCCGTGGTACCCATGCCGGCCAAGAAGATATCGATTTCGCCCTTGGTCTGGGAGAATATCTCCGGACCGGTGCTTTCATAGTGCGCCAAGGAATTGTTCTCGTTGTCGAACTGGTTGGGCATGTAGTACTTGTCCGGGTCTTCCTCAAGGAGGCGGTGGACCCCCCTGATGGCCCCGTCGGTGCCTTCCTTTGCCGGAGTGAGCACAATCTCAGCGGCCAGAGCAGTCAGAACCCGTTGCCTTTCCTGGCTGACGCATTCCGGCATGAACAGTCTCAACCGGTATCCTTTCGCAGCGCCTATGGCTGCCAGGGCGATGCCCATGTTGCCCGAAGTGGCCTCGATGATAATCTTGTCTCTGGTAAGATCGCCGGATTCCTCCGCTTTGGCAAGCATATAGTGGGCCGGGCGATCCTTGACCGAGCCGGAGAGATTGGCCCCTTCCAGCTTCCCCATAATCTTGACCTTGGGGTTCCCGTTCAAGTTTTCCAAAGGTACGAGCGGTGTATTGCCTATGGCACAGGCAATGCCCAGATTCCGTTTCTGGGAGGCTCGGGCAGTCTCGGATTTCGCTGCGGCTCTGGCACGCACTATCATGCACCTCGGTTACAGAAGCAGTTTACGACGCTGGGCTCGCCAAATCAAGCAGGGAGTCATTCCAGTCCGGTCCGGCACAGATAACAAGCGAATTCATCTTGACAGCCTGTGGAGAGTGAGTGTAGCCTCTAGTCTGGTTGTGACCGACTGTGTTGCTCTGAGAGATGCCGGGTTGGCGATATCGGTCAATCCGACAAAAAAGGACAGGCAATCTCAACCATGAACATCGTCGTTTCGGGCTCTCTGGCTTATGACCGGATCATGGTCTTTCCCGGCCACTTCGCCGATCACATATTGCCGGAGAAGATACACGTCTTGAATGTCTGCTTCCAGGTGGACGGCATGAGAGAGGTACTCGGAGGCACGGCGGGCAATATTGCCCACGCACTCCGGTTGATGGGCGAGAAACCTGTCATATCCGCCACTATTGGCCGAGATTACCAGAAGTACTTCCAGTGGCTGGCCAAGAACGGCATGTCTACAGATGGCATCCGCATAATTGAAGACGAGTTCACCGCCGGCGCCTTTATCACCACCGACCGTGCCGACAACCAGATAACCGGCTTCAACCCTGGAGCCATGAAATACTCGTCTTGCCTGGACTTTGACTGGCTCGATCCCTCAGAGACCATGATGATAGTCGCCCCCGGCAACCTGGAGGACATGGTCAAGTACCCCCAGGAGTGCAAAGCCAGAGGGATTCCCTGCATCTTTGACCCAGGGCAGTCGCTGCCCACGTGGAATCCGCAAGACCTCCTGCAGGCCATTGACGGATGCATGATCCTCATCTCCAACGACTACGAACTGGACCTGATCATGAACAAGACGGGGCTGACCAAGAGCCTTCTTCTGGAAAGAACCGGGACCATAATTACCACCCTGGGAGAGCACGGGTCCCGGGTCTGCACCCTCCAGGGAGAGATTGCCATCCCTGCCGTCAAACCCAGAGAGGTGGTCGACCCAACCGGAGCCGGCGATTCTTACAGGGCAGGCCTGATTGCGGGATTGGCTCGGGGTCTGGACATCACGAATTCTGCCCTGATGGGCAGCGTCTGCGCCTCGTTCGCTGTGGAGTGCTACGGCACTCAGGAGTATGCCTTCAGCCGGGATGAGTTCGAAGACAGGTTGAATGGCCGTTCGCGCTGATCTTGGCACAAGCCTGTCTTGGCTAACGCAGACCCGGCAATCGAAACGCCTGCCCGACAGCTGCGCAACTGCCGCTGTTCATCTCCCACATGTTGGGCTACCCACGGATTTCATGCCTTTGGCTCCGACAGATCGATGTGATAGCATAGAAGCCGGCAAAGCGGTCGGCTGCACGTCACGCAACCACAAGACAACGGTGCAGGAACCGAATCCTGTTTGCCTGGTATCCAATATGCATCTCTTCCACTCGGAAAAGTTGACATCAAAGCATCTCGGGGTCTTCCGTCCTTCTCTGACGTGCTATTATCCATCTTCTCACGCACTCGCATGATCCGGTAATGGCGAGATACTACGCATTCATACTCGCGGAACACACTCTCTCACGTTTGCCCAAGAGGGTCGGCTATCTCATTGCCACTTTGGTAGGCTACATCGTCTACCTGCTGTCCCCAAGGTTGAGAGGCTCGATAGCCGGCAATATCAAGCACGTCCTGGGACCAGAAACAGGTGATGCTGCAATACGCCGGGTCGTGCGTGGTGTCTTGAGGAACACTGCCAAGAACTACTTGGACTTGATCAGCATACCGCGCATGAAGCCCAAAGAAATCAAGAGGCAGGTCACTCCGCACGGTGTTCATCATCTGGCGGATGCCTTCGCCAAAGGCAAGGGAGTTGTCATAGTCACGGCGCATTTCGGCAGTTTCGACGTGGCCGTACAGTTGCTGGCGGTGCATTCCGTGCGGACCACCATACTGGTCGAAGCCCTGGAACCAGAGCGGTTGCTGGACCACGTCGTCTCACTAAGGAGAAACAAGGGACTGAATGTCATACCCGCCAAGTCAGGCGCCCTCCAGGCAATGCTGGGATCGCTGCGCAAGGGCGAAGTCGTGTTGCTTGCCTGTGATCGCGATGTCACCGGAGAGGCCCCTAAGACGCTCTTCTTTGGAGAAGAGACGCGCCTCCCCGACATAGCCGTGAGAATCGCTTTGCGCACGGGAGCAGCCATCATCCCTGTGTTCAATCTGCGCCGGGACAACGGCCACTACGATGTGTATGTTGAGCCGCCCATCGAAGTCGTTTCCAACGGGAGTGGCACCGTGGCCGAGCACATGAATCAAGTCATCCGTGTTATGGAGAAGTACATCAAGAGTTGCCCCGAGCAGTGGGCAGTGCTGGAGCCGGTCTGGCCTGAGAGTCCTCATCGGCCGCAGGAATAGGGATGTCATCACCTGAGTCGAGTATGCACGCAAAGTCCGGACGTCCTGACGCGAAATGGGCCATCCTCGCCGCTGTCATGCTGGGCAGCATCATGGGCCCCCTCGACGGCAGCATCGTCAACACTGTCCTCCCCTCGATAACAGAGTACTTTGAAACGGACATATCCATCGCCCAGTGGGTGCCCACCATCTACCTGCTCACCATCAGTTGTCTCATCCTGCTCTATGGACGTCTGGGAGACATGATCGGCTACAGAACCGTCTTCTTATGCGGCCTCGCTGCCTTCACCATGACCTCCGTTCTCTGCGGCGCTTCCCAGAGCATCTGGATGCTAATAGTCTTCAGATCCCTGCAGGGACTGGCAGCGGGCATGATGATGTCGGTGGGCTACGCCATAATCACCGCAGCCTTCCCACCCCAGGAGAGAGGCAAGGCGCTGGGCATCTACGCTATCAGCATCGCGGTGGGCCTGGGGCTCGGTCCGACTCTGGGAGGATTGATTGCCCAACACCTTAGCTGGCGGTATGTCTTCTTCATCAACGTACCCATCGGGATTGCGGCGGTCTTCTGGGGCTGCCGCATTATCCCCCAAAGCGTTCGGAAGCCCGGCCAGCGGCTGGACATCTGGGGAGCAGCCGCGGCATTCCTTTCTCTGACCAGCCTGCTCCTTTACGCCAACAGAGGAGACGACTGGGGCTGGACAGCGCCGGCATCGGTTGCCTTGCTGTCAACGGCTCTCGCGTCAGGAGTCATGTTCATCTGGATCGAGAAAAAAGCGGCCCAGCCGATGCTCAACTTGTCTCTGTTCGCCAACCGCGTCTTTGCCTTTGCTAACCTTAGCGCCCTGCTCAACTTCGTGGCCACCTATGCCGTTGTCTTTCTGACCCCCTTCTACCTCAGAATCGTGCTGCACTACGATGTGCTCAAGATCGGCTTGGTCATGGCCGCTTCCCCGGTGGCAACCCTCGTCGTGGCGCCTTTGAGCGGGGCCATTTCAGATCGCATCGGCACCAGGCCCCTGGCATTCTGCGGCATGTGCCTCTCCGCCGCAGGGCTGATCCTTCTCAGCCGTCTCCAGGCCGACTCGGATGCCCTCGACGTGGCCTGGCGATTGGCGATCGCCGGCGTGGGGGCTGGCTTGTTCGGGAGCCCGAACAACAGCGCGGTCATGGGCAGCGTACCAGTGGTCCACCTTGGCATTGCCTCCGGGATACTGGCCGCCATGCGCAACGTGGGCATGGTGCTGGGAATAGCCGTGTCCGGTGCGGTGCTGTACAACTGCGCCCCGGTGACGCACTCCATGCAGACAGGCGCATTTGGAGAGGCTGAAATACAGGAGTTCCTCTGCGGTTTGCGTTGGGCCTACATCACCGGGGCCTGCATTGCCGGTGCTGCCGCCATCACGTCCCTGGTGGCCGGAGGCAAGAAACCACCTATCCCCACCACCACACGGCCAGACACTGGGCCCCAATCAAAGGACAACGCTTGAAAGTCACAGTGCAACAGTTGGCCGGACACCCGAGTTGATACCGCTAGCCAAGCGGTGGCTCTCTTTCAGGCTAACGTGCTATGATGGTTACGCACATGACGGATAAAGGACACTGAGGAGGACTAGTCTAGTCAGATGACAGAACGCACCTTAGAGATTGGCGAGGCAGCAAGGATACTGGGCATATCGACAGAGGCAGTCAGGAAGCGAATCAAGAGAGGCAGCCTCAAAGCGCAGAAGAATGGAGACGGACAGTGGCTGGTCATCCTGGATGAGTCCAGACTGGCGGCCGGCCACAGGGACAACGGCGGGGACGGCGTCCAGGCCGACGCCTCCGGCGTGGCCACAACTCTGAGCCTGGTCAGGTCGTCCGCGGCCATTGAAGAGGCCCTCAGGGACGAAGTGGATGTCCTTCGTGATGAGATCACGTTCCTCAGGGACGAAGTATCTCGCCTGGAGGCCATCATCATGAGTCTGACTCAGAACATCAAGATGCTGGCCGCGGTGCCTCCAGCGCAGCCACGGATGTCATGGTGGCATCGCCTGAAGAGCAAGTTGATCGGCGGATAGCCGTGCCGCAAGTGGTGAAGTCGGCGACTTCTACTTCTTGTTGGGTTTCTTTGCAGTCCGGCGAGTCTTCTTAGGTTTCGACAACTCCGGCGGAGGTTCGTCTTCCGGGTATACGATGAGGCGCATCCCGTCCGGATGGTCCATGCAGTCTATCACCACGCTGGTCTCCTTCAGGAACCTAGTCAGGTCCGGCGTCGCCCGCAAGAGCACGGTGTCCTCACTCCCCACCCAAGTGTCCCCCTTCTGCTCCGGGCCCAACCACAGAGAGAAACCCTCAGACTCGGTGTCAATCCTCAGCACGTGCTTCTTGTCCTTGGCATTGGCGGCCTGAATGGCCTTCAGCTCTTCCGCCGCACGCTGCGTGATCTTCACCATGTCCTTAGCTTTCTTCGCGCTTCTTGCCATGCTTCAATACTCCTAATCCCGGCCCAGCAACGCCTTGCCGCAAGCCGCCTTCACGTCATCCAACCTGATTTGCCAGAGGCTCGTTTGACCGCCTGACAAGAATTGTAGCACCATAGCTTCCGGCGGGGCCAATTGCGGAAACGCCGGCCAAGCCTGTCCCAGAAGACATACGGGGTACTTGCCGCCGCGAGTCTGAAGATGCCTCTCAATAACCAAACTCCAAATCCGAAATCCACCATAATGCCCCTTTGCCAAAGGGGGACTAAGGGGGATTTGTTCGAGGCGGTAGAGGCACAGCATGTTGGAAGTGCAAAGGGGGTTTGCCCACGCCCGCATGGTGATGGTGCAGCAGAATCCTGCCGGGAGTTTGAGGGTGTCCATCAAATCCTCTCTTTCTTTAATTCCCCCAAGACTGGGGGATCAAGGGGGTTGAAAGACGGTTGTGAGACAGCCTCAGCCATTCACTCCTCGACGAGAAGACAAAACGAGCCAGTGATACAATGTGACTCTATGCAGCGCCAGATCATAGTCGTGGGTGCCGGGGCCGGCGGCCTGC
>Ga0114946_10003836_pt1 | contig 10019 bp, 6 predicted proteins | sample WalLakDeSediment_FD_88676 | JGI IMG/M metagenome (GOLD analysis project Ga0114946, IMG submission 88676) | Lake sediment microbial communities from Walker lake, Nevada to study Microbial Dark Matter (Phase II) - Walker Lake 11/02/13 Deep Sediment | ecosystem: Environmental > Aquatic > Freshwater...
AAGTTAATTGTTATCGACAAAAAGTTGTCGATGTCAGCGCGTAGGCGGCCAAATTGTATGGCCCTCTGGACTAGCTGCCAATAATTGGTCCGCCCCCAACTTCTGTTACGCTTACTGCCTTTTGCGGGGAGGATCAAAGAAAGGCAGCGGCACCACCCGCGCCGGCGCCGGCTGGCGGCGGTATTCGACCGTTACTTCTACTTCCAGTTCCGTATCCGGAGTGGCGTGCAGCGCCTCCACCGAAGCCAGGCCGATGTATTTCTTCAAAATAGGGGAGAAAGTGCTGCTGGTCATCTGGCCCACCTGACGGCCGTAGCGGTAAACCGGCACCGCCAGCCTTGAGGCCCGTCCGGCAACCTGTGGCGGCAGATCAACGCGGGCATAGAGCTCCTCCAGCGCCGTCCAGGCGATCTCCAATCCCACAAAGGCCCAGGCCGGGCCGGCGGCCCATTCGCGCCGCAGGGTGTCCCGGCCGATGAAAGGGCCCTTGTCCAAAGCCACCGTCCAGCCCAGCCCCAGCTCATAGGGAGATGACTTGCGCAGTTCAATGAGCGCCTTATGGCTGGAGACATAATCGACGTCGGCCAGCAGCAGCCCGGCCTCAATCCGGGCAATATCCAGGGCCAGCATACCGGCCGGCAGCAGACCGTAATCCTTCCCCACGGCCGTTATCCGATCCCACACCATTTCAGCATAGTCAGGCTCCAGCCACAGCTCGTACCCCAGGTCGCCGGTGAACCCGGTGCGGGTAATGGTCAAGGGGTAACCTTTCAGCTTGCCGGTCTGCAGCCGGTAGTAGGCCAGGCTGTCCAGGTCAACGCCTTCCACCGCAAGCTGCTGCAAGATGCGGCGCGCCTGCGGCCCTTGCAGGGCCAGCGCCGCCAGCTGGTCAGACAGGTCATGCACTTCGGCATCGAGTCCAAAAGCGCAATCCTTAAACCAGCGCCAATTGGGGTCAGCGGCCGTGATCCGGAAATGCTGTTCGCTCAACCGCCAGACCGTGCCATCGTCAATCAACTTGCCCGCTTCGTCACACCAGCCGGTGTAGAAAATCTGCCCGACCCGGCAGCGGTTCATGTCGCGAGTCACGATCCGGTTCACCACGCGCAGAGCATCCGGCCCCACAATGTCATACTTGAAGAGGGGGGAGACATCAATGAGCGCGGCGCTGCTGCGAATGGCGTAATACTCTCGTTCGTGGGACGGTTCATACAGGCTGGCCGCCAGATAGCCGGACCAGTCGCGCCAATCATAGCTTTCGCACAGCCGCGCCGTGCGGGAATAAAAAGGGGTGGGCAAAGGCATCTTACGAATGTCCCATTTCTACTTCTTCTTTTTGTTCAGTTTCGCCAGCGCCTTAGCCAGACTGTGCAAGTCGGCGGCCGCCATGTTCTGGGACGGGCTGCGGCCGAACAGCTGCTCCAGCTCGTCGGGGGCACAATCATAGGCTTCAGCCAGGGCCGCAAAGTCTAGCTGGAGCGGCAGGTGCCCCACCTTGCGCGGCAGTGCGCGGGCGGTAAACAGCGGCCGCTCCGGGAGGGCGGGCAGCACAAATTGCACCGCGCTGGCGCTATACCTGGCTTGCAGCCCCTGCTGCGCGGCGATGGTCAGCAGCTCCCGTACCAGATCGGCAATGCCCGCGTCGTCGGCTATTTGCAGCGTAGGCCCAGCCTCATCCGGCGGCTCAAAAGCGGTGCGGCCGTCAACAGCCGGGAAACCCATCGTCTCCCGCACCCGCTGATAAACCTGGCTGGTCTGTTCGCGCACCCAGCGGACGGTCTCCTGTATGCCAGAACCCAGCTCTGGTTCAGGCATTGACTCTGGCGGCGGCGGTTCATCCGGGGGCGGGCGGCGCCTTCTGTCCGGCGGCGGCAGCACGATGGGCGTGACTTGTCGGTCTGGCTGATCGACCATTTCGCGCACCAGCAGTCGCTGGCGGGCGCCATAGGTATAAATGGTGTAGACGGCCGTATACAGGCGCAGTTGACAGCGGCCGTTGAGGTAAGCAATCAAGGGGGCCAGCCGGGCATCTTTGCTCGTCCCCACTAGAAAAACCTGAATCTCCCGCTTCTGAGCCAGCTGTTCGGCCGAAAGCTGCAAGCTGGCCAGCAGTGCCGCCAGGGAGTCAATCTCGCCGGCCGGGTGGTCTTGAAGATAAGCGTCGGCGTGCGCGGCCAAATCGTCATAAGAGAGGGCGTTAAGCACGGCCACATGATGCAGCGCGGCTGCCAACAGTTCCCGGTCAATGATGTCGGTGGCAATTTTGATCACCGTCCAGCAGCCGCTCCCATCCAGCGCCAACAGCTCCAGAGGCTCATTGCCCAAAACCAGTTGCCGCCCGACAATGGTCAATTCAGGCCAGAGCAGACCCGGCGTTTCGGCCAACCAATCTTCCAGATTGGCGGCAAAGTCCACATTCGTCTTGAGCAACGGTTGAAAACCGGTGTCAACCAATCCCCAAACACCTGTCAACTGCTGCATTGCTTCACCCTTCCCTATCAAAGCAGCCGGCCAACGCTAACATCGCTGCGGCGCTAAACTGGGTAGACGCCATCTCCCGGCCTCGCTCCTGGGCCTGGACTACCTGCCGGGCAGCCAGGCCGGCGGTCAGCTGATCGGCCACGGCCGTCGCCTTCTGCCGCGTCTCCCGATCGCTGGCCGGATGTTCCTGGCACAGGGTAACAATTTCAACGGCCGGCAGCCGCAGCCTGATAGCCTGTTCCGCGGTCAATGATTCGGCCTGCTGTTTACGAACCAACGCCAGATGCAATAAGACCTGCAGGGCCAGCCGCACCGTATGTTGTTGGAGCGCAACCTCCAGCGCCTGGCAGAAGCTTTCAGTCGCCGCGGCCAGGTCCTGTTGGGCCAGGCGCAGCTGCCCTAAATCGGTCAGCGACTTAATCTGGCCAAGGTGCGAACCGATTTTGGCAAAGGCAGCCAGACTGTCAGCAAAGTATGTTTCGGCCAGGTTGAACTGCCCCTGCGCCTGGGCTAGCAGACCCAGGTAATTCAGAGCATGACCGACCCCTTCGTCATTCTGGCCCTGGCGATAAATAGTCAGGGCCTCCTGGTGGAGCTGCTCGGCCTTCTCGTACTGCCCCTGCATCCGGGCGACGGCGCCCAAACTATCCAGGGCATATGATTGCCCAGGATGGTAATCTATTTCCTGAAAAATGGCTAACGCCTGCTCGTACCAGTCGGCGGCCGTAGCATAATCTTCCCGGGCCTGGGCGACATCACCCAGATGGTTGTAAGAGTAGGCGATCTCCCGTTGGTCGGCAATTTCCCGGTAAATGGTCAGACACTGCTGGTAAAACTGCTCGGCCTCGCCCAAATCGCCAGCTGCCAGAGCCACGTCGCCGATATTCTTCAGGGTAAAGGCAATCTGTTTGGTCACCCCCGCTTTTTGATAAATGGTCAGGCTCTCATGATAGAGACGGCGGGCGCGATCATAGTCGCCCCGCTTCACCGCCACGTCAGCCAGATTGTTCAGGGTTACGGCCGTGCCGTGCTGAAAGCCCGTTTCAATATAGGCGGCCATACTTTCCTTGAGCAGGCGTTCAGCCTCATCGAATTCACCCAGGGCAGAGGCGATAATGCCCAGATTGTTCATGCTGTCGGCCAACGGCCGTGAATAACCGCGCCGTTTGGCAATCAGTTGGGTATCTTCATACAGCCGGTGCGCTTCATCAAAGCGGCTCTGGACGTAAGCGGCGTTGCCCATTAGCTTGAGCAGATGCACTTCATCCCATTCCAGGTTTTCAGACCGGGCCAAGGCCAACGCTTCCTGACATAACGTATCCAACTGCCCATAGTCGCCGGTATGGAAACAGATGGTTGCCAGCTTACCAAGAGCCAGAGCCTGGTCCCGGCGGCTGTCGTTACGCCGGAAAATGGTCAAGCATTGCTGCAGCAGTTCAGCGGCCGGCTGCAGGCTGCCCAACTGCAAGCTCATAGATGCTTCCAGGGTGGCTATCACCGCCCACAGATTTTGTTCGGCGCTGGTCATGCTCTCCAGCCCGATTTCCCGAATTTCCCGGGCCGAACGGGCAAACAAATCCCGGCCGTCAGCCATCAAGCCGCGCGTCTCGTAGTAGAGATACAGGCCGTAATCCATTTGCTGCAGCAGCACCGTAGCCCGCGGCCGCTGCACCGGCTGGAGCCACATCTGCACCAAATAACGCCAGGCAACCAGAAGATTATCGATTTCCTCGCCAAGGGCAACCTGAGCCACACGCTGCTCAGGGCCGTAAAGTTTTTCCTCCTGTGCGAACAGCCAGCGCGCATAATAAGCTGCATGCCGATCGCGCACCAGCTCCTTTTCACCGGAAATAATGTTTAGCTGCTCCAGGGCAAACTGGCGCAGCATTTCATGCATCTCGTACCGGCCGGTGGCCGAAACGCGCAGCAAAGCCCGGTCAACCAGGCTGGAAAGGAAGAAAAAGGAAGCATCGGCCACTTCAGCCGCCGCCTCCCGGCTAAATCCGCCGCGAAAAACGGCCAGGCGGCAGACAATGCGCCGTTCATAGTCGGCTAAAAACCCCCACAAATAGTCAAAAACGGCCCGGAGGCTATGCTGGCGCTGGGCAAGCCGTTCGGCTGCCCCGGTCAGGAAGGCAAAGCCGCGCTCGATCTGGTCGGCGATCTGGTGGCAGGGCAGCAAGTGGGCCCAGGCCGCAGCCAGCTCAATGGCCAAAGGCATCCCCCCCACCAGCCGGCAAATACGGATGGCGGCGGATCGTTCCTGTGGTGTCAGGCTAAAATCAGGCCGCGCGTGCCGGGCGCTCTGCATGAACAGGTCCACGGCGTCATCAAAATCACCAGGGCCGCGGCCGTGGGCAACGGCCGTAGTCGATGCAGGCCTCTCCTGCGACAGTCCCATGCCGCGCACGACATAGCTCGCTTCCTGCGGCAAGTTCAGCCGTTCCCGCGAGGTTACCAGCAGTCGCACCTGTGGGGCAGAGGCTAGAATTTCGGCCAAAAGCTGCGCGCCATCTAGCAAATGCTCAAAGTTGTCTAAGATAAGCAGCAGCTCTTTGTCACGCAAATAGCCCAGCAGCTGCAGCGTCGCGGTTTGGGGGCCAAAGAAGTGGAGTTTAAGGTTGCCGGCAACAGCCGGAACAATCCCTTCCCAATGACCGACCGATGCCAGGGACACGAAGTAGACGCCGTGCCGGTAAGTGGTAATTTGCTCCGCGGCCAGCTGCAGCGCCAGGCGCGTCTTACCCATACCGCCAGGGCCGGTAAGCGTCAGCAGGCGCAATTTTTCTCTATCGCAAAGCTGGCGTAGTTCAGCCAATTCACGTTCCCGCCCCACAAAGGCGGTAGCTTGCACCGGCAAGTTGTGGGGATGGAAGGAAAGAGTCCGCAGCGGTGGAAACTCCTGCTGCGGCAAATCGGGATGCAGCAGGGTGTAGATGGGCTGCGGCTCATGCAGGTCCGGCAGCAGGTGACTGCCCAAATCCTTCAAGACCGCGCTTTCGGGCATTGTGCCTTGCTGGGCCACGGCCGCCGTCAGCAAGATCTGCCCACCCCAGCCAACCGGCAGCATGCGGGCCGTGCGATTGATCACCGGACCAAAATAGTCGTTGCCGCGGCGCTCGGCTTCACCGGCGTTCAATGCGATCCGAATGCGTAAGGGGGGCAGCGGCGACCAATCAGTCTGGGCAAAGGCCGTCTGAATGCGCAGCACACATTCCAAGGGCTGGCCGGCCTCGAAAATGGCAAAAACGCCGTCGCCGGTATGCTTGATAATCTGGCCGCCGTGTTGGGTAATCTGTTCCGTCAGGAGGGCATCATGGCGCGACAAGGCCCGAGTCATGGCCGTGCGATGCTCCTCCCACAATTGGGTTGAGCCTTCGATGTCGGTAAACAGAAATATGGACACGTATCACTTTCCCTGAGTGCCTGAACCATTGAAAGTCTACACGGGGCCAGGGTCAGAAGCAATAGGAATAGGGGCTTAATCCCAGGCGATTTAGCCCCCATAGCCGGCGCGAAACAGCAGGGCGCGCTTTGACCACAGCAGCAGGAGAGGCAAGCATAAGCCCAGAGCCAGAATGAGCCAGACGACCACGGACGGACGGCCAGCGTCAGGCGACAGCAGTATAAAGGTATAGCTGCCGGTTATCTGGTGGCCATCTTGGGAAACGGCCGTCCATTGGACGGTATATTCGCCGGCCTCCAGCAGTGGCACCGGCGCAAACAGCTGCCTTTCGTCAGCAGGGTCTATTTCGGCCGTTAGAACAATCGTCGGGGTAAAGTTGCGGCCGTACAGCGTTATTTCATTGCCGGCTTGCAATGGTTCATTGAAAAACAAACGAATCTCAGCCGGCGACTGGTTCAACTCTGCCCCGGCGGCGGGGCTGCTGCGCAGCAGGCGCGCATGAGCCTGGACACTGCCCACGACCAGGAGTACGGCCGTCAGCCCCAGCCAGCCCCATTTTCTCATGGACGGGCCCCATTCACGGCTGCCAGCAGCTCGCGTGGCGAAACCGGCCCACCCAGGCGAGCGGTCACCACCCCTGCCTGGTCAAGGACAAAAGTCCATGGTTCGCTGGTCAGCCCCCACTCACCAATTTCATCGGCCAACACCAGTGGCTCGAACTCCTGGTAAACCTCGATATGGATAAAATTGGCCTGATCCGCCATCTGGCGCCAGACCGCCTTGACGCTGTTGAGTACCGGGGCGCAAATCTGGGTGGCGCAAAAGGCCGGGGTGGTAAAGGTCACCACCGTTGGCCGGCCGGTGTCAACAGCCTCGGCTACCGTCATCTGGTAGAGCGCCGGTTCGGGATCGGTGAAGTCAGAGGTGAGACGGGCAATATCCGGCTCGCTGCGCAGGGTGCGGTTCTCACTCGGTGGAGCCAGTGCGCCCACAGCCGGGCCCAGGCTTTGCTCGAGCGCTTCGATGACAAACTGACCCACCGCCTGACGGCCGTCGGCCAACCTGATTTCGGCGCCCAGACCCCAATAGCCGGCACGCGGCAGCTCCGGAAAAACAACCCAGTAAGGGACCTCATAATCGCTGTAGCTGACGGCCGCTCCGTCCCAGATTAGCTCCGGCGGTTCCACGGCCAAATCGTAGAGGAAAATGGTCACCGCCTGAGCATCAGCTACCCGGTCAGGACCAGAGTAGATAAGAAACGGAACGCGGGGCGCTCCCACGGCGAAATCATCGGTGGCCACCACCAGCTGCAAGTCAAGCGCCGGGGCCGGCGGCGGCGGTGCGCTGGTACAGGCTGTCATTATCAGCAGCCAGATGAACAAGAACGGCAGTTGATAACGGTTCATCCGGCTAATCTAACATGCGCCGCCAGTCGCGTCAATTCTTGCTCACCAACCGGTTTTAGAGGCCACGGGAGTAAATTGGGGGGCTACAAAACGGCCGTCGCCAAGCCTTACCTCAAAGGATGACGTCAGCAGCAAGAGCTGCTCATCAGGGCATGAATTATTCGTGACAACTGGTTATACTAACGGCCTATGAAAATCATCTACGGTCAACTCCCCGCAGAAGCAGCCTGGCGGGTCATCGTCCTACTTGATCCGGCTCATGAACTGACCGTTACCTGGTATCTCGCCCTCGCCCTGGCCCAAGCCTATAATGGCCAGATTATCGCCACGACTGTCTTGCCCGATGCCGATCCGGCGCGGCTGATGCAGGCCACCGAAAGCCTGAACCAGCTCCAAGCCACGCGCCCGGCCAATAACAACATCTATCCCCTTGCGGTCACTGGTGAAAACTATCCGCACACGGTCAGCGGTCTGGTGAGTTTGACCGGCGCCGACCTGTTATTGACCCAGGCTGACGGCCGTGAATGGCACAATCTGGATCGGGTAACCTGTACAGTCGCCGCCCTGCGCGGTCATCAATACAGCGAGCTCGACCAGATCAAAAGAGTTGACGGGCGCAACCCGGTACGCCGCATTCTGGTGCCTACGGTGGGCGGTCCCAACACAGCCCATGCTCTCAGCCTGCTCCTGCCCCTGGCACCCAAAATTGAAGTCACAGCCCTTTACGTAGCCCGCACCAGCATGGGCCCCAATGAAGAAGCGCTGGGGCAAAGCCGCCTACAACAGGCGCTCAAGTTCATTGATGCCCGGGATCGGATTACGCCACTGGTGGCTACGGCCGACACGGCCATTGAGGGAATTGTTGAAACGGCCGGAGATGATTATGACCTGGTGGTAATTGGCGCCACGCAGGAAAGCTCATTTGATCGGGCCTTGTTTGGCGATATCCCGGCGGCCGTGGTGCGCGGCAGCAAAAGACCGGTTCTGGTTACGCGTCAGCCAAAACGAGCCGGCGGAGCCATTTCTCGCGATCTGGCCTGGCTTATTCGCAGCAAATTACCGCAACTTAGCGTTAACGAACGGGCTGAAGCCTACGTCACGGTGCGCCGCAGCGCCCGTCCCACGTTGGACTATTTCACCATGATGGCCTTGTCGACCATCATTGCCTCTTTGGGGCTGCTGCTGAGCAGCCCAGCAGTGGTCATCGGAGCCATGCTGGTCGCCCCGCTGATGTCGCCCATTGTGGCTACAGGCATGGCCATTGTTTTAGGCGATCCCCGCTTCTTGCGGCTGTCGGTGGGGGCAGTGGCGCGAGGAGCGATGGTGGCCGTTGCTGTCAGTTTTGTAGTCGGCCTGGCGCGCATGAACACGCCGCTCACAGCCGAGGTTCTGGCCCGCACCCAACCCAATCTGCTTGACTTAGGGGTCGCGCTTTTCTCCGGCGTAGCCGGCGCCTATGCCCTATGCCGCCGCGATGTATCCGCTTCCCTGCCTGGGGTAGCCATCGCGGCTGCCCTGGTGCCGCCGCTGTCCTCTGTCGGTATTTCCCTGGCGGCCGGCTTCCCGCAAGAAGCCTTGGGCGCGCTGCTGCTGTTCATGACCAACTTTGTGGCCATGAGTTCGGCCTCTATCTTGACCTTCCTGCTATTAGGTTTCCGCCCCACGGCGACCAAAACATCGCGCCGGGCGGTGCAGGCCCAAAGCATGCGGCTAACGGTGGTCTTGCTGGTAACGGTGGCCCTGCTGCTCGGTCTTACCAGCTATCGGGTGACAGAGCAGACCCGTATTCGGGGCAGAATCGATACGCTCGTGAGAGCCGGTATGAGAGAGTGGGGGCCAACTGAAATAGAGCAGTTGACTATCGGCCCTCTCAACGAATCGACGTTAAGCATATTGCTGACCGTCAAAGCCAGCGAACCCATCAACCCCGAACAAGTTGATAGATTCCGCGACTTTTTGGCCCAGCAATTGGACCGCGAGGTTAGATTGTTGGTCACCATTGTGCCGACTATCTACCTGGAGCCCTCAGGCATTCCGGCTGAAGCCACCGGCAGCACACCATGATGATCGGCCTTTTGTAATGATGGAGATTGTTTATGTTAAGTAATTTACCTTCCGACCCTCTCGAGTTCATGAGCTGGGAGTGGGCTGAAATCGAACCGTTTTTTGCCGAACTGGCGGCACGGCCGTTAACAGCCGGCACCGTACACACCTGGTTGGCGGACTGGACACGCTTAAACGAACTTATCTGGGAACGGCGCAACCGGCTGCACGTAGCCAACACCGCCGATACCAGCGACAAAGAAGCCGAGCAGCAATTCTACGCCTTTCTGGAGGAGATCGTTCCTCCGGCCCAGGCGGCTGAGCAGCAGCTAAAGGAAAAGCTGTTAGCCAGCGGTCTGAAACCAGAGGGCATGGCTGTGCCGCTGCGTAAAATGCGTGTAGAAGCGGAGCTGTTTCGCCAGGAAAACCTGCCGCTCCTGACGGCCGAGCAGAAGCTGGGCTCACAATATAACAAAATCGCCGGCGCCCAAACCATCACCTGGGAGGGTCAAGAGCGCACCCTTTCCCAAATGCGGCCCGTGCTGCAGGCCAATGATCGGGCCACCCGGGAGGCCGCCTGGCGGCTCATGGCCCAACGGCAGTTGGACGACCGCGCCAGCCTGAACGAGTTGTGGCAGCAGCTGCTGGCACTGCGCCGTCAAATGGCCGCCAATGCCGGCTAT
>Ga0114946_10003837_pt1 | contig 10018 bp, 10 predicted proteins | sample WalLakDeSediment_FD_88676 | JGI IMG/M metagenome (GOLD analysis project Ga0114946, IMG submission 88676) | Lake sediment microbial communities from Walker lake, Nevada to study Microbial Dark Matter (Phase II) - Walker Lake 11/02/13 Deep Sediment | ecosystem: Environmental > Aquatic >...
CGACTGCCAATGGATGACCGCCGGGCGCGGGGTCGTGCACTCCGAGATGTTTCCGCTGGTCGAGCAGGACCAGCCAAACCCCACGGAGCTGTTCCAGATCTGGCTGAACCTGCCGAGCGCCGACAAGCTGGTCGACCCGCACTTCACGATGCTGTGGGCCGACTCGATCCCCAAGCTGCGCCTGAGCGATGCAGCCGGCGCTGCGGTCGAGGTCGAGCTCGTGGCTGGGGCGCTCGCGGGGCGTGAGCCGCCGTCGCCGCCGCCGCACTCGTGGGCGGCGCGGCCCGACTCCCAGGTCGCGATCTGGACGATCCGCGTGGCCGCCGGCGGTCGCTGGACGATCCCGGCGGCGAGCGCCGGGCTCAACCGGACCCTGTACTTCTTCGCCGGGAGCACGCTGCGCATCAACGGGGCCGAGATCGATCGGCACGCGGGGATCCGCGTGCGCTCGGACGCCGCGTTGACCCTCGAGGCCGGGCCGACCGAGGTCGAGCTGCTGCTCTTGCAAGGCCGACCCATCGCCGAGCCGGTCGTGCAGCACGGGCCGTTCGTGATGAACACCCAAGCCGAGATCCACCAGGCGATCGCCGACTACCGGCGCGACGGCTACGGCGGCTGGCCGCACCGCTCGGACGCGCCGGTCCACGGCCGCGCGCAGGGCCGCTTTGCGATCCACGCCGACGGGCGCGAAGAACTAGCCGATCAGCCGGGCGCGCCGGCTTCGTAGGTGCCGGTCAGCTCGCTGTTGGTCGAGAAGGTGATGCTCTGACCCGGCAGGTCGATCGAGGTCTCGCTCTGGCTGTAGCCGTTGATCGACACCGGCAGCTGGGTCTCGAGGTTGAACAGCACCGTGAAGCTCGACTCCTCGAGCATCGAGATCATCACGGTTTGGCCCTGCGCGCTGATCTCCGTCGCGCCGCTGCCTTCGGAGCTCACGTCGAACTCGGCGACGCGCTCGGCGTTGATGCTGCGCAGGGTCCAGGTCTGGTCGATCTCCACGGGCACCGAACCAAAGGGCAGCTGGCGCTGGACCTCCTTGGTCGGGAGCTTGACCTTCTCGCCCTCGACGAGGTCGACGGGCGGCAGATCGGGGAGGTTGAACAGGCCGAAGTCCGACGCGGCGCTCTCGTCGGGCTTTTGGTTTTGGGCCAGGGCCTTGGTCGCGGCCTCGTCGAGCTCGCCCTTGCGGTCGACGACCAGCCAGCTCTCGGCCTCGCGCAGGCCGGCGACCAGGTCGACGGGCTCTTGGCCCTGCTTCTCGGCCTGCTTCTTCATGAACTCGGGGTCGAGCTGACCCGAGCCCGTGTAGTTCACGAGCTCGAGCACCTTGCCGTGGATCTGGAGCTTGTCGTCGCTGGTGGGGGTGGCCTCGAGCAGGCTGCGGGCCTCGATCGCGGCCGCGCCAGCGCCCTCGTTGGTCGTCAGCTCGAATTTGATCTTCATGGTCGAAGTCAAGGTGAAGCCCTTGGCCGAGTAGAGGTAGTCGCTGCCGTCGCCGAGCGAGGAGCCCTTGTCGGTCTTGTCGGTCGCCCCGCGCTCGTTGGCCTTGGGCTTGGTCGTACCGTCGCCACCCTTGTCACAGGCGGCCCCGGTGAGGGCGAGACCGAGGCTGAGCGCGAGGGTCGTGGACAGTCGCAGGGAGCGAAAACGGCGGGGACTCATGGAGTGTGAAGCTACTCGCGCGAACTGCGGACCGCAAGGGCGCTGGAATCCGCGCGTGTGTCTGTTACAAGCCTGGCCGACGTGCTGAACTTCCTCGCCGCGCTGTTTGGACCCCGGGTCAAGCTCCCCCGCGACCGCATCACGCGAATCCCCAGGCGCGCGCGCAAGGCTGCGCGAGAGCACATCGACGCGATGCAGCGCATCGTGACCGAGATCTCGGCGCTCGAGGGCATCGCCGACGTCGCAAGCACCAAGCGGCTCCCCCGAGGCTTCTACGAGCGCGTCGACGACCTGCTGATGGCCTATGATCGCTATGTCGAGGTCGTCCGCGGCGAGCTCGGCAGCAATGGCGCGGCGGTGCCGGGGACGCCGGAGGGGGTCGGTGCGTGCTACGCCGCCCCGTTTGGGGTCAGCGGCGTCGAGGCCCTCGCAATTTACCGCACGATTCGGACCTGGAAGGATTTCCCCCAGGTCGCCCAGCGCCTCGGCGAGCTCGGCGAGCAGCAGTTCAAGGACATCCAAGCGGGGCACACGGGCAAGGATCCCGAGAAGATCCGCATGACCTCGAAGACCGCGGGCCTCGGGCGCAAGCAGTTCGCCGAGCGCAAACAGGCCTGCCCCTTCCTCGACCGATCGCGCGGCCGTTGTCGGGTCTGGGAGCGCCGGCCGATCACCTGCCGCATGCATCACATCTCAGGTGACGCGGCCCTAGCCGACCCCACCCACGAGCGCCACGCCGAGGTCGAGGTCGTCAACATTCGCCTGCCGGTGCGGACTCAGGTCACGCTCTCGCAGATCGACAAGCGCATGGCGCTGGGGTTTTCGCCCTTCGTCTACGCCAGCGAGCTGCAGCTGCTGCAGCTCGCCGAGGGCGAGCTCTTGCAGGAGGTCGGCGAGGCCCCGCAGCGGATGCAGCAAGACGGGCGGGTCGCGCAAAAAGCCAACCGCAACGTCAAGCACGCGAAGAAATTTCAAAAGAAGGCCAAGAAGAAGCGCAAGTAGCGGGATTGCGCCACGCCGTGCTGAAGTGCACAGTAGCGAGCACCGTGGCTTCTCCCCCTTCTCGTGGAAAGCGCTTCTTCAAGCTCGCTGGAATGACCGCGTCGGTCGCGGGTAACCTCGCCAAGACCCGGGTCAAGTCGCTCTTTCAGTCCGACGAGGACGCCGCGCTTTCGCGCGAAGAGGCCAATCGCGAGTCCGGCAACCGCATCGCCCAGACCCTCGGCGAGCTCAAGGGCGCCGTGATGAAGGTCGGGCAGATGGCCTCGATCGCCCACGACATCCTGCCCAAGGAGCTGTCCGAGGCCCTCGGCAAGCTCCAGCGCGAGGCGCCGCCGATGGCCTACGAGCTGATCGCCGCGCAGATCGAGCGCGAGCTCGGCTCGCCGCCCGAGCGGTTGTTCGCGCGCTTCGACGAGCAGCCGTTCGCGGCCGCCTCGATCGGCCAGGTCCACCGCGCGACCACCGATGACGGCCGCGACGTCGTGGTCAAGGTCCAGTATCCGGGGGTCGAGGACGCCGTTGATTCGGATCTGAGCCAGCTCAAGCTCGCCCTGCGCGCGAGCGGGATCGTCGACATTGGCCGTGAGGCGCTCAACGCTTCGTTCAAAGAGGTGCGCGAGCGCCTCCACGAAGAGCTCGATTATTGCAATGAAGCCGACAACGTCCGGCTGTTTCGCGAATTTCACCTGGGGCCGGCCAAGGGCGGCGAGCGCCCGCGGCACCCGTTCATGGTCCTCCCGGAGGTCGTCGGCGAGCGCTCGAGCAAGCGGGTCTTGACCCTGACCTACGAGCCCGGCGATCAGCTCACGGAGCTCGCGGCCAAGGGCTACACCCAAGCCCAGCGCGACGCCCTCGGCCGCAACCTGTTTCGCATGATGTGCAGCCAGGTGTTCGAGCTTGGCATCGTCCACGCCGACCCCAACCCCGGCAACTTCGCGTTTCGCCCCGACGGCACGGTCGTGCTCTACGACTTTGGCTGCACCAAGCGCCTGAGCGCGGAGATCATTACCGCCTACAAAGATCTGATCGAGCAGGGCATCGCCCAAGATTGGGACGCCGTCGATGACGCGCTCTTGCGCCTCGGCGTCCGGCGCCCGAGCGGCCCGCGGCCCGACGACTCGTTTTACAAGGGCTGGCGCGACACCTTCGCCGATCCCTTCTTGGACGTGGCGATCTTCGACTACGGCCGGTCGACGGTCCACGACGACGTCGTCAAGCTGATCCCCGGCTCGATCAAGCGCTTCGCCTCGTTTCAGCCCGCGACCGAGCTGATCTTCTTGGACCGCACGGTCGTCGGGCACTACGGCAACATGCGGATCCTCGAGTCGCGGGTGCCCTCGTACACCTTCTTGAAGGGCTACCTCGACGGCTTCGCCGGCGAGTTTGTCGCAAGCCCCGAGCCCGCCGCTACGCCCGCTTGAGTCAGCGGCGCCAGTCGGGCTGCTAGACTGTCGCTACCGTGCTCGGTCGCCTGTTCCTGTTGTTCACCCTGGTCCCGCTCGTCGAGATCTTCTTGCTCGTGCAGCTCGGCTCGCTGCTCGGTCCGTGGGCGACGGTCGGCTTGGTCGCGGTCACCGGCTTGGCTGGCGCCGCGCTCGCTCGCCGGGAGGGGCGCAAGGCGCTCGCCAGCTATCAAGCGGCCCTCGCCAAGGCGCAGCTGCCGGAGGACGGGATCGTCTCGGGGCTGCTGATCCTCGCGGGCGGCGTCATGCTGATCACCCCGGGCGTGCTCACCGATGTGTTCGGCCTCGCGATGATGGTGCCGCCGATCCGCCGGGCGGCGGCCAAGCTGGTCAAGGATCGGCTGCAAAAGCGGATCAGCTCCGGCTCGATCAGCGTCATGCAGATCGGCGCGGGCGGCTTCGGGATGTCGGGCTTTGGCGGGGCGGGCTTTGGCGGGCCGGGCTTCGGGTCCGGCGCCGGGCAGCCCGAGGGCGTGGTGGTCGACGCGGAGATCGTCGACGGCCGGGAGCCAAACGACGACTCAGGCCTGCCTCGCAAGCGCTGAGCCGGCGGTGTCCGGCTCGCGCAGAGCCTGCGTATGCCGAGCTCCCGACTCTTGGCTATGTCCTCGGGACACCAGGAGCAATGTAAATGGCAATCATCCCATGGCGCCAGCGCAGTCGTTCTGTATCCCCCGTCTCGAGCTTGCAAAGCGAAATGAACCGCATGTTCGAGGACTTTTTAACCCAGCCCTTCGGCCTGCCTTTGGTTCAGGGCCAAGCCTCGACGGTGGCGACCTTGGTCCCGGCCCTCGACGTCAAGGAGGACGACGAGAAGGTCGTCGTCTGCGCCGAACTCCCGGGCGTCCAGCGCGAGGACATCCAGATCAGCGTTGACCGCGACATCCTCGAGATCCGCGGACACAAGCAGGAGGAGCAAAAGCAAGACGGTGAGAACGTCTTCATGGTCGAACGCAGCTACGGCAGCTTCTCGCGCCGGATCCCCCTGCCCTCGGAGGTCGACACCGAGCGCGCCGAGGCGCACATGGAGGGCGGGGTGCTGACCCTGACCCTGCCCAAGACCGAGGCTTCGCAGCACCGCAAGACCATTGAGATTCAATAGCGCGCTCGTGCTCTGTCAGCCCAGGCGCCAGCCTCCGCGTGCCCCGGAGGTTGGCGCTTTTTAGTGGACGCGCCCGAATACGATGTCGGTCTCGTGATACCCGCTGCTGTCGGAGCCGTGCCACCCGTAGCCGATCGGCCCGCCGCTATCGTCGGTCACGAACAAGATCGTGCCCATGCCAAAGCCGTCTTCGTCGTGGGCGCGGGTGTCGTCTTGGTGGCGCCAGCGCGTGGAATCGACGATCCGCACGACGTAGGCGTTGACGAGGTGCGGGACCGGAGCCGGCCGCGTGATGACGATGCCGACGTGGCCGGAGTTGTCGCTCTTGGGCCAGTGCTTGGGGCGCCGCCAAGCGAAGATGTCGCCGGGCTCGAGGTCATGGATTGACGCGATCTGCTGCCAACCTCCGCGGGCCTTGGCGGTTGGCGCCTTGCTGATCACCCGGACATAGGAGGCCGCGACCGGGCGCTCGCGGTCGAGGGTCGCGAGCGCGGTCTTGGACGCGCGCGCGAGCATCCAATTGATCATGCCCGAACAGTCGAAGTGGTAGACGCCCTGAGCGCGCCGGACCGTGGTGCGGTGGGCATAGCTCGTATCGGTGCGGGTCGCGTCGATGGTCGCGCTGAGCTCGAGCAGGGCCCGGCTCGCCCGCGTCGCCGGCTCGCCCGGCGGCCATTGCACGGGGGCTTGGCGGGCTTGGTCCGTGCTCGCGAAGGGGGTGGGCTCTGGCCGCGATTGGGCGTCGCCGAGCGCGGGCGTGAGGGTGTGGAGCAGCAAGGTGAGTTCGAGGAGCGCCATGGGCCGTGCTTAGACTGACGCACAACTTCGACCTTGGCACGAACGCCGGCCCAGTCAGGTCTCGCGCGGTCCGATGTCGGCCTCCCACCACGAGTCATTCGGACGCTCGGGGTGGTAATGGACAGCGATGGTCTCGCCCGGCAGCCAAAGCTTGGCCTCGGCGATCTCGCGCATCGCCGATCGGCCGGAGCGCTCGACCCCCGCTTGATCCTCGAACGACCACAGCACGCGGCTGCTCAGGGATGGAGCGGACTCCTCGATCCCGGTGACCGTCGCGTGGGTGCGAAGGCCGTGATCGCGGGCACGAATGACCCGCTTCAGCTCGCGTCGCATCGAGCTCACCGACCCGCCGCCGATCGCCCAGCACAGCACGGCATAGCCGAAGAGCCGCGCCCCTCGAGCCACATCAACAGCGCGAAGCAAGCGAGGATCGAGCCCATCCCGAGCGCGAGGATGGCGACGAAAATTCGGAAGGTCTTCCAGCCTTCGTCGTGCAGCCCGCGGACGCTGAACAACGCCATTGCGCTCAGTGGCTCGCTGGCCGCGTGCTTGCGCGGTAGTTCACGAACCTGGCGCTCGAGCACGCCATCGCCCTGAGTGGGTGACGACGCCTCGAGCTGCGCGAGCGCGTCGCGGTGGACCTGCTCGACCGCCGTGAGGGCGTGCTCGACGACGTCGTCGCGGATGATCTGCATCTGCGAGAGATCGCGGCGCGGGGCGTCGAGCTCGATCACCGCTCGAAACCCCGGCCCCGAACGGGTGAAGCGCTCCGCACAGACGCCCGCGGTCCACAGCTCGGTCACGAAGCCGTCGCTCGTGGGATCGAACGCGGCGGTGAATCGATAGCCGGGCCCCTCGCCGTGGGTGGTCTCGAGCCAGGGCCGTGGTTGACCGGAGATGTGCGTGCCGCGGAGGGTGACCTTGCGCTCCGAGAACCGTACGGCGTCGCAGAGCAGCTCGATCGCCTCGAGCCGCGGGCCCGCACCTTGGAACCACGGCTTGTTGATTTAGATCTCCAACTCGCGCAGGACGCTGGGCTGCTCCTCGCGTAGCTGCGGCGCCTGACGCCAGCGATACGCGGCGACCACAGCCGTCGATGGATTCGAGTAGCGAAGCTCGACGGAGGTGGTCGGCGAGCCGCCGAGCATCATGTCGAGGCCAACGGCGATCCGTCCGAGCGCCCGTGACTGGGGGCCGCCGCCGCCGCTGAGCGCGTGGGCGTAGAGCTCGCGGAGGCGCTCGGCCGGCGCGTCCAACTGGATCCCCCGGCCGCGGATCGCCAGGTCTTTGATGCTCATATCGACCGCGACCTCGCGGGCCCCGAGGCCAAGCAGGCCTTCGACGATCGGGACCAAATAATAGCTGCGATCAGCGTAGGTGAAGGCCTCGAGCTTGGCCGCGGCGGCGGCCGGATCGAGGGTGAACACGCCATCGTCGATGGCCTCGCCCCCGGCGAGCAGCTCACCAATGAGCCGCGCGGCGGTCGACTCGACCGGGGGATCGTTGGGGGTTGGCGCGCTCATGTCAGTTGCACGGGGACGGGGCTGACATCGCCGTGGGCGTGCCGGCGCTGGCCGTCACCGCGATGTTGCCGACCTTCGAGGCGCAGCCCCAGGTCACGGTTGCGTGGGCACAATTCGTACAATCGACGTTGACCAAGGTCGCCTCGGCCGCGTCGCGCAGCTCGACCCCGGCGGCGTTGGTGGTCGCGTGGATCTGGACGTGCTCGAACCGGGTCTCGCGGGCGTGGGTGCCGAGCACCACTCCACCCCAGCGCCCACCCTCGGTTGGGGCCAGGACGATCGGCGCTTGGGCGGTGCCGCGCATGTCGAGGCTGGCGCGCTCGTAGTAGCCCACGCCGAGGACCACGCCGGGCTCGAAGCCCAAGCGGTTGCCGGGCGCGACGGTCAAGGTCGCGCCCTTGTCGACGAACAGATCGCCGTGGATCACGATCGGCGCGGCGTGGTGGATCCAGGTCGCGTCGGCCTCGATCTTGCCGCGGCTGACCTCGATCTGGGCGAGCTCGTCGTAGCGGTTGTCGGCCCCGATCCCCGCGAGCAGCGTCGGCGTGGTCCGCAGGGCGACCGGCGTATTGATGAATTCATTGGCGGTGAAGCCCTCGACCACCGCCGTCGCGCCGCGCAGCTCGAGGCCGACGAGGTTGTCACGAAACACGCAGCCCTCGATGGTCACGCGCGCGCTGCCCTCGGCGATCACCACCCCTTCGTCGCGCGAGCCCCCGTGGGCGAGCTCGACGTTGCGCAAGATCAGCTCGCCCTGGTCTTGCACGTGGATGCCCGACCACGAGCCGGGGCGCGTGTCCTCGGCCGCGCGCAGCTGGATCGCCCCGCCCGGGGGTTCGCCGGGGGGGCTGGCGCTGGCGCTGAGCGAGCCCGGGCCGAAGCCGCCGACGACGATCCGCGCTTGCGACGTGAAGTGCAGCGACGCCCCGGCGGCCACGCTCAAGTCAGCGCGGCGGTCGGCGTCGCCCTCGATCCGGATCAAGCCTTCGATCCGGTAGCGCAGCGCGGGCCACTCCATGGTCGTGTCGATCTTGCCGCTGGTGATCGCGACCAAGGCCGTCGGCTCGAGGGTCAGGTCGAGGAGCTGGGCGGCCGCGCTCGGGCTGAGCTTGGCGACCACGCCGGTGCCCGAGAGCGTGGTCGCCAGCATCGACGGGCCCTGCTCGGACGCGACCTCGAGCGCGAGCCCAGCCGCGCGGGTCAGCTTCAGCCCCTCGATCGAGACCTCCTCCGTCGCGATCCACAAGCCCGCGTCGGTCTCGGTCCCGGCGCGGACGATCTCGACGTGGGTCAGCGTCGAGCCCCGCGCTTGCGCGTAGAGCCGCACCCCTCGCCAGCTGGCCTCGTCGCCGACGTAGTCGGCCACGAACCGGACCGGCTGCTCGACCGTGCCCGCGACCGTCAGCACGCCCGGTCGATCCTTGCCGACCTCGAGCACCGCGCCTTGCTCGAAGCGCAGCTCGACCCCTGGCTCGAGCGTCAAGCTCCCGCCATCGACCCGGTACTGCCCGCGCACCCGGATCGGCCCGCAGCTCGACGCGATCGTCCGCGGCTTGGCCTCGACGCCGGTCAAGAACGCCGGGCAGTCGCCGACCGCGTCCTCGGGCGTGGCCGGTGGCTCGTCAGCGAGGGTCTCGGCCTGCGCTGGGCCAGGCTTGCTCGCGTCGCCAGGCTGCTTGCGGGCCTTGGGCTCGTCGCTGAACAGGTAGCAGCCCGAGAGCAGCGACAACAGCACGAGGCCCGGGATGCGACGCATGTGGGCTCGTACCACGGCGGTCGCGGGCGGCTCAAGGATCGTCGGCGATGTTGCCGAGCTCGAGCAGACGTTTGCGAAGGAGCGCGCGGCCTTCGACGTCGACCCGGGTCGAGAGCGGTTGCTCGGCGCTGTGGTCGAGGGTGGGCTGGCCCTGGGCGGCGCGCGTGAGCTGATGGAAGCGCTCGAACGCGGGGTCGGGGTCGTTTGCACAGGCGCGCGCGAACTGGGTGAGCGCGCTTGCGTAGCGGCCGAGCATGGTCAAGACGACGGAGAGCTCGAGATCGGCGCCAGTGAGGAGCGGATAGCGACGCTGCTCGGCGATCTGGGCGGGCTCGCCGAGGTAGGTGAGGGCTAATTCTGGGTTTGCGTAGGCCCCCGCGGCGAGGCCGAGGAGCCGAGCGAGGAACATGTACTGCGGATCGCTGGCCCCGAGTTGTTCGGCGGCCAGATCGTGGACCCGCGCTAGAAACTCGGGGAGCTCGATCGAAGCGTGTTCGCCCAGAACCATCGCCTGCACGATAATGCCAGGCCAGGTGCTGCGGACCTTCCAACCGTCGCGCGTCCTGAGCCGAGATATGATGGCGAACTCCGCTAGCAGCCCGTGGTGGAAGTCCTCGTGGCGCCTCGCGCCGGAATTTTCGTCGAGGGCTAGGAGCCGAAACGCAGTTGTACCGGGCGTACTACAAGTTTCGGCGACACCGCCCTCGGCGAA
>Ga0114946_10003839_pt1 | contig 10016 bp, 9 predicted proteins | sample WalLakDeSediment_FD_88676 | JGI IMG/M metagenome (GOLD analysis project Ga0114946, IMG submission 88676) | Lake sediment microbial communities from Walker lake, Nevada to study Microbial Dark Matter (Phase II) - Walker Lake 11/02/13 Deep Sediment | ecosystem: Environmental > Aquatic > Freshwater...
GGCCGTGTTTGTGTGTTCTCTAGCTCTGGTCGTGCTGGTCGTCCTGCCGATGGTGGTCGCGGTGATTGTCATGACACGAGTGATGACTTAGGGCTCCATCAAACAGGCGCTATCTGATCAAGACATGCTGATGTGTTGGCCCACGCCCCACTCATCTCATTCACGAAACACCGGTTGTATCAACCGCATTTGCTGGATATTAACATGCGGGCTGTCAACCCCCTTTGATCCCCCATTCTTGGGGAGCAATAGGAGAGTTGGGGGACACCCCCAAGACCCTCGGCAGAGGAGCTTCGCCCCTCTCTCATCCCACCTCGTACTCTGTAAAGTCTCATTTGACGGATTCGCGGTTGCCCCATTTGGGCAGAGAAGGGGATTGGGCAAGTTGAAAAGATGCTTCTGAGACACAGTACAGGGTGGATTTCGCTCCGCTCTACCCACCCTGCGGGTACGACTGGATTCCCGCTTCCGTGGGAATGGCAGGATATGGGGCGTGCAGAGGGGCGAAGCCCCTCTGCGTTTAGTCATAATCCCCCCAAGACTGGGGGATCAAGGGGGTTGAAGACGCTAATCCAGGAGATGCACCCGGTAGAACTAGTGTTACAGAATACTAGAGGGTTGAAGTAGGATCCCAATAGCGTCATCATGAATATACGATGAGAGTGGAGGTATCATGGACAAACAGCAGAAGCCCAGAAGCAAGATCCCTGCTTGGCCATCGATCAGCGGCGCGACTTCTCCCAGCACTGCGGAACACCATGAGAAGGCGCACCACGGCAAGTTCGCCACGGCCATCAACTGCATGGACGGAAGAGTTCAGTTGCCGGTCATCAAGTGGATGATGCAGAACATGTCAGTGGACTACGTGGACATGATCACCGAACCGGGGCCCGACAAGCTTCTGGCCGAGGGCAACGCCGTTGCGCAGGATTCAATCAAGGCCCGGGTGCTGATCTCGGTGAACAAGCACGGCTCAGACACGATTCTAGTGGCCGCACATCACGACTGCGCCGGGAATCCAGTCACCCGTGCGGAGCACGAGATACTAGTGCGGCAATGCGTCACCAAGATCCGCTCGTGGAACCTGCCTGTGAAGAAGGTGCTGGGAGCATGGATTGATGACAGATGGAAGGTAGAGATAATTGAACCTTCCCGGTGATGGCAACAAGTCAATCTGAAGTTTGTGATAAAAAAGTGCGGAAAAGTACTTGACATGGCTGTGTGTGAATGTTATATATCTTCAGGAATACAAAATATCGTGTCTATACGATAGAAAATTAAATAAATAGAATTGTTGGTGGGACCCAACAATCGAATAGAGGGAGGTGCACCGAAACAAGATGAAAAGGTCGCTAGCAATTGTGGAAGGCCGAACAGAGGACGAAGCACCAGGTAGTGCTGCCGTCAGAATAGAGGTAGAAGAAGAGCCTCCAGGTAGAGTAGCCCTGAAGAACAGAGCCAAGTTCTTCGGGCATATATCTGACGAAAGCTGGAACGACTGGAAGTGGCATTTTCGAAACCGTATTAGCTCTGTTGACGAACTGATAAGGCATATTCCTTTGTCAGCCAAGGATCAAGAGCAGATCCGGCTGGTTACGACTAAGTATCCCCTTTCAGTAACCCCATACTACTTCTCCCTCATTGACTGGGCCAACCCCGATGACCCCGTGAGGATCCAAGCCGTCCCTTCATTCAAGGAGATAGGCTTGGCTGGCACGGGTATGGAAGACCCGCTGGATGAGAAGGGGCATTCTCCTGTTCCAGGATTAGTCCACAGGTACCCAGACAGGGTCTTGATGGTGCTGACCGACATCTGCCCCATGCTGTGCCGTCACTGTACCCGGAAGAGGGAATGGCGCCATGGTGGATGGGTGCACACCCCCGAAGAGATCGGGCGGATGCTGGAGTACATTCGCAAGACCGAGGCTGTCCGTGATGTGGTCATCTCCGGTGGAGACCCGCTGACCCTGTCCGTGCGACGCTTGGAGGAAGTCCTCGCTGGTCTGAGACGGATAAAGCATGTGGAGATGATCCGAATCGGGACCAGGTTCCCGGTGGTGCTGCCGCAGCGTATCGATGATGAGCTCTGTTCGATGTTGTCCAAGTACGGGCCGATATGGGTAAACACTCATTTCAACCACCCGCACGAGATAACACCGGAGGCCGCTCAGGCCTGCGACAAGCTGCTGCGGGCGGGCCTCCCGGTGAATAACCAGTCCGTGCTCCTGCGCGGCGCAAACGACACCGTCGAGACACAGTTGAGGCTGTGCCACGAACTCCTGAGGATCAAGGTGCGCCCGTACTATCTCTTCCAATGTGATGAGGTGCAAGGAACGGAGCATCTTCGGACGCCGGTGGAAACCGGCATCAAGATCATCGAGGGCATGCGTGGTCACACGTCCGGATTGGCAGTGCCGTCGTTTGTGATTGACCTGCCTCAGGGTGGCGGCAAGGTCCCTGTGCAGCCGAACTACGTGGTGCTCCAGACATCGGAGGAACTCCTGATAAGGAACTACCAGGGACGGCTGTTCCAATACCGGAACCCCAAGGGCCCAAAGACAGGAGTTGGCAAAGCCAATGGGCAGAACGGCCGCCGCAACGGCAATGCCAACCAAATGGCTTTCCCCAACCTGGCTTCGCCGACTAAGGTAGGGTCATAGACCCGTTAGGAATAGGGCCTGCCGGGGAGCCCCCCGGGGCTTGCCTTACGCTTGCAGGGCGTTGGCTCGAATAGAGCCCCTGCAGTCTGGTGTTGCCTCATGGTGAGGTTGGCGTTTCTGAAATAGCGAGAATCCGATTGCAGCCGAGAGGCTCACGGAGGGATTGCCGAGAGTGAGAATAGGCCTGTCGTACGATCTTAAGGACAAAGTGCCATGGACTCATGGCGAGGTCGAAGATGACCTTGAGGAGTACGACTCCATGGAGACGGTGGCGGCTATCGCCGCAGCGATTGAGGCCCAGCATCACTCTGTGGTCAAGCTGGGTGGCGGGCGGGAGTTTCTCAGCAATGTCCTGGAGCAGAAAGTAGATCTGGTGTTCAACATCGCTGAAGGCTTGGGTAACTACCGCAGCCGGGAGGCCCAGGTGCCTTCTGTTCTGGAGATGCTCGGCGTGCCGTACTCAGGTTCGGATCCCTTGTGTCTGGCAGTGTCGCTGGAGAAGCCGCTGACGAAGAGGCTGGTGTCTATCGCCGGCGTGGCCACGCCAAGATGGCGGGTGGTCAACGACATGAGGCAACTGAAGGAAGCAGACTGGGACGATTTCCCTCTGCCGGCCTTCGTCAAGCCAGCTCACGAGGGATCCAGCAAAGGTATTCGCATTGCATCGAGACTGGAGATCCCCAAACAGATTGTTAAAGCAGTGACTGAACTTCTGGAGTACTACAGGCAACCGGTGATGGTGGAGGAGTTCATTGACGGAGAAGAAGTGACAGTGGGGTTGGTGGGGAACTCACCACCGGAGGTGGTGGGGATCATGCGGGTTGTCCCGCTAAGGAAGACAGACTATTTTGTTTACTCTCTGGAGGTGAAGAGGGATTGGGAATCCCTCTTGACTTACGAATGCCCCGCTCAGTTGGGGCAAGACGTTCTGCATGGCATTGCTGACTCCAGCCTGAGGGCATTCGAGGCTCTGGGCTGTAGAGATTTGGCCAGGATGGACTTCAGGATCGGCAAGGATGGGACCCCTTACTTTCTGGAGGTAAATCCGCTGCCGGGGCTCAACCCTAAGTCGGGTGACTTACCCATCATGGCCAGGAAGGTAGGTTGGAGCTATGAGAACCTCATCTCAACTATCCTCAGCGCTGCCCTGCAGAGGTGCGGCAGCGCGTCGCAGGAACAAGATCGCCATCGTCTACAATCAGCCAGTCCCTTGTAGCTACGTCGGAATTGGCGAGGACAAGGCGGTCATCTCGATTCTTGAAGGTGTCGTGGCAGCGCACCGGGCACTGGACGAGTTGGGATATCAAGTGACCATAGTGCCGCTGTTGCCGCCTGTTGAACATGCCAGGGACATTCTGAAGGCGATCGACACAGACTTGGTCTTCAATCTCTTCGAAGGTTTTGACACCCGCCCGAAAACGGAAGCGACCATTGCCGGGATAATGTCGGAGATGGGACTCACGTACACCGGGTGCTCTGCCGCCGCTCTTGCTCTCGGCCTTGACAAGGCCAAGACCAAGGATCTCATGCGGGCTCACGGAATCAGCACCCCCAAGTACCAACTGTTGACTCCGGAGACTGTCTCTCAGTTCCAGCTAAGCTTCCCCTGCATAGTCAAGCCAGCCGGGCAAGATGCCAGTCATGGCCTGTCTGCAGACAGCGTTGTTACCGACCAGGCCTCACTGGAGCGACAGGTCACCGGAGTGAGCCGGGCTTTCGGTGGAGATGCGCTGGTGGAGGAGTTCGTGGACGGAAGAGAGTTCAACGTGACCGTGATGGGCAATGATGAAGTGGCAGTCCTGCCGATATCAGAGATAGTGTACTCTTTGCCGCCAGGCATGCCCCGGGTTCTTACCTACGCTGCCAAGTGGGAGGAGAACACCCCCTACTTCAATGGTACAAAGGTTGTCTGTCCCGCCGAAATCGGAGTGGAAGAAAGCGCAATGCTGCTACAGGCAGCGGTGGCCGTCTTCAAGCTTGTCGTTAAACACGGGTATGCCCGTGTGGACATGCGCCTGGACTCGGAGGGAAAGGTCCAGGTGCTCGAAGCCAACCCGAACCCCGACATAACACCAGGGTCGGGCGCAGCCCGCCAATCTGCTGCCGCATCAATGACCTATCCTCAATTCATCGAAAAGCTCGTTTCGATGGCTCTGCACAAAACAGCAGCATGAAGACTACCGTCAGGCCCATGGTCGCCAGGGACAAACCGACGATCATGGACATGCTCCGGGTTATCCGCGAGTTCACGCCTGAAGAAGTGGCTGTGGCGGAGGAACTGATCGATGCCTATCTGGAGGGCTCCTCCAGTTCCGGGTATCTGGTCTTCGTGGCTGAGGTCAATTCGGTAGTGACGGGCTACGTCTGTTACGGGCCGACGCCATTGACCAAGGGCACCTGGGATGTCTACTGGGTAGCGGTGGACCCGGGGGGACAGCGGCAGGGGGTGGGCAGGGCATTGATGGCCTTTGCTGAAGGCAAGATCAAGGAAAGCCAGGGACGGCTGGTAATCGTGGAGACTTCCGGCAGGCCGGATTATGACAAGACACGACGTTTCTATAGATCCCTTGAGTACAGAGTGGCTGCCCGGATAGTGGATTTCTACTCACCTGGGGATGATAAGTTGATCTTGGAGAAGCGCCTGGCGTAGACCTCCGACACCGGTGACCTTTTGCACGCAGCTAGACTCATGCTATAATGAAACGTTTGAAAGAATTAAGTGGAGTAGAAGGTGGAGACGGAGAAAAAGAGCGCAATCATCGAGCAATTCAGGTCCAACGAGAAGGACACTGGCTCGACAGAAGTCCAGGTAGCCATCCTCACTGAGAGAATAAACCGCCTGACTGAGCATATGAAACAGCACAGTCACGATTTCCATTCTCAGCGGGGGCTGTTGATGCTCGTGGGGCAGAGGCGAAGGCTGCTGGGTCACCTGAGACGGCAGAAGGTGGCCCGCTATCAGGCGCTCATAGCCAAACTCGGCCTGCGGAGATAGACCCTTCTCAGCAGTCCATCCAGAGGCATCCCCACTGTTACCCCAACAGGAGGCTGGTTCATTTATGCTACACAAGGTTGAATCAACAATTGGCGCAAAGCCGCTCACTGTAAAAACCGGGGAGTTGGCCATGCAAGCCGGTAGCGCTGTTACCGTCAGCTACGGCGACACCGTGATACTGGCGACAGCCTGCATGGAGAAGAACCCCAACCCGAACGTCGATTTCCTGCCATTGACCATCGACTACGAAGAGAAGCTCTATGCGGTTGGCAAGATTCCGGGGAGTTTCTTCAGGCGGGAAGGCCGTCCTGGCCAGCAGGCCGTCTTGGCCAGCAGGTTGGCAGATCGACCCCTACGACCGCTCTTCCCCAAGGGATTCCGGAATGAAACGCAGATCATCATAACCGTACTCTCTGCAGACCAGGAGAATTCGCCGGACGTGCTGGGCCTTGTCGGTGCCTCTTCAGCACTGTCCATGTCCGAAATCCCCTTCGATGGGCCAATTGGCGCAGTTCGCATTGGCTACATCAATGGGGAGTTCCTGGTCAATCCTACTTTCACTCAGCTTCAAGAGAGCCTGCTTGACCTGGTCGTGGTCAGTACCAAAGACAAGGTGGCCATGGTCGAGGCTGGAGCGAGGGAGGCCGCAGAGAAGCTCATCATGGAGGGCATCAAGTTCGGCCATCGGATCAACCAGGACCTCATTGCCATGCAGCAAGAACTGGTCGGCTTGTGCGGCAAGCCCAAGGCAGAGTTCAAACCTGCCACTCTGAGCTTTGGCCTGGAGGATGACGTCACCGCTGCCTTAGGCAGCAGGGTTGCCCAACTGATAGGACAGGGGAGAATAGAGAGAGACCAGGCAATTGCCGCCCTGAAAGAAGAACTGCTGAAGAATCTGGGCGAACAGTACCCGAAGCAGGAGATAATCTCCGTGCTAGAAGCCAAAGTGAAGGCAGAGATAAGATCTGCCATTCTCACGAAAGGGCTGCGCCCCGACGGGCGAGGCATGACGGAGATCCGCTCATTGAGCTGCGCAGTGGGGCTACTTCCCCGCACCCACGGCTCGGGCTTGTTCACGCGAGGCCTCACCCAAGTATTGAACATCGCCACCCTCGGTTCCGCGCGGGAGGAACAGAAGCTGGACGGTCTTACGCTGGAGGATAGCAGGCGCTTCATGCATCACTACAACTTCCCGCCCTACTCGACCGGAGAGGTGAAGCGTATGGGTACCACTGGTCGCCGAGAAGTGGGACATGGCGCTTTGGTGGAAAGAGCGCTGACCCCAGTGGTCCCAGGAGAGGATGAGTTCCCGTATACCATAAGGCTGGTCTCAGAGGTGCTCAGCTCCAATGGCAGTACTTCCATGGCGTCGGTTTGTGCCGCCACTCTTTCCCTGATGGATGCCGGGATACCCATCAAAGCTCCGGTGGCCGGGATTGCCATGGGCTTGGTCACTGGGCCAGACGGGGAGTTTGAGGTTCTCACTGATCTTGAAGGCATGGAAGACTTCTACGGCGATATGGACTTCAAGGTAGCCGGCACGGCCGCCGGCGTGACCGCCGTGCAACTGGATACGAAGTTGAAGGGGCTGACCTTTGAAATCCTGGAAAAAGCGCTCACGGATGCTCACCAGGCTCGTCTCCAAGTCCTTACAGTAATGCAAGAGACTCTCGTCGCCAGCCGCCCTGAGTTGAGCAAATACGCGCCGAGAATGATTAAGATCAGCATCAACCCCAGCAAGATCGGTAGCGTTATCGGCCCCGGCGGAAAGACCATAAGGTCCATTGTTGAACAGACAAAAGCAACGGTGGATATCGAGGATGACGGGACCGTGCTCATCGGGTCAGTAGACCCTGAGGCGGCCCAAAAGGCCATAGCCATAATAGAGAGCCTGACCAGAGATGTCGAGGTCAACAGTGTCTACACCGGGAAAGTAATCAAGATTCTGCCCTTCGGTGCCGTGGTGGAGATCATGCCAGGGAAAGAGGGATTGGTTCACATCAGTGAACTCGCCGACTATAGGGTGCCCAGTGTCGAGGACGTAGTCAAGTTGGGCGACGAGATCATGGTGATGGTGACTGAAGTCGACCGCTCGGGCAAGGTAAGCCTCTCCCGGAAAGCGGTGTTCCAAGCCCAGAACGCAGCTTCAGCTGCTGGCAAGGAGCCCGGCGCGGATGCGCCTCCCCCGCGGCCTCATACTCCCAGGGGACATCCCGAGGGGCCGCGAGGCGAGAGAAGGCCGACGGACAGCCGTCCCCACAGCCGTGGCCGGGGCGACTTTGGCCGGCCAAAGCAGACCTAGAGGAAGAGGGCTCATGTCCACGCCAATCAGGGTCGTAGTCCACGGCGCTCTGGGGAGGATGGGGAAGGAGGTGGTCAACGCCGCCTGCAAGGACCCCGATCTCCAGCCGGTCGGCGCAGTGGACGCCAAAGCCGATGGGAACGTCCTTCCGTTGCCTGTCGGGTCGGGCACCATACCACTGTCCAGGGATATGGATTCCATCCTGACACAGACGGAACCCAAGGTCATCGTGGATTTCTCCGCGTCCGAGGCGAGCCTGGCCATGGTCAGACTGGCCGCAAAGCGCAAGGTCAACCTGGTCATTGGCACCACGGGTTTCTCGACAGAGAACCTGGAGGAGATCGACCGGCTGGCCAAGGCCAACGGCGTCGGTGCTGTGGTGGCCTCTAACTTCGCCTTGGGAGCGGTGTTGATGATTCATCTGGCCAGGATAGCGGCGAAGTACTTCGACAACGTTGAGATCATTGAGTTGCACCACGATCAGAAGCTTGATGCTCCTTCGGGGACCGCCGTCTCCACGGCCAGGGCCATCTCGGAGGCGAGAGGGAAGCCCTTTGTCCATCCCAAGGTGCAGAAGGAGACCGTCGCCGGGGCGAGAGGGGCGGAGCTGCAGGGAGTGGCCCTTCACAGCGTGCGCCTGCCTGGCCTGATGGCCCACCAGGAGGTCATCTTCGGCACATCGGGGCAGACGCTCATAATTCGGCATGACACCATCAACCGGGAGTGCTTTATGCCCGGAGTAGTCATGGCCGTGAAGAAGGTGGTCGAGCTCAAGGGGTTGACCATTGGCCTGGACAGACTGCTGGGGCTTCAGTAATAGAGAGAGAAGAGATGAAAGGGACGATTGTTGCTATAGTTGGCGCCACCGGAATGGTGGGACAGGAGTTCATCAGGGTCCTGGAACAGCGGAACTTCCCCATGACTTCTGTGAGGCTCTATGCCTCTGACCGGTCCCACGGCCGGAAGATGAAGGTGCGCGGCGAAGAGTTGGAGGTCAAGGAGACCACGCCGGACTCATTCAAAGGCATCGACATTGCTCTTTTCTCTGCCGGAGCTGATATCAGCAAGCAGTTCTCTCCGATAGCCGCGAGAACCGGCGCGGTGGTCGTGGACAACAGCGCCGCCTTCAGGATGGACCCGGAGGTTCCCCTGGTGGTCCCCGAGGTCAATCCGGAGGACATCAAGAAACACAAAGGCATCATCGCCAACCCGAATTGCTCGACAATTCAGATGGTGGTGGCGCTCTACCCTCTGCACAGGGTCAACCCGATCAAGCGGCTCACCGTGGCCACTTATCAGTCGGTGTCGGGCACCGGCCTGGCCGCCGTTGATGAGTTGACCGGCCAGTCCAAGCAGGTCCTTGAGGGGAAGAAGGCCACTCCCAAGGTATACCCGTATCAGATCGCCTTCAACGTGCTGCCGGAGATCGACGTCTTCCTGGAGAACGGATACACCAAAGAAGAGTGGAAGATGGTGGAGGAGACCCACAAGATTATGCACGCTCCGGATATCGCCATATCGGCTACTTGTGTCAGGGTGCCGGTCGTGATCGGGCACAGCGAAGCCGTTCAGGTGGAGTTCTCCCGTCCCATGTCGCCGGATGAGGCCAGGAGAATCCTGTCGAAGGCGCCCGGTGTGACAGTTATGGACGATCCCTCCAAGAGGGTCTATCCCTACCCGGTGATGGCAGCCGGTCAGGACGATGTCTACGTTGGACGGATCCGGAAAGACGCTTCACATCCGAACGGCCTGGTCTTGTGGGTCGTGAGTGACAACATACGGAAAGGCGCTGCCCTGAACGCTGTCCAGATCGCTGAGAAACTGGTGGGGAAGTAGGCCTTGCGGGGCATCAAACCAGAGCAGGGGCCCGCGGCTGCTGGCGGAGTATTGGAGCAAGGGCGCACAAGGTTGGGCAGCACTTCCAGGGGTACTAGTGCTCTGTAACGTCTCATTTGACGGATTCGCGGTTGCCCCATTTGGGCAGAGAAGGGGATTGGGCAAGTTGAGAAGATGCTTCTGAGACACAGTACAGGTGGATTTCGCTCCGCTCTACCCACCC
>Ga0114946_10003840_pt1 | contig 10012 bp, 13 predicted proteins | sample WalLakDeSediment_FD_88676 | JGI IMG/M metagenome (GOLD analysis project Ga0114946, IMG submission 88676) | Lake sediment microbial communities from Walker lake, Nevada to study Microbial Dark Matter (Phase II) - Walker Lake 11/02/13 Deep Sediment | ecosystem: Environmental > Aquatic >...
GGAGAATAAAATGAGTAATTTAGTAAATAGAAGCGAGTTATTAGCACAACAAGACGATGTAGTTACTTCAGCAGTATCTATATCTGTAAACAGACGTGATGCTAGTAGATTAGCCATACAAGTGTTAATTAATACTTTAGATTTAGATGGTTATGTTATAGTTGAAGCGTCAATAGATGATGTGTATTATGAAGCTGATTTAAGCTCTAAGTATACAATACTAGAAGAAGACAGTTCTGTACTGTATGAAATTCAAGAACCTTCGGCTCAATACTACAGGATTCGCATAGTTAGAAACACTGGAACTTATGATGTTAAAATTCAAGCGCTTTTAAGTGGAGGTTAATCATGACAATTATAAGAGTAGGCAAAGCGGTAGAAGAAGCACCTATAGACTCAAAGAACTATATTAGACAAAATGGCCAATGGGTTGAAATAAGTGGAGAGACTTTAGTAAATCATAATGATTTAGTAGGCCTCCAAGGTGGTAATACCACTCAACGCTACCATTTAACACTAACACAGCATACGCAGGCTACTAGGGAAGCAAACAGTACTCAAAATGGCTTAATGAGTGCTTCATATGCTAATCAATTAGATAATAGTTATACAAGCGAAGAAGTTGACCAATTAATTAAAGATGGCTTTGAAAGGGTTGATATTACTGATGCAGGCACTTACACGCTTACTGAAATAGGTAATGTTGTTTACGCTGTAGATTTAAGAGATGGAAGTGTTGTTATTAACTTGCCTACACCTACTAATAATACTGAAGGGCAACATTGCGTTATATATATAGAAATAGAGCAGGCAGGTAATACTTTAACAATTAACGGGAATATTAGAGGTGTATCAAGTCAAGTATTAGAAAAACGCTATGATGCTATTGAATTAGTAGCTCATATGTTAGGTGTGCCACATTATGATGTAATCAGCTGGAACCGTACAGATAACATAATATACAGGAGTGGTAATTTAGGTACTACTAGTATCAACACTTTACAACAAATGTTAGGTTATGAGTTAAGCCCAAGTGTTATAACTGGTTGTCAAGTGACTGCTGATGCAGGCGTAATTACAGTTCAAGCAGGAGAGGTTTTACTATACAATACAGCTATAGATAAAGATGTGAGATTATTTAAGTTTGATGGGGGTACTTATAGCCAGCCTGACAACACATTAAAATACATCACTTTATTTAACAATAATGGTGTTGTAGAATTAAGAATATTTGACTCTTTATTTGATATTACAGACAGAAGAAACACTCTAATCGCAACAACATCAAGAAGAGGTAGCCATACAGATGTATTAGAGACACTTGACTATGCAACTAACTTTGCAGTTCGACAATTTCAATCAGAATCAATTAAGAGTTGGTTAAAAAGAAGTAATGGCTTGATACTAAGTAATACTGGTTTAACTAGCGTTGTAATTAGTGATGGAATAGTTTTTAAATCTGTTATACAGTATCATATACCACAACTCGTGATGAATGTTGATAATTCTGTGGAATGGTATTACTTTAATAACTTAGGCTGGCAAGTAGAAGATAGAACAACTATTGATAATGTTAGATATAATAATTATGGCGTAGGCTTCGCAAACTTAGCGAACACTAATAGATGGGCGAGCCACTGGGTTTATGTGTGCGTTAATAACCCTTCAAGAATGATAGTAGTTTATAGTCAAGCTGAGTATACTACTGAAGCTAATGCAATTAACGCTCAACCGCCTATTGATTCTAGATTGCCACAACTGCTTAGAAATTATGGCCTAGGCGTTCTGGTAGGTAAGATTATTGTTAATTTAAACAGTGTAACACCACAAAGTTTAAGCCCTTTTAGCTTATCTTTTAGTTTTACAAATAATCCTGTATAAAGGATAGGAGGAACAAAATGGAATGTAATAAAGAGTGTAAGGAAGAATTCAGGGAGATATACGGTAGTATCCGAGGGGTTGAGAGTTACATGGCTAAGATTGATAAGACCTTAGCTATCAACACTAGAAGTCTCGAAGAGCATATTAAACGTACTGAGCTTCTAGAAAAGAAGGTGGAGCAACAGGCTAAGTTTTTAAACATGGCGCTTGGAGCTTGGATTATACTGCAAGTGCTTCTTCCTTTCTTATTTAAATAAAGAGAGGGGATATGAACCTTATAATTGAGCCACAGGACGAATTTACAAAGAAGAGGTTGCAAAATATAGCCAAGGATATTGAAACGCAACAGAGGCTAAATAAAGCACAAATAGAGCTAAAGATTACTTACCTTGCTATACTTGATGCTTACAACTCTTTATTAGAATTAGGAATCAACAATAAAGACTTATTTAACTTGAAATACGAGTTAGAGCTAAAGTACTATAATATAAAAAGGTGAATAAATAGACTTGTGTTATAATAAGATATGTTGGCTATTACTACTGCCTCAAGAAGAGTTAGACCAGATAGTAGCTGAAATTCTTTTAGAACAGGAGATAAGCAATGAAACTAACCAAACAGGCACTTGAGTTATTACTACACTTTGAAGGCTTCTCTTTAAAGGCCTATAAATGCCCCGCTGGCGTATGGACAATAGGTATAGGGTGTACTTACTACCCCGACGGGACTAAAGTCAAGGAAGGCGATATTCTAGCCTCTCCTGCTGAGGTTTTTTCTTTGAAGCATAAAATATTGGAAGGCTTTATTCAAGGTTTATGGGATATGCTAGAGCCAGTACAGAAGCATACTTATATAACTGAAAATGAATTTAGTGCTATGGTTTGTCTAGCTTACAACATAGGATTAGGAAGTTTTAAGAATAGCCGTGTGTTAAAATTCCTTAGAGATGGTGATAAGTATAATGCCTCTAAGAGCTTTTTGCTTTGGAATAAAGTTAATGGTAAAATAACTTTAGGACTAGTTAGAAGAAGATATGCCGAGATGCTTATGTTTCAAGGCAAAAACTGGTCAGAATATGAAGAAAAAAGGCTGGAGGGATAAATGAAAGTTAAATACAAAAGGTTAATGGATAATTTTTACGGCGACGCTCCTTTTATGGGGTGTTTATTAGTGGTTCCTAGCTGTAAAAACGACTGTGAAGGCTGTCAGAATCAACATTTAAAGAGAGAGGATACATTTGTATCTGAAGTTAAAGATGTTGGCCTTGCTATCGAAGAGAATCCTTTTTGGGAGGGAATAATATTAGGTGGCTTAGAACCTTTAGATGATAAGAGGAATTTTAAAGCTTTAATGAAAGTTGTTGAAGTATCAAAAGTAAAAAGCCTCTGTATTTACACATCTTATGAAATAGAAGATATTAACATGGACTTAATACCGAGCAATATTAAGAATCTCTACATAAAAACTGGAAAGTATGACAGAACACTGTCTTCAAAGCATATTCAATATAATGGTTGGATTTTAGATTTAGCTTCCAATAATCAGAATTTTTACTATTTTGACCGTAAAAAAAGTGTGCTATAATAAAAGTAGTTATAAAGTAACTAATCTCCTTGCCCATCTCAAATAGAGGTGGGTTTTTTATTGTTAATTAGATGCAGACCTTACTAAATACTTAACACCTGCTTTGGTGTCTTTTATTTCACAATTCAATTGTTTCATGATACGTTTAAGGTTTTTATAGTTATTTTGTCTAACAGAAGCAATTGGCATTCCTGAGGCAATAAACATTTCAGCGGCTGATTTCCAAGTTCCATTTCCAAACTCAGCAGGTTCAAAGTTTTCTAAAACTAAGTCAACAATAGCATCTCTTACTTCAAAGCCTCTATTATTTGACTCTAACATAGCTGATTCTTCAGCAGTAAAGTAACAACTCTCACCTGCTTGATATCTTGCATAAGCTTCAGCCCAAGCTAGTTCTGCTATTTCTTCACAGCCATCAACTGATATTGACTTAAGAGGTAACACTAAATAACGTCTATTACCTGTAGTATCAGCTAGAAAGTTTTCATCATTAACAGAAGCTACAAAGCTAGTACGACGTTTTAACTTATCAGCTGTAGCCGCATAAGGCATTCTTATTTCATCCTCTTCTCTCGTAATAAAAGCCTTTAAAGCAGCTATATCAGATTTGCGAAATGTAGCATCAATCTCGGCTAATTCTACTATGAATTTTTTAGTAACTGAAATACAATTGTCTTTGTTACTGGTATCAAGAATAACACCACCAAGAAAATACTCAGGTTTTTTACCGCCCATAGTTGCTAAAGCCTTACAAAACCTTGATTTACCAATACCTTGATTGCCGCCAAGAACTAATACAGTCTGATTTGCACCGCCTTCAATAACAGTCTTAACACAGCCTAGCATCCATTTACGAATATATAAACGTTTAGCTTCTTCGAATTCAGGAGCAACTTCTAAAGTATCGCAAAGAGAATCGATATAGCTAATACCGTTCCACTCAGGAAGTGATTGTAAATGCTCCTCAACGCAGTTTCTTTTATTTTGCTTAGAATAGCTTAAAATATGCCTTCCCAGCTCTTTTGTAGGCATATCAAGCCTATTAGCTTCAGAAACAAGGTGATTAACTAGCTCGGTTGATTGACTTTCAGGGTCTTCGTTGATACCACCAAATTTAGTAATTACAGTGTCTTTTAAAACTGTGTCATAATGGAAGTCTACATTAATAGCTTTCAATAGTGCTTTAAAATTAGCTATAGTATCCTTAGCTTTGCCTTTATCTGTAATATCAATGTATTGTGGTATATCAGAATTTTCATCTTCGTTACTAACTAAGCCTTCAGTGATATCAAGCAACTGTTCTGCAGTGCCTCCATCTTGTAAAAAATCACTCACATCATAACCTTTCTTATCTGAGGGGAATTTAACTGATACCACGGTTGGAATAATTCTCCTTAGTGATGCTGTTAATTTCTCTTCTCTTTTATCGCCTGCTTCGTCGTTGTCTATAAGTAAGCAAACCTTTTTAAAGCCTCTAAGTTTGTTTTGAGCTACAGCGTTAAAACCGCCAGCGCCTCCACTGTTGCATGTGGCTTGAAGACCTCTGAGAGTTAGGTTATCTGCGTCTTTTTCGCCCTCAGTGATAAATAACCAATCGTTTTTACTAAATTCAGCGAATAAATGTTCATTATAAAGCGGTCTAATAACACCTGTCATACAGCCTTTTTCTGATAACCATGAGTTCTTATTGTTAATATCACCGCCTAGGTATTTGCTGAAGAACTTGCCAGACCTAGTTTTTGTGTATTTGAATATAATTTTACCGTCAGCATCTTTGTAAAAATACTCTCCTAGCACATCGTACTTAGAAGTAACAGCTGTAGGCGTTTCAAAATCAATTAAGCTTTTACTTTTCAGCCATTCCATAGCTTCGGCTTTGCCACATTTAAGCATGAAACAAATAAACTTAATTGTTTTTCCGTTCTCTCCTGATTCGAAATCAGAAAACATTCCTCTGCTCAAGTCTATACTAAGACTTCCCTTGCTGCCAAAACGTATTTCACTATCGCTTTTACTAAACACTTTTAAACCATATGTTAGTTCGTTTACAACTGCTTTAAAAGCTATATCTAAATTATTCATCCTAATCTCCTTTGTTAAGGCGGACACCTTGAATTAGTGTTCAGCCTTGGTTTATTTACTAAAACTGTTTTCTTGCTAAAAGAAACAAGTTATTTAACGCATCTTTAACTTCTTGACTGTTCAGGTCTAATGTTCCCGCATCTGTGCCATCTAGCATTAACTGAACCTTCATGGCTTTTTTATCGATACTAACATTAGTGTTTGATATCTTAAAGTTCCTGTCTTTAACTGTATCGCATACTATTTCATCTTGAATTACCTTATCACTCTCATTTAGTGTGTAACTCATTACAGACCTATTTGTAGTAGGGCATTTTACTTTATGACTAGTAAAAACCACTCCTGCATCTATCAGCTCTCGTAATCTGCTTGATACCGCATGAGTCTCTAAATTGGCCGTGGCTGCTATTTCTCTGCATGATGCAGGTTTATCTAGCTTTACCATTATTTCAACGATTCTGGTGAAAGATTGATTCCTGTCAACCTTGTTGTTAGAATCTATTTGTGTTTCTGTTTTCCTCATTCCAATCTCCTTCTAGAGTTCTGTTAGAAGCCTTATTGCTCCTATTTTAAATATAACACACAATGAATCACTTGTCAAGGGGTAGATTCATCTTTTTTTCAACTTTTTTTTCTTTTTTTTTCTTCAAGCTCTCTTTTTCTAGCGTTTTTAGCTAATCCAGCCTTCCAGAGAGCTATAGCTTTAGTTGACCAAATCATGTTTCTAAGGGGAATATCTTTGTCATTATCTCTAACATGCAAGATTCCATTAACTAAATATGTTTCTGCAGGTATCCAAGTGCCATCTGCACAAAACTGCTCTAATTCCTCTTTTTTATTAAGCCTATATTTGTTTCTCATTACAATCTCCTTTGAATGTTTAGTAAGGATTTATTTCCTTATTTATAGTATAACCATTTTAAAACCGTTGTCAAGGGCATCAAACATTTTTTTTTTAAAAATATTTCTGTCCGATTATGATTGTCCGATTCCGAAACCGAACATCAATTTTGTTCTATTTAGAACAAATTTAACTCTTATTCTCTTTTCAAAAACCTGCTTCCTTATGCTCTACTTATCGGCATATTTCTCAATTTCTTTAGCTTTATTTTTAAAATAATTTAAATTATTTTATAAGCCATCAATACTATTGAAAAGTATTTCACATGCCGTTGATAATAACTTTCAATAAGCGTTACCTCCATAAAACGAAATCACTTTTTTCGTTGAATTTTTCAATTTTCAAAAATCTTCTATACCTTATATAATGCAATTTCCGCGCCAACTGAAAAAAGTGTGTAAGTGGTTGGTTCCATATTAGAACATACCACTATTTAAATGTTTAATGTAGTGTGTATTTGGTGGCTATAAGTATCATATATAAATTGTTTATATATTGAGATTATTCAGTATTAACTGTGTTACCACAGACCTGTTTCTCGTTTAACACTCACGTTAAATGAGGTAAAATCAGTGTCTAATTTCTCTTTTTAAGTGAATGAATTTAATTTAGGAGAATTCTTCTCCCGCTATTACTTATTAGTTAAGTATTGTTTGTGATTGTTTTCTAATAAAATTTTTCGCAAGTGTTTAGCTAAAAATGGGTATGAAGCCCCTTTAAATATATCAACATATCCTGTAGCGTACTCGTAAGTGTCAAACTCTTCGCCGATAATATATTGTTCGCCCCATTTGTACAACACTGTATATTTATTTGTATCTATGTTAAGGTATATAAGATTACCTACAAAACAGGGCTTTTTATGGGCTGGTACGTTTCCCGCAAACCCTAACTCTTCAGTAGATAGTTTACTTTCAAGCTTTTGCAACGCATCAAGTTTATTACTTGCTACTGATACACCGTTATTGATTAACATGTATTGATATACATCACTCTTTTCTTCAACTCTTTTAAAAATTGCCATAATTTCTCCTTTCAAGAGAATGAATTTGTTTTTTGGAAGAACTTCTCTTCTATATATAGTGTAACATAACGCTATAAGGTTATTTCTCGTTTCACGTTGACGTGAATTGAGGTAAGTCACTGTAATCAGTAGAGCTCAGATTTGAGCTCCCTTTTCCCCAATTTTGGGGTTTACTATATAATCAACACCTTGTATGAAATCCTGTAATCTATCCTTCGCCCACGTGTTAAGTATTATTTCCGCAGTTATTCATATTGTCATGAAAAACCTCTTGCTTTCTTATTAATTTCTCAAGCTTCTCAATTAAAGTATCAAGCCTATCACAAACCGTTATTATCTCGTTATTCATCTCTACCTCCATTATCAGGTCTAAAAACCTTATTCTCTTCCCAATAGGCCGCTATGTTACCGCTTACTTCGACAAACATCTCTTCATGAGCTAATGAAGCTGTATTCTCAAGCAACTCTACTGAATCACCATCCTTAAAGCACTTGGTATACATTTCATTCCTAGCTCTCGTGTTTTTCTTCTTATAAGCCTCTCTTTTCCATTCAAGCGAATTCATCTTCTCAGCATTATCTTTGCCAACTATATTAGCATCAACATCAAACCCTGATGCCTGATTGGCTGAAAACTCCGCAAGCCAAGCGAATTCTTCAGGTGAGAGTTTATCAAGATAATCATAATCATTATATAGCTCTAAATCATTTCTGTAACCTGCGTTACTGCCGAGTTTAAACTCATGCTTGCTAATGCCTGATGAATTTTTAAACTTCCTATTCTTACTTTTAACACTCATAAAACCTCCAAAATTTTGTTTGTCGAGAGAAGCATTTCCCTCTACTTCTATTGTAACATAGTTAAGCATCGAAGTCAAGCTTTTTTTTTTAAAATAAATATTCGTTAAAAACGAGAAGCTGAATAGTTAGTAAATATAGTAGTATACAGCTAGTGAAAGCGACACTATTAGGTTTTTCCCTCTCAAACTCATTATAAAAGGAAAAAAGTCAATGATTCCGCTCGAACTACAGCTAAGTAGTTGAATTTATTTATAACGATAAAGGAAAGAATCAAAAAGAAACTCAGTTACAATTTTATCACCACTGTTTATCTAAATAATCTCCAAGGGTTAAGTAGGGGTGGGGTGGTAAATTCTGAAAGTAATAATTTTAAGAGATGTTTTAAACACGTAATCAGTCGATATTATTAGGGAAAGTAAAAAAGCTAATGATATTATCCGACTGCATAGACTCTAACAATATTAGTAAGTAAGCTTTAAGCAAGTGAAAGTATTGATATAAAAATGTATACCTTAAGTTATTGTAATCGTTAAAGTAAAAAACACGCCAAAAAACAAAGTCTGATTTATTAATGAATCCAGTTACATAGAGCTAGTGAAAGCGACACTATTAGGTTTTTTCTCCGAAATATAGGCAAAAAGGCAAAAAAGTCAATGGTTACGCTCGGACTACGTCTAAGTATCTGTATCAATTAAATAAAGAACTTTAGTTTTTTGGTGAGTTGCTCTTTTTTTAAAGCCCACCACCACCCTTTGAAAAATAGACTAATAATATCAAGGTGGTGGTGGTGATACTTATTTCTAGAAAGTATTAGAGAATAAAAATAATATTTAAATTTATTTTTTTATTTTTATAAAAGTCTCAGACAATATCACCCCCACCCCCCTAAAAAACAAACAATGCAATATCTTTTGATACTTAAGTCAATAATCCCTTAAAAAAGCCCACCACCCTTTCAAAAGCCCACCACCACCCTCTTTGTAACTACCTACAATTATTAAGTCTGGAGGAAGTTCCAACCGAATAAGTTTAGCCTCCACCGATGAAAACTATAAAATCAATACTTTTTCCTTTGATTCTTAAAATGAACACTAAAGAAAAAGGGGGAAACCATGTTAGTTTTAGTTAAAGCAAAAAGAAACGAGAAGCATAAGATTATTTACAATGATACTTGCATTTACTGTAATGCCGAAGAGGATAAGGCTAAGAATATCTTTTACCAACTCCAAGCACATTGGGGGCGATATAGAGATTTAGGGCTAGTAGATTTTCTTGATTATATATTGGAGGAGGAAGATTCAGATGAATGATTTAATATTGATGCTTAATGGCTTTATTTTGGCCTGTATTGCAATATTTATACTACATGCACGTAAAGTATACTACAGGATATTAAAACGCTTAGAGGCGGAAAAAAACGCTTGTGAGCAGTATAGAAATGAAGCGAGAAAAGAAGTGGCTAAAGTTAAAGATATACAGTCTGATGTATGCGAGCTTAAGAGTATTAGCCTTAGTAACAATATACTAAAAAGAGGAAGGTAATAGATGACTAGACGAGTGATTAACAATGCACATGATTCAATAAGCAAGCTTAATAAATGCGGTCAAGATATTGTCAGCATCGCTTCGGCTGAATTGAACAGGTTGTTAAATACCGTCTTAAACGGTAAAGAACTAGATTCTAATGAAATAAGGAAGCTAGAAACGCTTACCAGAATAGTTAATAGCCAACAATCCCA
>Ga0114946_10003841_pt1 | contig 10012 bp, 7 predicted proteins | sample WalLakDeSediment_FD_88676 | JGI IMG/M metagenome (GOLD analysis project Ga0114946, IMG submission 88676) | Lake sediment microbial communities from Walker lake, Nevada to study Microbial Dark Matter (Phase II) - Walker Lake 11/02/13 Deep Sediment | ecosystem: Environmental > Aquatic > Freshwater...
CCTGCCCGACGCGACCTGGCTGATGATCTTCCCGGGCCTGGCGGTGTCGCTGACCGTGCTCGGCTTCAACCTGCTGGGCGACGCGCTGCGCGACGCGCTCGACCCGAAGGCCTGAGGGCCCGGGCGACCCCCCGGGTCCACCGCGCTCCGCTCATCGCCGCGGGCCGGTCGCCTCGAGCCAGGCGAGCAGACCGCGGGTCACGGCGTCGTTGACCGCGACGTGGGCACGGACGCAGCGGTGCCAGGCCTCGCCCGAGACCGTCTCGTCGGGCACCTCGGTGATCAGCGTCAGCAACGGCGTCAGGCGGGTCACCGTGACGGCCATGTCCGTGCCGGCGCCACCGCCGGGCGCGGTCGCGGCGTTCGTGTCCTGCCCGCGCGGCGGTCGGTGGTGGAGCCAGAACGGCAGCTCGGAACGGTACGTGAACGGCGCCTGGGCGGCCGATCGGTATCGCCTACCGCGCCGGACCTGCGCCCGCGTGTGTTCGTGCACCCCGGGGTCGCCGCGGAGGGCGCCTTCGACGCCCGCAGCGAGGGCGTCGAGCAGCTGCGTCGCCTCGGCGCCGTCGGGCCCATGCGCCGACAGGATGGTCAGGTGGCCGGTCGGCAGGGACCAGTCCTCGAAGCCGCGGGGAAGGAACCCCGTCTGAGAGCGGATCCAGGCGTGCGCCGGGTAGCCGTGGTCGTTGAGATGGAGCACGGGGCTCCAGCGCGCCGCCGCGTCGCTGCGCAGCAGGCTCTCGGCGATCGTCTCGCCGCCGACGATCGGGTTCGTCTGCAGGTCGGCGCCGAAGGCCGTGTAGCGGGCGGCGTGCTGCATGTGGTTGGGCGCCAGCGAGCAGAGTGCGGCGTGGAGCCGGGCGCCATCGGGGTTCTCGAGGGGGTGCATCACCAGGTTCGCGCGACCGCACAACTCGGGGTCGGCCAGCCAGCGGTCGAGCCACGCGAACGCCGCCGGGGTGCTGGTCGCCTCGTTGGCGTGCTGGCGGGCGGAGAGCAGGACCGTCGGCTTCCAGGCTGTGCAGCGTGCGCGCGACGCCGCCGGATCCGGCGGCGACACGATTTCGAGGACCGCCAGCGGCTGGCCGAGGCGCGTCTCGCGGGGTGTGGCAAAGCGGATCGAGGGGTGCCGGGACGCCCACCAGCGGGTGTGCGCGACCGCCTCGCGCGGGTGCAGGGGTCGGTCGGGCAGCGGCGGTGGCGGCGGCGGCGGCTCGATCGTGCCGAGGTCGACGGCCAGCGAGCCGGGTCGGCGGGCGCGGACCTCGATCCCGGTCGGCCACCCCGCGACGGCGGCACGCCCCGCCCACGCCAGTCGGCCCAGGGCCTCGTCGGCGGTCGCCGCATCGGGCGCGACGACCTCCAGGACGATCCCCTCGACGTGTGCGCCGCGGCCGTGTACCGCGGCGACGTGCACGTCGGCGTCGCAGGGGAGGGCATCGTGCCAGGCGCCGTCCGCCGTCCGGACGCCGACGCGCTCGCTCCCGCGAGCCCGGGCCACGACGGTTGCTCGCGTCGGCGCGCCCGCCCGCTCGTGGAAGAACGGCAGGATGCGTCCGGGGCTCGCCCGCCGTGCGACCCGGGTGTCGAGTACGGCGTCGGCCGCCTCCAGGACCCCGAAGTAGACGTCCTCGTGGAGGGCCTCGACGACGCTGTCGGTCTCGTGGTCGAGCGGGAGAAGGTCGTCGGGCTCGGACAGCTCGGCGACGACCGCGATCTCGTGCAGCAGAGGGCTGGCGCCCGGTTCGATCCCCTCCATGACGGCCGGCAGAACCTCGCCGGCGAACCACGTCCAGAACGCCGCCGCATCGGTCGGGACCGTCGCCGTGGCCACCGCGCGGCCACCGCGCCAGATCCGTGCGCCGGCCGTCGTCACGAGGGCGTGGCCGCCGCCCGGGTGGGGGCTCTGTTCGACCGGCGGCTCGAGGGTCAAGGCTCCGAGGACGGCGCCATCCGCCGCGAGGAACGCGGCGACGTAGGTGGGTGTCACCGGGTCCTCGGGCGTCAGTTCGATCTCGACCCGCAGGCCGGGCTGGGCGGCCTCGATCAGCTCGGCGACCGGGTAGAGCTCGCGCACCCAGCGGTCGGCGGCGCCGAAGGCCTCCGGCTGGCGACCGACGCGGATCCGTAGCGCCACGGCGGCGGCCGGTGCGGCTGGCGCCACCTCCTCGAGGAGCCAGTGCAGGGCGGGTCGGAAGGCGTGGCGGACGGGCAGAACGTCCGCGTCGCTTCCGGACGCCGCCACGAGGTCCACGAGTCGGTCGCGCAACTCCGCGCGAACGACCGCCGTCTCCGACGCGAACGCCTCGATCGTCGCCCGCTCGGCGCACGGCCCGGTGTTCGTGACGAGCCCCGCCGTCGCCTCCAGCAGTCGGTCGCCCTCCCAGGCGGTCGCCGTCGACCAGCGCCGGACGGTTCCATCGCGTGCGCTGTTGCGTACGGGCAGGCCGAGCGCGAGCGCGGCGTACGCCGGCGGATGGGGCAGTGCCGCAGCGACCGGTCGCTCACCCGCCACCCGGAGCGCCTGCACCGCCCCCGCAGCGGCCGCGACGCGCCCCGCCCGGGTGGCCCCGCGCACGTGGCGCGTCAGCGCGTGCTCGGCGTCTCCCAAGCCCACGCCGTCCGGCAGGCGCGGGAAGTCGCGGGCGAACCAGGCGCAGGCTGCCCCGAGCGCCGCGGCGTCTCGCCCGGCAAGCTCGAAGCGCGGGCCGGCGACGCCGTCGACGATCCGCAGGACCCACCCGCCCGCGGGGAGCGACGCGTCGGTGGCGGTCCGCACCATGGCCACCGCCGGCGACGCCGTGACGCGGGCGGGGGTGCCGGTGCCGACCAGCGCGAGGCGCAGCGCGACGCCGAGGGCTTCGGGGGCACCGCCGGTCGGGGCGAAGCCGCCCACGAACTGGTCCGGGTGGTCGGGCGTGCCGGTGTACGCGGCCCGCGCGCCGCCTCCGTCACCGGAGAGGAGCGCGCCGAGGCCCCCCCGACCGGCGGGCGCCGCGGGTACGGTCGAGCCGGCGTCGGCGGGAGCACCGTCGTACGCCGGGGCGCCGAGCCACGCGACGATGGCGGCGACCAGCGAGGGCCCGTCGGGGGCGGTGACGGCGACACCGTCGACGAGCCGCAGGAGTCGGCCCCCGTGCGGCAGGTCGACGTCCACTGTGCCCGACCCTGCGGTTTCGAGATGGGCCGGTGGGGCGGCCGGACCGATGCAGAAAGCGGGGCCCGCCCCAGGCCAAGCGCGCGTCTCGACGGGGAGGACCAGCGCGCGGTCGGCGAGCGCCGCCAGCAGCTCCGCGGCCGCGGCCACGGCGGCGTCGACGTCGTCGGGCCCGTGCCCGAGCGAGATCCAGGCGGGGCCGCAGAGCGCGTCGGGGAAGCCGTCGCCGTCGTGGTCGCGCAGGAGCGCTGCCCGCAGGGCGGCGAGGACGGCGGATCGCTCCGCCGCTGGGGTGCCGTCGCGCTCGGCGTTCACGTTCGCATCCGCGGGTCGAGCCGGTCGCGTAGCCAGTCGCCGAGAAGGTTGAACCCGAGGACGGTGACCGTGATCGCCAGGCCCGGGAAGGTCGCCACCCACCAGGCGCGCTCGATGTAGTTGCGGCCGTCGGCGAGCATGCCGCCCCACGACGGGATCGTCGGATCGACCCCGAGGCCGAGGAAGGTGAGGCCCGCCTCGAGGAGGATGTTGTTGGCGATGCCGAGCGTGGCGAGGACGGTGATGGGGGTGAGGGCGTTCAGCAAGATATGTCGGAACATGATGCGGGCGTGCGTGGCGCCGAGGCCCCGGGCCGCGTGGACGTACTCCATCTCCCGCAGCGACAGGGTCTGGCCGCGGACGATGCGGGCGTACTGCACCCACTGCGTGAGGGCCATGACCAGGATGACCTTCCAGAGCCCCGGGCCGACGACGGCGATCACGGTGATGGCGAGCAGGATGAACGGGAACGAGAGTTGGATGTCGGCGGAGCGCATGAGGACCGCGTCGATGACGCCCCCGAAGTAGCCGGCCACGAGGCCGACGAGCGTGCCGATCACCACGGCGACGGCGACCGAGACTAGGCCGACGGTCAGCGAGATGCGGGCCCCGAAGATGATGCGGCTCAGGATGTCGCGGCCGATCGCATCGGCCCCGAGGGGGTGCGTCTCGCTGAAGGGCACGGCGAGCCGCGACCGCAGGTTGGCCGCCGTCGGTTCGTAGGGGGCGATCGCCGGGGCGAAGACCGCGGCCCCGACGACGATGAGGACGATCAGCGCGCCAATCGTGAAGCTGGGGTCGCGCAGCGCCCGCCTCACGTGGCCCTCGAGAGCAGGGTGCCGGACGTTGGGGGCGTCATGCGTAGCGGATCCGGGGATCGAGGGCGGCGTAGCTCAGGTCGACCAGCAGGTTGATGAGCGCGATGAACAGGGCCAGCACGGTGATCGTGCCCTGGAGCATCGGGTAGTCGCGGTACGAGATGGCGTTGAGCGCCAGAGAGCCCAGGCCCGGCCACGCGAAAACCTGCTCGATGATGACGACCCCGCCGATCAGGCCGCCGATCTGCAGGCCGACGAAGGTCACCACGGGGATCAGCGCCGTCCGTAGGGCGTGGCGGTACACCACGGCCTCCTCGCGTACGCCCTTGGCGCGCGCCGTGACGACGTACTGCTCCCCGAGGACGTCGAGGAGGGCGGACCGCACGAGCCGGGTCGTGCTGCTCGCGAGGATGAGCCCAAGCGTGAGGCTGGGGAGCACGAAGCTGACCGGGCCCTCGTAGCCGGATGGCGGGAGCCAGCGAAGCTGTACCCCGAAGATCAATATCAGCATGATGCCGAGCCAGAAGTTGGGGAACGAGAGGCCAAAGAGCGTCACGACCCGGATCGCCAGGTCGACCTGGCTTCCGCGCCGGCGCGCCGCCAAGACGCCCAGCGGGACGGCCAAGACGAGCGAGATCGCCAGCGCCGCCAGCGCCAGGCCCACCGTCGCGGGGAAGCGCGCCACGACGGCGGCCGAGACCGGACCGCCCGAGCGGAACGAGGTCCCGAGGTCGCCGCGGAGCGCGCCCATGACGAAGTCGACGTACTGCTCGACGAAGGGCCGGTCGGTACCGAGGCGTTCGCGGATCAGGGCCAACTGCTCCTGGGTCGGCGCGCTGGAGCCCTGGAACATCGCGACGGCGGGGTCGCCGCTCAGGCGGATCGTGAAGGAGACGAACAGCGTGATGCCGAGCAACACGAAGACCGACTGCAGCAGCCTCCGGAGCAGGAACGTCACCACGCGCGTTCGCCCCCTTCCTCGGCCCGTCGCTCAGTTGCCGACGGAGACGTTGAGCAGGTCGTGGCGATCGTCGGCCGGGGCCACGAAGCCCTGGACCCGGTCGGCGACGCCCCACAGGTTCTGGTGCTGGTAGAGGGGCAGATCGATCACCAGCTCGTGCGCCAAGCGGGCGACCTGCTGTAGCGCCTCCTGACGGAAGTCCTGGTCGTACGTGCCGCGCTGCTCGGCCAGCAGGCGGTCGACCTCCTCGTTGGAGAAGCAGGGGTTCCAGAACTGGCCGGTGCGGTAGAGCAGGTACGCCGTGTTGTCGAAGTCGAGCGTCCAGCCGCCCCAGCCGCTGTAGTAGAGGTTGCCGACGCGGTTCTCGGGGACCATGTCGTTGTAGTACGTGTTCGTCTCATGGGTCACGAGGGTCGGTTGCAGGTTGACGACCTCGAGCATCGACGCCACGACCTGGGCTACCTCGCGGAAGATCGCGTCGGACCCGATGAAGTCGATCTGAACGCGCGTACCAGCGGGCACGCCGGCCTCGGCCAGCAGCCGCTGGGCGAGCTCGGGGTCGTAGGCGTACGGCTGGAGGTCGGCGTCGAAGCCGAACGACATCGCCGACTGGAAGCTGGCGATCGGGGTCCCGTACCCCTCGAGGATGACGTCGATGATGCCCTCACGGTCGACGGCGTGGGCGATCGCCCGGCGAACGAGGACGTCGTCGGTCGGGGCGGCGCAGTGGTTGAAACGCAGCGAGGAGACCGTCGGGCTGCCGACGGCTTCGATCCGCGCGCCGGTGGCACGCTCGATGCTGCCGGCGAGGCTGATCGGCACGCCCTGCGCGATGTCGATCCGGCCGGCCTGCAGCTCGGCCACGCGCGTCGACGGCTCGATGATGAAGCGGAACACCAGGTTCTGGATCTTGGGGGCGCCGCGGAAGTAGTCGGCGTTCGCCTCGAGCGTGAGCCGATCATCGGGCACGTAGTCGATGACCTTGAAGGGGCCGGTGCCGACGGGCAGGCGGTTGAAGGTCTCCGCATCGTTGTTGGTGACGTACCCCGGCGGGACGATCATGGCGCCGTAGCCCGCGAGCTTGGTGATCAGGACGGGGTCGGGCGACCCGAGGACCAGGTCGACGGTTAGGTCGTCGACGATCTCGACCCTGTCGATGCTCGTGTAGTTCGACTGCTGGGGGCCCGCCGCGCCCTCCTCGCCAAGCAGGCGATCGAACGTGAACTTCACCGCCGCGGCGTCGAAGGGCTCGCCGTTGTGGAAGGTGACGCCCTGACGCAGGTAGAAGCGCAGGCGATCGTCGTCCTCGCCGATCCACTCCCAGGAGGTCGCGAGGCCGGGGCCGATCTGCATGTCGAGGCCGCGGTGCACCAGGCCGTCGAAGATGCTCGAGCCGACCATTCCCCAGGCGAGGAAGAAGGTGTCGATGGGATCCCAACTCTGGGGGTCCTGCCCCTGGGCGATCGTCAGCGTGCCCTGCGGTTGGGCCAGGCCGAAGCTCAGTGCGAGCGCGAGCACGATGGTGGCGATGCTGGATCTCATGGTGTCTCCTTCTCCCCGCGGGGGGGCAGGTGGTGGTTCGACGGCTCGGTGTGCGTTGCGTTCGGCAGGACCATGCACGTGCTCAGCCATGCGCGCCAGTCCCACACGCTCTTCCGGTTCTCGACGATCTGGTGCGTCACGACCTCCTTGACCCCCGCCACGGCGGGCAAGCGCTGGACGAGGAAGCCGTGCAGCTCCTCGGCCGATGGGTGGAGCGATTCGACGATCAGGACGGTGCCGCCGAGGGTCACGCCCACGTAGCGGACGTCCGGCATGGCGGTGATGCCGGCCGCGGCCTCTTCGAGCCTCAAGGGTTCGATCCGCACGAGATGGATCGCCTCGATGGGGATGCCCCAGCGCAGCGGATCACCGGTGGCGACGATCGACACGAGGCCAGAATCGAGGATCTTCTTGCAACGCTGCCGCACCGTGCTCTCCGGCAGGTCGAGCTGCCGCGCGATGGTGCTGAACGGCGTCCGGCCGTCGCGCTGCAGCACCTCGAGGATCGCGACGTCGGTGGCGTCGATCATGGAGTCGAGCGTGCGCGCCATGGCACCTCCCGGAGCGGTCGCCACGAGGGCGGGCCGCCCGGCGATGGCCCGTAGTATCGGGTGGATTCCACAACATGTCAAGCATGAAGTTGCGGAATCCGGATACAGTGGACCGGAGCGCCGCGAACGCCGCGCCTGCCTGCGGCCGACGCGCCGCCGACACCGACGAACGCCCGCCCGCTCGAAGGGGCGGGCAAGCGAGGAGCGAGTATGGCCCAGCGTTGGACCGTCGACTTGAACGCCGATGCCGGCGAGTCGTACGGCAGGTGGGTCCTGGGCGACCCAGAGCGCCTGTTCCGCCAGGTGACCAGTGTCAACCTGGCGTGCGGATCGCACGCCGGCGACCCGAGGACGATCTGGGACGCGGTGCGCACGGCGAAGGCCGCGGGCAACGCGATCGGCGCCCACCCAGGCTACCCGGACCTCATGGGCTTCGGCCGCCGCGACATGGAGCTGCCGCCGGACGAACTCGAGGCCCTCGTCGTCTTCCAGCTCGGCGCGCTCGCGGGCTTCCTGCGCGCCGAGGCGCTGCCGATGCGCCACGTGAAGGCCCACGGCGCCCTCTACCTCCGCATGGCGCGCGACCCGGTCGTCGCTGATGCGGTCGCGCGCGCCGTCGCCGCGTTCGATGCCGATCTGCCGCTCATGGTCCTGGCGGGCCCGGGCGGCGCCGTCATGCAGAGGGCGGCGGGCGCCGCCGGGCTGCGGGCGCTCCTCGAGGCATTTCCCGATCGCGCCTACCTCCCGGACGGCACGCTCGCGCCGCGCTCCCTGCTGGGCGCGCTGATCCACGACCCCGACGAGATCGCCGAGCGGGCCGTGGCCATCGTCGTGCGGCAGGAGGTACCGGCGCTGGGAGGCGGCGTCGCACCGGTCGTGGCAGACACCCTCTGCGTCCACGGCGACCACCCCGGCGCCGTCGCGAACGCGATGGCGGTGCGGCGCGCCCTGGCCGCCGCTGGGGTCGACGTCCGGCATCCGTGAGCGCAGCGCGGCCGCCGACGATGCCTGCTCGCGGGCGGGTCGACGCCCGCACCGTGGAGTTCGAGTTCGGCAACTCGATCGACGAAGGGGCTAACGCCGTCCTGCACGGCGCGGCGCTGGCGCTCCTCGCCGACGACGCGGACGGGTTGCTGGACGTCGTCCCGGGGTTTCGGGTGTTGGCTGTCGAGTACGATCCGCGGCGCGTCGACCTGGCGGTCCTCGAACGACGGGTGCGTGCCAGCGTCCGGGCAGCCGAGAGCGTCGAGCCCCTCGCCCCGGTCGAGATCCCCGTGGACTACGCGGGCCCCGACCTCGCCGACGTCGCCACGGCGGCCGGGCTCAGCCCCGCTGAGGTCGTTCGCATCCACGCCGGGCGGACCTACCGCGTCTTCGCCGTCGGGTTCACGCCGGGCTTCCCGTTCCTCGGCTCGCTGGACGAGCGGATCCGGCTGCCGCGGCGGGCCGAACCGCGGGTGCGCGTCGAGGCGCACAGCGTCGCCATCGCCAACGCTCAGACGGGGATCTACCCACTCGCCTCACCCGGCGGCTGGCACCTGATCGGCACCTCGCTCGTGCCCATCTACGATCCGCACCGTGCGGAGCCCTTCCTGTTGGGGCCGGGCGATCGCGTCCGCTTCGTCGCCGCGACGGGTGCGCGCCCCGCGCCCGTCGAGCCCCTGGAGTTGCTCCCGGCGCTGCCGCGCATGCCGGCGCTGGAGGTGATCCGGCGGGGCGTCCTCGACCTTGTCGTCGATGCTGGGCGCTTCTTGGCGGGGCGCTTCGGGCTCGCCCGCACGGGGCCGCTCGACGCCGAGAGCGCGAGGCGGGCCAACCGGCTGCTGGGTAATGCGGCGATGGTGCCGGTGGTCGAGCTCAACCTCGGCGGGCCGGTGTTGCGGGCGGTACGCGAGACGCGCGTCGCCATCGCCGGGTACGGGCTGACGCCCCTCGTGGGGGGCCGGCAGGTCCCTGCGCCCTGCGCCGTGACCCTGCAGCGCGGCGACATCCTCGCCTTCCGCGCCGCCAGCCGGGGGGCGCGCTGCTACCTGGCGCTGCCCGGGGGGGTGCAGAGCGCACGGCATGGGGGCTCGGTCTCCGTGGACGTGCGCGGCCTCATCGGGCGCCCACTCCGCCCGGGCGACCTGCTCGGCCAGAACCATCGCTGGGCCGCGACCGGCGCCTTCGCGCCCGCTCGCTCCAGCACCCCGCCGACCCTGCTGACGGTCCGCGTCCTTCCCGGTCCGCAGTTCGAGCCGGGGGCGTGGGCCGCGCTCCGGGGCTCGGTCTTCACCGTCGATCGCGCGGACCGCATGGGCATCCGCCTCAACGGCCCGACGGTCCCGGGAGGCGAGGTCGTCTCCGAACCGACCCGCCTCGGCGCCATCCAGGTGACCGCCGGCGGCCACCCGATGATCCTCCTCAACGACCGGGGCACGCTCGGCGGCTACGCCAAGCCCTTCGTCGTCGATCCGCGCGACCTGCACCGCGTCGGCCAGCTGCGCGCGGGCGACGCCGTGCGGTTCCGCGCCGCCTCGCCACTCGATGGGCGGGGCACAGTCCGGATCACCATCGTGTGACGCGCCGTACTCCGAGGCGCGCCAGCCGGCGCCTCACCGGCGGTGTGGGCCGCCTCACCGGCGGCCCTCGTAGCTGATCAGCAGCCCGACGAAGAGACTGGAGAACG
>Ga0114946_10003842_pt1 | contig 10011 bp, 5 predicted proteins | sample WalLakDeSediment_FD_88676 | JGI IMG/M metagenome (GOLD analysis project Ga0114946, IMG submission 88676) | Lake sediment microbial communities from Walker lake, Nevada to study Microbial Dark Matter (Phase II) - Walker Lake 11/02/13 Deep Sediment | ecosystem: Environmental > Aquatic > Freshwater...
ATTTTCGGCGAGGGCTAGGAGCCGAAACGCAGTTGTACCGGGCGTACTACAAGTTTCGGCGACAACGCCCTCGTCGGAAAGACCAAGCGAGGCGGCGTGAGGGATTGCGCCACGGGCTGCTAGAGCGCCGAACGGGCCCTCAATCGCTGAGCTTGTGCTTGAGCAGCTCGCCGAAGCTGCCGACCGAGGCGCCCTGGCTCTTGGCCTGGGCGTCGCGGAAATGGCTGTAGTTGGACCGCGCCTCGGCGTCTTCGACCCGGCGCATGGAGAACCGGGTCCGGCCTTTTTCGTCGGTGCCGATCGCGACCACGCGGACTTGCTTGCCGACCGGGAACGCCCGGCGAGGATCGCCGCCCGGGGGCAGGTCGAGCTCGCGGGTGGGGACGATGCCCGCACCGGTCGCGGTCTCGACGAACACGCCGAACGGCTCGACCTTGACGACCTCGGCGTCGACGACGGCCTTGTCGGGCCGCGCGGCCGCGCTCGGGCCTTCGGGGGCTTGGCTGGCTTGGCGCAGGGACAAGCTGATCCGCGGGGGCCCATCGCCGCTCGTGTCGATGTTGAGGATCTTGACTTGGACCTGCTCACCGACGGCGACGACGTCGGAGACCTGCTCGACGCGGCCGTGGCCGAGCTCGGAGATGTGGATGAGCCCCTCGACGCCGCCGAGATCGACGAACGCGCCGTAGGCTTGGAGCGTCTGGACCGTGCCCTCGAGGATCTGACCCTGGGCGAGGTTGGCGAGGGTCTCGCGGCCGGTCACGGCGCGCTCCTCTTGCAGCAGGGCCTTGCGCGAGACCACGACCGAGCGGCCCTGGTCGCGGATCTCGAGGACCTTGAACTGCATGGTCTGGCCCTCGTAGATCGAGATGTCCGGGGTGAACGAGATGTGCACGTGCGAGGCCGGGCAAAACGCTCGGACCTTGCCGATCTGCACCTCGAGGCCGGCCTTGACGGCCTTGCTGACCGTGCCCTCGACGGGCGCGCCGGCCTCGAGGGCGGTCTCGAGCCCGGCGAGGCCGCTGTTGCCACGAAAGCGCATGACCAGCTGCGGGTGGTCGCCGCCTTGGGCGACGGTGACCCGCAGGCGATCGCCGATCTGCACCTTGATCTCGCCGTGCTCGTCCTCGAGCTCGTGGCGGGCAATCTCGCCTTCGGCTCGGGTCCCGGCGTCGACGAAGACCGAGTCCTTGCCGATCTGCACGACGGTCACCTCGATGCTGTCGCCGGTCTTGAGCTGCGCGCGGAGCCCGGCCTTACCGGAGACCTGCGAGTGCTCGAACATGGCGGCGAAATCCTCGTCCTCGGGCAGCATGGGCGCAGGGTGTATCACCCCCGCGGGGCTGCGACCAGAGCGGTCGGTCCGCAGCGACCGCGCCCAGGAGTACTAACTTTGCGGCAACGTGGATATGCACAGGCCGCGACCGCGGGTTGCATGAAATTGAAAAATACGCTATAAAAGTGAGGTCCGTGTCCCGTGGAGCTGCACCGCAGCTTCGGTTGATACGGCCTTACAGACCATCGTACGCCCGATCTGCCCGGTCGGGTGGGGTCGCGACGACTCGCGGTGGTCCATCACAACGAAGGAACCAGCCCTATGTCCGAGTCCCTCTCCAATGTAGACACCACCCCTCGCCAAAACTTCGTGACGGCGCCCGCTCGCGCGGCTGAGTCCGATGTCCGGCTGTTTCGTCACAGCAGGCGCCAGCGCTGGGGCGTCGCCGCGCTGCTGTGGGAGCGGGACGGCAAGCGCGGCTACCAGTTCTCCGACGGCAAGCTGCGCGTGTTCAAAGCGGGCTTTTACCATATGTTCGAGGCTGCGGCGCCGCCCGGAGACGGCAGCGCCACGGCGATCCGCCGGCTCGTACGCCTCGCTCGAGCCGATGACGTGACCGCGGCCACCCGCCTGCCAATCCTGCGCGATCAAATCACGTTGTTCCGCCGGAGCTTCCCCGAGGGCTTCCACGGCGAGGCGTGGATGAAGAAGCACCGGGGCGTGGGCGCGCGCAGGCGGCTCAAGCGACATCGCGACCCGGCTATCAGCGAGGCCCACCGGCTGAGCGCCGAAGCGCTCGCGCCGGTGATCGAGCGCCGTGATTGGGAGGCGGTCCACGAGCGGCTGGTGGCCGTCGCGGGCTGCTCCAACTTGGTTCCTGGCGCGCAGATCAAGCAGCTCGAGGCGCTCGCGCCCACGCGCGAGCTCGCGGTGGCGTTGTTCGAGTGGGTCAGCGGCCACGAGGACGGCACCGAGCTCGATCGTCGGTTCAACTACCTGGTCCGCCAGCTCGGCGGCGCGGGGACCTGGCCGACGATCACCGCGATCGGGGCGCTGCTCGAGCCCGACAACCACACCTGCGTGCGCCCGAGCGTGTTCGCGGTCCAGGCCAAGATGCTGCTGCCCAACTTCTCGCTCGCCAAGCGCCCGCGCCATCAGGGCTATCAGCGCTACGTGCACGTCGCGAAGATCGTCTACGACGAGCTCGAGGTCGCCGGGCTCGCGCCCCGCGACCTCTTGGATGTCTACGACTTCATCTGGGAGACGCTGCGACCGGCCGCCCGCGAGGCGCTCACCCACCAGCACGAGCTGCCGCCGCTCGCCGAACCTGGCGCTGATCAACGCGTCGCGTGAGCCCGGCGGCGGCTGCCGGATCAGTCCATGTGTGCGAGATCGGCGGGCTTTAGATCCGGGAGCTGCGGCGGCCGCTCGGTGACCGAGCGAGGCTTCCACTTGGTCATGACCTCGACGTAGCCGTCCTTGCGCAAGATGATCTCGTGTTCGGTGTTGTCACCGACGGGGATCTCGAGGGTGCAAGGCGTGTCGCAGATGAACTCGCCGTCGAGGTAGACCCGGGCGTTGTCGACGTTGCTGATGATGCTCGCCCGGTTCTTGGGCAGGTCGCGGACGGTCGGCGCGGGCTCGTCGGCGCCCTTGGCTGACAACCCGGGGTTGCTGCTGGTGTCGGGGATCGAGCTCGAGTTGGTGCCGAACATCAAGGTGGCGACGATGACCACGAACGCGACGCCGAGGCCGGCGATGACCAGCTTGCTCGCGACGCTCAGGCCGTGCTCGACGATGATCGGCGGGGTCGCGCCGGTCCGATCCAGGAGCGGGACCGAGCTGATCGGCCCGGTCGTGGCCTGGCTGCGCCGCAGCGGGCTGTCGGGGTTGGGCGGCGAGCGGCCCTCGTTGCGGGCCCGAGCGGCGCCGATGCACTCGCCGAGCAGCTCGGCGAACCGACCGCAGTCTTGGATTCGCTTGGTGCGATCCTTGCGGAGCGCCATCATCAAGACCTTGGCGGTCTCGCGGCAGCAGTGCCGCGGGGTCGGGACCTTGGCCTTGACGTGCTTGAGCATCGTCGCCATCGGCGACTCGGCCGAGAACGGCGGCCGGCCTTCGATCATCTCGAAGAGGATGCAGCCGAGCGAGTAGATGTCGGTGCGGTGATCGAGGGGCAGGCCGTTGCACTGCTCGGGCGACATGTACTGCGGGGTGCCAAACACCTCGCCGGCCCGGGTCAGGCGGGTGGCGTCGAGCCCCCCGGCGATGCCGAAGTCGAGGACCTTGACGACCGTGCTGACGCCGACGCTCTCGATGAAGATGTTGTCGGGCTTGAGGTCGCGGTGGAAGATGCCGTTCTCGTGGGCCTCGGACAGGCTCTCGGCGATCTGCCGGGCGTGCTGCAAGGCCTCGATCTCGGGGATCCGGCCTTGCTCGAGCCGCTCGGCGAGGCTCTCGCCGGTGAGCAGCTCCATGACCATGTACGGCCGGCCGTCCTCGGCCTCGCCGTGCTCGAACACGCGGATCGTGGATGGGTGACGCAGGCGGGTCGTCACCTCCATCTCGCGCCGGAAACGGGTGAGGAACTTGCGATCGGAGAGGCACTCGCTGCGCACGACCTTGATCGCGACGTCGCGATCGACTTGCGTGTCGTAGGCCTCGTAGACCACGCCCATGCCGCCCTCGCCGATCACGCGAGTGATGTCGTAGCGGCCGGCGATCTTGCGTCCTACGTCGTCGCTAAAGACCATCTCCATGCTCATGCTCGAGCCCGAGCCGGCGCGGTTCGCTGGGTCGGGCGGTCGCGGCGGCCGCCGGGTTGGCGTGCCATTTGATTGTGTCGTCATGAACGGGGGGTGGGAGTCCGGGACTCTGGGAAGGCGCGCCGTCACGCGGAGCGTCGGGGTCAGTATTCCAGGAAAACCGCCAAGAGTTTAGGGCTCGCGCACGATCGGCGCTGTGTTTTTGCGTCGGCCCGCGGACCGGCTGGACTCACACACGCCAACCCCGCGCATGTACGCGCGAGGCTTCGCTCACGCGTGGCATGGCGCTCGCGCGCGATGCCGCGCCGCCCTCGACGACGCCGAACCATGTTCAGCGCGGGTCCAGACCGTTCCACACGGGTATCCCGCGTGGCTTGGGGGGATGCTCGTGATCCGCTCCAGTTGAAACGATCAGACCCCGTCCGTACGCTCGCGCCCGACCATGTCGACCGTTGCCGTGCCCGTCAACCAGCTCCCGACCTCCACCGCAGGTTTGGAGGCCAGGAACAAGATCCGGGTGGTGACGGCGGCGGCGCTGTTCGACGGCCACGACGCGGCGATCAACGTCATGCGGAGGATCCTCCAGGCCCACGGGGCCGAGGTGATCCACTTGGGTCACAACCGCGGCGCCGAGGAGGTGGTCGACGCGGCGATCCAAGAGGACGCCCAGGCGATCGCGGTCAGCTCCTACCAGGGCGGCCACATGGAGTACTTCAAGTACATGCATGATCTGCTGCGCCAAAAGTCGGCGCCGCACATCACGATCTGGGGCGGCGGCGGCGGCGTGATCGTCCCGCGCGAGATCGAGGAGCTGCACGCCTATGGGATCAACCGGGTGTTCTCGCCGGAGGACGGGCGCCGGCACGGGCTCGACGGGATGATCAGCATGATCATCGAAGGCGCGGACTTTTCGACGGCGCCGGCCGATCCGCTCGCCGTGTTTCGCGAGCTGGTTGGGCGTGAGGGCGATCGGGGGCGAGACGTCCCGCGCTTGGCTCAGCTGATCACCGTGCTCGAGAACCAAGTCGGCGGCCGCCCGAGCGAGGCCGGGGCGGCGCTGCTGCGGGCGGTCGAGGCCGGCGAGGCGGCGAAGGTGCCGGTGCTCGGGCTGACCGGGACCGGCGGCGCCGGCAAGAGCTCGCTGACCGACGAGCTCGTCGCCCGGTTCGCGCGGGAGCACCCCGAGCGCCGGATCGCCGTGCTGTCCGTCGATCCAACCCGGCGACGGACCGGCGGCGCGCTGCTCGGCGATCGGATCCGCATGAACAGCATCCGCCACGCCAACGTGTTCATGCGCAGCATGGCCACGCGGGCCTCGGGGGCCGAGCTCTCGGCCGCGACCTCGCACGCGGTCCAGCTGTGCAAGCTCGCCGGCTACGATCTGATCTTGGTCGAGACCTCGGGGATCGGCCAAGCCGACGCCGCGATCGACCAGATCGCGAACCTATGCCTGTACGTGATGACGGCCGAGTACGGGGCCCAGAGCCAGCTCGAGAAGATCGAGATGCTCGACGTCGCCGACTTCGTCGTGATCAACAAGTACGAGCACAAGGGCAGCAAGGACGCGCTCCGCGACGTCCGCAAGCAGGTTCGGCGCAACCGCAACCTGTTTCACGGCGTCGCCGACGAGGACCTCCCGGTGTTCGGCACGGTCGCGAGCCGGTTCAACGACAGCGGCGTCAACGGGCTGTACGCGGCGCTGTGCGCCAAGATCAGCGCGAGCCCGGAGACCGGCGAGGCCCTGTGGGTCTGCAAGCTCCCGCCCGAGCAGCGGGCGATCGCCTCGGACACCCGCGACATCATCCCGCCCGAGCGGGTCCACTACCTCGCCGAGGTCGTCCACACGATCCGCTCGTACAAGGCCAAGGTCGAGCAGCAGATCGAGGTGGCCCGCGCGCTCGATCACCTCCGCCACACCCGCCGGCTCGCCGCGAGCGCCAGCGCCGGTCCGGGTCCGGCCGCGCTCGCGTGGCTCGACGAGCAGATCGCGGCGACCGAGGCCAAGCTCGACGGCGACGCCCGCCGGGCGCTCGCGCAGCTGCCCAAGCTCCGGGCCGAGTACGCGGCCGACGAGTACGTGATCAAGATCCGCGATCGCGAGGTCCGCTACCCGACGCACGTGCTGACCTTGTCCGACAGCCGGGTGCCGAGGGTCGCGCTGCCGAGCGACGACGAGCCCGGCGCGACCCTGCGCTACATGCTGCTCGAGGGCCCGCCTGGCTACTTCCCGTTCACCGGCGGGGTGTTCCCGTTCAAGCGCGAGGGCGAGGACCCCAAGCGGATGTTCGCCGGCGAGGGCGGCCCGGCCCGGACCAACGAGCGCTTCAAGTACCTGTCCGAGGGCGAGCCGGCCAAGCGGCTCTCGACCGCGTTCGACTCCGTGACCCTGTACGGCTGGGATCCCGAGGAGCGGCCCGACGTGTGGGGCAAGATCGGCGAGAGCGGGGTCTCGGTCTGCACCCTCGACGACGCCAAGGAGCTCTACGCCGGCTTCGATCTGTGCGCGCCGTCGACCTCGGTGTCGCTGACGATCAACGGGCCGGCGCCGATCATCTTGGCGTTTTACATGAACGCCGCGATCGATCAGCAGGTCGACCAATTCGCGGCCGAGCACGGCCGCGCGCCGACCCCCGCCGAGCGCGACGCGCTGCGCGACGCCGCCTTGATGCGGGTCCGCGGCACGGTCCAGGCCGACATCCTCAAGGAGGATCAGGGCCAAAACACCTGCATCTTCTCCATCGAGTTCGCCCTGCGGATGATGGGCGACATCCAGGAGTACTTCATCCGCAAGCGCGTGCGGAACTACTACTCCGTGTCGATCAGCGGCTATCACATCGCCGAAGCCGGGGCCAACCCGATCTCGCAGCTGGCCTTCACCCTGGCCAACGGCTTCACCTACGTGGAGTACTACCGATCGCGGGGGATGAAGGTCAACGAGTTCGCCCAGAACCTGAGCTTCTTCTTCTCCAACGGCCTCGACACCGAATATACGGTGATCGGCCGGGTCGCTCGGCGGATCTGGGCGATCTCGATGCGGGACCTGTACGCGGCCGACGAGCGCTCGCAAAAATTCAAGTATCACATCCAGACCAGCGGTCGCTCGCTCCACGCCATGGAGATCGACTTCAACGACATCCGCACGACCCTGCAGGCGCTGTTCGCCTACTACGATCACTGCAACAGCCTCCACACCAACGCCTACGACGAGGCGATCACCACGCCCACGCAAGAGAGCGTGCGTCGGGCGATGGCGATCCAGATGATCATCACCAAGGAGCAGGGCCTGGCCAAGACCGAAAACCCCCTGCAAGGCAGCTACATCGTCGAGCAGCTGACCGAGCTAGTCGAGCAGGCCGTGCTCGACGAGTTCCTGCGCATCGACGAGCGCGGCGGGGTGCTCGGGGCCATGGAGCGCCAGTACCAGCGCGGCAAGATCCAAGACGAGAGCCTCAAGTACGAGCGGCTCAAGCACACCGGCGAGCTGCCGATCGTCGGGGTCAACACCTTTCAAAACCCGGATAGGAGCGGCGACGACGAGGCCGCGGGGCTCGAGCTCACGCGCGCCGACGCCGACGAGAAGAACGACCAGATCCGCCGGCTCCGGGACTACCAGGCCCGCCACGCCGACCAGCGCGAGGCCGCCCTCGACCGCCTCGCCGAGGTCGCGCTCAGCGGCGGCAACATCTTCGAGTGCCTGATGGACGTCGCGCGGGTCTGCTCGCTCGGCGAGATCTCGCACAAGCTGTTTGAAGTGGGCGGCGAGTACCGGCGCAATATGTGAGCTGCGCTGCTGATTTTGGCTCGGGTAATCCCGAACCACTTATTTTGTTCGGGCCATGATCGATCCGTCGCGATTGGGGCACCATTGGCGTAGGTCCTCATGAAGCGCCTCATCGCCCCGCTCAGCCTCCTCGCGGCCCTGCCGCTCGCCTTGCTCAACCCGTCGCCTGTCGAGGCCTGTGGAGGCACCTTTTGTGACACCGGGCCGAACGCGATGCCGGTCGACCAGACCGGCGAGAACATCTTGTTCGTGCTCGACGGCACCCACGTCGAGGCCCACATCCAGATCCAGTACGCGCCCGACGGCGACGTCGATAAATTTGCCTGGGTGATCCCCATGCAGGTCTTGCCCGAGTTCTCGGTCGGCTCCGAGCCCCTGTTTCAAAACCTGCTCGCCGGCACGGTCCCGACCTACGGCTACAACACCACCGTCGAGCCTTGCGACTGGGGCGACGACGGCGGGGGCGGGGACGGGGACGGGGACGGCGACTGGGGCGACGGCGACGGCGATCCCGAGCCGCCGATCATCGTCCTTCAAGAGGTCGTGGGCGCGTTCGAGATCGCCGTGCTGCAAGGCGGGACCGTCGAGTCCGTGATGCAGTGGCTCGGCGACAACGGCTACCAGCAAGATCCCGCCGCCGCGCCGATCCTCGGCGAGTACCTCAACGAGGGCTACATGTTCGTCGCGCTCAAGCTCGCGATGAACACCAAGGTCAGCGAGATCCACCCGATCGTGCTGCGCTACGAGGGCGACGAGCCCTGCGTGCCCTTGCGGCTCACGCGGATCGCCGCGGTCGAGGACATGGACGTGCGCGTGTTCATGCTCGGGACCGGGCGGGCGGTGCCGACCAACTACCGGCACGTGCTCGTCAACCCCTTCAAGATCAACTGGATGACCTTCGGCGGCAACTACAAGGAGGTCGTGGCGATGGCCGTCGACGCGTTCGCGGCCGAAGGCAACGCGTTCGTGACCGAGTACGCCGGGGCCAGCGCGGTCGTGACGAAGGCCGGCGTGCACAGCCCGTCCTGGCAATCGGCGCCCTTCGCTGCGCTGCAGGCCTCGGCCGCGGACACCGTCGACCTGCTCGAGTCCCAGGGCCTAGCGAGCTGCTTTGGGGGGCAGTGCGACTTCACCCATCCCATGGTCCTGCCGATCTTGGAGAAGTACCTGCCGACCCCAGCCAACATCGATCCCGTCGATTTTTACGGCTGTTTGCTCTGCTTCGAGGGGCTGATCGACCTCGCCGCTTGGGACGCGCCAGCGTTCGCGGCCGAGCTCGAAGAGCGCGTGATCGCGCCGGGCGCCAACGCGGCCGGCCTGCTCGACAGCTGGTCGTACCTCACCCGGATGTTCACGACGATCTCGCCCAACGAGATGAACGTCGATCCGATGTTCCACATCAACCACGACCTGCCGGACGTCAGCAACGTCCGCATGGGCACGCGGCGGATCCTGTGCGATGGGGACGGGGTGTTCACGCTGCCCGACGGCCGCGAGGTGTACATGCCCAACTCCAATCTGTGGCCGGCCGTGGCCGCGGAGATGCCGTTTGAGGCGCAAGTCCAGCTCTCGCCGGCGATCGGGCCGCAGCAGGTGATCAGCGATCGCACGGACCTGATCAACGAGCTGCTCGCGGCCTGGAACATGGCCCACGGCTGGCCGCCCGGGACCGGTGACGGCGACGGCGACGGGGACGGCGACGGCGGCTCGGGGGATGGGGATGGGGATGGGGATGGCGGGTCCGGCGACGGCGACTCCGGGGATGACGCGGGCGATGGGACCGGCGGCCCCGGGATCGACGATGAGCGAGCCTCGTGCGCGTGCTCCACGGAGAACGGCAACGGCGCTGGGGGCTTTGGCCTGCTCGGGTTGCTCGGGTTCGGCCTTGGCTGGGGTCTGCGTCGGCGCTAAGGGGTCCGGCGCGTGATCGATTCGCCGGGCGGTGGCACGCATAGGTTGAGGGGTTTTTCTGCGCCCCAACCTGACATGACCAACCTAAAAAAATATTTCCCGCTGCGCTCGATCGCGGCTGTGCTTGCTACCTGTGCGCTGCTCGTCGCTTGCGGCATTTTGCCGGACGAGATCGACGCCGCTGACGACGAGAGTGATGGGGGTGCGGGTGACGGCGACCAGGCAGGCGACACCGGTGGCGACGCCGGCACCGGCACCGGCGACGGCGACGGCGACGG
>Ga0114946_10003843_pt1 | contig 10011 bp, 9 predicted proteins | sample WalLakDeSediment_FD_88676 | JGI IMG/M metagenome (GOLD analysis project Ga0114946, IMG submission 88676) | Lake sediment microbial communities from Walker lake, Nevada to study Microbial Dark Matter (Phase II) - Walker Lake 11/02/13 Deep Sediment | ecosystem: Environmental > Aquatic > Freshwater...
GCATCCACACCCTTCGGAGCGCTTCGCCGTCAGGACCCGAGGCAGGAGCCGGATGCGGTAGTGCCCGCACGTCCGGATCTGTACGGGGGGCCCGGGGTAACCCGGGTCCCTACCGTGCTAGAGTCTCAATTGCGTGAACACCGTGTCAAGTCCGAGCGGCCAGCAGCTCCTAAGACGCGCGAAACCGCACGGCGGACGCGGGCAAGCGTGGGCGTGGGTATCGGCGTCGGCCAAAAAACGAACATTAATGTCGAAAAGCTTTGAAAAATTAGCTTGGCGGGTTATGCTCGCGCGCCATGCCTACGCATCCGTGCCGACCCCGCGCTCTGGGAGGGCTCCTCCTGCTGACCACGATCGCTTGCGGTCCGCCACGGCCTGACTTCAACCTCGTGGCTGACGCCTCGACCGACGAGGGCGTGGACTCGCCGGGCACCGAGACCGGCGGCGAGCCGGGCACCGAGACCGGCGGCGAGCCGGGCACCGAGACCGGCGGCGCTGAGTTCATACCTCTGCCCGACATGCCCCCGCCCAGTTGCGATTCGTGGACGCATAACTGCCCCGACGGCGAGAAGTGTGTCCCCTACCCCAGCAGCGGTGGCACCTGGGACGCGAACAAATGCGTGGCGGTCATGGGCGCGCAGGCCGTGGGTGAGCCGTGCGTGTCCGGAGGCTGGGTCGAGGCGACCGATGATTGCGACGAGACCAGCTTTTGCTGGAGCGTGATGGAGATTGACGGCGAGCTGATTGGCTACTGCCATGCGTTTTGCTCGGGCTCCCCCGACAACCCCCAGTGTCCAGAGTCGAGCTATTGCGGGGTCGCGGGCGGTGGCGTGCTCGCGATTTGCATTCCGACGTGCGACCCCTTGCTGCAAGACTGTGCGGCGGGCCTCGCCTGCTTTTTTGATGGCGGCAGTTTTACCTGCATCTTCACGATCCAAAACATCCCCGCCGGTGAGCCCTGCGGGTTCATCAACGACTGCGCCGCCGGTCTCGTTTGCCTGGACGCCGAGCCGTTTCCAGCCTGCGAGGGCTCGGCCTGCTGCTCGCCATTTTGCGATATCAGCCTCGGCGACGGGCAGTGCGAGGCGGTCCCCGGGACCAGCTGCGTCTCGTTCTTCGAGGAGGGCATGGCCTGGGGCTACGAGCAGGTCGGCGTTTGCATCGTCCTTTGATCTGGCGCCCGCGCAGGCTGCCGCCCGCGCACGAGCGACCGGGCAGCTTGCCGTGCCCGTCCACGCTGCCTACCGCCCCCTGCTGTCCCCTTCATCCCCGACTTGTTATGCTGGTTCGGTGGACGGCAAGCGACCCAGGGTGATCATCCGCGACTGTCGGGAGTACGACACGCAGCGCATTCGCACGATCGTACGCGAGGGGCTCGAGCACCTCGACCTGCGACCCCACGGCGAGACGCTGCTCAAGCCCAACGTGGTCGCGGCCGGGGCCAAGTTTCCCCACGCGTACACGCGGCCGGAGTTCATCGAGGGGGTGGTCGGGGCGCTGCAAGACCGCGACGACGGCCGGGTCCGCGCCCTGCGGATCGGCGAGCGCTCGGGCATCACCATGCCGACGCGCTTCGCCTTTGGCCAGGCCGGCTACCCCAAGGTCGCGGCCCGGACCGGGGCCGAGCTGGTCCACTTCGAGGAGGTCTCGCAGGTCGAGATCCCGCTGTATCACCGCGAGCGCCTGCGCGACTCGTTGTTTACGCCGCAGGTCGTCGCCGAGGCCGACTTCTTCGTCAACTGCCCCAAGTTCAAGGCCCACCCGTGGACCACGGTGACGTTTAGCCTCAAGAACTACATTGGCATCCAAGACGATCGCCACCGGCTCATCGATCACCACCACCAACTCGACGAGAAGGTCGCGGATCTCCAGTACATCATCCAGCCCCAGTTCATCGCGATCGACGCGATCACGGCCGGCGAGGGGCGGATGCTGACGCCGATCCCCTTTGATCTGGGGCTGGTGATCATGGGCGACAATCAAGTCGCGATCGACGCGGTCTGCTGCCGGATCATCGGGCTCGACCCGCTGTCGGTCGCGCACATCCGCATGGCCTACGAGCGCGGCTTTGGGCCCGTCGAGCTCGACGCGATCGAGCTCGACGGCGACGTCGATCTAGCCGGCGCCCAGGCCCGGGCGAAGGGCTTTCGGGTCGGGCGGATCCGCGTCGAGGAGTACTTCGAGGGCACCAACATCCGGGCCTACGGCGGGACCCCGCCGGGGCCCTCGGAGGCCGAGGGCGGCAGCGACTATTGCTGGGGCGGGTGCCCCGGCGCGCTCGAGGAGGCCATCGAGATCCTCCGGCTCTACGACCAGGGCGCGACCGACAAGATCCCGCGCACGCACGTGGTGTTTGGCAAGTGGGAGCAGCCGCTCGAGGTGCTGCCGGATGAGAAGGTCATCTTCATGGGCGACTGCGCGTCGTACCGCGGGCCGCTCGGCGCTGGGGCGATCGAGATCGCCAGCGAGTATCGCGACCGCAGCAGCATGAGCCCGCTCGACGCTCGCCACGACGACATCTTCGTCAAGATCCTCGCGGTCAAGCGCAAGCTCATGGCCGGCGCGCGCGAGCAGGTCATTCGGATCAGCGGGTGCCCCGTCAGCGTCGCCGAGCAGGTCCTCGCGCTCGTCGAGCTCGGCAAGCTGCCCAACCCGTACTTCGATCGCCAGCTCGCGCCGGCGTTCTTGAGCGCGTACTTCTCGTGGCGCACGCGCACGGCCTTGCAGCGGCTGTTTGGCCAGCCCTACAACAAGCCGGGGCCGAGCCGCCGCGGGCTCGCCCGGCCGCCTCAAAACCTGCCGCCGGCCGGCAGCGACGCCAAGCGCGAGCTGCCGGACTCGTGAACGGGCTGCTAAGGTCCCCGCCATGCGTCCCCCGTCTTCGGTGGTCCTGACCGCCCTCGTCGCGCTGCTGCTCGGCTGCAAGCCGGCCGGCTCCGATGACGGCCCGCAGCCGCGCAAGCTCGAGTCGGTCGACGCCGAGCCAGCCGAGCCAGCCGAGCCAGATGATCATGCAGGCCAGCGGGTGACCGCGGCGGGCGTCGAGCTCACCGTGCCCGAAGATTGGGTCGTGCTCACCGAGCGCGAGCCCAACTTCGCCCTGGCCTACGGGGTCGAGTCGCGGCCTACCCAGATCCCCGTGTGCACCATCGAGTTGCGTCGCCAAGGCCCGGGTCCGCTGCCCGAGGGGACCCGCGAGCACCCCGACCTCGCCGGCGCCCTCGAGTACACCCACGGCGGGCTGCTGGGCTTGGTCCGCGAGTTCCCGGGGCCCGATCGATCGTCGATCGTCGTCGTGTGTCGAGCGCCGCGGGCGTCCCGGCAGGCCGCGGTGATCAAAGGGGTGTTCGCGTCGCTGCGCTCGACCGAGACGCCGGTCGAGCTGCCGCCCCGCACGAGCGCCGGCGCCGGGGCGATCGTCGAGCTGTGCACGGGGACGCCGGCGCGGATGACCCGAGTGTGCGCGCGTCGGGCTGATGGCTCGGTGCACTGCGGGGCGACGACCGGCAAGAGCTTGACTCGCGTCGCGCTGCCGAACCCGGCGGTGCAGATCAGCTGCATGCGCAACTCCGCGTGCGCCCGCGATGCCGAAGGCGGGGTCCGCTGTTGGGAGGACGGTGAGCCGCCGACGCCTCTGCCTGGGCTCACGGGCGCCCGCGACATCGTCGATGTCCACGTCGTCGACAGCAACGGAGCGGTGCTGCGTCGCTCGCCCGACGGCCTCGTCGAGCTCGCCCCGCTCGGCGAGCCCTCGCTGAAGCTGACCGAGGTCGAGCGCGTGCTCGCGGCGACCAGCGAGGGCTCGGGCTGCGTGCTGCGGCGAGCTCAGCTGTGGTGTTGGGGGGCGGATGAGCCGCCTCGCGCGATCATGCCGGCGCCAGGAGCGACGGCCCTGCGTCGCATGGGTCGCGGCGACGATCGCTCGTGCGTCGAGATCGGCGGCCGCTGGACCTGCCGCGATCCAGACGGCCAAGAGTTCGAGTTTGATGGGTGCGAGGCCCGGCCCTGCGGCTGCTCGGCGATCGGCGCGACCCGCCTCTCGTGCGAGGACGCCCCCTATCAAGGCATCAATGCGCGGCCGCTCGGGCGGGTCTCCGAGGTCATCGCGCTCGCCGAGCCCTGCGCCGGACTGATCGACGGCAGCGTGATCTGCCGCGGGCCCGCCGTCGGCCCGGCGGTCGCCGACGATTCAGTCGAGGCCATCGACTCCGAGCTCCCCGGGATCACCCACGTGCTGCAATTACAGTGATCTGTCCGGGGAGAAGGGGTAGTCAATCGTCTCCAACAACCCCGCGTGATCGTGACAATCAACAATAGCTCTTCGAGGGGATTGATTCGGCCGGGGGCACGCGCGGCTGATCAAATTCGATGCGCGCCGTAATCTCGTCGGGGCCGCGCCAGATCCCGCTGGGCTCGCGGTGCGTGACGACCGTCGGCGCCCGGCTGGGCTGGCTGGGGGCGTGATTGGTGGGTTGGCTGATCGGCGCGCTCGCGGGGATCGGCGCGATCGTCGGCTCGACCCCGCTGCCGAGCTGCAAGGCGAGGCGCAGGAGGCTCTCGCGGTTGCTGGTGTTGGTCTTGGCGAATACGTTATGCATGTGCCATTTGACGGTCGCGCGGCTGATCTCGAGCTCCTCGCTGATCTGCTGATTCGTACGCCCGGACAAGACCCGCTCGAGCATGGCTTGCTCGCGCTTGGTCAGGTTGTGGCGATGCGCGAGCCGGTCGACGGCCCAACCCAAGCGCGCGGGCCCGTCGCCTTCGTCGAGCTCGCGTAGCACCGTATAGCCGAGGGCCTCGAGCACCGCGCTGATGCGGCCGGCGTCGTGATCGTGGGCGACGCGGATGTGGACTTGGGCGGCGGTGGTGGTGATGTCGTTGCTGTTCATGTCGCTCGTCTCGTTTGCTGTGATGACCATGCGGGCGAGCGGGGCGGACCGTCAGGGACGCCAGTGCCACCGGCGGGTCTCCGAGGCGAACCGCGAGGCGGTGACGCCCAATCGCGGGGGTGGGGCTAGAGCCGACGAATTCGTCGGTTCCGAGCGGAAATGCGCGAACGCCCCGGACTCCGAACCGGCCGTCACCGACCGTCACCAAAGCCCGTCCGCGGCGTCGGGGTGTCACCGGGGCCGCGACCCAAAAAAACGGGCGACCCGAAGGCCGCCCGTCGACGCTCACGCTGCGCTCGCGCTGCGATTAGAACCAAGCCTTGGACGGGACCGCCTCGGCGGGGATGATCTCGTGCGCGGCCGCGTGCGGCTCGGTCAAGTGCGTGGACTGCCGCGCGACCGGAGCGTCGTCCGCGACGAGCGGGCCGTCGCCGTTGCTCGGGCGCGCGCCGCCGAGCTGCAGGGCCAGGCGCAAGAGGCTCTCGCGCTGGCCGGTGTTGGTCTTGGCGAAGATATTGTGCATGTGCCACTTGACCGTCGCCCGGCTGATCTCGAGCTCGGTTGCGATCTCGAGGTTGTGAAGGCCCGCGAGCACGCGCTCGAGGATCTCTTGCTCACGCGCGGTCAGCTTGTGCCGACGGACCAGGCGGCTGACCGCCCAGTTGAGCCGGGCCGGGCCGTCGCCTTGCTCGAGCTCGCGCAGGACCGTGTAGCCGAGGGCCTCGAGCACCGCGCTCACGCGGTTGGCGTCATCGTCGTGATCGACCCAGATTCGAACTTCGCTGTTGTTCATGGGGTTGGTGGTGGATGCGGTTGCAGCTGCGATTGCGGATTGGATTGCGATTGCTTCATTCGACACGGCGATAACCTCGACTTCTGAGCTCGCGCTCGATCAGCCCGACCGCGGCCGGGCTATAAAGGTGAGAGACCACGGCGCGATCGCGGCCGACGGCCTTGTTGAGGACGGCTTTGCTGTGGACGGCGCTCTCGCGCAGGCCGAGCAGGGTGATGACTTGGCCGACCCGCTGGGTGGTGACGCCGAGGTGGCGCGCGGCGACCTGCTTGGGGCTGACCCAGCCGTGCTCGATGGTCGGCTTGAGCTGCCACAGCTGCCCGCCCAAGGCGACCTCGGCGGCGGTGACTCGGTAGGCCCAGACGACCTCCGGGTCGACCTCGCCGCCGGCTTCGAGCCCGTCGCACAGGCTGTCGAGCGACTCGTAGCCCCAGCGTCGGCGCTCGAGCTCGACCCGCTGCCGGGCGATCACGGCGGCCTCGCGCTCGAGCGCCGAGCCGCTCGGCCGCCGGATCGCGGCAGCGTCGGGGATCACTCGCTCACGCAGGTGATGGAGCAGCCGGCGACCGGCGCTCGGGATCGTCGGATCCGGGCTGCAACGCTCGACCGCGAGGGCGACCCCGGGCGCGAGCAACAATAAGGTGCTGCTGGCCTCGCGCAGGGTCGCCGGCGAGACCACGCCGCGCTCGCGCAGGGCGAATATTAACTCGCCGAGCTCGAGCGCGCCGATTCGCACCCAATGTTGACCCTCGACCGCGCTGTCGGCCCAATCGATAGCGAGGCGGCGGGCGAGCTCCGAGGTCCCGCCGAGCCCGAGCACCGCCGCGATCTCGCTGGCGAACCAGCACGGCGCGCCGCTCCATTCGCAAGTGACGAGCGCCCGACCTTCAAAGCTGCCGACGAAGCAAAGGCCCGTCGGCGGTCGGGTCGGCTCCGCTACAATCGCCGGGTCGACGCTGTCCGCGGGGGCGGTGGCCATGTGTAGGTCGTCGTCGTGCTCGTGCATCCTGGGCTCCTCAGCGCGGGACCACGATGCAGCCCGAGAGGGCGGACCGTCAGGGACGCGAGCGCCACGCAGGGATCACCGGCGCGCACGGTTCACGGCCGGGCGAACGGTTCGAAACCCAGCTTGGAATGGGGGCGCTTCATGGGCGCTGGGCCGCCAATCACCGGCCTGCGGCCACGATTCGCTGACCACCCCCGTCACCGAAGCGCACCATCCCCGCGCTCGGTTCCGGCACCCGACACCCAAGCGTGACGGGGCGTCACCGCGGGCGGCCCAGCAGCCGCCGCGATCACTGGTAGCCTCGCGGCCATGCCTCGACCGCCTCGCCCTCGTCGATCCCCGCTGCGCCGCCAGCTGCAAGGCCTCGCGTTGGCTGCTGCTTGCTTGGTCCCGGCCCTAGCCCCGAGCACGGCCGCCGCGTGGCACGACGACGGCCACCGCATCGTCGGCGAGATCGCCGAGCGCCGGCTGTCCAAGCAGGCCCGCGCGCAGGTCCGCGAGCTGCTCGCCGACATGCCCAGCTACGCCACGCTCGCGACCGCGGCGACCTGGGCCGATCAGCAGGCGCGGGGCGACGCGACCTTCAACTTCGTGGCGTCGAGCCACTACGTCAACTTGGACCGCAACCTGAGCCCGCGCGAGCTGCTCTCGCTGTGCCTCGAGAAGTCGGGCTGCGTGGCCACGGGCGTGGCCTACTACGCCGAGATCCTCCGCAGCACCCGGGCCTCGAAGGCGCAAAAGGCCGAGGCCCTCCGGTTCTTGGCCCACTTCATCGGCGACGCGCATCAGCCCTTGCACACCGGCCACGCCAGCGACCGCGGCGGCAATGACATCGACGGCCTGCGCATGCTCGAGTACACCCCCGCGGCCGAGCGGACCAACCTCCACGCGCTGTGGGACGGCGGCTTCGTCGCGATCACCATGGCCCGCGCGGGCTGGGATTGGCCTCGCTACGCGCTCGAGCTCGACGGCCGGATCAGCCCCGCGATGAGCGGTCGCTGGGGTCGAGGCAGCGTCTACGATTGGCTCGAGGAGTCGCGCCTATTCGCCCTCGCCAACGGCTATCTCCACGCCGACGGCAAGACGCCGATCCGCAAGGGCGACAGCCTTGGCGAGGACTGGTACGCCCACAACCTCGAGGTCGCGGAGCAGCGCTTGCAACAAGCCGGGGTCAGGCTCGCGGCGGTGCTCGAGGAGATCTTCGGGTAGCGGGTCCTAATACTCAGCCCGGCCGTCGAGCTCGCGCAGCATCTGCTCGCCGGTCAGCCGATCGGCCGCGACCCCGCCCATGTACTGTAGCAGCCCGACCTTCTCGTAGTAGGGCAAGATCCGCGCGCTCATCAGGCCGATCTCGCGCAGGTTTGGGACTAGGCGCGAGAACATCACCTGCCGAAACATTCGCATGCCTGGGGCGTTGGTGATGAACCGGCGCCAGTGCTCGCGGGTCATCAGGCCCTCGAACCACTCCTCGTAGACCTCGTACATCATGAAGCGGTTGCGCATGAGCAGCGCGACCTCGAAGGCCCAATCCTCTCGCTCTTGCCGCTCGCGCTCGCTCAACTGCGTGACGATGTGCTCGCGCAGGGCGAGGACGCCGTAGTGGACGTGGCGGGCCTCGTCTTGGATGACCTGCTCGAGCAGCGCGCGCAACAGCGGCTCGCGGGTGACCTTGTAGATCACGCCAAACGCCCCGAGCGCGAGGCCCTCGACCATGATCTGCATGCCGAGGAATTTCATGTCCCAGCGGCTGTCGGTCATGAGCGAATCGATGATCACGAACAAATTATCGTTGATCTGATAGAGGCGCCCGAGCTTTTGATCGAGGTAGCGGTTGAAGACCTCGACGTGGCGGCCCTCGTCCATGACCTGGGTCGCGCCGTAGAGCTTGCCGTCGAAGAACTGCACGGCCTCGGTCACCTGGCAGGCGGCGAACAGGGCGCCCTGCTCACCGTGGAGGAACTGGCTGAGCAGCCAGCTGGTCACCGACAGGCGCAACTCGGCCATCTCCTTGGCCGTGAAGCTGGTCCCGAGCTCGGCAGCGAGGGCGCCGGGGTCGAGGAAGTCGTCGGGCAACAGCGGGCTCTGATCGTTGAAGGGATCGACGTCGATGTGCCAGGGCAGGTCATCGCTGTCCCACTGGCCCTGCTTGGCGCGCCGGTAGAGCTCGGCCATCTCGGGCTGATCGGCCGGGTATGTCCAGTCGAAGTGGGCCTCGTAGTTGCACGCGATCTTGGTGGGTTGGCCCTGCTTGCCGCGCTGCAAGAGCATGCCGCGGACGCCCGAGGGGCCAAGCGCGCGCAAGACCTTGGGGTCGCGGATCTCCATGAACACCGACAGCGCCTCGAAGTAGTTGTCGACTTGGCTACGCATCTTGTGAGGCAACAAGTTGGTCAGGCGCGCGGTATCCAGCATGCCGATCAGCCTGCCACGCCGCCTGGCAAGTGTCTAGCGTTACTAGACAGTGCCCCAGGGCGCGGCCTCCGGCGCCCCAAAATGCGCGAATCTAAAATTGCGCGAAGAAGTGCCGGGCCGTGGTCTGATGAAAGCGCGCCAAGAAGCTGTTGATCAGGGGCAACCCCCGGCGAAACAGCTCGACCACCTGATCGGCGGGGAGCGCCGCCAAGCGGGGGGTCAAGTCGCGCAGCTCGAGCTTGAACAGCTCGGTGATCGCGTTGACATAGGGCCGCAGATCCTCGACGCCAAACCCGAGCGCCTGGGTGAACCCGGCCTCGCGCAGGCCACCCCACAGCTCGAGCACCCACACGTCGTCGGCCGGGATGTGCAGGGCGCCGCGGATCTTGATGGTGCCGAGCAAGCCGAGGTCCTCGAGCTCGACGAGCTCGCTGCGCTTGACCTTGTGCTTGTGCAAGAGCGGCGCGACGGCCACGGTGCTGCCGGACCCGCGGCTGGCGTGGAGCACGTCAGCGACCCGATCTTTGACCTCGACGAGCAGCGCCCGCTGGTCCGGGGTGAACTGTCCGTCCTCGCCGTCGAGCACGGCGCGGATCGTGTCGAGCGGCAAGAACCGCTGGTTCTTGAGCTCGAGCACCAAGCGCAGGCGCTCGAGGTGCTCGGCGCCGTAGTAGGCCATGTTGGCGCTGGTCTTGTGGCCCTCGGGGACCAGCCCCTTGGCGATATAAAAATGGACAGTCTGGCGATCGAGGCCGGTCTGCTCGCACAGGTCCTTCATGCGGTAGGGCCAGCGCTCGCGGTCGATGGCCGAGGTCTGGGCGGCGCGGGGCATGTCAGCGCTCGGGCGAGGGGGTCGGGAGCCGCACGCGGCAGGGCTCGCTGGGGTTGGCGACGCAGGCCAGCACCTGCCA
>Ga0114946_10003845_pt1 | contig 10006 bp, 6 predicted proteins | sample WalLakDeSediment_FD_88676 | JGI IMG/M metagenome (GOLD analysis project Ga0114946, IMG submission 88676) | Lake sediment microbial communities from Walker lake, Nevada to study Microbial Dark Matter (Phase II) - Walker Lake 11/02/13 Deep Sediment | ecosystem: Environmental > Aquatic > Freshwater...
GCGGTCGCGCAGTCATGGACCACATCGCCAACGACTCCCCGGTCGATCATCACGACCTTCTGTTTGGCCACGCCCTCGGCGTCAAAGGGCCGCACCAGACCGCGTGGATCAAGCCCGTCATCCCAGATGGTGACGTGCTCGCTCATGACCTTTTGCCCCTGCAGCGGCCCCATGAAGCTGCGGCCCTCCTGCACCGCCTTGGCGCTAAAGGAGAGGTATCCCAGAAAGCGGACCAGATCGGCCAGCGCCACCGGCTCGAAGATGGTGTCATACTGGCCCGGCGGCAGGTCGAGGGCCGTATCGTGCAAGGTCGCCTTGGTGACCGCCTCTTGGGCCAGGCCGGCGTAGTCAAGGTCCCGGACGTCCGCGCTCAACTGGTCGGCGTAGCCGGTGGTGTCGCCGCCGCTGATGATAGTGCGTACGAAGGCCTTGGTGCCGGCATGATGGACGGCTAACCCGAGCGAGTTGACGATCGCCGTCTCGTGAACCGATGTGGCGAACGTGCCGGCCGCTTGCAGCCCCCTATGTTGGGCGGCTGCGATGACCACCCCGGCGGCCGCAGCCCGCTCGCCCGGTTGGCAGGCGGCGGTGCTCTCGTGGTAACCGCCGGCCACCGGAGGGCGCAAGGCCGCCGCCCCTGGCAGCGGTAGTCCAGGCGCCGCGCCGGCGGCACTCTGCAGCCTCGCATGAACTACGGCCCGTTCGATCGTCGCCGCGATTGCCGCCGGCTCGAGCCGGCTGGTGGAGGCCAGGCCCATGCGGCCGTCGTCCAGACACCGTACCGTCAAACTGGTGCTCTGCCGCGCCAGGTTCTGGTGAATGTGGTTTTGGTTCCAGCGGGTGATGGCCAGGTCTGCGGCCGCCAGATGAACCTCCGTCGCCTGGGCCGGCGAAGCGGCGACGGCCCGGCCAAGCAGGTCCAGCAGCTCTCCTTGCCGGTTCATGCCCCCACCCCCGCTCTGATTCGGCGCAGGCGCGCGGGCGCGGCCCCGTGCCCGACGTGCGCGATTTGCACCGGCTCGCCTTTGGCGCAGCCTGGGGTGCCCCAGACGTGCCACTCCGCGCCGCCCGCCACCGCGTCGCACGCGCCCCAGAAGTCAGGCGTCATGGCCGTGTAGGCTCCGTTCTTGAGCATCCGGCCCAACGCACCGTCGACGATCTCATAGCCTATCTCGCAGCCAAAATGGAAGTTGAGCCGCTTGTCATCGAGCGACCAGCTCTTAGGGGTGTTGAAAAAGAGGCCGTGTTTCGTATCGCGGATCATCTCGGCCAGCGTCCAATCCCCCGGCTCGAGGTTGATGTTGGTCATGCGGATCAGGGGTAGGTTGAGCGCCCCCTCGGCGCGCATCGTGCCGCCGGACCGCTCACCAAGTTGCGCGGCGGTCTCCCGCGAAGTCAGGTAGTTGCAAAAGACACCCCGCTCAACGAGCTGCGTGCGCTGCGCCGCCACGCCCTCATCGTCATAGCCAAAGCTCCCCAGCGCTCCGGCGAGCGTGGCGTCGGCGGTCATGTTGACGTCCATAGAGCCGTAGCGAAACCGGCCGCGACACTCCGGGGTCAGGAAGCTGGTGCCGGCGAACGTCGCCTCGGAGCCGAGAACCCGGTCCAGCTCGACCGGGTGGCCGCAGGATTCGTGGACCTGGAGCGCCACCATCTCGCCACCGAGGATGAGATCCTGGGCTCCCTGGGGGCAGGCTGCTGCGTCCAGCAACGCGCCAGCCTCGCGTCCTAGGTCGCCGGCTCGCCGCGGCAGGTCCAGGGAGTCGACGAACTCCCAACCCGCGGTGCCGAAATCCGAGAACGAGCGGCGCTGTGTGTCACCGCCACCCCGCGCCCAGGCGGTCAGGTTGGCACCCGTCTTGACGATCTCCTGGCTGATCTCCGAGCCTTCGGTGCTGGCGAACTGCTTGCGCTCCCGCCACATCACCACGCCCGCCTGGGTGAGGTGCACGGCCGGCGCCTCGGCCATCCGAGTCGCCGCCTCCCGCAGCAGCTCCAAACGCTCGGGCAGCCCCACCTCGAAGGGGTCGCGGCGGACATGATGCCGCCAGTCATCACGATGGACCGGCTCCGGCGCCAGCCGGTTGCCGTGTGGCGGGCGGTGACGCGCGCTGGCCCGGGCGATGGACACCGCCCGTTGGAGGGCCGTGTGCCAAGCGGTCGGGGAGTGCTCCGTCGTGCCCGCGAACCCCCAGGCGCCATCGCACATCGCCCGGACGCCGAACGAGGTCTGGGTGCCACCGGTGGCGCTCTCGACGTCGCCATTGCGCAGCGACAGGCCTTCGGTGGAGTCCTCGCTGTAGCGCACATCGGCGTACTGGGCCCCTTGGAGATGAGCAGCATCCAGCACTGCGCGCAGCGCATCAAAGTCGACCGTCAATCAGGCTCCCCCCCAGTAGTCTTCGGTCTTGTTACTCCGTGCGTCCAATCGCGCCGGGCTACGCGCACGGCAACCGCGGCCCGTAGCGCACCCTGCAAGCGTGGTCGGGCGTGGCCAACTACGCCAGCGGCCAGGTACTGGCGTGAAACCGTACGATCTCCCCGAGTTGCCGCGATAGCTCTTGCTGCTGCCAAGACGACGGCTGTTGCAGCTGGTTGCCGTCGGTCAGAACCGCCTCCGGCGGCCGGCACCCGGCCCAAGCAGCGGTCACCGCGGCCATCGACAGCGCCATGCCGCTCTGAGTGTACCCGCCCTCCAGCACCAGGCACAGCGCAGCGCCAACCTCGGCCGCGGTCTCCCGCACCATCGCCGCCAGCTGGCCGTAGCCTCTCGCCGTGAGGCGCCACGAGCTCAGCGGGTCCGTGTAGTGCCCATCCTGGCCGGCCGACACAATCAGCAGTTCGGGGGCGAACTCCCTCACACACGGCACCACGACGCGGTCGAACGCCGCAACCGCCCCCGCATCGCCAAGCCCTCCGGGAAGCGGCACGTTGACGGTGGTGCCGCGGCCGGGCCCCTCGCCATTGTCCGCCAGCCAGCCCGAAAAGGGGTAGTGCGGGCTTTCATGAATCGATACGTAGAGGACTCCGGGATCGGCCAGGAAGATGTCCTGAGTGCCATTGCCGTGATGCACGTCCCAGTCCACGATGGCCACCCGCCCCCCACCTCGCTGCTGGAAAAGGCGCGCGGCGACCGCGGCGTTGTTGATCAGGCAGAAACCGGATCCCGTCGCCGCAAAAGCATGATGGCCCGGGGGCCTGGTCAGGACGAGCGAAGGTCGGCCGTTCGCGACGGCCAACCGGCAGCCCAGATCCGCGCCGGCGGCGGCCAGGCGCGCCACCGTCATGCTTTGCTCGGAAACCTCTGTGTCGAGGGTCAGCATCCCGCCGCCCGCCGCCGTGAAGTCCTCGAGATACCGCAGGTAGCGCCGGCTGTGGACCAAGGCCAGCTCATCCAGCGACAGCGGGTCATCGGGCTCATGAACGACGGGGCCGGCTCCCGCGTCTGCCGGCCCTAGGCGGCAGTCGCCGCCCGGCTGACCGCTGTCCAGAGCCGACAGGGTGCCCGCAATCGCCCAGTGCAGGCGTTCGGGGGACTCGGGGTAGGCCTCGGGCGCGTGAGTGAGCCACTCATGTGACCAGACCAAGTTGACGGATTGGGTCACCTTAGCCACTCCTTCATGGCCGGCAAGGCAGCGTGGTTGGTCAGGTCCAAGTGCAGCGGGGTGATCGACACCAGGCCCTGGCGGATGGCCTCGATGTCGGTCCCGGCCTCATCGTGATCACAGAGGGTCTCTCCGGCCAGCTCGTAGAGGTGCTGCCCGTCGCTCACCCGTTCGCGGCGGTAATGGTTCTGGTAGCTTCGTCGACCGAGGCGGGTTATCCGCAGCCCCGCCAGGTCCGCAGATCGTGCCGTCTCTGGTACGTTGACGTTGAGCAGAGTCCGTTCCGGCAGCCCCTGGCGCAGGATTGTCCCGGCCAGCCGCACCGCTATCTCGGATGCTGTGGCGAAGCCCTGGCGGCCAGGTGGCCCGACGCTGACAGCCAGGCCGGGCAGGCCCAGCAAGATCGCCTCAATCGCCGCCGAAACCGTGCCGGAGTAGAACACGTCGGTGCCCAAGTTGGCCCCGTGGTTGACGCCGGAACAGATCAGCGCCACGGGGCCGGGCACCAACTCGCGCACGCCCAATTTTACGCAGTCAACCGGGGTACCCGAGACCGCGTAGGCCGGCGTCCCGGGCAGGTCCGGCAACTCCGTTCGCTGGACGTGGACCGGCCGGCGCAAAGTAACGCCGCAGCCCACCGCACTGCGTTCGCTGTCCGGCGCCACCACCACCACCCGCGGCCCGAAGGTGTCTGTGAGAGCGACAGCCAAAGCGGTCAGGCCGCGAGAACCCAGCCCATCATCGTTGGTCAGCAGGATGGTGCCGTTGCCGGTCATGTCGTGCGGTTCGCCCCTTCCGGTGGTCGTACCCAGGTCACCCCGCTGCGCGATGCTACAGCCTCGCCTGCCAGCCAGTCGCCCACCTCCCGCGTCACCTGGTGACCAGGCGCAAAACAGCGGCTGGTGCGGGGCAGAGAGCGCAAAAAGACCTCGCCGTAGCGGCGGCGTAGGAGCCTGGCGTCCAGGATCACCACCGCCCCCCGGTCCTGCCCCGATCGGATCAGCCGCCCAAAGCCCTGGCGGAGACGCAGCACCGCCTGCGGCAGGCTGTAATGCGCAAATGCCGCCTTACCCTCCAGGGTCAGTTTTTCCTGCCGGGCCGCGACGACCGGCTCGTCCGGGCGTGGGAACGGCAGCTTGGCGATGACCAGGCAGGACAATTGCGGTCCCCGGACGTCGATACCCTCCCAGAAGGTGGCGCTGCCGAAGACCACGGCGCGCTCCTCTGAGCGCAGGGCGCGGAGCAGCCGGCTGCGGTCGCCGTGCACACCCTGCGCATACAGGTCAAGGCCCTGTGCCGCCAGCTCCTCAGCCAGCAAGGAGTAGCTGAGGCGCAACGCTCGATGGGAGGTGAACAAGACCAGGCTGCGGCCGCCCGCCGCAGGGAGGAGGTCGGCGAGGAACTCGGCGCAAGCTTCGACGAAGACCTGGTCGGTCACTGAGCCGGGCAACGGCAGGTCCGTCGGCACGCAGAGCAAGGCCTGGCTTCGGTAGTCAAATGGCGAGTGGAGCAGCAATGATGCAGCCGGCTCGCTGTCGGGTACAGCCAGGCCTAGTTGACCGAGAATGTGCTCGAACCGCTCCTGGACCGTCAAAGTTGCGGAAACCAGGATGACCGAGCTGAGCGAGCTCCAGAGCTGGGTGCGCAGTGCTCCGGCGACATCCACTGGCACGCCCCGGAGGTTGGGGCCCTGAGGAGCCTCCTCAAGCCAGTACACCCAACCGTCCGCCTCGGCCCGGCAGAGTGACTCGAGGCCCGCCGCTTGAATCGCGAGGGTCTTGGCCAGCCCTCCGATCTCCAGACCCGCGCCCGGGCTGGGTGCCCCCTCGGCGAGGCGACCGAGAGCCTTGCCCAACTGCTCAAGGCCGGCTGCAGCCGCCAGACCGAGCTCAAGGGCCCCAGGCGGCAGTCCGGTCATCCGGGGTCCGTAGCGCACCTCCGCCGGAGGCGCACCAGCCGTCATCCCGGCGGCCCGCAGGTTGCCGTCGCCAGAGACGCTACCACCGGCCAAGGCGCCGCCCAAAGCCCGGAAGAAGGTTCGCAGGTCCGCCTGCACCCGCTGGCTCTGGACGTTCAGGTCCTGCAGCGCTGCAGGCGACGGCCAGTCAGGCTGGCGACTACCCGCCCGGAGCGCGGCCAAGCTCTTGCCGCTGCCACGTGCGCCGCGGCCTCCTGCCGCCGCGACCAGTCCGGCCAGTTCACCGTGTCCGGCGACCAGGCCTAGATGTTCGGTGGCCACCCCGGCGAAGTGATGCGCCTCGTCCAGGATCAGGTGGGCGAAGTCCGGCAGCAGCCGGCCGCCGGCTACGAGATTAGTGCAAACTAGGGCGTGGTTGGCAATCACCAGGTCGGACTGTTCGGCCCGGCGCCGGGCCTGGTTGACGAAACAGCCTGCGGCATGAGGGCAGTGGCTGCCCCAGCAGTTCTCGTCGCCGCTGACCAACCAGCGCAAGGCCTCCTCCTGACCGGTGAGGCCAAGCTCGGACAGCTCTCCCGTCGGCGTGCGCGTCCCCCAGAAGATCAAGCGCAGGCCCAACACCCGTTCGACTGGGTCGGCCGTCAGTGAAGCCCCCAGCAACTCGTGCCATTTGCGGCGGCATAGGTAGTTGGCCCGCCCTTTGAGCACGGCGAAGTTGACCGGGCGACCCAGAGCTGCCGCCAAAACGGGCAGGTCACGCTCGGTCAGTTGATCCTGCAGGGTCAAGGTGTTGGTGCTAATCAGCACCCGTTCGCCGGTGGCCTCGGCCGCTGCCAGGGCCGGCGCCAGGTAGGCCAGTGACTTGCCGATGCCGGTGCCGGCTTCGACGGCCAGATGCGTCCCTTGGCCGAGTGCTCTGAGGATCGCCCGGCTCATCTCCGTCTGCTCGGGGCGTCGTTCGTAGTCGTCGATTACCGTCGCAAGTCTTCCGTTGGCCTCAAAGAGCTCATCGATCAGTTCGTCAACGCCGCCGCGCGGTACAGGGCCCTCAGGGTGCGAAGCGGTGGCCTCAGCACCGGAAGTCTGCTTGCCGCCGCCCGCTGCTCCGGACCGGCGGGTCGCGGTCACGGGGTTTGACTGGACCTCCGGGCGCACCGACTCCAGCCCGGCTAAGAAGGCGACCAGACCTGGAAACTGCGCCGCGGCCGGCTCCAGCCAGCCTGCCGCGGCAGCCATGGCCGCCTCCGGGTACGCGAGACCCTGCTCCGTTAGCCACAGGACCAAGCGGCCGGCAGCCAAGGCGTCGACCGCGGCCCGATGGCCTTCACCGTCCGTCCGCCCGAAACCGGCCTCCACCAGTAGCGCCGGGAGTGAGTAGCTGGGGCGCCCAGGCAACAGGATGCGAGCCAGCAAGAGCGTGTCGAGGTCGGGCTGATCGGTCCGTCCCACCCAGGTCCCGCAATGCGGCGGGCCGCCGCCGTCCCCCGGCGAATCATGATCGCGGCCCGGACCGCCCAACCGGCCCGCCTGCTCTAGAAAGGCCAGGTCAAAAGCGAGGTTGTGTCCGACTAGCGGGTCCTGTCCAACGAAGGTCGCAAAGCTGGGCAAAACCTGCTCGATTGCCGGGGCGCCAGCGAGGTCGGCGTCGGTTAGACCAGTCAGGCTGACGACGGCTGCCGGCAGAGGGCGGCCGGGGTCCACCAGGCTGCCGAAACTGGCCACGGGCGCGCCCCCGGAGAAGCGTACCGCCCCGAGCTCAATAATCCTGTCCACCTGGGGATCGAGGCCGGTGGTTTCGACGTCGATGGCAACCCACGTGCCCTGCGGGGAGAACGGCCGCGGGCTCATCTACGCGTCGACACCTCCCGCAGCAGCACCTCGACCCGTCCTTCGAGGAGCCAAACCTCGGTGACCTCCAACAGCGTCTCCTGCTGGCGCAGGAGGGCCGGGTAGGCATATCCGAACTGGGTCCCGTGGTAGGCCCAGCCCGCAACCGTGCCCGGGACGACTGCGCCGGCCAAGGCGTCCCGGGCCGCCCGGCGCCAGACCGACGCGGGGATGGGTAGTCGGCCCAGCGACATCCGACCGATCGCGTAGAAGACCCGGTCACCCAGCAACGACACGCGCAGCTGCGCCGTAAGCGTGGTTTCGAGCCCCGCCGGCAACGCGAGTCTGAAGATCGCTGCGGCACCTCCAGGGCGCAGCCTGATGGCGACCTCCGCCGGACCGTCCACCCACCCGAGGCCGCGATTGGCCCAAGCCGCCAGGTGGCGCTCGGACATATCCAGGACCAGTTCGCCGCCGACATATCCTCCGGCGGCCGCTGTGTCGAGCATCCGATCCAGGTCGCGCCCGGCGATCCTCAGCTCCGCCGGTTCGAGCCACTTCGCGGATGGATCGGGAGCCAAGACCGCAACCGCCACCGCGGCCGAAACCAACCAACAGCAAGCCGCTGCCAGCCAGAACACCCGTCGCTGCCGTTTGGCCCGCTGGTAGTGGCGGCCGGCACGGCTGTAGTCCACTCTGGACCGCACTGCCGGATCACCACCTCCCCGCAAGCTTCCCGCATCTGCAGACTCGACTTCCACGTGGCATTGCGGCGTCCTGCTCTCTCGAGCGGGGCCACATCAGCCGATGGCCCAACGCTCAGACCCGGTAGAGCCTCTCGTCGACGGGCGCTGCGATCAGGGTAAAGGTTTGGCGTCCGAAGGCGGTCGTTACCGCCTCGCGCAACGTTGCCTCATCATTGGCCACCACGCCGTGGCCGCCCAGACTACGGGCCAACTCAACGTAGTCGGGAGCACCAAAGCCCACGCCGTAGCGTTCGTAGCCCCGTCGCTCCTGGCCCATCGCGATCAAAGTCAGCTGGTCGTCGACCGGGACCACGATCGGAATCGGTAGCCCGAGGCGGGCCAGGGTCTCGAGCTCACCCAGGTACATGCCGAGCCCGCCATCACCGATCAACGCCACCACCTGGCGCTCCGGCCACATGAGCTTGGCCGCCATCGCTGCGGGAAGACCGTAGCCCATCGATGATTGGCCGTTGGACATCAGGAAGCAACCTGGGTGCTCCACCCGCCAGAGCTGGCCGGCGGCCATCTTGTGCGCGCCCACGTCGGTCGTGGCGAGCGCATCGGCAGATGTTGCCCCCCGCCGCACGGCGTGGACGATCTGGCGTGGGGACATCAGGCCAGGCTCGGGTGGCTGGTCGATCTTGCCCGCGAGCACCTCGCGGGCCTGGGCTGCGCGTCCGCGACCTTCTTCACAAGTCCGGACGCCCAGCAGCAGTTCGCGGTCGTCGACCGCGGCCAGCTGGCGCAGGTTGGCGCCCACGTCGCCCGTGACCTCGACATCGATGCGGTAGTAAAGGTCCGGGTCCGCGACCATATCGAGCAGGACTGCCGGCCGGTCGAGGTCCCAAAGCATGTCCAACTCCACCGGATCGAAGCCGGCAAAGATGAACCCGTCGGCCCCGGCCAGCCATTCTGTCAGATGGCGGGTTCCCAGCATCTCGATGACCCCGACAAACAAGGGATGGCTCTCCGGCATCAGGCCCTTGGCCTTGGGGGTCACCACAACAGGCAAGCCTGCGGCTTGGGCAAAGGAGACCACGTCGTCCTGGGCGGCGCCCTTGGCGGCCAAGCCCAGCAGGAGCACCGGCTGCCGGCAGCCGGCGATCAGCCGGCGCGCCTCGGCGATGACAGCGGGTGTGGCCAGCGGCGCCGGCTGGGGCGCCGCGCCGCCGATAGCAGCCCGCGCGGCCCCCAGTGCGTCGCTGCATGGCTGAGTGGGCACGTCACTGGGCACCTCAAAGTGAACCGGTCCCGGCCGCGGAGTGACCGCCAGCCGCATACCGCGCTCTAGGGAGCGCAGGGCTTCATCGGGCTCCAGCCGCATACTGGCCTTGGTGACCGGCCCAAACAGCGCGCCCAGGTCCAGGCGCTGGTGCGTAGTGGTTTCGTAACGCGAACGCGGCAACTGCGCGGTGAAGGCCAGCAGCGGAGCGCGCTCCAGCAGAGCCGCGGCGACCCCGCTGACGAGATTGGTGGCGCCGGGACCGAGTGTGGCGAGGCAGACCCCCGGCACACCCGTCAGCTCTCCTGTCGCCAGCGCGGCAAAGGCGGCGGTCGCCTCGTGACGCGTCAGGATGAACCGCAGTCCGCGGCGACGGCACGCATCGAGCAACGCCAGGGTCTCACCGCCTGGGTAGCCAAAGACGTGAGTCACTCCCGACGCGGCAAGCCGGCCGGCCACCGCCTCGGCCACGTTCACGCCGTTGTAACTGGCTTCCACAATCAGCACCTCCAGCATTCGTCCGGCACCGCTCCGAAATCGCGGGGCCGGCGAAGCGTCGTTTGGAACCCTAGTGAGCGAACAGCGAAGTCAGGATGATGCCGATGATCACACCAGCGACGATGCCGTACGTACCGGAGTGTCCAGAGGCCAGCTCATTGGCGTCAGGAATCAGCTCATCACATGTCAC
>Ga0114946_10003846_pt1 | contig 10005 bp, 9 predicted proteins | sample WalLakDeSediment_FD_88676 | JGI IMG/M metagenome (GOLD analysis project Ga0114946, IMG submission 88676) | Lake sediment microbial communities from Walker lake, Nevada to study Microbial Dark Matter (Phase II) - Walker Lake 11/02/13 Deep Sediment | ecosystem: Environmental > Aquatic > Freshwater...
GCGGCGCCGTTGAAATGGCGGAAATGGTGGCGGATGAAGCGGGTGACGGGAGCGTCGGCCATGCCGGGAACCTCCTTCCATGGGCGCGCGGACGTAAACGCGTAAGGTTAGGTCAGGCCGCGGTAGGCAGCAAGCGCGAGGGGCATCAACTCAAGCCTGCCGGCACCTGCTGTGTCAGGCAATGGAACGCGCCCAGTCCCACCACCAGCTCGGTGGCGCGGATCGGCACGATGCGCCGGCCGGGGAAACAGCTGGTCAGGATCTTGTGCGCCTGCTCGTCCGCCGGCTGGTCGAAGGCCGGCAGCAACACGACCTCGTTGCCGATGTAGAAATTCCCGTAGCTCGCCGGCAGGCGCGTGCCGTCGAGCTCGACCGGCGCCGGCATGGGCAGCTCGATCACTTTCAGCGGCCGGCCGTCGGTGAAGCGCATGCCGCGCAGGCGCGCGAGGTTCTCGGCCAGTGGCGCGTGGTTCGGGTCCGCGGGATCCGGTTCCACGACGGTCACCACGACGTCCTCGGCGACGAAGCGGGTGATGTCGTCGATGTGGCCGTCGGTGTCGTCGCCGACGATGCCGTCGCCGAGCCATAGCACCTGGCGAATGCCGAACAGCAGCGCGAGGCGCTCCTCGATCTCGGTGCGCGACAACCCGGGGTTGCGGTTCTCGTTCAACAGGCACTGCTCGGTGGTCAGCACGGCGCCGGCGCCGTTGACGTCGATCGAGCCGCCCTCGAGGATCAGCCCGCCCTTGAAGCGGCGCACACCCAGCGCCGCCGCCATCTGGGCGGGGATCGCGTTGTCGAGATCCCACGGCGGGTACTTGCCGCCCCAGGCGTTGAAGCCGCAATCGACCGCCGCGAGCCGACCCGAGTCATCCCTGACGAAGATCGCGCCGTGGTCGCGACACCAGGCGTCGTTGGTCGGGAAATGGTGAAACACGACCGCGGGCGTGTCCGCAACGGCACCGAGGAGCGCGCGCACGTGCGCCTCGTGCGCCGCGTCGAGCACGTTGATGCGCACCGTCTCGCCGCCGGCGAGCGCAGCGACCGCCCGGACCATCGACGCCTCGGCCGCGGCCAGCACGCCGGGCCAGGTTTCCGGGTTGTGCGGCCATGAGAGCCAGGTTGCCTGGTGCGGCGCCCACTCGGCCGGCATGCGGAATCCGAGCTCCGCCGGAGCCGGTCGGGTGATCTGTTTCATGGCGAACCCTCGAAAAGGGAGCGCAAGTCTAACAGCGTCCCTTAGACGAACGGTGGGTGGCGAAACAGCCGGGCAGCGTCCATATTCATGGGCACTGTTCAACAAATCACAGGGGTGCAGCAATGGCAGGACGCGTAGCGGTAGTCACGGGCGGGACGCGCGGCATCGGCGGCGCCATCTCCGAGGCGCTGGCGGGCGCCGGGTACAAGGTGGCTGCGAATTTCGTCGGCAGTACCGAGCGCGCCAAGGAATTCCAGGATCGCACCGGGATCGCGACCTTCCGGTTCGACGTCGGCGACTTCGAGGCCAGCCGGGAGGGCGTCAAGCGCATCGAACAGGAGCTCGGCCCGGTCGAGGTGCTGGTGAACAACGCTGGCATCACCCGCGACGGGACCCTGCACCGGATGAGCTTCGAGCACTGGGACGAGGTCATCCGCACCAACCTGACGAGCTGCTTCAACATGTGCCGCCACGTCATCGAGGGCATGCGCGAACGCAAGTTCGGCCGGATCGTGAACATCGGCTCGGTCAACGGCCAGGCCGGCCAATATGGCCAGGTGAACTATGCCGCCGCCAAGTCGGGCATCCACGGCTTCACCAAGGCGCTCGCGCAGGAGGGCGCCAAGGTGAACGTCACGGTCAACGCGGTCGCGCCCGGCTACGTGAACACCGACATGGTGCGCGCAGTGCCGGAAAAGGTGCTCGAGAAGATCATCGCAGGCATCCCCGTGGGCCGGCTCGGCGAGACGCCCGACATCGTGCGCGCGGTGCTGTTCCTGGTGGCGGACGACGCGGACTTCATGACCGGCTCGACGATGTCCGTGAACGGCGGCCAGCACATGTACTGACCGGCGCGGTTCAGCCCGGGCCCGCCCGGGCGACGAGCCGTTCGCGCAACTCGCCCAGGTTCAGGCGGAAGATCGCCAGTGCGAGGCGTCGCAGTCGGCGCGATACCCGTGCGGGCGCAAACACCTGCCTTGGGTGCAGCAGTGCCCAGATCGGCGGCAGCTGCCCCGCCCGCCCGACCATCCCGCCTGCCTCGTCCGGGGCGAGATAGAGCACCCGGCCGATCCCGGAGAGCTTCAGGCGCGTGTAGCACATCGGGCAGGGCTCGAGGCTGACCAGCAGGGTGAGCTCTGCCGGGGCGAGGTCGGGGCGCTCCCGCTCCAGCCGCGAGACCAGCGCCATCTCGGCGTGGCCGTCGCTGGCGAAGCCGGCCTCGAACACCCGGTTGCCGGCGCTCAGCACCACCTCGCCGGAGGCATCCACCAGTACGGCGCCGACCCCGTAGTTCCCGGCTTCCGCCGCCGCGAGCGCCTCCTCGCAAACCCGCTTGCCGAGCGCGTCGTCGGGATGCGCCGCGGTATCCGGCTCGAAGGCCGCAAGCCGGCGCGCGAGCCTCTCGCGACGCCAGTCAGCCAGTCGCGGACTCACATCCCGCCCAGCCTCAACGGGTCTCGTCGAGCGTGCGGCGTACGTACGATCCCGGCGCGTCCTCGATGACCGGGTAGTCCTTGTGCTTGCCGGGCTGGCGCGCGTTGACCTGGCCGCCCGCGTGGCGCTTGAGCCACTTGCCCCAGTCCAGCCACCAGCTGCCGGCATGTTCTTCCGTCGCGTCGAACCACTCCTGGGCGTCGTCGCGGATCTCGCTGCCGGCGCGGTAACCGTACTTCACCTTGGTTGGCGGATTGATCACGCCCGCGATATGCCCGGAGTTGCCGAGCACGAAGCGATTCTGTCCGGAGAACAGCTTGGCCGTCTCGTAGCAGGTCTTCCAGGGCGCGATGTGGTCGTCGCGCGTGGCGAGGATGTAGGACGGCGTCGTCACCTTCGTGACATCGATCGACTCGCCGGCGATCTCCAGCGCCTTGGGCTTGCGCAGCAGGTTCTTCATGTACATGTTGCGCATGAACCAGACATGGCATGCGGCCGGCATGTTGGTCGCGTCCTCGTTCCAGTACAGCAGGTCGAAGGGCACGCGCGGCTTGCCGAGCAGGTAGTGGTTGATGATGAACGACCAGATGAGGTCGGGCGCCCGCAGCATGCGGAAGCCCCAGGACACGTTGTCGCCGGGGATGAAGCCCTTGGCGCGCCCCACGGCCTCGAGCCGGTCGACCAGTTCATCGGTCAGGAACACCTTGATGTCGCCGACGTCGGAGTAATCCACCAGCGTGGTCAGGAACGTCGCCGAGCGGATCGGCCTGCGACCCTTGTTCTCCAGCCAGGCGAGCATCGCCGTGAGCAGGATACCGCCCAGGCAGTAGCCCATCGCATTCACTTCTTCCTGCCCGGTGAGGTCCTTGATGACGTCCAGCGCCGTCAGCGGCCCCTCGAGCATGTAATCGTCGAAGGTCTTGTCGCGCGTCTCGCCGTTCGGGTTGACCCAGGAGATCAGGAACACCGTGTGACCCTGGTCCACCAGCCAGCGCACCATCGAGTTCGACGGCTGCATGTCCAGCACGTAGTACTTGTTCAGCCAGGGCGGCATGATCAGCAGCGGCCGGCGCGCGACCTTGGTCGTCGTCGGCGTGTACTGGATCAGCTGCATGAGCTCGTTCTGGTAGATGACTTTGCCGGGCGTCACGGCGAGATCGCGCCCGACCTTGAAGGCGCCCATGTCCGACATGCTGACCTTCAGCCGGCCGTGCTTCAGATCCAGGTCGGACCAGAAGTTGCGCACGCCGGCCACCAGGTTGCGGCCCTTGCTGTCCTTGGTCGCCGCGATCACTTCCGGGTTGCTCAGGGCGAAATTGCTCGGCGCCACGGCGTCCAGAAACTGCCCCGTGAAGAACCTGAGTTTACGCGCCGTGTCCTCGTCGAGGCCTGGCGTGCCGTCGGCCAGCGACAGCGTAGTCTTCGTGGTCGCCTGCCAGGCACTGCGCACCGCGTTGAACACCGGCCGCCGTTCCCACGACTCGCCGGTGAAACGCCGGTCGCCGCCGGCGGCGCCGTTGCCGTTCACGGGCTTGCCGGCCGCCTGGCGCAGCAGCTCGCCGCTGATGCCCAGGTAATCGCCGGTCAGCGACATCGAGTGTTTCATCACGAAGCCCGGGTGCGTGGCCAGCGCCGCCATCCATTGCGCATAAGCCTTGCCGACATCGGCCGAGAGCCCGGCCATGACGCGCGCCATCTGGTACTGCGCCTGCAGGTTGGACGGCGTGATCTGCTTCAATAGGGACATCGCCGAACCTCCGCTCAACCCATCCGCTCGAAGATCGCGGCAATGCCCTGGCCGCCGCCGATGCACATCGTCACCAGCGCGTAACGGCCGCCGATGCGCTCGAGTTCATGCAACGCCTTGACCGTGATGATACAGCCGGTAGCGCCGATCGGGTGGCCGAGCGAGATGCCGCTGCCGTTCGGGTTGACCTTGTCGGCCGGCAGCCCGAGGTCGCGGCACACGGCCAGCGCCTGGGCGGCGAAGGCCTCGTTGACCTCGAACACGTCGATGTCGGCGACCGACAGGCCGGTCTTGTCCAGCAGGGCGCGCACGGCCGGCACCGGGCCGATGCCCATGTACTTCGGTTCCACGCCGGCGAAGCTGTAGCCGACAAGCCGGGCCATCGGCTTGATGCCGCGGGCCTCGGCGGCTGTGCGCTCCATCAGCACCACCGCACCGGCGCCGTCGTTCAGCCCCGAGGCATTGCCCGCGGTGACGCTGCCGTCGCCCTTGAAGGCGGGCCGCAACTTCGCGAGGCTTTCCAGGCTGGTCTCGCGGCGCACGTGCTCGTCCGTGTCGAAGGCCTTCGTCTCGCGCTTGACCTTGACCTCGACCGGCACGATCTGGCCCTTGAAACGCCCTTCGTCGATGGCCCGCGCGGCGCGCTGCCGGCTCTCGAGGGCGAGCTTGTCCTGGTCCTCGCGGCTGATCTCCCAGCGCGCGGCGACGTTCTCGGCCGTGATGCCCATGTGGCAGGCATCGAACGGGTCGCTCAGCGCGCCCACCATCGCATCGATGACCTGGCCGTCGCCGAGGCGCTGGCCGAAGCGCAGGCCCGGCAGCCAGTACTGCGCCCGGCTCATGCACTCGGCGCCGCCGGCCACAGTGGTGTCCGCATCGCCCTGCAGGATCAGCTGGGACGCGGAGACGATGGCCTGCAGGCCGCTGCCGCACAGCCGGTTCACCGTCAGCGCGGGAGTTTCCACCGGCAGGCCGCCGTTGACCGCGGCGACCCGCGCCATGTACATGTCGCGCGCCTCGGTGTGGAGGACGTTGCCGAACACGCAATGGCCGATATCCCCGGGCTCGAGCCCGGCGCGGCGCACGGCTTCACGCACGCACAGTGCGGCCAGGTCCGCCGGCGGGCTGCCGGCGAGGGCGCCCCCGTAGGTGCCGATGGCGGTGCGCACGGCGGACACGACGACGACTTCGCGCTTCTGATCACTCATGGCTGGAGATACCTTCGTTGTTTTACACGGCCGCGTATCGGCCGTTGAACTTGCCACCCGCGGACGATTGTCGCAAGGGCACACAAGAAAACGGGCGGGACGTTGCCGCCCCGCCCGTCATTCAGTCGGCTCAGGCCGCCTTCTTGCGCGCCGGCTTCGGCGCAGCCGCCTGCGCGGCGGCGACAGTCTCGTCGAAGTTCGACTGGGCCTTCTTCATACCCTTCTCGACCCAGGTGGCCAGCGTGGCCTGCGCCTCGGTGGCAGTGGCCACCAGGCCCTCGGCCCGCTTCTGGACACGCCCGACGTACTCTTCGGCCAGCTTGGTCTGGGCCTGGAAGTACTCGCTGGGGCTGGTGGCCTCGGAAGCCGCCTTCAGCTGGTCGACCGCGAGGTCGATCGCATCGCCGAGCAGCTCGGCCTGCATCTGGAAGCCCTTTTCGAAAGCCTGGAAACCAAACTCCGTCATCTCTGACAACGGCGCGGCGGCCTCCTGGGCCTTGGTGTAAAACTGGTCGAATCCGTAGTTCATGGCGTAATCCTCGTTTGTTCCGTAATTCTTGATGGCTGCTTGCCATCCCGGGGACAAACTCTAGCAAAAGTTTTTTTGCATTGCAAAAACTTTCGACTAACAGATTACCGTACGCTTGAGAATCAACTACTTATCTGATTTCTTTCCTCGTGGAGGCTTTTGCGTTTGCGCAGAATCGCCGCCGAACAGGCCTTTCTGCAGCTCCTTCCAGGTGGCGAGATTCTGTTCCGCCAGCTGGCTCATGGTGCCGAGCGGCGTGTCCTTCATCATCTTCAGGACGTTGTCCTGGAAGCGCTCCTGCTGATCGACGAAGGCGCCGACGCTACGCTCGAGATAGGTCGCCAGGAAGTCCTGCATGGCGCCGCCGTAAAACCGGATCAGCTGCTCGAGCAGCTCGGCCGAAAGCAGCGGCCGGCCGGCCTCCTCGCGCTCGACGATGATCTGCAGCAGGATGCTGCGGGTGATGTCCTCGCCGGTCTTGGCATCCTCGACGCGGATCTTGTCGCCGGCGACCACGAGCTCGCGGACCTCGTCCAGCGTCAGGTGGCGGCTCTCCGAGGGGTCGTAGAGGCGGCGGTTGGCGTACTTCCGTATGACGCGTTCTTTCATGTGCCCATAATGCAGGCCCGCGCCCTCACAGTGAAGTGCCGCCTCAATCCATGTGGTAGCCGCCGTTCACGGACAGGTCCGCGCCGGTAATGTACGCCGCGTCATCGGAGGCCAGGAACTGCACGGCGCGGGCGATTTCGGCGGGCTTGCCGAAACGGCCCGCCGGGATCGACTCGCGGATGCCCTCGCGGATGGGCTCGGGCACCTTCATGATGAGCGGCGACTCGATGTAACCCGGCGACACCGTATTCACCGTGATGCCCTTGCGCGCGACCTCGCGCGCCACCGCCATGGTGAAGCCGTGCACCCCGGCCTTGGCGGCGGAGTAGTTGGCCTGGCCGAACTGACCGCGCTGGCCGTTGACCGAAGAGATGTTGACCACCCGGCCGAAACCGCGGCTGATCATCCCCTCGACCACCGACTTGGTGGCGTTGTAGACGCTGTCGAGGTTGGTCCGCACGACGGCCTTCCAGTCCTCGGGGTCGAGGTTCACCAGCCGGCCGTCGCGCGTGATGCCGGCGGCGTTGACCAGCACGTCGACCGGGCCGAGCGCCGCTGCTACCGCCGCGACTCCCGCGCGGGTCGCCTCGTAGTCGCCCGCATCGAAGGCCTCTATGTGAATCTGCATGTCCCGCGCGGCCGCCTCGTCGCGCCAGCGCGCGGCGTTTTCGGCATCTCCCGGGTGACAGTTGGCCGCCACGCGGTAGCCGGACTCGACGAGCACCTCGCAGATGACCCGGCCGATGCAACCCGTGCCCCCGGTGACCAGTGCCGTACGTCCGTTCATGCCCGTCTCCCGCGCGTTCGCCAGTGTGTTTGGACCGCCGAGAAGCATACCCTGATTCTATGTTGCAATGCAAAAATTACTTGTGCAGGGCACGGACCCATTTAACAAAACACTATTTTGCGACGCTGAAACGAAAGCGGGCGGCCCGAGGGCCGCCCGCCTTGCCGACCGGAGGGTCGGAATCGCAGTCTTAGAAGAACAGCTGCGTCTGGATGCGGAAGGCGTCCTTCTTCGACCCGCCGATGAACTGGTCATCGATCGAGTATTCGGCCTTGATGTTGGCGCGGTGGCCGCTGATGTAGTAGCCAAGGCCGATGCCGATGGTGTCCAGCTTCTCGCCATCGTCCGGATCCTGGTTCTGCCACCGCAGGACCGGCTGCCACTTGCTGCCGCTCGGCTGGAAGGCCAGCGCGAGGACGGAGGTCGAGCCGCCGTTCCAGAACGCGTTGGTGGGACCACCCACGCCTTCCCAGTCGTAGTACGCCGCATTGGCCGACAGATGACCGGCGCCGAGGGTCTTCTCGGCCGTGAAGAACACGCTGAAGGCCTTGTGATCGTCCGTGTCGCTGCGACTCATCTGGTCATAGCCGACGCCGAAGCTCAGTACGTCGAGTGCGCCGAGGCTGTTCTGGTTGAAGAACCAGCCGCCCTGGGGCGAGGCGAGGTTGACCATGACCATGCCGGTGAAACGGCCTTCGGCCTCCGAGTTGGTGGCCCCGTCGCGGACGCCCTGGAAATAGCCGACGCGATAATCGAACATGCCGTCGCCGAGCAGGCCGCGTACCACGATGCCGTCATCCCGCCAGAAGGCACCGCTCGGATTGGTCGGCAAGTTGGCCAGCGCGCGGGTCGGGTAATCGATACCGGTCAGGGTGACCGCGGAGGTGTTGTTGTCGATCGAGAACGGCACCAGCTGGCGGCCCACCACGACGTTGAACGCCGGGTTGATGCGGAAGTCGATCATCGCATCGGTCAGCACCGGGTCCTGGCGGGCGCCGGCGCCGCTGCCGGACGCCGCGTCGTAGTTCAGGAAGAACCAGATGCTGTCGGTCGCCTGGCCGAGCAGCATGACGCGATTACGGCGCGTAAAGAATTCGTTACTGCGGTCGTCGCCACTGGCCGCGCCATCGTCTACGGACTGATACCAGAACTGGTGCAGGTAGCCGAGCTGCACCCAGGTGGTTTCGCTGACCTCGAGCTTCGGGCTCCAGGCGCTGGCCGCATGGGGTACCAACGCCAGCGCTGCTGCCGCCAGCAGGCTACTGGAAATGGTGGTTTTGATTCTCATCATTATTCTCCTGGTAAATAACTCGTCTTGCCGCTGAGGAAGCGGGATCCGCGCGCGCCGCGTTTACAGGGATCCGCCGCAGTCGCGACCACCCCCTTTGGCGCTATCTGGATTGACCCGGATCCTCTCCCCGAAAAGTTGTAGTCTGGAGGCAACTGCACCACAGATCATTAATCATGATGGCGCACTATTACTATTAGCTCAAAGTCTAAGTTTCTGCTACTTAATCCTGCCTGATATCGGGGAAAACCGAAACAAGTTCAAAATGAAGCGTTGCGAAAAAACCACACTGATCGACGCGATTGTGACAGTTTTGGGGCTGAAAAGGCAGCAATCGATTTTGCGCTAAGCTTGCCTGGGAGGACGCCAAGGCCTTCATCGCCGCTGCGACCAAGGTCTAATGTACTCACTGCATGGTGGAACCAAGACTCTGAAATCAGAACAAGTGTCCCGCAGCGCCCGCCCAGGGGACACGGGGGACAGAAGGAGGAATCGATGACCGGATCCAAGGTCTATCCGGTGCAGGCCGGCTTTGCCGAGAAAGCGCACTGCAACAAGGAAAAGTACGAGGCGATGTACGCCGAGTCCGTAGCCGACCCGGAGAAATTCTGGGCCGAGCACGGCAAGCGGATCGACTGGATCCGGCCGTACAGCAAGATCAAGGACGTCTCCTTCGACCGCCGCGACCTCCATATCCGCTGGTTCGAGGACGGCACGCTCAACGCCAGCGCCAATTGTCTCGACCGCCACCTCGCGGCGCGCGGCGACCAGACCGCCATCATCTGGGAAGGCGACGACCCGGCCGAATCCAAGCACATCAGCTACCGCGAGCTCTATGAGCAGGTCTGCCGATTCGCTAACGGCCTGAAATCGCTGGGGATCGGCAAGGGCGACATGGTCACGATCTACATGCCCATGATCCCCGAGGCGGCCATCGCCATGCTGGCCTGTGCGCGCATCGGCGCCCCGCACTCCGTGGTATTCGGCGGGTTCTCCCCGGAGTCGGTCGCGGGACGCGTGAAGGACTGCGACTCCAAGCTGATCATCACCGCCGACGAAGGCCTGCGCGGCGGGCGCAAGGTGCCCCTGAAAGCCAACGTGGACCGTGCGCTCGGGGACCACAAGCTCGACTCGGTCGCCAACGTGGTCGTCGTCAGGCGCACCGGCGGCAACATCGGCTGGCAGGAAGGCCGGGACGTCTGGTA
>Ga0114946_10003849_pt1 | contig 10003 bp, 7 predicted proteins | sample WalLakDeSediment_FD_88676 | JGI IMG/M metagenome (GOLD analysis project Ga0114946, IMG submission 88676) | Lake sediment microbial communities from Walker lake, Nevada to study Microbial Dark Matter (Phase II) - Walker Lake 11/02/13 Deep Sediment | ecosystem: Environmental > Aquatic > Freshwater...
GAGAAGGAGAAGCTGGAGATCGCGAAACGGTACCTACTGCCGCGGCAGGAGAAGGAGGCCGGCCTCAGGAGGGACGAGCTGGTCATGCACGACGATTCCCTTCTTTCCGTGATCCAGCAGTACACTCGGGAGGCAGGCGTCCGGCAGCTGGAGCGGGAGTTGGGCAAGCTTTCCAGGAAGGTGGCCCGGAAGATCGCGGGTCAAGAGGTGGAGACGGTCACTGCCGATGCCGATGTGGTGAGGGACCTCCTGGGACGTCCCCGGGTCCACCCGGAGAGAATGGCTCCCAAGGACACCGTGGGCGTGGCCACCGGGATGTTCTACACCCCCATGGGGGGAGACATCATGTTCGTGGAGGCCTCGGTCATGGCGGGGAAGGGCGCACTGGTCCTCACCGGCCAGCTGGGCGACGTCATGAAGGAGTCGGGGCGCGCGGCCCTGAGCTTTGCCAAGGCCCAGCACGAGCACCTGGGGATTCCGGCTGAGCTCCTGGAGGACCGGGATGTCCATATCCATGTTCCTGCGGGAGCCGTTCCGAAGGATGGGCCCTCGGCGGGAATCACCATGGCTACGGCTCTGGTATCGGCTCTCTCGGGGAGGAAGGTACGGCGGGACGTGGCCATGACCGGGGAGCTCACCCTCACCGGGCGCGTCCTTCCTATCGGCGGGTTGAAGGAGAAGATCCTGGGGGCCATCCGGGCCGGGATCAACGAGATCATCTTGCCGAAGGAGAACGAGGCCGACCTGGAGGACATCCCGGACGAGGTGGCCGATACCTTGACCTTCCACTGCGTGGAGGATCTGGATGCCGTCATCCGGGTCGCCCTGCTGGACGAGGTGCGGGAGGACAAGGCGGTCAAGAGGCGCTCATCCTCGCCGGCGAAGGGAAAGGCCCCCTCCTCTTCCGCACGGAAGCGGAAGGATCCGGAGGCCACCACCCGGGCGTGACGGGAGGAACCTGTCGGGTGGGGCCCTCGGGCAGAGGCCCCACCCCGGGGTCCTGGTCAACCCCGCAATTCGGGCGCGACCAGATCAGACCACTCGAATCCGACCCGGAGGGCCTTCTTCCACTTGCCCGATGACCGCCGCCACGGGAGATCTGCCGACCAGGCGGTCCAGGAGTTCCGGGAGGACCTCCTCGGGCACGGCCATGAGGAGGCCGCCGGAGGTCTGGGCGTCCGCCAGGAGGGCGCGACGGGTTTCCGGGAGATCCTCCGGAAAGGACACGTCCTCCCTCAGGTCCACCAGGTTCCGTAGAGTACCACCGGGGAACCGGGCCCTCCCGGCAAGCTCCAGCGCTCCCGGGAGTAAGGGCACGGTCGCCACCTCCACCGTGGCCGCCACCCCCGAGGCCCGCAGCATCTGCCGCAGGTGGCCCAGGAGGCCGAATCCCGTCACGTCGGTGGCGGCACGTATCCCGACTTCCCGCATGGCCTCGGCGGCTCCCCGGTTGAGGGCCGCCATGGAACGGGTGGCCGCCTCCACCACCTCCTCACCCACAGTTCCTGCCTTGATGGCGGTGGCGATGATGCCGGTGCCGATGGCCTTGGTGAGAACCAGGCGCTGGCCGGGCCGGGCTGCGGCGTTCGTGGTCATCTCCCTGGGGTCCACCTCTCCGATGGCCACCAGGCCGTACTTGGGCTCGGCGTCGTCGATGGAATGCCCTCCCAAAATGGCGATTCCCGCCTCCCGGGCCTTGTCGGCTCCTCCCCGGACGATCTGCTCCAGGGACCCCTCCTCCAGAAGCCTGCGCGGGAAAGCCAGAAGGTTGAGGGCGAAGAGGGGACGGGCTCCCATGGCGTAGATGTCCGAGAGGGCGTTGGCAGCCGCGATCTGGCCGTACTGGTAGGGGTCGTCCACGATGGGCGTGAAGAAGTCCGTGGTCACCACCAGGGCCCGGTTCTCTTCAAGGAGGTACACGGCGGCATCGTCGCCGGTGGAAGCGTCCACCAGCGCATGGGGGTCTTCGGAGGGGAAGACGTGGCGCAGCACCTGCGCCAGCTCGGCCATGCCGAGCTTGCAGGCTCAGCCCGCGCCGTGGGAGAGCTGCGTCAGCCGAAGCCTGGGCCGCTGGTCTCTGAGTTCCTCGGTCATGTTCCGGATGAGAAAGACAAGGGAAACACATGAGCACATCAGGGTACTTCAAGAGCCGCCGAAGAGCCGCCGGGGCCCTCGGGGAGAGGCCGGAGCCCACCAAGGGGATGTGGCCGCCGGCGTGTCGATCGTCGCCCCGAGAGCCAATCTAGGCCGGCGGGCGAGGGCTGGTAAGTCTCAGGAAGAGGAGTATGGCAGGAATGACGCCCCCCGACCGGTCCCTCAGGCAGCGGTTCGCTGCCGAAGTGGGCCGATCCAATGAGGACATGAACCTCGCGCTGGCTGCCCTGATGGTGGCCAGGGAGGAGTATCCGCAGCTATCGGAAGACCGGTACCTGGGTCAGCTCGACCTCCTGGCCGAGGAGACCCGGGACCGCCTGGACGACGAAACGGCTCCCCTCATGGTCCTCCAGGAGTTGCTGGCGACCCTCTTCGTCCGGCATGGTTTCCGGGGGAACCGCGGAGCCTATTACGACCCCAGGAACTCCTTTCTCAGCGACGTGCTGGACAGGAAGCTGGGCATCCCCCTGACCCTGGGTATCGTCGTCCTGGAGGTGGGTTGGCGCCTTCGGCTGCCCCTGGAGGGGGTGAACTTCCCGGGGCACTTCCTGGTGCGCTTCAAGGGGGACGCCGTGGACCTTCTCATCGATCCCTACGACCGGGGGGCTATCCGCTTCCAGGACCAGGCCCAGGAGCTCCTTGACCGGGTGTATGGTGGCATGATCCGGGTCCATGAATCCTTCCTGAAGGTCGCCCGGAAGAGAGAGATGCTGGTGCGGCTCCTCATGAACCTCAAGAGCCTCTATCTGAACGTTCAGGATCATCCCCGAGCCCTGGCGGCCGTAGAGCGGATCCTCCTCATCCGGCCCATCGCCCCGGGCGAGATCCGGGACAAGGGTGTGATCCTGGCTCGGATGGGGCGGACGAGGGAGGCCCTGCAGCAGCTGGAAGCGTACCTCAGCGTCGCACCCGACGCCGCGGACTCCAATCGGATCCTGGGCATGCTGGAAGAGCTCAAGGCGGGTGGGGGGGCCCAGGACTAGCCATGGCAGAAGCGATGGAGACAGCCAGGGACTACGAGGCGGCCCGACGTGGAGCGGCCGTGGCGGCCCGCCCCGACAGGCGCTTTCTGAAGGTGACGGGGAAGGCTCCCGGCGACATGCTCAAGGGCATCCTTACGGGACGTCTTCCGGGTGAGCCGTCGGCGGCCGGTCAGCGTCCCTCGCCGAGGGGGGGGCTTCCGTTGCCGTCGGGCGAGGGCGCTCCCGGGGTGGAGGCCCTCCATGGAGAGGTGTTCTACTCGGCCATGCTCTCGGCAAAGGGGAGGATCATCACGGACCTCCGGGTGTTCCGAGGGCGGGAGGGAGGGTTTCTCCTGGACCTGCCGGAGGCCGGGCTGGAGGGCACCCTGGCCCAATTCCGAAAGTTCCTGCCGCCGCGACTGGCCCGGGTCGAGGATCGCTCCAAGGAGCTGGCCATGCTCACCGTCCTGGGACCGGCAGCGCCGGCTCTCCTGGCGGAGGCCATGGGGGGTGGCCCCCTCCCCGGGATCGTGGGGGAGGACGTGGAGGCCCTGACCGAGACCAGGGAGTTGATCCTCCTCGGCGTGGACTCCGGCGAGGCCAGGATCGTGGGGAACGGGGAGGTCCACGCGCCCGCCTGGGACGTGGTGCTTCCCCGGGCCGACTCGGAGGAGCTCCTTCGGGGGTTGGAGCAGAGGGGGGCCGCTCCCCTTTCTCCGGACACCTGGGAGGTCCTGAGGGTGGAGAGGGGACGGCCCTCCTTCGGCGTGGATATGGACGAGAGAATCATTCCGGTGGAAGCCGGGATACACCTCCGGGCCATCGACTACAAGAAGGGCTGCTATACGGGGCAGGAGGTGATCATCCGGATCCGGGACCGGGGAAAGGTCAGCAAGCATCTCCGGCGCCTTCTCCTGGGCCAGGCCCCTGTTCCCGGGAGGGGCGATCCTCTGTACGTGCAGGGGAGGGAGAAATGCGTCGGGCTCATCACCAGCGCGTGCTGGTCCCCGGCGTTCGGCGAGACCGTGGCCCTGGGGTATGTACGGCGGGAGGTGGGACCGGGGGAGGATGTGAGGGTAGGGGGGACGGACGGGCCCGTGGCCCGGGTTCAACCCCTGGATCCGGAAGGAGCCGGCTGAGGTCCCTTCCTCCCCATCAGGGCTCCGACGATGAGTCCTCCGTGGGTCCTCCCGTTCTCGATGAAGATCTTGTTGGCGTCGTGCCCCGCCGCCAGGACCCCCGCGATGAATACGCCGGGGACGTCCGTCTCCATGGTTCCCGAATCATGGAGAGGGATGCCCGTCACCTCGTCCACCGTCACGCCCATCTCCCGCAGGAGGACCGGGTCGGCACGCCATCCCGTCATGGCCAGGACCCAGTCGTTGGGGATCTCCACCGTTTCCCCCGTGTCCTCTCCCTTCAGCTGCACCGTCTCGGGGGTGATCTCCCGGACCCGATGCCTCCAGTAGATACGGATGTCTCCCTGCTCCAGTCGGTTGGTGATGTCCGGGAGGACCCACGGCTTGACGCCCCTGTCCAGGGAGTCGAGGAAGTGGACCAGGGTCACCCGGGCTCCCGCCCGGAAGAGCTCCAGGGACGCCTCCACCGCGGAGTTGCTCCCGCCCACCACCAGGACGTCCTGATGGAAGAAGGGGTGGGCCTCCCTGTAGAAGTGGTGCACCTTGGGAAGGTCCTCCCCGGGAACGCCCAGGAGGTTGGGAGCGTGGAAGCCCCCGGTGGCCATGACGATTCGGCTGGCCCCGTAGTCCTTCGTCTCTCCGGACATCTTCCGGGTGCGCACCTCGAAGGCGCCCTCCTCCCCGGTGACGGACTCCACCCCCTCGTACTGCCGGACATCCAGGCCGAAGTGCTGCACCACCCGGCGGTAGTAGACGAGGGCCTCCCGGCGGCTGGGGTTCTTCTCGGGGATGGCGAAGGGCACGCCGCCCACCTCCAGGCGGTCCGCCGTGGAGAAGAAGCGCATGTAATATGGATAGCTGACGATGGAGTTGGCGACGCATCCCTCGTCGAAGAGTACGGCCGAGAGCCCGGCTTCCCGGGCGGCGGCCCCCACGGCGATGCCGCACGGTCCTGCTCCCACGACAGCGATTTCCACTCGGTCCATGTCCCTTTCCCCGTTCCGTTGTGACCCTGCGGTCCCTCCCTACCCCGGAGGCCCTCAGGCTTTCCCCCGGGGTGGTCCCGGCCCTCCCGCACATTGCCGCGCTCCCCGGGGCCGGGCATCTTCTATCGGAGCCCCTTTCCCACCCTTGCCGGAGTCGGGAGGACCGTGGAATCTGCTGAGAAGGAAGCCAGGAAGGCCCTGAGCCGGCTTCGGCGGGCCCTGGAGAAGAGCAGGAGAGAGCTGGATGCCCTGGAGAGTGCCATCCGTCACGCCGAGGGAGAGGACTTCCCGGCGGAGGCCTACCACGCGGCGGTGGGCCGGATGGACGAGCTCCTGGACTTTCTGGAGGGGGAGGGACAGAGGCTGGAGGAGAAGATCCTCCAGGCAGGCGGGCTGGAGCCGGGGAGGATTCGGCGTTCCTCCTCGTGAGATAGGATGAAAAGCCCGGGCGGCGACGCCCGAGGGCCGCCACCATGGCGCCAAGGGCATATCAGATGAGGAAGGGCCACATGCATCGACGGGAGTTCATCCGGACCGGAGCCGCCTTCAGCCTCGTTTCACTGTCGGCGACCAGGCCCCGCACCTGGTGGGAGATGCCGGATCTGGTGCTTCGGGGAGCCACGGTGTTCGATGGGAGCGGCGCCCCGGGGGTGGAAGCCGACGTGGCGGTGGTGGGAGACCGGATCCATGCAGTGGGCCGAATCTCCGCCCGAGGGTCCGTGGAGGTGGATCTACGGGGGAAGGTGCTGGCTCCAGGGTTCATCGACATCCACACCCACGCCGATCTGCCTCTCCTGGCCAACCCCAGGGCGGAGAACAGGGTGCTCCAGGGCATCACGCTGGAAGTGGGCGGCCAGTGCGGAGGATCACCAGGGCCCTGGGGGGAGGAGGAGTTCCGGTCGATCCGGGAGCGGTATGCCTCCCTCTACGGCGTCGATGTGGACTTCCGGGACCTGGGAGGATTCTTCCGGGCCCTGGAGAGGACTCCTCCGTCGGTGAACGCCGCCTGCATGGTGGGGCACGGCACCGTCAGGGGGACTGTGGTCGGGCATGACGACCGGCCGGCGACACCCGAGGAGGTGGCCCGCATGAGGCTCCTGGTGAGGGAAGCCCTGGAGCAGGGGGCTGTGGGTTTGTCTTCCGGCCTGGAATACACCCCGTCCGGGTTCGCCTCGAAGGAGGAGCTGGTGGAGCTGGCCCGGGAGCTGGAGGGTTGGGGCTATCCCTATGCGTCCCACATGAGGAACGAGGACGACGCCCTTCTGGCGGCTGTGGAGGAGGCCCTTCATGTGAGTCGAGTGGCGGGGGTGCCGGTTCAGATCTCCCACCTCAAAGCCCAGGGGGAGCGCAACTGGTGGAAGGGTCTTGCCGTTCTGGAGGTCATCGAGTCCGCCGCTGCCCAGGGTTCGGCGGTGCACTTTGACCGCTACCCCTACGTGGCCTATTCCACGGGGCTTTCGAACCTCTTTCCGGCCTCGGCCCGAGCGGGGGGGACGGAAGCCTTCCTCGCCCGCCTGGAGGATCCGGCAGCCCGACCTGCCCTTGAGGCGTACGCACGGGAGAAAGTAGCCCAGTTGGGATCCTGGAACTCCGTTCAGATCAGCAGCATGGGGACCCGGGCCAACGCCTGGCTCAAGGGACTTCGCCTGGGGGATGCGGCGAAGGCCACCGGGGAGGAGCCTTTCGACCTGGCCCTTCGCCTCCTCAGGGAGGAGAGTGGAAGCGTGGGGATGATCGGGTTCGGGATGTCGGAGGAGAACACGGCCCTCCTCCTCTCCCACCCCAGGGGCATGATCTGCTCCGATGGCTCCGTGTATGCTCCCTCCGGCCCCCTTTCCGAAGGGATGCCGCACCCCCGGTCCTACGGCACGTTCCCCCGGGTCCTGGGCCGCTACGTCCGGGAGGAGGGCTTGATGCCCCTGGAGACCGCCATCTTCAAGATGACGGGCTTGCCGGCCCGGAAGCTGAAGCTCCGGGACAGGGGGATCCTGCGCCCGGGGGCCTTCGCGGATCTCGTGGCCTTCGATCCGGACACCGTGGCGGACCGGGCCACCTTCGACGAGCCCCATCGATACCCGCTGGGGATCGAGCTGGTGGTGGTGAACGGGGTCGTGACGGTCCGGGAAGGTGAGATGACGGGAGAGCTGGCGGGCCGGCCCGTCCGTGGGGTGTAGGGTGACCTTCCACCGGCTGCGGGAAGAGCTCCTGGCCCTGTTCTCCCTGGGGGTGGCGGAGCCTCTCCCGGACCCGGCCTTCAACGACCTCGCTCTCCGCGTGTTCCGCTTCCAATGCGAGGCGAATCCTGGCTATGGGGGTTTCGTGGCGCGCAGGGGGTTGGACCCGGACGGCGTGTCCCGATGGGAAGGGATTCCCCTCCTGCCGGCCCGGGCCTTCAAGTCCTTTCCCCTGGTGTCGGGGGACCTCAAAGAGACGGAGCGGATCTTCCGTACCAGCGGAACCACTGCCGGTACGCAGGTCCGTGGGGAGCACCACGTGCGGGATCTGGCGCTGTACCGCGGGTCCTTACTACCCAACTTCCGGGCCCACCTGCTCCCGGAGGGGGTACCCATGCCCGTCCTCTGCCTCCTCCCCTCGCCGGACGCCGCTCCGGACTCGTCCCTGAGCTTCATGATGGGGGAGGTGGTGGGAGCCTTCGGTGCCAGGGAGGGAGCGACGAGGGACGGGGAAGGGCCGGTTTCCGTCGGCGGGAACGCCGTGGGAACCCCCGTGGGGCCAGGAGGAGGCTTCTTTGTGCACCCGGAACGGGGCATCGAGATCGGGCCGTTTAAGGAGGCCCTGGAAACGGCGGTGACCGGGACTGGCCCTGTCCTTTTGGCAGGTACGGCCTTCGCCTTCGTCCAATGGCTGGAGGTGGTTGAAAAGGAAGGGTGGCGGGTGCCTTTGCCGGAGGGTTCCCGGATCATGGAGACGGGGGGGTACAAGGGGAGGACCCGGGCCCTGTCCAGGGCGGACCTCTACCGTTCCCTGCGCGGTGCCTTCGGCGTCCCGGCGGAGCGTATCGTCAATGAATACGGGATGACGGAGCTCCTCTCCCAGTTCTACGAGCCCGTGATGACCCTGGACGACAGGGTTGGGGAGCGGTTCCACCGGGGGCCCCCCTGGGTGCGGACCAGGGTCCTGGATCCCCTCACCCTGGAGGAGGCGCCGGAAGGAGAGCTAGGCGTCCTGGCACACCTGGACCTGGCCAATCTGGGATCGGTGGCGGCAATCCTCACGGAGGACCTGGGCAGGCGGGTCCCGGGGGGCTTCCACCTGGTGGGAAGGAGCCGGGGGGCAGAGCCCCGTGGCTGCTCGCTGGCCATGGAAGACTTCCTTGCGGCACTGGGGGAGGGGCCATGAGTCCCCTGCGGGCATGGCACCTCCCGCCGGGCTTCCTCCTGGAGGACCGGGAGATCGTGACGCTCCATGATCCTCCCGAGCCTCCCCTGGACTATCCGGTGCTTGTGGAAAACCGCCTGGAAGAGCTCATACAGGTTCTTCGGAGGGCCAGGGAGGAGATCCTGGTGGATCTCCCTGTTGAGAGAATCGTGGAGGCGGTGGACAGGGTCGCCCGGAGGCTGCTGGATCCCGGGGATGGGCTCCGGAGGTGGACACTGGAGGAGCTTGGGCCCCACGCCGGTCTGTCGGATCCCATGGCGGAGACCATCCTGGACAGGATGGCCTTCGACTGGACCCGGGATCGGCTTCTTGGGCTCCTGGCCTCCGAGTTTCCAGATCCCCTCGTTCTGGACCGGTTCCGCCCGGGAGCCCGGGGAGGTATGGCACGGGCTCTGGGGTTTCCCCTGACTTTCCACCTGGGGGCCGGCACCGTGCCCGGGGTCTCGGTGACGTCCATGGTCCGAGCTCTCCTGGTGAAGTCTTCCGTCCTTCTCAAGCCTGGACGGGGTGACGTGGTGCTGCCCGTGGCCTTCGCCCGAGGGCTCGAGGAGGAGGATTCGGCCCTGTCTCGTAGCGTGGCCGTGCTCTACTGGCCCGGGGGGGAGGGGGCCCAGGCGGATGTGGCGATCCGAAGGGCCGATCTGGTGGTGGTCTACGGCGGGGACGGTACGGTTCGGTGGGTCCGGGAGCGGCTGCCTCCGTCCACTCCGTTGCGAGCCTATCGCCACCGCCTGGGAGTGGGGTTGGTGGGGAGGGGTGCCCTGGGGGAGGGAGCCCTCTCGACGGCTCGGGAAGCGGCCCGTGCCGTGGCCCTGTTCGACCAGAAGGGCTGCGTGTCACCCCATGTCCTCTTCGTTGAGGAGGGAGGGGCGACGAATCCGGGTGAGTGGGCCGCCCTCCTGGCCGGGGCTCTCCAGGATCTGGAGGCCGAGTTGCCGTCGGGCCCCCTGGGAAAGGAAGAGGGAGCGGTCCTGCAGCAGCTACGGGGACTGGCGGAACTGGAGGAATTGGCTGGCCGGGGAGCCGTCCGCCACGGGGGGACAGAAGCGCCCTGGACGGTGTTCTTCGCTCCGGGGGGCAGGCTCGAGCCCTCCTGTTTGAACCGGACGGTGCGGGTGATCCCCGTGGGTGACGCCGCCCATGCCCTGGCGGCCATGGACAGCTGGAGGCCGTACCTCCAGACAGTGGGGGTGGCCGGGTTGGGGGACCGGGAGCAAGCCGTGGCGGAGCATCTGGCACGGCTTGGCGCGAGCCGCATAACCATGATGGATGCGGTGCCCTGGCCGCCGCCGTGGTGGCACCACGACGGGGAGGGACCCCTCAGGGCTCTGGTTCGCTGGACGGACGCCGAGCCGGTGGGGTA
>Ga0114946_10003851_pt1 | contig 10000 bp, 9 predicted proteins | sample WalLakDeSediment_FD_88676 | JGI IMG/M metagenome (GOLD analysis project Ga0114946, IMG submission 88676) | Lake sediment microbial communities from Walker lake, Nevada to study Microbial Dark Matter (Phase II) - Walker Lake 11/02/13 Deep Sediment | ecosystem: Environmental > Aquatic > Freshwater...
ATGAAAACGAAACCGGTTTTGAAGAAGAAGGCCCGATTGAAAACTTATAAGATATGCCCCATCTTGTTGCGCTTGGTCTCCATATAAAGTTGGCGAAAAGGGGTAATGGGTATGATCAGCGGAATGGTTTGGGAGATCTCAATATCGTAGCCTGTTAATCCAGTTCTCTTGCTGGGGTTATTTGTGATCAGTTTGATTCGCCTGGCACCAAGATCGCGCAAAATTTGTGCGCCGATGCCGTAATCCCTTTCGTCGGCTTTGAATCCCAGTTCAATATTGGCTTCAACCGTGTCGCGTCCGAGTTCCTGAAGATGATAGGCTTTTAGCTTGTTGAGCAAACCAATGCCCCGGCCTTCTTGGTTCATGTAAAGAACAACCCCTTTGCCCTCTTTTTCCACCATTTGCATGGCCTGGTGCAGCTGGCCGCCGCAGTCGCACTTGCACGAGCCGAAAATGTCGCCGGTAACGCACGAAGAATGCACCCTGACCAAAACCTCTTCTTCAGGTGCCCATGATCCCTTTGTTAGGGCAAGGTGAAGCTTATCGTTGGTAGTTTGCCTGTAGGCAGTAAGCCTGAAGTGACCCCATTCGGTGGGTAGATCAACCGATATTTCCCGGGCAATAAGGCTCTCATTCTTAATGCGGTATGCGATCAGGTCTTCAATGGAAATGATCTTCAGCCCAAAACGTTTGGCAATTTCAAACAGTTCGGTCAAACGGGCCATACTGCCATCTTCGTTCATGATCTCAACCAGCACACCGGCGGGTTGAAGACCAGCCAACCTTGCAAGGTCTATGGAAGCTTCCGTATGCCCTGCTCGCTGTAATACGCCACCTTCGCGAGCCCTTAGCGGGAAAATATGGCCTGGACGCGCCAACTCCTCAGGACGGATATTTGGGTCGGCAAGTGCCTTTACCGTTTTGGCGCGATCAGAAGCTGAAATACCTGTAGTGCAGCCATGGCCCCGCAGGTCTACAGATACAGTGAAGGGAGTTTCGTGAATAGATGTGTTTTTGGGCACCATCAGGTCCAGGTCAAGTTGTTCGCAACGCTTTCGGGTAATGGGGGCGCAGATCAAACCGCGCCCATGGGTAGCCATAAAATTAATGATCTCAGGGGTAATGGTCTCGGCAGAAGCAATGAAGTCGCCCTCATTTTCGCGGTTTTCATCATCTACCACAATCACAACTTTACCTGCCCTGATGTCTTCAATGGCTTCTTTTATTTTGTTGAATTTATGCTGCATCTTGGAAAAAGTTTCCGGTATTATTTAAGCGGTTATTATTTTTTCGAGCCTCTCGCAGGAACTACTCCACTGAAAATGTTCCATAATAAAACTAAAACCACTGATTATTAGCTGGTTATATAATTCATTATTGTTTAGCAAAGATAGTATATGTTGCGCATAAACCGAAGGATTATTTCCAATAAGCAATTCAGCGTTGGGTTTTGCCCTAAGTGCGTGGTTTGCCAGCGGCGAAGTGACTACAGGCAGTTTCATAGCCATTGCCTCAAGCACCTTGTTTTGCAGTCCTGTGCCTATCTGCATGGGTGCCACAAAAACCTTTGCACGGGCATACCATGGTCTTATGTCTTCAACCCAACCTGTTACAACCACCTTTTCTGATGCCAAGGCTTTTACCCTCAGGGCAGGGCTTGCTCCTGCAATGATTACCCTTACCTTTGGCATTTCTCTCCACACAAGGGGCATGATCTCTTTTACCAGGTATTCGGCCCCGTTGATGTTGGGTGGGTAACCCATGTTTCCGCTGAAGATCAATTCAAAATCTTTTTCCGTTTCTATGGGTTGGAAAAAGCTGGTGTCCACGCCGTTTGGTATCACATGGATGGCTTGATTTGCGGGGTGGGGGATTACGTCACGGTCAGGGTAACTTATTATGGTCTTTTTTGCGAAGGCTTCAAAAACCATATGCTCATATCGTTTAACCCTTTCATATTCAACTTTTAAAAGGGGATTGAAATACCAAGGAGCTATTTCAAGGCGCCGTTGGAGGCCTTTCGAAAGCACATCCTGGTAATCGATGGTCTTGTCGATGGGCTGGTCTTTCACATATTCGGCGGTGCGAATCAGTTGACAGTATATATGATGGGGTTTAATCTCTTCAATGTAGCTGCTAATCTGCCTGTGAGTGGCTTTGCTGTAAAAATAAGCAACCTGAAAAGGTTTCCATGAAAAGACATTTCTGATAAGCCTGAGGACGATGGCTGCTTTCCCGAAATGGAATACCCTTAGATGCTTAACAAAAGGGAGGATGTTTTTCTCGGCATCGGGATGAACAGGTTGGTCGCTAAGCGCACAGAGGTAGATGTCGTGGTGCCTGGCAAGTTCCCTTATCTGATAAAAGGCACGCAGTTTGTCTCCTTTTTCCAGGGGGTAAGGCACCCGGGATAATAAAACAAGAATTCGTTTTCTCAAATCTTGATCTCTTTCAGTTTATTAAAAGCCCCAGTGCCCGTTTGCTTTTTTCAGGTTGCAGGCAAAGGTAGCAGAATATGTGGTTAATCAGAATAAAAACTCCTGTAGAAACTGATCAGCCTGGGCATTACTGAATTGGGGCTGAAGTTTTTTTCTACAAAGGCCAAGGCATTGCTTGCAACGGTTTTGGCCTTTTCCTGATAGCGGTAGCATTCAACAATAATCCCGGCCATTTTCTCGGGTTCATCGGCAATGAAAATATGCTGGCCATCAATACAACCTATGCCTTCAGCCCCAATCCTGGTCGAAACGATTGTTTTTGCGGCCGCCATACCTTCAATGATCTTCACGCGCATACCTCCGCCCGAGAGCAGCGGAACCGCCATGACCTGCTTGTCGGCTATGAATTCTATGGCACTTGGTACTTCTCCTGCCACAATCACACTTTCTGAAGCATATTTATAGAACCCGGGAGACAACCTTTTTCCGGCAAGGAAAAATTTCATTTCAGGAGCTTGTTTTGCAACCAGCGGCCAAACTTTTTCTAGAAACCATTCAATGCCTTCCTGGTTGGGGCGCCAGTCCATTGAGCCAATATGAAATACCGTGCCGGGCAAAACTTCGGGGCTGCCTTCATAATTATCCAGTCGGGGCATAGTTACCGGGATCACCACTGATGGGTGGCTGAACCCATTCGCTTGGAAAAAGGACAGGTCGATGGGCGAGATAGCCACCAGTCCATCTACCTGATGAATGACTTGAAGTTCATATTTTTTCAGACGGGCTGCCAATAGTTTCAGGTACCAGCGTTTAAGCGGGTTGCGTGCCGTATTCGCCAGGCGTTCCCAAATGAAATGTTCTATGTTATGCGAGCGGTAAATCAGTTTAGCTGGACTGAATTTCCTGATTACCGGGATATAAGGCGTCAGGTATAGGCCCTCAAGTTGAATGATGTCGAACTGTTCCTCAAGCAAAACCCTTTCGAGACGCTGCTCCATTTCCTTGCTGAAAAAACGCGTTACATTGTACGACTGCCGTGTGAAAAGATTCAGAAAAGCCTTAAATGGCTTAACCCTGGTATCAATGTCCTGGGCTTCGAAGCCTGTCTTTTCTAAGTAATCGGAGGGTATTTCATCAGGACACACCTTGCTGCCCTTTAGGTTCATTGCAATGACTTTTATCGAGAACCCCTCTTTCTGCAATCCTTCTGTTATCTGGTGCATGGCAATAGATCCACCGTCGGTGGGAGGGAAGGGTATCTTGTGGCAAAGCTGTAAAACTCGCATGAGGTTTGCTTTTGGCTATATGGTTTCATCTGTTTTTCTGAAAACCCCAATAAATTTTTCAATACGTTTCAGGTAGCTGTCAACATCTAAGATCGACGAATCGGTAGAGGCTTTTATGGTGAGCAGAATCCCCACAGGCAGCAGTACCATTATTGCGATCCACATGCCTTGGTGGGCTGCAAGCACCCCTTCGCGGGCAAACTTCTCGCCGGAAATGGATAGAACATGAAATATCACGAAAAACAATACCGAGATCACAACCGGCAGCCCGAACCCTCCTTTTCTTATTATGGCCCCAAGGGGTGCCCCGATCAGAAAGAGCACCAAACAGGCAAATGAAAGGGTAAACTTACGGTGAAACTCGATCTGATATCGGGCAAGGGCTCTTCCTCTTTGTCTGAACTCTTCGTGCGAAAAATAAGAATGATCTTTGTTGCTGCGCACCAAAGACATGGAACGGTCAAGAAGCAATTGCACTGTGCTGGGGCTTCCCGACTTCATGATGTCAACCTTAATTAGCTTGTCTTCAGATATGGTGTCGAACTTTTCTGAATCTATCAGGGAATAATTCAGAAGGCGGCTATAATAATCAGACTTGTAATGCTCCTTTCGGGTTCTAAGTTCAGTTGATAGTGAGTCTTCGAAATAGATCAGTTGATCCAGACTAAGCATCTGGAAGTTGCTCCTAAAGAGTTCTTCGTCGGTACGCGTTAGGTCAAATGCGCTGAGGTCGAATCGCATGATTTGCTCTTCGAAATAGGTTCGCTGAAAGGGTTTGGCGGGATCGCGCGGGTTTTGCTGCCTTACATCCTGGTAATTGATTCCGTTGTTAAGGGTAAAGATCAAGGTTCGCTTGTCGGGGGTGGTTATCATGGTACCCCATTCGGCCACAGTAAGATTTACGTTGCCCCGGCGATCGGTATGATCGTAAATCTTAATGCCCCGCAAGGTGGTGCCATCCGACTCCTTGTCTTCAACTTTGATCACATAATTGTCAATTCCTTTATAGTAAACACCTTCAACAATATTAAAAGCGGGCTTTTGTTGCCTTACGTCGTAAAGGAGCGATAACATTTTAAGGTTGGCCACTGGTAGTACATTGTTCGAAAAGTAAAAGGCAATGACCACTAAAAATAATGAGATAACCACCAGCGGCCTCATGATTTTGCGAAGAGAAATCCCGGCCGATTTAAAGCCCACCAGTTCATAATGCTCGCCCATGCTTCCCATAGTCATGATAGAACTTAGCAATACTGCAAGCGGCAAGGCCATGGGTACAAAAGTGGCCGAGGCATAAAACAGCAATTCGGCAATTATATACCACTCAAGTCCTTTACCCACCAGATCGTCAATGTATTTCCAAAGAAACTGCATCAGAATGATGAACAGGGCAATGAAAAAGGTTGCGATAAAAGGACCAATATAGGAGGAAACAACCAGTTTATGCAGTTTCTTCATTAGGCATTTTTCTCAAAATTGATAAAGTGTTCAAAGGTGGCAAATTTCTGCAAAATTACCAAATTGTCGGTGATGCCGAAAAGTTTGATCAATCAACATGTTTCAGCAATTCTGATCTTTCTTGTAAGGGCAATAAACATTCTGTAATTTTGATTGCAAATATTCATATTAAAATGCGCGGTTTTTCAAGGTGGATTTCCAGGCTATTGCTTTTGGCAATAAGTATTTCTGTCATTTCAGCTTGCACTTCTTATCGCTTTCGCCAGTTGCAAGGCAAGGATATAGAGCAATTTGAAATGGTGAAGATTGGCGGTATTAAGCAAGCCATAAAGATCAGGGGCGACCGTATCGACAACCCGGTAATGGTTTATCTGCACGGAGGTCCTGGTTTCCCGCTTTTTCCCTTTGAGCCCTACCAGGAGCCTATGTTCAGGCTCGAAAGCCAGTTTACCATGGTTTACTGGGAGCAAAGGGGAACAGGAAAATCATTCAGCAGGTTTATTCCGCGAAAATCGATGAACATTGAACAGTTTATTGAAGACACCCGGCAAGTGGTTGAATACGTGCGTCAGGCTACCGGTGCCGAAAAGGTATTTTTATGGGGTCATTCATGGGGAAGCAATATCGGTGCCTTGTTTGCCGCACGATACCCCGAACTGCTCCATGCATATATTTCAACCGGGCAAAGCGTGAATCCTTTCGAAAATGAGCGTCTGGCCTACCATTTTGTTTATGAGCAAGCCAAAAAGGAAAACAACCGCCGGGCATTAAGACAACTTGCCCGTATCGACACCCTTGAAACCGGCTATTCACTTCGCGATGCTCTTACTGTAAGGCGATGGGTATACCGCTACGGCGGAATAGTGAAACAGGGAAATGACCGCCCTTACGTTGATATGGTTGAGATTGAACAAATACTTACCGCACCTGAATACAGTATTTCTGACCGGCTGAACCTGATCATGTTCCCGCACTTTTCTGCCCGTGAGCTATGGGAAGACCTGAAGCGTTTTGACCTTCGCCAAAAAGCCCCACGCATCGAAGTACCCGTATACATTCTGGTGGGAAAATACGATGTGATTGTTTCGGCCAGCCTTGCAAAAGAATATTTTGAGATGCTCGATGCACCGGCAGGAAAAACATTGATTTTGTTCGAAAATTCGGCCCACAGACCCTTCGACGAAGAACGGGAAAAATTTCTCCGGGTAATGAAGCAACATATTCTTCCGGAAATATTTGAGCCAGATTCGGTCCGTAAATCACCTTAGGGTAAAAAAAAACCGGGTTTCCCCGGTTCGCTTCAAGCAGATGCTGCCAGCTTTATCTTTTCTATTATCGAATCTTGCTCGTCTTTCAATTCAACTTCTACCACACGGGCACACGGGAAATCTTCCTTAAGTTCATTTCGCAGCTCATGGGGGTATTTTTCTGAGAGAATGGGACCCAATAGCACGATATCGCATGGGTTTCTCCCCAATAAATCACTTAACGCATTATAGCCTGCAGCTTTTCCGGTAATCCTGATCTCAGGACGTCCGTTTAACATGGCCGTGATGCCGTTTAGCATGATATCGCTGCTCTCGGCTATGATGATGTTGATTTCCTTCATTGAACTGATGCATTAGTGCAGCTAAATTACATCAAAGCGTAGGCCTGCATTACCGTATTTTTACGCAATTTTTACAAAATAAAACGCCCGTTACTTGAAAAATAACGGGCGCTTCAGGTTCTGAAATAATAAGGCAAAAACCGGTCAGATCTCAATGATCTTGTTCTTGATGGCAAACTTGATCAGCTCTACTGAATTCTTCATATTTGTTTTTTGAAGAATGTGGTTTTTGTGCGATTCGATGGTGCGAACGCTAAGAAAGAGCTTATCGGCAATTTCGCTATTGTTGTAACCTTCGGCGAAAAGCTGCAGCACTTCAAGTTCGCGGCGGGTCAGCTCAGGGAAGGGTGTGGTGGTTTTCTTCTTTTTGTTAGAATAGTTCCTGACAATCTCATCTGAGATTTTTGTGTGGAAATAGTTTTTGCCGCCATTCAGGGCAGTGATGGCTTCCACAAGTTCTTCTGATGCCACATCCTTGGGGACATAACCGTCGGCACCGGCATCAATGGCATCGGAAATGTTGTCGTAATCGGCATGCATCGAAAGGATCAGCACCTTAATGGATGGGTGCTTCTTTTTTATAATCTCCGTTACTTCTATACCCGTCATTTCGGGCATGCTGATGTCGAGCAAGATAACATCAGGCAATTGTTTTTCGATGAGAGCCAGGGCTTCTTTGCCGCTTTGCCCAACGCCAGTTACTTCAATACCGGGCGCGCTGTCAAGAAACAGGCCAATACAGTCAGTAACCAGCTTATGGTCATCGACCAGTGCAACTTTGATTTTTCCCATTTGATTTTTCCCCTTGTTTGACAAGAAGCCCCCGCTTCTTGAATGCACAAAATAACAACAAGTTTGTGAAAATTGCAAAAAAATATTAAAAACGTGGTTAAACCTTCATAACTCTTGGTTTTATCAACAGGTATCTTCTTTTTGGAAAACTGTTGCACTTGCCTGGGCTGTTGGCATGAGAAGAAGATCGTTTATGCAAACATGGTCGGGCAAGCTGGCTGCAAACGCAATTACTTCGGCTACATCTTGTCCCGAGAGTGGTTTGAAACCTTTGTAAACGCCGCGTGCGCGTTCTTTATCGCCATGAAAACGTACCTCTGAGAACTCGGTTTCTGTGGCACCGGGGCTTATTTGCGTGACCCTTATACCATAAGGAACCAGGTCAATGCGCATGCCCTGGCTCAGGGCATTAACGGCATGCTTGGTGGCACAATACACATTGCCTTTGGGATACACTTCGCGGCCTGCAATAGAGCCAATATTAATGACATGTCCCTTCTTCCGTGCTTTCATACCCGGTGCTATGGCCCTTGTCACGTATAAAAGCCCCTTAATGTTGGTGTCTATCATCTGCTCCCAGTCCGAGAGTAAACCTTCTTCAACGCTGTGCAATCCAAGGGCCAGCCCGGCATTGTTAACCAAAATGTCAACATTCTTCCACTCGGTTGGCAATGAGTTAATTGCCCTTTCTGTGGCCTGCTGGTCGCGCACATCGAAGTGCAAAACCATTACTGACACATTATGCATTTTTTCTAATTCGCTGCTTAAGACTTTAAGGCGGTCGAGTCGCCTTCCGGTTAAAATGAGCTTATGACCCATGGCGGCAAAACGAAAGGCGCAGGCCCGGCCAATTCCGCTGGTTGCTCCGGTGATCATGGTAATCTTCGACATTAATTATTGAGTTTTTAGTTTGAAAATCTTTTGCTTTAAATTTTTTTTGATACCCTGCCATTGCAACGACTCTACCGGTACTATACTGATAAAGCTTAACCAGAAAAGGGGCAGGGCTGGTATCTTAAAACGCACCAGGGTGCCATAAACCTGGGTGGTAAGTCCGATAAAACCAAAAAGCATTAATGTGAACCAAAGTCCAAGCCATTCAATGCGTGTCAGTTGCTTTTTCCTGAATGCCCAAAATGCCAGGATTGCCGCCATAAAAACAATCAGCAGGTTTTCCAGTGCCGCCATTACAATAACCGGGTTAAAGCTATCGAGCAGGTGTGGCCTGAACATTACGTTAAAGAAGGCCCTGGGAGTGTATAAGAAAATGCTTTTCAGCGTTGGCTCCAGGTAAACTTCGTGAATCAGGCTTCCGGCATTGACAAATACCGAAAATCGCATGAAGAAATTCTGCCGTTTGGCAAGTATTGCAGCCGGGTCTAATTGTGGGAAAAGCCAGCCGATAATGAACACAAGCAGGGCAGCCCCGAAAATTATCAACGGGAATAGCAAGCCCGGTTGTATTCTTTTCCATTTCCCCGAAAGGGAAAAAGCAATAAGGCAGGGCAGGAGCAATAGCATTACATAAACCTTTAGCAGCAGGAAAAGTAAAACCAACAAAGAAAAAACCATATACTGCCATATTTTCAACTTTTCGCCCGAGAAAATTCTGTCAGCGTAATACAGAAAGAATCCCATTACGGGCAAAAGCAAAATTTCCTTTATGAGCCCCGATCCCCAGAATATCATTGAAGGAAAAAGAAAAACGCCGTACTTGATCCAGTGAAGTTTTTCTTTGGCAATGTGCGTTAATGCAAATTTGTATATAGCCACCAGACCAGCCATCGAAACAAAGTTTGCAATCACAGAATTGACGTGTATTTTTCCCAGCGACAGCAGGTTCAGGATTGCGTTGTAGCGGATCATCAGCCGGTTGTCGTTGTAGACCGGGTAGAGCTCGGGGTCCCACCAGTAAGGCATCTTGGCATAATAGCTTTGCAGGTGTGTTGCATCAGCCCCTATGCCGGTAAGCAGGCGAAGGTAGTCAATCGGGTCGCGGCGCAGAGCGCTGAAAATGACTTTTCCTTCATTAAAGTAGCGGTACACATCGGCGGTGCGGGCTTCGTAGTAATAGGTGTAAATCATGATAAAGGCAGCCCCGGCCAATACTTTTATCAGGAAGAAAAACAGCAGCGTCCTGAAGGGAAGTCCGGGCACATCCCTGAAGAATGGCAGCCGTTTTAGCGCCATTGCCAGCACGTAAATCCAGAGCAGCGAATACAGGGCTTCTATCATGACTTCCAAAGATAATTGTTAATTGGCAAAGAAATGTTTTCGCGGCTTGGCATAGTTGTTTAATTTTGCCAAAAAAATTAAATACCAGCATTTCATGGAGCACACAACCCACGATTTTCCGGCCGGACTGGAAGCGGCGCAGCAATTGGGCCTTTTACCTGAAGAGTACGACAAAATTTGCG
>Ga0114946_10003854_pt1 | contig 9993 bp, 11 predicted proteins | sample WalLakDeSediment_FD_88676 | JGI IMG/M metagenome (GOLD analysis project Ga0114946, IMG submission 88676) | Lake sediment microbial communities from Walker lake, Nevada to study Microbial Dark Matter (Phase II) - Walker Lake 11/02/13 Deep Sediment | ecosystem: Environmental > Aquatic > Freshwater...
GCACTCGTGCTTCGGCAGCCTCGCCATCTCTGGCGGGCTTCAGCCCATCCTCACTCTCCGGCGTCGTCCGCGGATCGCACGGGCGCGGGGAAAATCACTCGCCTTGGCCTGACACCCGGGCTCGGGCCAACCAGCGCCAGTGCACCCTGAGTCTCAGAAAGGCGCAGCGCTCGTCGCTGTCGCCATCGTAGGCGGGGTGAGCGCAGAGGACCTCGATGTGACGCACCACCGAGCTGGCGATCGCGGGTGATCGGCAGCTCAGGTAGTAACGGATGAGTTGCCGGAGCCGCCGCTTGATGGTTTCGGGCGGCAGCTCGTCGAGCCGGGTGACCCGGCGCAGCTCTGCGGTCTTCGTTGCCATGCTGGTTGCCTCCTGACATCACGACGGTCGGGGGGTACTCGCCCCGTCTGCCGGCCAGTCTAGTGCCGGCGCCGTGAATGGTAACCGGAATCAGTCGCATTGCAATCCATCCGGCAATTGGTCGCGCGCAAACACGAAGAACGGCCAGCGAAACAGGGCGTTGAGCAGGGCAACACCCTCACCCTGCGGGTATCGCCGGAAATCTCGGAAAGGGATGGCGCAAAAACAACTCGCACATCATTCGTCCCTGATTCCGCGAATTTTGAACAGACTGACCCAGTAATTCCGTTGTCGTTGTCGTAATCGTAATCGTGCAGATGCTCGACAACGACAACGACAACGACAAGGATTTCGTGCGTTGTTCAACCTGTCTTTGACTGGTCCCTAAGGATGCCGTGATCTCCGCCGGCTCGCGGAGGTCTTGCGGGACAGGATGCCCCGTCGTCGCCGGTCGCCCGAGCGACTTACAGGTCAGGGAATCGGGATGCTGCATGTTCCGGTTCCCGGCCGATTGCGGACCAGGACCGCCGATCGATCAGCGAATCGCGAGGCGCCGCCGACCGGGCGGCCTGGTGAGCCCCGGACCGGGCTGGGTCAGTCGCTCCGCTCGGGTGGGGATTCCGCGGTGCCGGTGTCGGCGTCGCTGGCGTCGGTCGGGACCTCGGGTGCCTTGGTCGTGGCCGCGCCGCTGCCGGTCGCTCCGGGCCGTTCGCTGGTTCGCGTCGTGAGTAGGTAGGTAATGGCCGCGCCGGCGGCGGCGCCGAGGACGAAGGGGATCAGGGGGAAGGGCATCGATACCTCCTGGGTCGATGGTGGGTCTTGGGTAGGGGGTAGGGGGTAGCGGATAGCGGGTAGCGGGTAGGGGGTAGGGGGTAGCGGATAGCGGGTAGGGGGTAGCGGGTAGCGGATAGATGGTAGCGGATAGCGGGATCTGGAGCGGTCTGCGCGGCTTCGGTACTCGTTGCCAACCCCTGCGCGAGCACCGCTTCGCCGAGCGATGGCCTGGGTTGATCTGGGCGGCTATTTCGCCACGACCTGCCGCAGCCTCACAAGGCCCCGATCCGCTTCGCCGTTCGCGGAGAGACCCGCGCCCTTCAGGGCGTTGAGCAGGATGGCGATGGTGGTGCCGTTGTGGAGCAGGGCACTGGTCACCGGGGAGAGCCAGCCGAGGATGGCCCCGGCGAGGATGCCGGTGTTGATCCCGACGGCCGCGGTGAAGTTGCCGCGGATCAGCCGCATGGTCCCGGCGGCGATCTCGCGCGCGTCGGCGACCGCGCTCAGGCGGTCGTCCATGAGCACGATGTCGGCGGTGGCGCGGGCGATGTCAGCACCCCGGGGCATGGCGATGCCGACCGCCGCGGCGGCCAGCGCCGGTCCGTCGTTCACCCCGTCGCCGATGAAGGCGACCTTGCTCCCGGCGCGCTGGAGGTCCTCGACGATCGCGGCCTTCTCCTCGGGCTGGAGCTCGGCATAGACGCGGTCGAGGCCGAGCTCCTCGCCCAGCGCTCGCGCCTTCTCGCTGCGGTCCCCGGTGATCATGATGAGCCGTCGGATGCCGAGTGCGCGCAGGCGCTGGAGGGTCGCGGGTGCGTCTTGGCGCAGGGTGTCGCGCAGCGCGATCAGGCCGAGGGGACCCCGCTCGTTGCCGACGAAGAGCAGGGTCTTGCCCTCCGCCTGGAGCCGCTTGATCCGCTGGGCGTGGCGGCCGAAGCGGATGCCCATGTGCTCCTCCAGGTAGTGCCGGCTGCCGACGACGATGCGGCCGGCGCGGATCTCGGCCGACATGCCGTGGGCGACCAGGTAGTCGACCTCGCCGTGGGAGATGTGCTGGAGGTCCCGCTCCTTCGCCGCCTCCACCACCGCCTTGGCGACCGGGTGGCTGGCGTGCTCTTCGACCGAGGCCACCAGGGCGAGCAGATCCCCTTCGGTGCCGGCCGCCTCGCCCGCCAGGACGACGACGTCGGTGACCAGGAGCTCGCTGTGGGTCAGGGTCCCGGTCTTGTCGAAGATGACCGTATCGACCTCGGCCAGGTGCTCGATGGCCTCGCCGCCCTTCATCAGGATGCCGTGCTCGGCGGCGTGGTACATGGCGGACTTGAAGGTGACCGGGGTGCCGAGCTTGAGCGCGCAGGAGTAATCGACCAGGAAGACCGCCTGCAGGCGGGTGAGGTCGCGCGTCAAGGCGTGGACCACCGCCCCGGTGCCGAGTGTCAGATAGACCCGTTTGTCGGCCAGGTCATCGGCGAGCCGCTGGGTGTCGGAGCGCCGCGCGAGGGACTCCTGGATAAAGCGGGAGACCCGCGCCGAGGTGGTGTCGGCCCCCACGTGCGTGGCCTCGATGCGGATGCGGCCCTCGACCAGCACCGATCCGGAGATGACTCGCCGGGGGGCCTCCTTGCGGATCGGGACGTCTTCTCCGGTCACGGCCGCTTGATTCACCAGGGCGGCGCCCTCGACGACACGGCCGTCCACCGGGATGGTCTCGCCGACCCCGACGGTGACGATCTCGCCCTCGCGGACCTCGTCCCCGGCGACCTGTACCAGCTCGCCCCCGCGCTCCACCCAGGCCATGGCGGGCGACGGGCGCAGGAGCTGGCGCAGCAGGCGGTCGGACTGGCGCTCGGTGCGGCGCTCCAGGAACTCCCCGAGGCTGAGCAGAAAGTCGGTGATGTTGGCCGTGTAGACCTCGCCGCTGGCGGCGGCGAGGCCGACCGCAAGGGCGTCGAGGACCTCCATCTTGACCCCGCGATGGACCAAGGTGTCGGCGCCTTTGGCCAGGGTCGAGCCGACGTTGACGAAGGTCACGACCTTCTGCATCCGCGGCGAGAGGAAGGGCAGCACGGCCAGGGTGAGGGCCGTGGTGATCATGGGCGCGAGCTCGGCCTCGTGGACGCCGTCCTCGCTGTAGCCCTCGACCTCCTCGCGGGTGTAGGCCAAGAGCCGGCGGAGCACGGCCGCGCGCCCCGCGCTGCCTCCCCGGTAGTGAACGATGAGGCTTTGGGAGGCGCGATTGGCGCGCGCCTCGGCAACGGGCGCCGCGGCCTCCATCCAGGCGACCAGGTAGGCGGGCTCCCAGCCCGGCTCGCCGAGGGCCGGGATGCGCAGCCGCAGCCGCCCGGGTAACTCGTGGACGACCCGAAACTCCGGGATCATCGAGGCCGGCCCCTGCCGTGTCGTGTGCCGGCCCGGATCAGGCGCCCTTGTCGTCGGTCGCTTCTGCCTCGGCCAAGTCGGCCGCGTGGAGCTCGGCCTCGGCGTCGTGGAAGCGCTCCTTGATCTCCTCCAGGCCGCCTTGCAGGAAGGACCAGACCTTGACGACCCCTTTGATCGCCGTGCGCTGCACGTCCTCGTTGGTGAGCACATAGGCCGCCGCCGCGCCGATCAACAGCCCCTTGAGGAAACGGTCGTTGGAGAAGTTGAAGAAGGGGCTGGACGCTGCCGGGTAGGCGGCGGCCGGCATCGGCGGCTGGGCCGGCGGCGGATAGGCCGCGTATCCCGCACCGATCGGGTAGGCGCCTGGCGGGTAGCCGCCGGGCGCCATCATGCCCGAGGCGTCCACGGGCGGTGCCGGCGGGGCGTAGTAGAGGGGATAGGGGTGGTAGTGCTCGGTGCTCATGCGTCTTCTCCGGCGTTTGGCTGGGGCGCGGGCAGGTCAGGGGTCTGGCTGGCCAGGACGTACATGACGGCCGTGCCGGTGACGAGCGTTGCCGCCAAGGCGGCCAAGGGGCTGCGGAACTGACTGGCCACCAGCCCGGCGGTGGCCGTCGCCAGACCGGCCGCGACCCCGGTGCGCAGGGTGCGGAACAGGGCCTCGCCGCCCGTGATCTGCTCGTCCCGCAGACGCCGCAGGCTCTGTGCCCCGGCACCGCAGAGGCCGACCACGGCCCCCAGCTTGCCGAGTGCCAGGAGGTCGTTTGGGTGCGGGGCGAGGACCCGCCCCGGATTCGCGGCGTTTGGATAGGGCGAGCCCGGATGTAGATCGGGCATGGCCTGGGTAGCGAGTGCTGGGTGGTGGTGCCAGTGCGTCATCTGGGTCGCTCCTCGGGGCGTCGGTTACGACGAAAGTCGCGCGTAGCGCGCTCCATCTCCCCCTCGCCCTGGGAGAGGGCTGGGGTGAGGGAAGCGGCTATGGCGACCAGCGCCTTTCATGGTCTGGGGTGGCGCTGGTCGCCATGGTCGTTGGCGTGAGGGTCGCGCGCAACGCGCTCCGCGCCCCCCTCGACCCCGGGGAGAGGGCCCTGAGCCCCGCTCGCTGGGGTGTCGGGATGCGGTCTCGGGCGGGGTCGCCGCCCCAATCCGTTGCGGATCAACAGGATCAGGGCAGCGCCGACGGCGAGGCCGCCGATGGTCTCGAACGGGTTCTTGCTCACGCCGTGGCGCTGTCGCTGAGGGTCCGCCGCGTGCATGGCCTAGCCCCCCTCGCGCCAGCGCTGCATCCCGTACACCACGGCGGTCCCCGTGACGAAGAGGACGCCGAGCCGCGTCAGTCCCTCGTTCGCGACCAGGGTTGCCGCCGCCCCCGCGATCGCCGCGGCGGTGGCGGCGGTCAAGGCGGCGCGGCCGGTGTCGCCGAGGGCCTGGCCGGCGCTGATCTCTTCCTGCTGCACTCGGCGGATGTTGGCCCCGGCAGTGGCGGAGGCACCGATGATGCCACCCAAGGCGGCGAGCCCAAGCAGGGTCGAGCAGGTTCGGTCAGTAGAGGTCGTCGGCAACGGCCGGACCCGCGGCAGATAGGGCCAGACGGCGTCGTGGGCGCTCATCTTGAGCCCTGCGCCTTGCCGGCGGCCTCGCTGACGGTCTCCTTGACCTTGTCGACGCCGCTCTGCACCGCTTCCGTGGCGCGTATCCCGGTCTTGAAGAGCATGCCCTGCACCGTCTCATTGGTGAGCAGGAGCACGGCGGCGGCGCCGATCAGGGCGCCCTTCCAGAACTCCGAGTCGTCCAGGCTCAGCAGCTTGCTGAGGCTGGAGAGCCCGCTGCCGCCGTTGGCGATCTCCTCGACCAGCTCGGACATGCCGGCGTGCGGTCTCTGGCCGCGGTGGCTACCGGCCGCTGGGGGATAGGCGATTGGGGCGTATGCCGGGTGCATCGCCGGGGGAGGCGGGTAGTAGCCCGCACCGGGATAGGGGGTGTAGGCCTGAGCCCAGGGATGGTGGGGGTACTGAGCGGCTGGCATGGCCGGCGGGTAGGGGGCGTTGCCCTGGGCTCCCGGCGCCTGACCGACGGCCCATGCCGCCGAGCCAGGGTACCCCTGAGCCCCCAGCGCCTGGTTTCCGCCCATCTGAGCGGGTGCGATCCCCGCGTACCCGGCGCTCGCGGCACCGCCCCGTCCCCAAGGTGCCGCGGCGGTCGGGCCTGCACTCATCTCGGGTCCCGGCGAGGCGCCAGCGCCACCGGCGGGGTAGCCAGCGGGAGCAGGTCCCTGCCCACCCGCGGTTGCGTGGGCGCCTGCGTGCACTTGCCCCCCTTGGTCGGTCGTCCCAAACGGCTGGGCCTTCATCGGCAGATCCTCCTCGATCGGGTCTAAGGGCAGGAGCCGCGGCCTGGCCGGGCGTCGCTCCTGGTCTCGGGTACTTGGCCGGACCGCCCGCTCGGTGCCTCGACAGCGAGTGTTGGCCGACATCAGAAAACGAACCGTAATGCTAACGATTCCGGCTACTCCTGTAAACCGTCCGCGACTCGCCTCACCGACTTCGAGCTCGGTCGTCCCCGGGCCCGCGATCGATACGGAGTTGCTCGAGCGCGGCCGACAACGCCGTCATCGCGCGAGCAAACGCCGGCATCCCGTCATCTGGGAGGATATCGCCGTCGCGCGGGGGCTTGCGGTCAGCGAGGTGCGTCAATCGGGCGCGAGCGCGAGGCGCGTCGACCAGGCAGAGCGGTCCCGAACGATCATGGCGCTGCGCGCCGCCCCGAAAGATGAACATCGGTCGCGTATCGCCATGATCCTTCCCTCACCCCATCCCTACTCCCGCGCGCGGGAGAGGGGGATTTCGAGCGCGCTGCGCGCGACCTTCAGGTAAACGCGGGGCGATGCAAGGCCGCGATTGGGCAACAGGGGCCCTCACCCGTGGCGGTGAGGAGGACGCGGAGCGCGCCCCGCCCTGAGCGCGGGTGCCGCGGTAACCCTCCCGTCGCCGGGGATTTGCCCGCGGCAGCTCGCAGGAGTAGGGTTCGTCTGCCCGGTGCTGGGTCGGCGCGGCGTGCCGCGGGCGAGCCATCCGGCCTCGGGTTTTCCGCCGACACGCCTTCGTGAACGATCTCAGAGAGGTGAGAGAACCATGCAGAAACGACTCCTGGCACTGTCCATCGCCCTGACCCTCGGCGTCAGCGCGAGCGTTGCCTCGGACGCCGATTTGCGGGCCAAGGCCCAGGCCGTGGGCCTGCAGGTCATCCCCCACACGCTGCCAGCGGTCAGCGACAACCCCATCACCCGCGAGAAGATCGAGCTCGGCAAGATGCTGTTCTTCGATCCGCGCCTCTCCGCCAGCGGTGTGATTAGCTGCAACACCTGCCACAACCTGGCCACCGGCGGCGATGACAACCTGCCGACCTCGGTCGGTCACGGCTGGCAGATGGGGCCGCGCAACGCCCCGACCGTGCTCAATGCGGTCTTCAACAAGGCGCAGTTCTGGGACGGTCGGGCCGAGGACCTCAAGGCCCAGGCAAAGGGACCGATTCAGGCGGGGGTGGAGATGGCGAACCAGCCGGAGATGGTCGTCATCACGCTCAAAAGCATGCCCGAGTACGTGGAGCGCTTCGGACGTTCCTTCCCCGGTGAGGCCGATCCGGTGACCTTCGACAATATGGCCAAGGCGATCGAGGCCTTCGAGGTCACCCTGATCACCCCGAGCTCACCCTTCGATCAGTGGCTGGAGGGCAACGACGTCGCCATGAGCGACGATCAGAAACAGGGGCTCGGTCTCTTCATCGACAAGGGCTGTGCGGCCTGCCACAGCGGCGTGAATTTCGGCGGTCAGGACTACTTCCCCTTCGGCCTGATCAAGAAGCCGGGCGCCGACATCCTGCCGCCCGAGGACAAGGGGCGCTTCCAAGTGACCGAGACGGCCACCGACGAGTACGTCTTCCGCGCCGCCCCCCTACGCAACATCGCGCTTACCGCGCCTTACTTCCACTCCGGGCAGGTCTGGGACCTCAAGCAGGCGGTCGCCGTGATGGGCATCGCGCAGCTCGGCAGCGAGATGTCGGACGAGGAGGCCGGCCTGATCGCCGCCTTCCTTGAAGGCCTGACCGGCGAGCAGCCGCGGGTGGAGTACCCCATCCTGCCGGTGGAGACCGCCGATACCCCCAGGCCGCGCCTGTAACCGACCTGTGAGCGGGCGGGACCCTTTGCGGTCCCGCCCGGTTTCCTCATCCAAGCGCACCGCCGGGCGCGGTGCGAGCCCTCTGGGCCACACCCCCAGGCTTGCGTCTGGACCTGGACCTCGGCCAATGCCGGGATCCTGCTGCCCGCCCGAGCCGCCCCTTCGTCTGCGGCACGGCGGATCGGCCGCGACGGCGATACCTCGCCGAGCCGTCGGGCGCCCGCCGCGGGTTGACCGCGCCCAGCCCCTCACCGCCGCTCTTGCCGGTGCCGGGCTCGAAAGACGCGCGCTACGCAGCCGCTGATTCATTGGCCATCCTCGCCAAGAATCAGCACGGAGCCGCAAGACGCGGTCTCCCGGCTCCTTCATTTTCAGTCGCTTGGGCGATTGAACCTGGCGGGGCATCCTGCCCCCGCACGGGAACCGCAGAATCATTCCGCGTTTCCCGACCTCGTTGTATGGATACGACGGAACTGGGATCATTCGCCGCGAATCCTGCGCGGTGAGAGGAGCGGCGAATGCGTAATCTGCTCGTTGGACTGGTGGCAGGGGCGGTCCTCGGTGCCCTGGTCGGTCTCCTGGGCGGGCTGCTCGCCGTCGCCACCATCTTCCCCCAGACGGCCGCGACCTCGGTCGCGGTGTCCGGCTCACCAGGCGAGCTGATCGGGCGGGGCAGCTTTCAGCACGTCGAGCCCACCGATCCGCTCCACTACGGCATGGGCGGGGTCCTCGTCTACACCGATCGGGTTCGCCTTGACGAGGAATTCGAGGTGGGGCCGGGTCCCAAGTATCGCGTCTACCTCGCCCCTGACGAGGACATCACCCCCAATACCCGGGTGGAAGAGAGCCTGTTCATCGACCTGGGTGCGCTCGCCGCGTTCAGCGGGAGCCAGGACTACCCCATCCCGCGGGGTGTCGACCCGCGGCTCTACGGCTCGGTCGTGATCTGGAGCGAGCACTTCAACCGGCTGATCGCTCCGGCCCGGATCGAGCCTCTCGCCACCGCGCACTGAGGAGATGCGGATCATCCTGAACAGGGGGTATCAGTCCATCACCGAACGCAACCAAACGCGAAGGTGAAGATCAGGTTGTAAGGGGAAGGCGCTCGCCCTCGGGGTGAGTGCCATCGGGCCGCCGACCCCTTGTTCTCCCAAGGCCATTTCAAGGGACCAGGCGCCCAAGTTGCTCGTTCCAGGTTTATGGACCCGGTCGTCTTCGCCTCGGCGTTCTCGCTCATCTTCCTGGCGGAGATGGGCGACAAGAGCCAGCTCATCGCCATGACCCTGGCGCACCGTTACCGGCCGGCGCCGGTCGTTGCCGGGGTCTTTGCCGCCTTCGCGGTCCTCAATCTGCTCGCCGTCTGGCTCGGGCAGGTCCTCTTTCGCTGGGTGCCGCAGGGGCCAGTCCTGGTCGCCGCGGGCCTGCTCTTCCTGGCCTTCGCCTATCGCTCCTGGCGCGACGGGGCACAGGAGGAGGGCGGGGAGACCCGCGCGATCGCCAAGGGGGCGCTCCTCGCCAGCTTCACGCTGATCTTCCTCAGTGAGCTCGGCGACAAGACGCAGATCGCCACCATTGCGCTGGCGGCCGGCACCGGCCAGCCCTGGTCGGTCTTCGCCGGATCGACCCTTGCGCTCTGGCTGGTCTCGCTGTTGGGCATCTTGGTTGGCAGTACGCTTCTCGCCCGTCTGCCCCGGCTCTGGGTGCACCGCACCGCCGCCCTGCTGTTCGCCCTGTTCGGCGTCCTGGCACTCGCCGAGGGCATGAGCGGTGACGCCGCGCGGGTGCTGGGCGGCACCCCAGTGGGTTAAAGGGAAAGTCGCGCGCAGCGCACTCCACATCCCCCTCTCTGGGAGAGGGTCGGGGTGAGGGAAACGGCCATGGCCGTAGCGCCGCTGCCGACAGTGGCGTCGGTGCGTCGTGCCCGGACGACGCGAGGACCGCCGCTCCCTCGACAATGCCCCTGATCCTGTTGGCCTCTCAGGCCATGGCACGGCCTATGCTAGCTGTTGATCAGGGGATCGGCGCCGGCGGACCGCGCCGGATTCCCGGCTCAAGACAGAGGTCGGTCCGCCGCAGTCATAGGGGGACGATCATGAGCATCCTTCCGCAAGTGGGTCAGAGCATTCAGCTCTTTGGCGTCGGCTGCCAGGGCTGCGGGAGCTTTCGCGGCAGCTTCGACGTGCGCGAGATCGAGGAGGCGGGTGGCTTTGCCCGCCTAGTGGTGCTCGCCCGCGTGGTCCGGTGTGACGGCCACACCCGCCGCACGCGCTTCCTGGAGATGACGCTCGACTGGAACCGCGATTTCCA
>Ga0114946_10003855_pt1 | contig 9992 bp, 8 predicted proteins | sample WalLakDeSediment_FD_88676 | JGI IMG/M metagenome (GOLD analysis project Ga0114946, IMG submission 88676) | Lake sediment microbial communities from Walker lake, Nevada to study Microbial Dark Matter (Phase II) - Walker Lake 11/02/13 Deep Sediment | ecosystem: Environmental > Aquatic > Freshwater...
AGTGGCCCGGCGAAAATCCCGACCGGCGCGGAAGGGGCAGTAATAGCAGTTCCGCTCACAAGCCGAGGTGAGCAGCGTATTCAGCAGGGGAATGGTCTTGCCCCCCGGCATTTTGGCGTGGTGAATGCCCAGCGCAGCCTGTTTGTTGGCCTTGTTCGGGCTGGCGCCTAGGCCACAGGGGGCGAGCTGTGGTGCGGGGGTGAGGAAGGTCTCCTCGGCCGGTTCCAGCAAGGCGTTGTCCGCCATCAGTTGAAGCTTGTTCAACCTATCCATGAGCTGAATTATAGAACATATGTACAAAAAGTCAATTTGCCGGCATTAATGGATCGACATCATTCTGTCCCGTGGGATACAATAGACAACATGCGACGTTTTATCTGGCCGGTGACGGCCGTCATCATCCTTGCCCTCGGTCTTTGGCCACCAGTTGGATCGCTGGCTGCGTTGACCGGGGAAACGGAGCGGCTGCGGCAGGTGCGGGGCGTGCTTCATTGGGCTTATACGGGCGTGCGCCCCCAGCCTCAGCTGGCGCCCACAGCTGAATTGGCCGTCACTGCACCAACTCCTTTTGGCGTCAATACCTTTTTAGAGCAGGAAGCGCTGCCCGAAGTTCGCGCCCAAAGCCTGGCCCTGATCCGCGCCGCCGGCTTTGGCGCTATTCGCCAGCAGTTCGTCTGGGAGGACATCGAGATTCACGGCAAGGGAGATTTTATTGACCGGCGCAATGATCCGGCGGGCGTTGATGCCTGGGCCAAATATGACAATATCGTCGATCTGGCCGCTGCCGAAGGGCTGACCATCATTGCCCGGCTGGACAATCCGCCGGCCTGGACGCGGGTGCTAACGGATACCATTGGCGCCCATGCCCCGCCGGACAACTTCGCCGACTACGGCGATTTTGTGGCCACGGTCGTCAGCCGTTACGCCGGTCGAATAAGCTACTTCCAGCTTTGGAATGAGCCCAATATCTATCCGGAGTGGGGTGAGCAGCCGCCTGACCCGGAGGCGTTTACCGAACTGCTTTGTTTGGGCTACCGGCGGGCGAAAGAGGTCAATCCGGCGGCCGTTATCCTGGGCCCGGCGCTCTCGCCGACGATTGCCATTGACGGCCGTAATCTCAACAACCTGATCTACTTCGAGCGGATGCTGGCGGCCGGGGCGGGCGACTGCTTTGACATTTTGGCCGCGCAAGCCTACGGCCTCTGGTCGGGCCCCACCGATCGCCGCCTGCGGCCCACTTTCTTTAATTACCAAAGTCACCTCTACATGCGCGACATTCTGGTCAAGCATGGCTACGCTGCTAAGCCGGTCTGGATCAGTGAAATGGGCTGGAATGTCGTCCCGGAACAGTTGCCCGCTCCGTTCGGCCGGGTGACGGAGGCGGAGCAGGCAGCCTATGCCGTCGCCGCCTACGAACGGGCACGGCAGGAATGGCCCTGGGTAGGGGTAATCAACTACTGGTTTTTCAAACGCGCCGCCGACTTCGAGGTCAATGAGCCGTTCTACTACTTCCGTCTGCTAGAGCCGGATTTCACGCCGCTGCCCGTTTTTGCTGCTTTGCGCGATTATCTGCCCACTATCGCCGAGCAACCGGCCGCGCCAGAATCAACGCTCTGGTTCTTCTGGCAATCGGTTCGCCCTGGCCTGATTCTGTTGGGCGGTGGCTGGCTGCTTTTGTGGCTGCTGTTGGCGCTTGCGCCGCACGGTGAAGAGAATCCGCAGATTTCGCTGACTAAAAGAGAAGAATCTGCGAAATCTACGTAATCTGTGGATCATATGATGAATCGCATTGACTGGCGTTGGTTGTGGGGAGCGACGGCCGTTATTCTGCTAGCCGCCTTTCTCCGTTTTCATCAGCTGGGGGCCCAGTCGTTCTGGAATGACGAGGGAAACAGCGCCCGCTTGAGCGAGCGCAGCCTCCGCCTGATCCTGGAAGGAACGGCCAGCGACGTGCACCCGCCGCTCTATTATCTGGCGCTGCGGGGCTGGCGCGAATTCGTCGGTGACAGTGAATTTGGCTTGCGCGCCTTGTCCGCTTTCGCCGGACTGCTGCTGGTGGCGGGGGTATTGGCGCTGGCGCGGCAGTTAGACGCGCAGGGTCTTAGAGATCCTTTGAGCTTTGGCTTGCTGGCGGGTCTCTTGGCGGCGGTTAGCCCGCCCCTGGTCTATTACAGCCAGGAGGCGCGGATGTATCAGCTGTTGGGGTTGACAGCCGTTCTTTCCACCTGGTTTTTGCTGCTTTGGCTGCGCCGTGGGGGACGGCCGTTGGCCTTAGCCTATCTGTTGTGTCTGGCTGCCGGGCTGTATACCCATTACTTTTTCCCGGTTGTATTGGTCGTTCATGGGATTGTCGTTGTGTTGGCCTCGAAAAGTGAGGCTAAGGCAGGCTCAGCCATTGGAGGAGATCGCCCCCTGAGCCTGTCGAAGGGAGTGACCTTTATGCCCGACGCCTTCGACAGGCTCAGGCGGCAGCTGTTGAGCTGGCTGCTGCTGGTTGTGGGGGCCTGGCTGCTCTATCTGCCCTGGCTGCCCGTTTTCCTACGTACCATGGGCGGCGCGGGGCGAGATTCAGTTCGGGGGGCGATTGCCCAGTTTACGGCTGATTCCGGCCGTTGGCTGCTGCTTGGTGAAACGGCGAGCCCGAATGAAGTTAGCTGGGTTTGGTGGGTCGTGGCCGCCATACTGGCCGGCGCGATCCTGGCGGGCGTGGTGCCGGCCGTGGCGTATCGCCCTGCGCCGAAGTTCAACTTCTTTCGAGAAGTTGAACTTCTCTGGATCGCTGCAGCCGGGGTTCTCGTACCGCTGGGTCTAATGTTCGCGGGCGGTCTGGCGCGCCCTGCTTACCTCAAGTTTTTGATGGTCGCCGCGCCCTTCGTTTCGCTGCTGTTAGCCGCCGGCCTGATAGGCTGGCGACGGATGGCGCCGCCCGTCGCCTGGGGGCTGCTGCTGGCGCTGTTGGTGGGGCAGGCTGTTTCCCTGGACAACTTGTACCGCAACCCGGCTTACGCCCGTGCCGATTATCGGGGGATGGCCGCCCGAATCGCGGCCGATAATCATCCCAACGCGGGCGTCATTTTGAACGCGCCGAACCAGTGGGAGGTTTTCACCTATTACCACCGGGAGGGCTCACCCGTTTACCCGCTGCCGCTGGGCTGGCCGGATGCGGGGCAAATCGCCGCCGAGTTGGCCCAAGTCGCGGCCAGCCATCAGCGGCTGTACGCCATTTTCTGGGGGGAGGCAGAGCGGGATCCGGAGCGATTGGTGGAGCGCTGGCTGGATGCCCACGCCTTCAAGGCAGCGGATGAGTGGGTGGGGGATGTCCGCTTTGTCATCTATGCCGTGCCAGAGGAGCCGGCGAGGGAGATGGCCACAGCCCCTAACCTGGCCTTTGACCCCCACATCACGTTGCTCGGTTACACGACCAACGTCGCCGACATTCAGCCCGGCGATATTTTACAGGTAACCCTATTCTGGCAAGCGGCCGTGCCTCTCACCGATCGCTATAAGGTTTTCCTGCATTTGCTAGATGAGCAGGGCAATATCGTGGCCCAACGGGACAGCGAGCCGGGCGGCGGTCTGGCGCTGACCACTGTCTGGGTGCCCGGTGAAGCGGTCGTTGATAATCATGGTATCCTGCTGCCGCTGGGGATGGCTGACGGCCGTTACAGCCTGCGACTGGGGCTCTATGAGTTGACCGATCCCAGCCGGCGACTGCCCATCACCACGCCGTCAGGCGTGGTAGATGCTGTTGAGATTGCCGCCTTTCAACTGCACCGCTGATACCGTGGCGCCGGCCACGCTGCCCCAGTATACATTTCACCCATTTTGATGTATAATGCAGTGCGTCATGACCGTGCCATGATGCGTGCTCAGCTGGCCTTCGACAGGCTCAGGCAGCGAACACGATAGCGGCGCGGCAAAACAAAAACAAACACCCGGAGCTGGCGAGCTCTAGCTCTTGCTCTGGCTCTAGCTTTAGTTTCGAACCTATGGAGTGTGCGCAATGCGTTATGAAATTCAGATTGACACGCGGCTTTTGAGCTTTCAAGAGCAGTTGAGTTTGCTGGCAGCCGGCGTAGGGCTGTTGTTTGATCGGCTGCAAGGCAAGAAAGTAGCTCTGGTGGCGGCACCGGATGATTTGACAGCTGTTAAGGGAATTGGGCCGACTTTTGCCCGCCGCCTGCAGGAGGCAGGGGTGACCAGTTTTGCGACTTTAGCCGCTTTGTCGCCAGATGAGGTGCGGGAGATCACGGCCGTGGCCAATTGGCAGGCGGACCCGGCTGATTGGATTGCCGAAGCAGCCCAGTGGGCAGAGTAGAGAGTGATCAGTGAACAGTAATCAGTGGGCAGTAATCAGTGAGCAGTAATCACTGATTACTGAATACTGAATACTGAATACTGACTACCGATTACCGGCCATCAGGCCAGTTTGTCGGCATAGGCGAACAGCGCCGGGCTGCCACCGGTATGCCAGAAGAGAACGGTCTGGTGGCGGGTAAAGGCACCCCAGCGAATGAGGTCAATCAAGCCGGCCATAGCCCGACCGGTATAAACGGGATCCAGTAGAATTCCCTCCATCTGGGCCGTTAACTGGATGGCCTCCCGCTCGGCCTCACCCATGATGGCGTACCCCTCGCCCAGGTAGTCGTCGTTGACGTCAATCTGGTCGCTAAGGGAGAGTGTCCCCAGCCCCAAATGAGTGGCCGTAGCCGTGGTCAAGGCAGCCACATGGGTCTTCAAAGCGTCGGCCGGATGATCCACGCTGATGCCGATGATCCGGCCGCGAAAGCCGTACAGGTGAGCGCCCAATACAAGGCCGGCCTGGGTGCCGCCGCTGCTGCTGGCAAAGAGGATGAAATCGACATTGCGCTTCAGCTCGGTGAGCTGGTTGAGCAGCTCTTCCATGGCCAGGACGTAGCTGGCCGCACCCATGACGTTGGAGCCACCGAGGGGGATGCTGTACGGTTTCCGCCCCATCGCTTTTAGCTCGCCCGCCACGGCCGTCATTTTGTCATTGCAGGAGTCATCACCGGCCCAGTGGATGTGAGCGCCCAGCAGGTTGTCGAGCAGAATGTTGCCGTTACGCTGGCTGAGCGGGTGGCCGCGCAGGACCAGGCTGCAACCTAAGCCCAGGCGGGCGGCCGCGGCCGCGGTCTGGCGACAATGGTTGCTCTGCGGTGCGCCGGTAGTAATGAGATGGTCACATCCCTGGGCCAGAGCCTCGGCGGCCAGAAACTCAAGTTTGCGGGTCTTGTTGCCGCCAAGAGCCAGGCCGGTTTGGTCGTCGCGCTTAACCAGCAAGGCCGGGCCGCCGAGCAGCCGGCTTAGCCGCTCCATCGGTTCCACCGGAGTGGGCAAATGGGCAATCGGTATGCGTTGGGGAAAACGTAAAGTCATGAGCTTGATTAACTCCTCAGCTACAAGTATAAACGATACGCTGCGGGTAAGCTAGAGCTAGAGATAGAGTGTGGAGATAGAGTGTGGAGATAGAGTGTAGAGATAGGGGGGCTTTGTGAGTGTGGCTTTGCATGACGAATGGCCTTGGCCATGTTTGGTAGGCTGTCCCCTGGGAAGTTCGGGGAAAAGGTTAGCTGTTGGTCATTCGTCGTTCGTCGTTCCTGTGTAAGGAGATTGTTGTTTGGCTGAATCAACTGCGCCGCCCGGAGTGAAGAAGAATGCCCTGGAGAATTCGGCGCTCCATTATTTGATGTTGTTCTTTCACCAGGTGACCGGCTGGAGCTGGCGGCCTATGCTTGTGGTGGCCCTCTTCTTGCTGCTAGCCACGGCCGTTGTCTGGCACACTTTCTGGTCTGATTGGCTCTTAACCGGCGGACTGCTTTTGTTCCTCGCCGGCATTATGTTGGCTGACGGGCTGTTGCTTTACCTGCTGCCGCATTGGCGGCTGTCATTTGGCCCTTGGGCGCCGCAGTTTTTGGCCCTGGCTCTGCCTCGTGCGGGGGTTGCCCTGCTTTTTGCCTTATTGTCTCCCTGGCTGGGCCTGGCCTGGGCTGTGGGTTTGCTTATTGGCCTACAAACGGCCGGGCTGCTGGCGCTTATCTGGGGCGCGATGGTGGAGCCTTTCCGACTCGGCTTGACCCACCTGTCAGTGACTACCGGCCATTGGCCGGGCAGCGCACCGCCGCTGCGGCTGCTGCACATCTCTGATTTGCACATAGAGCGGCTGACCCGCCGCGAGGCGGATCTGCTGGGGCTGATAAGCCGGCTGCAGCCAGACATGATTGTCATTACCGGCGACTATTTGAATCTCTCCTATACCCGCGATCCGGCGGCTAAAGCCCAGCTGCGGCTGCTGCTCAAGCAGATAGAAGCGCCGCTGGGCGTTTATGCCAGCCTGGGCAGCCCCACGGTGGATCTGCGTGAACAGATGCCGGAGCTGCTGCGCGACCTGCCGCTGCACCTGCTGCGGGATGAGTGGACACAGGTCGATTTGGGTGCGGAACGGCCGCTGCTCATCTTCGGCCTGGATTGCGATCACGATCTGGCTGATGACGCGGCCCGGCTGCAGAAGCTGGTCTCGTCCGCCCCCGCCGGCGCCTTCCGCCTGCTTCTCTTCCATGCTCCCGACCTGATGCCGGAGGTGAGCGCCCTGGGCATCGACCTCTATCTGGCCGGCCACACCCATGGTGGCCAGATCCGGCTGCCCTGGTATGGGGCTATCTTTACCAGCTCCCAGCTGGGTAAGCGGCACGAGATGGGCCACTACCGGCAAGGGCAGACGGAGCTGTACGTCAGCCGCGGCGTGGGGCTGGAAGGGATGAGCGCCCCCCGCATCCGCTTTCTCTCCCCGCCAGAGGTGACGTTAGTCGAGATCCGGGGTAACGGGCAACTTTCGGGCAGTGGGCGCGTATAGGCGACAAGTGGGAAGTGAACAGTGGACTGTTTGCTGTTCCCTGTTCACTGCCTACTCTCATGCTATTCGTTGTACAAAAAGGAGTTGTTGAAGTGAGCAAAATACGACAAGAAGCGCGGCAGCTGCCGTTTATTGTGCGGGCGATCTGGTTTATCCTCCTTGGTTGGGAGTTGACGGCCGTCTGGATCGCCATCGCCTGGTTCTTAAATGCCATCATCATCGGGCTGCCACTGGGGTTGTGGATGATTGACCGGGTGCCGCAGGTGCTGACTTTGAAAGCGCGGTCCGGGGCCTGGGAATATGACAGCGAAACCGGTCGCGGCCGCTTCCAGGGCGTGCGCCAGGTTTTTTGGCCGGCCCGGGCCATTTATTTCGTCTTGTTTGGCTGGTGGTTTAGCCTGATTTGGGCGTCCATTGGCTGGTTCTTCTGCGCCACGATTATTGGCTTGCCGATTGGTATCTGGATGCTGCACCGGCTCCCAGCCGTGACCACCCTGCAACGGGGGTAAGGCATGATCCACAGATTGCGCCGATTCCGCAGACTTCGCTTTTTTATCTGTGGAAATCTGTGCAATCTGTGGATCGTACTCTAGGCTAACGCCGCCCAGACTTCCAGCTTGGTTTTGACCCGGCGGATCACTTCATTGGTAAATTCGCTGGTATTGGCCGTACCCCCGAGATCGGCCGTACGAATCCCATCATAGACCGTCTCTAAAGCGCTTTCATAAATTGCCCGTCTGGCCCGTTTAGCCGCTTTACTTTCCACGTAGGTCAGCAAACCGGCCCCGGCCAGAATCATGGCCATGGGGTTGGCAATGTTGCGCCCCTCCAGGCTTGGCGCCGTGCCGTGCGGCGCTTCGGCCATGACGCAGTCCACCGTGCCGGCGGCGTTCATGGAAATGACCATCGACTCTGACCCGGCAATGGAGCCAAACATTTGCAGCACCATATCAGACAGCAGGTCGCCGTCCCGGTTGAGGGCCGGGATGACCAGTGATTCCCCCGTCGTAGCCAGGAGCAGGGCAAAGGTGGCGTCAATGAGCTGCGGCTTGTAGCGGACGTCGGGGTAGCGCGCGGCGGCGGCATCCATCTCCTCCTTGAACATCCCTTCGTAAACCGGGCTGACGGTGAACTTGGGCCCGCCAAAGACAGTGGCCTGGGTGTAGCGGGCGTGTTGAAAGGCGTAGTTGGCCACCGCCCGGCAGATACGCCGGGTGATCTTTTCGGTGCGGAAAGCCTGCTCGTCGGGCGAGCCGGCTTCACCCTCACGCCACTCCCGGGCGCCATAGGCATCCTCGACGGCCATGCGCACGACGCTGATCGGCGCGTAGACCCCGGCTACCGGCCGTACGCCGGGAATTCGCCGCCCGGTGCGCAGAATCACTTCTGCATCCATCTCCTCGCGCAAAATGCGATTAGGGCTGCCGACGTCATTTTGGTTTTCGGGGGTGATGGTAGCTGCTTTGAGTCCCAGGCCGTGTTGGCGCATTGCTTTGGCGGCTTCATACACCACAGCATTATCGGTGGCCCGCCGGTTAGCCAGGCTGAGGTCGTAATGCTCAAATTCCAGCTCCAGCCCCAGGACGGCCCGATCCAGCACCCGCAGCGCCTCCTGCAGCAGCTCCTGCCCCGTCTGATCACCTTCCAGCACGACAATAGTGGTAGTCATAGTCTGAGATTCTCCTTGTTGCCCACAGTTTCTTGAGCCGGTGTTCAGTAAACTGGCTACTTGTTACTGATTACTGGTCACTGGTTACTGTCCACTTTACACTTTTCACTGCTCATTCTTCACTGCTTCTTCGCAGCCAGTGCAGATAGCGGGGTATGGCCGCGGTGTAGAGCCAGTACAGTAACGGCCGCGACGTATAATCCCAGGCGCCGATGTGGCCGACCACCTGGCCGCCAAAGCCGGATTTGAAGCGCCAGACACCCCACAGCCGGTCGGTTTCCACAAATTCATCCGGTGCGCCCCACATATCGTAGCGCGCGTAACCCGACGCCTTGGCCCGGCGGATTGCCTCCCACTGCAGCAGGTAATTGGGCATACGCGGCCGTTCCAGCTCGCTGGATGCCCCGTACATGTAGATAGCCGTACGGCCGTAACCGACCAGAAAAACGCCGCCTAACAGCTGCCCCTCATACTCGGCCAGGAGAAGCTGCCCCTGCCCGGCGGCGTGAAAGCTTGACCAGATGTCCAGGTAGTAGGCGCCCGGTCGAATCGCAAAGCCATCCCGGACGGCCGTTGCGCGGTAGAGGTCGAGAAAACGGTCGAAATCGGCCGGGTCGCCGGGGCGAACGGTGACGCCCTTACGGGCTGCCAGGCGAATATTGTAGCGTGTTTTCTGCTTCATCCGCGCCAGCAGCTCTTCTTCGCTGAGCGTCAGGTCTAGGGTGACGCTGTTGCGGAACTGAATCTGATCCGCCGAAAAGCGCCAGCCTCGTTCTTGCAGCTCGCGCCGGACAGCCGCGCCGGTAGGGGATAGTCGGGGTTCACTGTCTAGATCATAGGCGTGGATGACGACCGGATCAATCTTCACAAAAATCGCCCGTTCCTGCCGGGCGATCTCCTCTAACTGGTTCAGGACGATGCGGCGCAGGCGGGCGTCGCCATAATCCAGTAGCGGCCCGCGCGGGACGTAGAGGATGCAGTAAGGTAAGCGGGGGAGCGGCCGTTTCAGCAGCAGAGCGGCCGCCTGCGGCTGGTGTGTCTCGTTCACCTGCAAGATCAGCGGCCGCGCTGACCAGCCCCACCGCCCCTTAAACGCCCCCCAGGTCCAACTTTGCAGGGGATGGGCGTCTGGGAAGGCGGCCAGCAGGCGGCTCCATTCGTCAGGATTGGTAACTTGTTGCACAGTGTCATGGTAGTGGTAATTGGTAATTAGTAATTGGTAATTAGCGCCCGCAATTACCAATTACTAATTACCAATTACCTGTTCTTGTTGCGCCGCCACTGATAGAGGCGGTAGACCAGGCTGTTGTAGGGCCGGTCGGCGGCGCCGACGGTACGGCGAAGTTGGCCGCCGAAGCCTCGCTTGAAGCGATAGACGCCCCACAGCCCGTCGCTCCGGTCGTTGAAATTGAGTTCCAGTTCAGCTTCCGGCGCGTCGGGCACGCCCCACAG
>Ga0114946_10003856_pt1 | contig 9991 bp, 5 predicted proteins | sample WalLakDeSediment_FD_88676 | JGI IMG/M metagenome (GOLD analysis project Ga0114946, IMG submission 88676) | Lake sediment microbial communities from Walker lake, Nevada to study Microbial Dark Matter (Phase II) - Walker Lake 11/02/13 Deep Sediment | ecosystem: Environmental > Aquatic > Freshwater...
CGGCGTGGTGCACATCGTGTCCGTGGCCCGCCCGGGCGAGGCGCTCCCGGGCGTCGGACGCCACCCGCTGGTGGGGATCGACACCTGGGGCGAAGAGGGGACGGACCCCGGGGCCGCCCTGGCGAGCTACGCGTACGGGCGCGGCACGAGCGCCGAGGCGCTGGCCCAGGACATCGCGAGCATCATCGACTCGGGGTGGGCCACGGGCGGCGAGCTTACCCTGACCCGCTCCACGGCGGACCGGATGACGGGCACCCTGCGCTTTCGCGCCCCCCTCGACGACACCGGGGGCGAGGTCACGGTGGAGGCCGAGTTCGATGCCCCCCGGGTGGCGGTTTCGGTTCCGTGATCGTCAGCCTGCGATGCGGTCCCATCCCCCCGGAGGCCCCATGGTGCGCAGCCACTCCTCCTGGTAGCGCGAGGTCTCCCGGATCCAGCGTTCCTGATCCCATCCAAGGGACTCCATGAGCATGGGCGCGAGGGGGGGCAGCAGGTCCACCCCACCCTGAGGCGCGGTGAACCCGATCCGCGTCCGACGGAGCAGGAGGTCCCCGAGGTGGCGAACGCCCTCGTGCCGTGCACACCAGGCGAGCTCGGCGGCTAGGCGGTGCGGCCGGGCCTTCTGGTGCAGACCCGGCCCCTCCCCCACTTCTGCGGCACCTGCGGCGGGCCTCGGATTCCCTGCATCCACAAACGCGAAGTCCGGGAGCCGCGGGCGGGCCAGGTCCAAGGTTCGCCGGGCCATGGCCCGGAAGGTGGTGAGCTTGCCGCCGGCCACGGTGATCAGCCCGTGCTCCTCCCACACCGCGTCCCGACGAGAAGCCGTGGCCGCCGACACGCCCGTGGCGTCGACCAGGGGGCGGCAGGCGGAGAAGGTGGCCTGGATGTCGCCGGGGCCGATGCCCGCGTGCGGAAAGACCCGCCGGATGTCGTCCAGGAGGGTGTGGACCTCACCTTCCGAGATCACCGCCTCTCCCGGGCATGCCCCGTGCTCCACCACGGTGCCGCCCACCAGGGTAACCCCCTTCCAGGGGACCATGATCACCGCGCCTCCGTCGGAAGGTCGGAGGTAGGCCACGGCTGTGGCCAGCGGCAGGCGACGCCACGGAAGGACCAGGTGGCTCCCCCGGACCAGCCGAAGGCGGTTTGCGCCTGAAAGCGGGCCGCGGATCTGGTCGGACCAGGGGCCCGCGGCGTTCACCACGACCCTGCCCAGGACGTGGGCCGAAGCTCCCGTCTCCACATCGCAGACACGAACCCCCCGCACGAAGCCGCTCGCATCCCGCATCAGCCTCTGAACCCGGGTATAGTTCCGGGCCACGCCCCCGGCCTCCACCCCTTCCCCAAGGATGCGGAGGACCAGGCCCGCGTCGTCGGTCTGCCCATCCGAGTACTGGAAGACCGAACGTATGGCCGGGTCAGCTTCGGGAGCGCCGGCGGGCCAGGGCGGGCTCCACCGGCGTCGGGCCCTGGCGGGGATCAGCTGCTCGTTCCGATGGGCGCGACCCCCCGCGAGGAGACCGTAGGCGGTGAGGAGCATCCCCATCAGCAGGGGGTTGGAATGCGACGACCCCGCCAGCATGGGGACGGCGACGTCGATTCGGCGAACGAGATCCGCATGCGAGGTGAGCAGGCGGTCACGCTCCCGGATCGCCTCGAGGGCCAGGGCCACGTCGAGTCGCGCCAGGTAGTGGAGCCCCCCGTGCACCAGCTTGGACGAGCGCGACGAGGTGCCCGAGGCAAAGTCGCCCTGCTCCACCAGGAGCACCCGGAGGCCGGCGCGCGCTGCCTCGCAGAGGATGCCGGCGCCCGTGATCCCCCCGCCGATCACGATGAGGTCCCAGCTGGACGTCTCGAGGGCCCCGGTGGCCCGGGTATCGGCCAGGGGGCGCGCGGCTCCGGTCCCGCCGGGGCTCATGACACCGCCTCCGGCGAGGGCGACGGCGGGGGCGGGGGCCAACGTGAGGGCGAGGGCGAGGGCGGCGGGGTGAGGGCCTGGAGGGTGGGGACGTTCCCGGCCGCGAGGCGGGGGTGACACGGAAGGTAGAGAACCTGCTCCATCACCCGGTGCGCCTGTTCCGGCGCTGCTCCGCTGCGATCCCGGGGCGGCGGGAGGGCGGCCAGGCTCGATGCTCCTCGCGTGGCGTCAACCCCTGCCCGGCGGAGGATCTCGCCGGTCAGGTCTGGATCCAGGACCTGAAAGGGCACGACCCAGTGCGAATGGAAGCCAGCCTCGGAGCCCGGCCGGGGCAGGTGAGGGAGCGAGGCCAGGAGGTCCCGCGCGTGGGCGATCCGGGTCTCCACGCCTCGAAGCGTCGCCGCCTGCCTGTGGGGGGCGAGTCGGCGCTCCATCAGCGACAGGAGCCCCCCCGAAGGCTGGTGCCGGATGCCGGACAGGAGCGCCTCGCCCGCGAACCCTCGCACGGCGCCGTTGATCAGGGCATCATGGGAAATCCCCCGTGCCCGACAAAGGGCAACGAAAGTCGAGTACGCCGGCGGCGTGAGCAGCAGGGCGATGAGGCTGTACTTGAAGGCCCGCCGCAGGAACCGGCTCTCGGTCTGGACCGGATGGCGCCGCTGGGAGGCCCGAACCCGTGCGGCCAGGTCCGGGTCCCGAAACCGCAGAAGCCCGCCCCCGAGGCAGGTGGCCGTCTTGATGGGGCCGAAGCTGAAGAGCGAGACATCGGAGCCCGGGTGCCCCCGGTAGGCGTCGCCCGTGAAGGCCTGGGCCGCATCCTCGATCACGAGCAGGTCCCGGGCCCGGGCCCACCGGGTGATCTCGTCCAGGGGCATCCGGCTTCCGAACAGGTGCGCCACCAGGAGGAGGCGGGATTGCGGGGACCAGGCCCGTTCGAGAGCGTCGGGCGTCACTGAAAGCGTGGGCATGTCCATGTCCACCGGCACCACGACGAGGCCGTGGGCTCGGGCAATGGTCGCCATGTCGGCGATCGTCACGGCCGAGCAGAGGATCTCGCTTCCCCTGGGGAGGCGCAGCGTCGTCAGGAGGAGGTCGAACCCGCTCCGAACCGAGAGCGTGGCCACGGCGCTTCCCTCCGCGTCCCAGCGCGCCTCCAGCCGAGCCTGGCCGGCCCGGCGCAGGCGTTCCGCGCGGTGGGGGAGGGTGGCCGCGGTCACCACCGAGGAGGCCGCCCGCGCCAGCCCCCAGGCCAGGTCCCCCCATCCGATGTCGAGCTTCTTGCGGGGGATCATGGAGACCCCCACAAACCCCTGCGCCACGGGGGGACCAGCCGGGCGATGGCCGCCATGATCTGTTCTGTGGCGAGGTCCAGGCGCCGGCGACGCCCTGTGATCTCCTGGGGGATGTGAGGGTGGAACGCCGGGCCCATCTGGATCGTGACGGTGGCCCTCTGGCCCCGGGCGAGGGACGGAAGGACCCGGTCGGTGCCGTCGAGCCCCACCGGCACCACCGGGGCGCCCGACCGGAGGGCGAGGAAGGCGGCACCGGGCTGCCCGGCGCGCATCACGCCCGTTGGACTCCGCCCTCCTTCCGGCGCGAGCCCCACGAGCCATCCCTGGTCGAGCTGATGAAGGGCGGCTATGAGGGTCGCCCGGTCTCCCTCCCCTCGCCGAAGCCACAGGCCGCCCCCTGCCTCCACGATCCAGCGGTGGAACGGGCGACTCCTGTAGCTTGCCGCCACGAGGCCGGTGGCGTCGGACCGGGGCATCCGCGTGAAGAGGAGCGGGGGGTCCAGGTTGCTCAGGTGGTTGAAGACGAGGATGCAGGGCCCCTGCACGGGAACGTTCGACTCCCCCTCGGTTTCGAGGCGAAGGGAAGCGGAGAACAGCGGTCCGAGAATCCCTCGGAGAACCTCGGTCCTGGACATGGGATCTCCTGATCAGGGTTCGCCCGACGAGGTGATGCGGGGTCGTGGCCACGAGGTGCGTCGGGGATACGCATTGACGATGCCGGCTCAGGGCCCGGTGCGCGGTCCGGGCAATGACGTAGCCGCGGCGGGGGCATGACGTAGGGCGCGTCGTACTACGCCATCGGAGGGCGTCAACTGCGTCGGGTCCCGTGCGTCGCAGGGCCCGGGGGCGGGGGCAGATTGGGGAGCAGGTGCAGCTCGAGCCCCGCCCGATCCACCGGAGGTCCCATGCGCGCTCCCGCAGGTTTCCGCTTCTGTCGGCTCCTTCCGTTGCTCGGGGGGCTCGCCTTCGCGGCCGAGGCTTCGAGCCAGGCTCGCCAGGCGAGCCAGGCCAGCCAGGCCAGCCAGGCCAGCCAGGCCCCCTTCGCGCAGCCCGACCCGGGTCAACCCCTGGGGCAGCCCCCGCACTGGACCCTTCGGGGCGGGATCGATCTCTCTACCGGACTGGTGGGCGAGGCCTCCGGCTTCGAGGCCACGGCCTCCCTGCGCCGGGACCTGGTCAACCCGGTGACCGGGTTCCTCGGGGTTCGCTTCGAGGCGCAGCTTCTCTCCCGGCCGGGTGAGCTGAAGCCCGGGGCGCGGATCCTCCTGGACGTGCCGGCCTTCATGCTCCAGGGCGGAGTGCGCTGGGACCCGGTGGAGGGACCCGGGTCCGTGATGGGGATGTCGGTCCCCGCCCGGCGCGGGGGCTGGCCCCTGCCGGGGTCGAAGCTTGAATTCGGGTGGACCCGGGAGGGGGCGCACCGGTTCTCGGTGGGACTCTCCACTCCGCTGGACGGGAACCTTGCCGGGCGGACCCGCCCCCGGGGAACGGGGATCCGTCTCCCCGCAGCGAGGGGAACAGGGGGTGCGGCGGTGGGTGGAGCGGTCGGTGGAGCGACCGTCGACGCCGAGGCGCACGGGGCGCTCCTTCGGTCGATGAACTGGATCGCGACCCTGCACAACCTCTACTGGTTCACGGACCGCACGGGGATCGGGGCGTCGGAGCGCGTGCTGCGATCGCGGCAGATCCTGGAGATGCTCGAGCTCGAGCTCGCCCACAGGGAAGGGGTGCGGGGTGGAAGGCCCGGGTACAGGGGAGAGGTCGACCACTACCATGCGTCGCTCGTCGCGTCCTTTGCCCGGGCCCTGGACTCCGACGCCGCACCCCCCTACGCCGCATCCCCCTACGCCGCATCCCCCGACGCCGCATACCCCGACGCCGCATCCCCCACCGCCGCATCCCCCCACGCCGCATTCCCCGACGCCGCATTCCCCACTCCCGCATCCTCCGGCATCGCGGAGCGTCGGGCCGAGGCCGTTACCCGCAAGGCCCGGCGCGCCATGCTCGACCACGTCATCCTCCCGTACAACGCCACCGTGGGTCAGCCGCGCCTCGACGACCGGCTCGACGGCCTCGTGGAGTCCGGCGCCCGGGTCTTCGCCGAGGCCCTGGAGGCCAGCCTTCCGGAGCTCGATCCAGCCGCGCGAGACCGGGCGCTCGCCGTCTTCCACGCCTGGGGCAACGGGATCGAAGGGATCCGGGCGGAACTGGGCCGCTGGACCCGGGACTCGAGGGTGCAGTGGCTCCCCCTGGCCCTCGTCCTCCATCCCTCGGAGCACGACAGTCGGGCCGAAGTGGACGCCCTGGTGGAGCACGCGGTCGGCCGCGCCTTCACCGGAGGCAACGAGCTCGAATACCTCGATCAGAACCGGTTCCAGTCGGAGCTCGTGCGCTCGATCCGGGAGGCAAGGCGAATGCACCTCCTCTGGATCCACGACTTCCGGGCTCGCCGCGACGACGGCGACGCGGACCGCGCCGGCTTCGAAATCGTGACGAATGGCTACCTGCCGGCGTTGATCGAGTCGGTACGGCGCCACGACCTGGGGGAGCCCATCCCGACCTTCGTCATCCTCCTCGACCAGTACTACTACGAAGAGAACCGGGGGCGAACCTGGATGACGCTTCTCGAACGCCCGTTGGAGGGTACGCCCCGCCTCCCCGGGGGCCCCGGGTCTGGGGTCATGGAGGCACGGGTGGCCGAGCTCCAGGAAGAACTCCGCTTCGCGGTCGCGGCCTCGGACCGGCTTGCCGCCGCCGAGCAGGAGCACGGACCCGGATGGATCGAGCGCCTCGTGCGCGTGCAGGTGAACATCACCCAGCCCTCGGACTTCTCCTTCCGGTCCGAGTCGGTTCTTGCCTTTCCGGTGGGGGCGGACAACCTGATGCGCGACCACCGGAAGATCATGGCCCGGGACCTCGACCCGGCGGACCCGTGGAGGGGGGAGGTCATCGTGACCGGCATGGGAGTGGGAGATCACTACGCCGATCCCGGCTGGGACGACCGATCACTCAGGGTGCGGGGCCCGGGCGCCCTTCCAGTGCTGGACGAGGCCAGGGCGGTCCTCGAAGCCCACGGCATCAAGGGTGAGGCGATCCCCGAGGTGCTCAGGCGCGGTTCCAGCCCAGTGGCCCCGGATCGCCCAGACGGCCCAGTCGGACCGGGGGATCCACCTGCGGACCGGGCGGAACCCCCCGGTGCGCGCGTGCTCCAGCTCCACAACCGCACGGGCCTGGATGCGAAGGAGGCCTCCTTCGTCCAGATGCTCCTGTACGATCTCCTTCCCGCGGGAACCGTGATCTACGTTCCCGACTCGCTCTGGACGAGCCCGGAGTGGATGGCCCAGCTCGTGAGCGCGGCCCTTCGGGGATGCGAGGTTCTCATCGTGGCGCCGGCCCTGGCCCACGCCCCGCAGCCCGGTTTCCCCTCCATGTCGGAGACCCGTGAGCTCCTCACCGCCCTCCTCGTGGTCGAGGAGACCCTGGGGCGGGTGGTGCGGGAGGCCGGGGGGCGGATCCAGGTGGGTGTCTACGCCCGTTCGACGTCGACCACCGACGAGCGGGGAAGGGTGACGGAACTCCGCCATGCCCTGCTGCGCGACCCCGGCGCCCGGACGTTCGTGGACCTCTCGCTCGTGGAGCCGACGGGGTCCCCGTCGACCCCTTCATCGACCCATCCGTCGACCCCTTCGTCGACCCATCCTTCGACCCCTTCATCGACCCCTTCGTCGACCAGGACCGACTCGGCCGACGCCCGGCATCCCCTGCTCCACGGAAAGACGCAGCTCTACGCCGCCCGGGAGCTGCTGGATCGTCTGGCTCGCGCCCCCGAGCTGGCGCCGACGCTCCGGGCATTCGAAGAAGGACGGATCTCCGAAGACGAAGCCTCCCAGGCGGTGGCCGCCCTCGCGACGGCGACCGGGTCGCCGGAGCTCTACCTCCTGGTGGGGTCGCTGAACCGGAACGTGCGGAGCATGGCCCTCGACGGCGAGGTGGTGGTGATCGTCTCCGGGGCCGGAGCCACCGTCGGCCTCCTCGACTTCCTCCTCCTGAGCGGCGCGGTCCGCTGGCTCGAAACCCCCGAAGAGCTGGACGCCCTGATCCCTCCCGTGCCGGAGTGGAAGCGCCTCCTGGGCCGCTGGCTCCTACGCATCATCTGACGGGAGGCGGCTCTGCCTGCCTCGCAGCGCCTCCCACTACGTCATCGCGCCCCGGTCGATACGCCGTGCGACTGACCCGGGAGCGGGCCTCCGACCCCGAGATTCGGGGCAGGCATCACGACTCGGCTTTCGCACAGGAGGTGCACCATGTTCTCCCTCGCCCGAACCCTCTCTGGCGCCGTCTCCCTGCTCTTCATGCTCCTTCTGCCTCCCTTCGTCGAGGGTCGGACGCCCCTCCTGGCCCAGGGAACGGCCCGGGTCCCTGCCAAGGTCCCTGCCCAGCTCACGGCCTCCCCGGACCCCCTCCCGGTGGTTGTGGTCCCCGAGGGCCGGCTCCTCAGGGTCGAAACGGAGGGGGGCCACACGTGGCTCGCCCGGGTGGTGAACCCTGGCCCGACGTGGCGTCTGGGGCTGGCGCAGGGAGGCGTGGCCGAGGTACCGGCCGAAGCCATCCGAAGGGTGGTCCCCGTCCGGGGCACGGTTCGAGGCGAGCGGTTCTGGCCCGGCGGGCTCGAGCCGTCGGGGCTCCTGGGGCCGGCCCTCCGAGAATCCCGGCAGCCGCCTGAACCCCGGCGGAGCGGCCTCCATCCTCGCCCCCGCGTCACGCTCGGAACCTCGGTGGATCTCGGACCGGGACGGTCGGTGGAGGCGAGTGCCGTTCTTGATCCCGGCCTCCCCGGCGCATCGGTGCATCTCGATGGGGAGGCCCGGGTGCTCGAGGTCGATGCATGGAGCGTTCTGGCCTCCGCTCGCGTGGGCGCGTCCGAGGGCGAGGGGGGCCCGTGGGCCATGACCCTTGGCCATCTCCGCTGGGCTCCCGATGAGGCCACGCAGCTGCATCTCTCGGTGGGGATGCCGTCGGTCGTGGAGGCCGGGCTGGTGCATCGCCCCCTTCGGCGGTGGGCCGCGCTGGCCCAGGGCTCCGTGGTTCCCGGCGGTACGGTCGGCGCCGCCACCGGGATCCGTTATGTGGGGGATGCCTTCTCGGTCGAGGTCGGGATTGCTGCGACCTCGGTCCAGGAATCCCTGCCCGCCCTCCATCCGGGCGCGCCGGGCTACCGCGTGGTCCCCGTTGTGCGGCTGCTCCACCGGATGTGAGGGGATGGGGCGTGCGGTTTCGGTTCCCCGATCGTCACCCTGCGATGCAGCTGGCCGTGAGCCAGGACGGCGCGATGGAGGCGGCGCGGACCCGGTGGCTCTACCCGCCCCGCAGACCGCTCCAGCGGCTCCCCCGCGAACCTCCTTCAGGGGCCGGCGTCCAGTTCCAGGAGGGTGTGGAGGAGCACGTTTCCGCCGTTCTCCACGTCTTCGGGGGTGGTGAACTCCTCCGGGGAGTGGCTGATCCCCTGGACGCTGGGAACGAAGATCATCCCCACCGGGGCGAAGACGGCGATGCTCTGGGCGTCGTGCCCGGCTCCGCTGGGCATGCGCCGGGAGGCCAGCCCCAGCGTGCCGGCCGCCGCCGCCACCCCCTCCTGGACCACGGGGGCGCAGGGGGCGGGGCGGCTCAGGTAGAAGGACTCGAAGGCGAAGCGGGTGCCGGTCTCCGCCTCGATTTCCTCCGCCAGCGCCCCCAGCTCCAGGCGGATCCCGTCGATGGTCTCCAGCGCAAGGTCCCGGACCTCCAGGCTCAGGCGCACCCGTCCCGGGACCACGTTGGGAGCCCCCGGGAAGACCTCGAGGCGTCCCACGGTGGCCACGGCGCTGCCGGGCATCCCCCTCACGGTGCGGTAGACGGTGTCCACGAAGCGGGCCGCTCCCACCATGGCATCCTGCCGGGCATCCATGGGCGTGGTGCCGGCGTGATTGGGCACCCCCGACACCTCCACGTTCCAGCGCCGGATCCCCACGATCCCCTCCACCACCCCCACCGGGATGCCAAGGCGCTCCAGCACGGCCCCCTGCTCGATGTGCAGCTCCACGTAGGCGGCCAGCGAGCCCCGTTCCCGCCGCACCTCCCCCACCCGGTCCGGGTCCCCACCCAGGCGGAGCGTGCCCTCCCCGATGGTGTGACCGCTGGCGGTGGGGAGGTCCCATTCCGCTCCGGTAACCTCGCCGCTCATGGCCCGGCTCCCGGTCTTCCCCCCTTCCTCGTTGGCGAAGTTCGCCACCTCGAGGGGGTGTCGGAGGGTGATCCCCTCTTCCCGCAGGCGGCGGACCACCTCCACGGCGGCCAGCACCCCCAGGGGGCCATCGAAGTGACCCCCGTCGGGCACCGAATCGATGTGGGACCCCATCATCAGGGGGGCGAGCCCGGGCTCACTCCCCGGAAGGCTCCCGATAAGGTTGCCTGCGGCATCGATGCGTGTGGCGAGGCCCACGCCCTCCATCCACTCGCGGAGCTGCTCCCGCCCCGCCCGGTCGGCGTCGCTGTAGGCCACCCGCCGGTTCGGGCCGCCCCACTCCCCTCCCGAGACCGCCAGCGCCTCCAGGCTCCGGTTCAGCCGGAGGCCGTCGATGCGGAGGTCGGACAGGAGGGAGGCAGGGGCGAAGCGAGCCGGTGCTCCGGCGGCGGCGGCCCGGAGGCTGCGGGGTCCCAGCGCCAGCCCCCCGGCGGCGGTGGCCTGGAGGCTGCGGGGTCCCAGCGCCAGCCCCCCGGCGGCGGTGAGCATCGTCCCGGTGAA
>Ga0114946_10003857_pt1 | contig 9990 bp, 10 predicted proteins | sample WalLakDeSediment_FD_88676 | JGI IMG/M metagenome (GOLD analysis project Ga0114946, IMG submission 88676) | Lake sediment microbial communities from Walker lake, Nevada to study Microbial Dark Matter (Phase II) - Walker Lake 11/02/13 Deep Sediment | ecosystem: Environmental > Aquatic > Freshwater...
TACCAGTTGCAGGTTGATCGTTTTATCCTTGCCGGTGATACCCTTTATGATGGCATTCGCCAGGCCCGTAAGTTCCTGGAACCATGAGAAAGGTCAAGCTGCCACTTTTCACCAAGTTTGCCCTGGGCATAAGCCTTACCGTGCTGGTGTTTGGTTTGCTAAATGCCTTGTTGGTGCGCAACTCGGTGAGCCATTCCCTCAACACCGAATTTGAAAAAAGAGGCTATTTCATTGCCCGCGCACTTGCTGAACAGGCCGTTTTTTTCATACTGTCGGAGGACCCGGCTGGCTTAAACTCGCTTATCAACGAGATAAAAGCCATCGACCTAACCATTTACTATGTTTTTATTGTTTCTGAAAACGGTGAGGTGCTGGCACATTCTTTTCCTGACCTTGTACCGCCAGAATTAAAAACTGCCAATTTGCCCGGACCGGGCGACGGGTTCAGCATTGTGTCGGTAAGAGATCAGGGCGACAAGAGCGTTTTTATCCGCGATTTCAGTGTCCCCATTTTGAGCCGAAGTGTTGCTTATGTTCGACTTGGTATCCTCGAAAACGAAATAATCGAACATGTCAACGAAACAATCAAAACTCTCTGGATTATGGTGGGTATCTTTTTTTTGCTGGGACTGCTGGCTGCCCTGTTCTTCTCCTATACCATTTCTACTCCCCTGAAGGTGCTCAGCCGACAGTCGCAAGCCATCAACATTGAAACCATTCAGCAGGGCCTGGGCATCATTCGGGATTCTACACGGAGGCTTTCCTACAGGATCCGCCGTATTTTCAATAGCAGTGATGAGATTGATGTGCTTTACGAAAACTACGATACCATGCTTAGGCGCCTGGAGCAAACCCATAACACCATGAATCAGTTGCAGCAATCGCTTTTGCAATCAGAGAAAATGGCTTCTATAGGCACACTCACCGCCGGAGTGGCCCACGAGATTAACAACCCTCTGGCAGGCCTGCGGATTGGGCTTAACCGCATTGCACGTAACCCGGCCGACATTAAGCAGACCGTTAAATACATTGCCCTGATGCAAGAAGCTCTGAACCGCATGGAGCAGGTTATTCAGGATCTGCTGACATTCAGCAGGAAAAGCCATCACAAGTTTGTGGAAGTTAGCACCTGTGATTTAATACGTAAGGCCCTTAAACTTGCGCAATACAGAGTGAGCAGGCGAAAAATAGATTTCGAAATTGACCAGTCAAAAGGACCGTTTTACATAATTGTAGACCCCAACCGCATGGAGCAGGTTTTTCTCAATATAGTTTTGAATGCTATCGATTCAGTTTCCGATAGAATTGAAAAAGAGCCAAGGATAGAGGGTAAGATCAGTATTTATTTTGAGGAGGATGAAAAATACGCCAGGATTTATTTTCGTGATAATGGGGTGGGTTTTGACCCTGAGCTAAAAGTCAAAATTTTTGATCCGTTTTTTACCACCAAAAGAATTGGTGAAGGAACTGGCCTTGGGCTTTCGGTATCGTACCAAATAGTTCATGACCATGGCGGTGAAATAAAGGCAGAAAGCGAACCCGGAAAAGGTGCTACTTTTGTTGTGGTGCTTCCCAAGAGAACTCCAAAAGCCTATACTTAAGGGCTAATGTTAAAGGGTAAATTTTAATAAATGGATTTCCATGTTAAGAATTTTTGTTGTTGACGATGAACGGTTAATCCGAGTCACCACGGCTGACGAACTGCGCGAGGCCGGATATCAGGTACGGGAATTTGCGTCGGCAGAAGCCGCATTGCAAAGCATACGGGATGAAGGGGCTGAAGTTGATATTGTAATTACAGACCTTAAAATGCCTGGAATGGATGGCCTGGCGTTTATTTCACGGCTGAAACAAATTAAACCGGAAGTTTATGTGTTGCTGATCACAGCGCATGCCGCGGTCGATACTGCCGTTGAAGCAATGAAACTTGGGGCTTACGACTATATCAGCAAACCCTTCAATATGGAAGAAATGCTTCTGACCATTGAAAGGATAAAAGAGCTTAAGTCAGTCAAGGAGGAAAACAAACAGCTCCGTAGCCAGGTAAGGAAAAAATTCGACCTTTCTTCATACATTGGAAGGGGGCAGGAGTCGCAAAAGGTTTTTGAATTGGTAAAAATTATTGCCGACAAGCCTACTACCGTTTTAATTACCGGCGAAACGGGAACAGGAAAAGAATTGCTTACCAATATCATTCACTTTAACGGCAATAGAAGCAACAAACACCTTGTAAAAGTCAGCTGCGCCATTCTTTCTCGCGAAATCTTTGAAAGTGAGTTGTTTGGCCATGTAAAAGGTGCCTTTACCGGGGCCGATGCAAATAAAACAGGTCGTTTCGAAATGGCCGACAAGGGCACATTATATCTTGATGATATCGATGACATTCCTCTCGATTTACAGGTTAAACTGCTGCGCGCCCTTGAAGAAGGCGAAATTGAAAGAGTAGGTAGCACCGAAACCATAAAAATTGACATTCGCCTAATTGCCAGTACTAAAAAAGACCTGAAACAGCTGGTGGCCGAAGGCAAGTTTCGTGAAGACCTTTTTTACCGCCTGAATGTTTTTCCAATCAACCTTCCGCCATTGCGCGAGAGACCCGAAGATATTGAATTGCTTGCCAGTCACTTTGTTAATGAGTTCTCGCCTGCTGATCCGATCAGAATTGATGGTGAAGCGCTTGAAATTATGAAACAATATTCTTTTCCTGGCAACGTAAGGGAGTTGAAAAACCTTATAGAACGCTTGGTACTTTTGGCTGGAGAAGGCCCAATAAACAAAAACATCCTTCCCATGGAGGTTCGTTTCCCCGGAAAACCTCATACGTGTTTCTATTTTGAAAACAAACCCCTTGATGAAATCTTAAGAGAAGTTGAAACCAATGCCATAAGTGATGCTCTTCTTCGCTCGGGAGGCAATAAGGCAAAGGCCGCCCAAATACTGCAAATTCCTGCCAGCACGTTGAAGTCCAGGATTGATAAGCTGCAACTGGAAAACTAAAACCCCGACGAGATATCGGCGAAATCGACGAGATTTCGTCGATTTTCCAATCAATCCAAAAAAGGCTCGAAAATATATTTGAGCCTTTTCTTGTTGGTTTCCAGTAAAATAGGCAAATTCATACTGAAATATTTTTTAATGGCTCGCAAATTGCATTCAAAAAGCGCCGGCTGCCCGGCGCTTTTGTTGTTTTTAAATGGATAAAGGCCAAAATATTTTAAAAATTGTAAAAACAGAATTATTATGAAACGAATCTTTGGAAGCATTTTCGCTGTATTGCTTGTTCTATCTGCAATAGCTTCGTCACCGGCTTCTTATTCAGCCAAATCGCACGAAATTAAAATATCTGGTACATCAAACTTGCATGACTGGACCGCTGACGTTCCCAGGCTGACCACAAGCGCAGAAATATTAATAAACGACGGCCGTATTGAGGCCATCAATCGCCTTGTGATCGAGATTGATGCCACTGCCATTACCGGATCAGAAGGAAATATTATGACCCGGAAAATTGCAGAAACCCTGAAATCGGACCGCAACCCGCGTATTGTTTTCCGTATGACGCGTATTGACAATATCAGCCAAACCGGAAGAGAATTTTCCGTTAGGGCTGGTGGAACTTTGGCTATGGGTGGTACAACCCGCCCCCTCGAACTTGTAGTTCGCGGCAGGGTGCTCCCAAATGGCGATGTGCAATTTACCGGCGTAAAAGACATGAAAATGACCACCTGGCAACTCGAGCCTCCAAGGGCTATGTTGGGCGCATTGCGCACAGGCGATGATGTTACAGTGGAATTTTCTGTAACCCTTAAGAATTAAACCCTTTATGATAAAAAGTTAATTGAAAATATGCGCATTCTATTAGCAATACTTGTTCTGGTTCCCTTGTGTGTTTTTGGTGGTTCCGGAAATTATTACTCATATTCGGTTAACCCCAAAAGCAAGGTAGCTCTTACCGGTACTACTAATGTTAATTCCTACGAATGCGTTTCCAATGACAGTTTTACCCGGGGATATCTTTTGGCAGATTTATTGCCGGGTAGTAATGCCATTTACTTTTCTGAGGCAACTTTGGGGCTCAGGGTTGAAAGTTTTGATTGCGGCAACAGATTAATGAATAGAGATTTTCATAATGCTCTTGGCGCAGCTATCAACCCATTTATTAAAATTGAGTTAATTGAAGCCAGAGCTCTGGCAAATTCTATGCCCGGAGATTACGGTAAAATCAGAATTCAATTAAGCCTTGTTGTGAACGGGGTCAGCAAACAGACAGATATGATTGTGGATTTTTCAAATATTAATAACTCAAGTTATACCATTTCCGGTTCAATAAATCTTAGATTGTCTGATTTTAAAATTGACCCGCCTTCACCCGCTCTTGGGCTTGTGAAAGTGCGCGATCAGGTAACTATAAATTTTAACCTGCAGGTAGAAACAATATTAATTACCCATAAATAATTTATCAGACAGTTAACTTAAAATCATTTACCATGCGACTCAATCAAAGACTGTTTCCTTTGGTATTCATGCTTTTCTGCGCAGGATGCTATTATGATTCTTATGTCATGCCAGAAATCTCTGAAATTACGACAGATGTAAGTTTTTCAAAGGATATCATTCCCATTTTTAATCAAAGCTGCAATAGTGCCGGATGTCACAATATGGGTGGCATACCGCCCGATCTGTCCCCAACTAATGCTTACAATGCGCTTAGTTCTGGAAATTACATTAACGCATCATCTGCCGAAAACAGCGAATTATACCAATGGATGATTGGGCAAAGGGCATTACCAATGCCGTTAAGTGGCCCTAACCAGAATTACAATGCCTACGTATTAGCGTGGATAAAACAAGGCGCTTTAAATAACTAAAAACCAATAAAATGAGAACCACCAAAACAAAGAAAGAACTTTTTAGACTAGCGTTATTACCATTTCTGTTTGCTATTTTCCCCTTTGTTGGATTTGCCCAGGAACCCGAGTACGACCCTGAAGAACCTAAGCCAATTTATATTCATAGCCGTGGGTTACAAAGAGTTGGAAATACCTTCGAAAGCATTTGGCTGATTGATAATCAAACTGTTACCGTTCCTCTGAAAAAAACCCTTGAATTTGATATTCTGCACCGTTTTGGTACCGTTAAAAATGGCTACAGAGACTTGTGGGGTCTTTATGCCCCTTCAAATATTCGATTAGGGTTCGGTTATACTCCCATTAACAACCTAATGTTGGGCTTTGGTTTAACAAAAGACCGTATGTTGTGGGATTTTAATTTGAAGTATGCCATTCTTAAAGAAAGAGGGAAAAATCCTTTTCCTGTTAGTGTTACTTATTATGGAAATATGGGCGTTGATACAAGAGGAAAAGAATACTTTATTCACTCCTCAGACAGGCTTACATATTTTCATCAACTGATGGTTGCAAGAAAAATTAACAGAGATCTTTCAATTCAGGGTTCTATTAACCTGACTCATTTTAACAGTGTAGATGCTTTTATAAATGAAGAAGGAGAGAAGCAGGCTAAAATGAAAAACGATCACATTTCTTTCAGCCTTTTAGGAAGATACAAAATGTCAGATGCGTTTGCCTTCATTGCCAATTATGATCAGCCTGTTACCAAACATTTCATGAATAATCCAAACCCCAATTTAAGTTTTGGGATTGAAATCGCCACTCCTTTGCATGCATTCCAATTGTTCGTTGGAAATTACCGCTGGATGGTACCCCAATACAATAACTTTCTGAATAATAATAATTACGCCGATGGCGGCTTTTTGCTCGGGTTTAACATTACTCGTTTGATGGACCTTCAGGAAGAAAATCTTGGTGAAATGATTTTCAAACGAAAAAAATAAAATCAAACCAAACAAGATCTAATATTAACCAAAACTTTCCCACTAAACTAAAATGACATGAAAAAGAATTCATTTATAACATTGGCAGTATTTGTTGCCGTTGCAATAATTTTTGCAGCGTGTACGCACGAAGACAACACTATTGGGCAAACGGTACCCCTTAATGAACAAGTGAGGATTCAGGTAGCCTATGATGCTATTGATGTAGCATTCAAATTCACTTGGAAAACTCAATCAAAGATTTACCCGGTGGGCCAGGCAAACGTTGGCAATAAATACCCCGGACAATTTCATGACGTGCTGAAACATAATGGAACACGGTTTGACCGACTGCCTTCGGGCCAAAGAATGGAAGAAGACCGAATTACCTTCATGATCGACAAATACGACGGGGGAATACCAGGTTTTGCAAAGGCTGGTTGTGCCATTTCTTGCCATTCAGGCATGGCAAGCCACCGTTTACTCACTGAAAATATTTTAGATCACTGGCATTGGCGTGGTGGAAGAAGTGCCCCAATGGGTTATGCCGAAGATGCCGCTGTGAATAATGTGGAACGCATCAGAGACAACCTCGGTACTCCTCCCACTAAGTTTATTAGGTCAGGTGGCGATAGGCTAAGAGAAGATCAAGCAGCCCTTACCGGAACCGTTCACCAGATTCTTCAAGATGGATTTCCACGTTTTGTGTTTAATAAAGGAAAAACAATGCCTGGTAATTACCTAATTCCCAGCTATTTTTTAACCAATGAATCGAACCAGGTAATTACCGACCCTTACACAGGTATTCCGACCGTGAAAGATATAAAAGTTAACCGCAGCTTGCTGGTTGTTTATCAGGACCTGATTTTCGATCCTGTTGAAAAAGTAAATGCCCTTGACCTTGCTTATCTGGTTTGGGTTGCTACAGCTGAAGTGACCCATTTGCCGGCTCATTTACAGGATGTAAATAGCCCTGATTTTACCCAATGGAAAAATTATTGGGCAGCGCAATCAGGGATTACTGCTGCAGCTGCTGCCAATACCAAATTGAATGATGTTAGACAAGAATGGGTGGCTTCAGGCAATAATGCAATGGTTACCAGAAGTGTTGGTTTCATTTATAACTCTGACCAACATGATATCACGTCTGAAAGGTCATTTGATGCTACCAGAAATGAATGGACGGTAATTCTTACGCGAAGATTAAATACTGGCTCTAACCGTGATGCTGATCTTTCAGGCCTCCCAAATGGAGTGAAGTTTTCTATTAGTTTTGCAATGCATGATGCGGGGGCCGCTGCAATTACTCATGATATCAGTTTGCCTTATGTTATTTCGAAAGATGCAGAATCTGATATCCAGGCCAAATCTGTGTCAGATATCGCAAATGTTGACTGGGGCACAGTTCCGGTCTTTGATACCCGTTGGGTAAAACAGAGCGTTATGAATCACTTTTTTTATGATTGGTTAAAAAGTAGTTCTCATCCTGGCGCAGGAGTTTTGGAAACCAGCACTTGTGTCAGTTGTCACGGAAACAACCTTTATACGGTCTCAATTCTTAATTAGGAGGAAACAAATATCCCTCTCCAATAAACCCCGGTCGTAAGAAATTTACTGACCGGGTTTTTTTCTTTTTATATATATCCTGGGGTGGTGTGAGCCATCCGCTTGATGTAGTGGTTCGTGGCCGTATCCTTTCCAATGGCGTTGTGCAGTTTACCAGTGAAAAGATATGAAAATGACCACCTGTAAACAATGCCATCTATTTTTCTGACGCCACAATAATGCTTAAGGTTGTTTCCTTCGATTGCGGTCACCGGATAATGAACAGGGACTTCCACCAAGCCCTTGGCGGGGAAAAAAGCCCTTATATTGAAATAAAACTGCTGGAAGCAAGGCCATTGACAAGCACTCAAAGGACTCAAAACGGAAAAATAAGAATTGAGATTTCAATAAAGATCAACGGAAGGGTAAAAAACACTGACCTTGTGGTAGAATACAGTACTTCTGATCACCTCAGCTATTCCATAGTCGGCTCGAAAAACCTGAAAATGTCTGACTTCGGTATCGACCCGCCTTCACCGGCACTTGGACTCGTAAAGGTCAGGGATCAGGTTACCATAAATTTTAATTTGCAGGTTGATACAGCTCAGCTAACACAGAATTAACAATACTCAATGTTTTTCTTAATTTATTGTTGAAGCGGGTGAATCCTGAAACATGTTAAGCGAGCCTGCTGCCGCAAACCCGGCAAAAATGAGCGTCAACAGCGTGGCTGGGCTCGTTGCAGTATTTGCAATACTTTGACTTGTCGTCTTTCCGTATAATGGAACGCGACATTTCAATTGAAACAATACCTGTAGGAATTGCAATAATGCTGTAACCCAAAAGCATTATGAAGGTTGCAATAAACTTTCCCAGGGCAGTTACAGGCACAATATCCCCATAACCCACCGTAGTTAGTGTAATAACCGCCCAGTAAATACTCAGGGGGATGCTGAAAAAGCCGTTTTGTCCAGCTTCAACAACATACATGATTGTGCCCAGCAAGATTACCAGCACCAGGATGAAAAGCATGAAAATTGAAATCTTTCTGAGACTGTTAAGAAGTGCAAGAATTAGAAGGTTGCCTGCCCTGATGAAGCGATAAAGTTTCAAAATCCGGTAAATACGGAGCAGTCTGATGCTTCTGATAATTATGAAAGCCTGTGCCTCGGGTATGCTCAGGGCAATATATGTTGGGATAATTGCCAGAAAATCAACCACGCCAAGGAAGCTGAAAATGTATTTTTTGGGTTTTGGTGATACAATGATCCTTACTATGTATTCAATGGTGAAAATAATGGTGAAAAACCATTCAGCATTATCAAACAATAAGCCATAATTTAATCGCAAACTCTCCATGCTCTCAAGCATTACCACTAAAATGCTGAGCACAATTAAAGCCAGGAGAATTTCATCAAAAAGACGCCCGTAGAAGGTGTCTGACTCAAAAATTATATCCCAGGCCTTCTCTTTCCAAGTTTTTTCTTTCCAGGGTTTTGGCTGCATATTTTTTTTCTCAGGCATTTTATTTTGCTTTGGATAGGGCACTAAAATACAAAAACAATAAATTCAGAAAGACTGTAACGGCCTTTAATTTGAAAATAATTGCCGATTCTTACGGAAAAGCAGGTTTTTCTGGCAACAGGAAATCTTTAGGTAAACAGGTGGGTAAATATTGATTAAATTTATTTTTATCTAAAAAACACAAAAACAAACGGCAGCGAAAATTTGTTACTAAGTTAAATATTGTTGCAGCCCGACGCTTACGTGAAAAGAAACCTTTAATTATGTTACCCAAAATTATTTTTACTAAACTTGAAAAGACCCATTATCCACCCAAAAAACCCATCGTTGCCTGGGACGGAAATTGTGGGTTTTGTCATTATTGGGTTTTGCGGTGGAAAACCATTTCTGGTGTTAAAGTAGAGTTCCATCCTTTTCAAAATGTGGCCAAAGATTTTCCTGATATAGAAAACCGCTTCTTTAAGCAAGCAATACGCATGATCGATACTGATGGAAAAATTTACGGCGGACCTGCAGCAGCCTTCAGAGCATTTGAATACGGAAATAAATATAGGTGGATAATGCCGCTATACCGTCGGTTCAAATTATTTGAATGGGGCGCTGATCATTTCTACAGTTTTGTATCGCGCAACCGGAACTTCATGTACAAAGTGACTGTAAGACTCTGGGGTCGAAATCCCATTCGCCAAAAAAATTACTGGGCTTATTACCTTGGAGGACTTACCGTTCTGATAACCGGCCTTATTTTACTTGTAAGATAATCCCGCCAGTTTATTAGTATTTTACAATCTTGAAAACTTGCCTGGTGTCATTCCCGAGCACCAGGAAATAAACTCCTTGTTGTAATTGCCTGATGTCAATGCGGTTATTATTATCTGACAGAAAACCATTTTTCAGGATTTTTCCACTCGCGTTTAAAATGGAAAACGGGGCTTGATTTAAGGATGTACCCTGCACATCAATATATGCTTCTGTTGGGATAGGATAAACTCTGAAGGCACTTCGTTGCCCTCCGCGAAAGTGAAAACCAACCGAGCTGCACTCGCTGCTGTCAATTTCATTTTCAATGGCGCCAAACACTTCATTTTCTA